>Ga0207813_100008_pt1 | contig 306342 bp, 320 predicted proteins | sample A23E3SouthBayCA_2_FD_187730 | JGI IMG/M metagenome (GOLD analysis project Ga0207813, IMG submission 187730) | Aerobic enrichment media microbial communities from Eden Landing Ponds, California, USA - A23 E3 (4) (SPAdes) | ecosystem: Environmental > Aquatic > Marine > Unclassified | place...
CGCTCACGGATGAGAAATCGAAAGAGCGCCCGAGGCGGGATTTGAACCCGCGTCACGACCGTGACAGGGTCGTATGATGGGCCACTACACCACCCGGGCACGCATTCATCGCTTTGCCGGAGTCGAATTTAAGCCTTTCCAAACGAACCCTCCGTGCCACGCCAAGCCACCCCGACCGACTCCGGTACCGTTCTCGAATCCGTCAGTCGGCTCGGAAACCGGAACACCCGTCTTCCGGCCTCGACGACGATTTTTCATACGTTTGAAACTACACAGACGTTCGACATCTCAGTATTGATAACATCAACGGAACTTACTTGCGTACCGAAGACAGTTACACCACGTAGCGGAGTACGACGAAGGGACTCCGGGGACACCGTCATGAGTACGACACCCGACGACAGCGGAACGACAGGGGTACCGATGAACGTGTTGCTACTGGCGCCGTCCGTCGGCGGCCACGAGGACGACGTCTGCGGGGAGTTGCTACACGGGCCCAGCGACCGCGAGCGGGCGTTGCTGGTCACCTGCATGGAGTCTCCGGCCGAGCGGCTCGCGGTCTGGACCGACCACGAAGACGGACGACCCGAGGACGCGACCGTGATCGACGTGGAGGCCGACGCTCGGTCGACGGCGGCGGCGGCCGCAGCGGGCGACGCGCCCAACGCGGTCGTGGAGTCGGTCGGTGCGGAGGTGGATCTGGCGGGACTCGGCGACGTGATCGACCGGCATCTCGCGGAGTTCGGCGCCGACGGGGACACGGCGGTCTGTGTCCACTCGGTGTCGGACCTGCTCCAGCGCGCCGACGAGGCGGCCGTGTTCAAGTTCCTGGAGGTGTTGACGAGCACGGTCGAACGCGCCGGTGCCGTAGGCCACTACCACCTGAACCCGGACGTCCACGACCCGGAGACGATCCGGACCTTCGAGGTGCTGTTCGACAGCGTCGTCGACCTCCGGACCGCCAATGTCGCCGACGAGTGAGCCCCCCCGCCAGTCAGTCCAGATGAATCCAGACGAAACGACCGACGGCGGTTCGGACGAGACGGCCGACGACGAGTCCGAGCGGCGAGCGCGGTCCGACGAAGTGCCCCTCGGCGAGCGAGTGGTCCTCGTCGCCGACCGCGACCCGGCCGTCACCGACGAGCTGGCCGCCGTGCTCAGAGAACAATTCACGGTCCGCTCGGCCTACGACAGCGCCGACGCGCTGGCGAGTCTCGACGCCGACGTGAGCGTCGCGCTGCTCGACCCGACCATCTCCGGCCTCTCGGCGCGCCGGGTCGTCGACCGCGTCCGGACCGGCGGCACCGACTGTCAGGTCGCCGCGCTGACCGACGACCCCCTCGACATCGAGTCGACGGCGTTCGACGACTACCTCCTCAAGCCCGTCGCACACGACCACCTCACACGGACGGTCGAACGACTCAGCCGCCGGGCGGCCTACCGGACGACCCTGGAAGCGTACTACCGGGTCGCTCGCGACCGCCTCGACGCCGACCCCGAGGAGCGCGAGCGCCTCGACGACCGGCTCGCCGAACTCGACGACCGGCTCGACGCCGTGTTCGGCGCCCTCGACGGTCCGGAGGCTTACGACGCCGCCCTCCGGGAACTCGACGCCGACTTCTGACCGCCGATCCCCGGGCCCGAGCGCGGTTTCCTCGGCCCCGTCCCCGGACTTTGCATGGCAAGCCCGAGTGCTAACCTCGGTCGACTCCTACGACCGTCACGGCGCGATTCGTGCCGGCCACCCATGAGCCCCCTGCAACTCACCGAGGAAACCTGGCTCGATCTGACGGTGAACTTCATCCCCATCGGGATCCTGGCCGCCCTCGATATCATGTTCTGGATCTACAACCCCTGGGGGTGGGACCTGTAGTTCGTCTTCTGGGCGCACGTGCTGACGTTCGTCCCGCTGGTGCTCCTGACGACTCTCACCTACGTCAGCGGGCGCGTCATCCAGCGCGACGAACGCGCGGGTCCGACCACCGAGAGAAGCGACGAGCACTCGGAGGCGGCCGATGCCTGAACGGCGCCGGCGACCGCTGGTGACCCCGACGGTGTGCCGGTCACACCCACGGAGACTCAAATCCCGGTTTGAACGTTCGGCGGCTTTTGGGGGCTGTCCGTCGAAGGAGAGATACGGATGAGCGCACCTCCGGCTCCTCACGCAGTCCGCCGGCGTCTCGGCCGGCTCGTCGCCGACACCGCCGGTGCCGTCGAGCGGCTGGCCTTCTGGGCCGCCGTCGCGCTCCCCTGTGTCCACCTCCCGGCTCTCGCGGTGTACGGCGTCACGCCCGAGACGACGCCCGCCCTCCTCGCGCTCTGGGCGCTCCACGCCGGCGCCCTGCTGGCCGGTCGTCACCACCGATCGGACGGCGACTGACGCGGTCGACCCCGGCTTCGGCGCCGACGCGGAGCGGTCGATTTATCCCGCCACCCGGTCCAGATCGAGGTATGGACGTGAAGTCGCGCCACCACCTCCGCGCGGACGCGATCGCCGACATCGAGGAGAGCGTCGCGGCCACCCTCGGCGTCGAGATCGACGCCGACAGCTACGAAAAGGTCGAGTTCGAGGACAGCGACTGGAACGTCGTCCTCGTCGACGGCGACCCGCTCGTCCTCTATATCGAAGACGAATCCGGCGAGGACGAACCGTTCCTCACCGTCCAGGGCGCCAACGCCTATCCGCCCCAGCGCAACGTCGTCACCGTCGACGCCGGTGCCGTCTCGTTCGTCTCCGACGGCGCCGACGTGATGCGTCCCGGCATCGTCGAGGCCGACGACTCCGTCGAGGCCGGCGACCTGGTCGCCATCGCCGAGGAGAGCCACGGCAAGTTCCTCGCCGTCGGCCGCGCGAAGACCGACGGGTCGGACATGGTCGGCGACTCCGGCAAGGTCGTCGAATCGATCCACCACGTCGGCGACGACCTGTTCGAGTTCGCGGTCTGAGTCCCGGTCGTGACTGGTTTGTTGCTCCATCTTTTTGCGCGTCGAGCGGGACCTCCGGTCCCGCTGACCGTGCGAACGGGCGCGAAGCGCCCGTGAGCAGAAGCGGGTCGCGCGTTCGCGACCCGAGGCGGAAAACGGTGGTCGCGCGACGACCTGTTCGAGTTCACAGTGTGGCCGCTTCCCGACAGACCGGAGAGGGCGTCTACCCCGCGTCCTCGTCGTCCTCGTACTCGTCTTCGTAGCGCTCCATCGCCATCTCGTAGCCCTCGGCGGCCAGGTCGTACGTCTCGCGCAGGTCTTCGATCGGCGTCTCGGTCGCGTCGACGCGCAGGTCGGCGTAGTAGGGCGTCATCTCCCGGTCCTCCGTCGAGCGAACGAGCAGCGCCGCGCTCTGGACGTGCAACTCCTCGCGCTTGTCGCCGCCGCGTTCGTGGCCGGCCGCGAGCGCCTCGACGAGCCGCTTCGCGAGCGGCGTCTCCGGGTCCGAATCGGGGTCGTCCGGGTCGTCCGCGGCCGTCGTCTCGTAGGCCGTCGCGACGGCATCGACGACATCCTCACCGGTCAGCAGGTTCCCGGCGACGGTGTAGTTCTCCCCCACGATATCGCCGTACCAGGCGCCACACTCCTCGCCGGAGAAGGCGAACTCGCCGTCGGCGCCGACACCGTGGAGCTGGCGCTGCGCTCGCCCGTCGTCGGCGTTGAGCAACGCTTCGAGCGCGTCCTCGACCGCGAGGCCGTCGTTCAGGTACTCGAGGCCTTTGCGACCGAGGTCGACGTTGACCAGGCTCTGAGTGGCGACGGCGCCCGACTCGCCCGCGAACGGACACAGCGTCCCGACGCCGGCCAGTCGCGTCGTCACCGCGACCCCGTAGCGGGTCTGCTCCTCGCCCGACTCGTCCGTGTATGTCTCCCGGACGCAGATACTGAACGTCACGGCCGAGCCATGGGGAGCGGCGACCGTCAGTGTTCGGGCCCGCCCGTCGGTCCGCCTCGGCCGAACGTTCAAGTGCGATTCCGCGACCACGCTCGCCCGTGACGTTCGTCATCGGCCGTGGACCGGAGCGTGAAGGGGACGAGGCGCCGACGACCGGGGCCGGCCCGCCGACGGGCCGGCTGGGGACCTACCGCGCCCGCGACGGCTCCAGCGGCGCGCCGCTGTACGTCGACCTCGACGGCCCGCACGCGGCGCTGATCGTCGGGAAGCGGGGGTACGGGAAGTCCTACACGCTGGGCGTCCTCGCGGAGGCGCTCGCGCGCGCAAGCGGGGTCGCGCCCGTCGTCGTCGACCCGATGGGCGTGTTCCCGATGCTGGGCGAGCCCGCCGAGGGCGAGCCGGTGCCCGCGACGGTAGTCGACGACCCGCAGGTCGCGGCGACGACGCTGGACCCGCGGTCGTGGTGCGCGCTCCTCGACCTGTCGCCCGAGAGCGGCGCCGGCGCGCTCGTCTGGCGGGCCGCCCGGGACGCGTCGACGCTGGAGGGTATGCGCGAAACCGTCGAGGCGGCCGACGCGCCGGGCGTCGACAGACGCGCGGCGGTCAACCACCTCGACCTGGCCGACTCGTGGGGGATCTTCGGCCCGGACGGGCTCTCGGCGCGGGAGCTGGGCGGCGGCGAGGTGACCGTCGTCGACGTGTCGGGGCTGGACGCGGCGCCGATGAACGCCGTGGTTCGGGGTATCGGCGAGGCGCTGTACCGCGCTCGGGTGAACGGGACGGTCGACCGCCTGCCCTGGTGCTTGGTCGACGAGGCCCACGCGTTCTTCGGCGGCGTCGGCGAGGCGGCGCTGGAGACGATCCTGACTCGCGGGCGCGCACCGGGTGTGAGTGTCGTGCTGGCGACCCAGCGGCCCGACGCCGTCTCCGAGGTCGCCGTCTCCCAGTCGGATCTGGTCGTCGCCCACCGGCTCACCTCGGAGGCGGACCTCGACGCGCTGGCGGCCGCACGGCCGACGTACATGACGGGCTCGCTGGCCGACAGGCTGCCGACGGGTCCCGGCGAGGTAGTCGTCGTCGACGACGCGACCGAGACGGTCCACTCGGCGACCGTCCGCCGACGCGAGACGCCCCACGGCGGCGACAGCCCCAGCGCCAGCGACGTACGGACCGACGCCGATCGGTCGGCGACGGACGGCGACTGAGCGGTCGGCGGGGACGCTCACGGGACGGACGAACCCACCTTCGTCACCCTCGGAGAGGCCCGGAGCCAGGGTGTCGTCCGAGTGCCGATCGGCCGCCGCGGGGAGGTGGTCGGGGCGAGCGGCGCGGACGCTCGTCCGGCGACCGAAACCCGTACCCGTCGCCGACGCGCACCTCACAGTCGATGACCGGACCGTTCGCCGATGACTCGATCGTGGTGGAGATGGAGACGGGCCGGGCCGAGCGCTACCTCCGGTTCGACCCGGACGGACGCGACGGGGACCGGTGGCTCCACCGCGCCGACGAGTTCGACGAGGGACTCGACCGCGAGGCAGTCGCCGAGCGGTACGCGCTGCCCGAGGCCGAGACGTACCGGGTCGCGGTCGTCGAGGTGCCCGACGGGGAGTCGCTACAGATGGGGTCGGTCGCGGCGACGGGCGGCCGCGAGGGCGGCGGCGACCTGGTGACCCTGGCGGTCCGTGCGTCCGTGCCCGACGACTGGGTGATCGAGGAGACGACGCTGGCCGACCTGCTCGGGTGAGGCGACGGGCGCCGAGTGTCCGGCCGGCGAGGAATGTCTGACGTAAAATACAAAGCCACAGCGACCGGGAGGGAGTGTATGGGATTAATGAGCAAGATCCTCGGCGAGTCCGGGGGTAGCCGGCAGAAAGAGGACTACGTCGAGATCGAGAGCGACGGCGTCGACGCGGGGGCGACGGCGGCCTCCCGTCAGGTCCGGATCGCGAAGATCGGGAACAAACAGGACGTCATCGACATCAAAGACGCCGTGTACGACGGCGACGTGGTGATCGCCGACATCACGCGCCACTCGACTCAGGACCGGGAAATGGAACACATCACGGACGAACTCAAGCAGGTCGCCAACGAGGTCGGCGGCGACATCGCCCAGAAGGGTGACGACCAGCTCATCATCACGCCCCACGGCGTCGCGATCAACCGCGACCCGCTGGGTCAGTAACGCCGCGGCTACCCGGGCCCGACCGCTGGCCGTCGGTCCTCGGCGACCGACCGCGCCGACGACGCCCGCGTTCGCGGCCGCCGGGTCGGTGGGGGCGACTCGACGGACGTGCGGACGCCTCTCGCGATGCTGGCAGGTGCCAGAAAGCATTTACCGGAAACCGCCGGATCCCGATGGTGACCGCCTCCGACGGGGCGGTTCGGACAGGAACTGTGGAGTGGCCCTACCCATGGCCACAGTTCCGGCGGTTCAGGCCGGGATACTTCGTGCTCGCCTCCGGGCGGGCGATGTGTGCCAATACGTCACAACCGTATTTAGGTTTGCCGCGCGCGTTCGCAGCGGTGAGAACGGAACCGTACGGTCCGTCGGAGCGGTCTCCGGTGGACGGTCGAACTATCGGCCGGTCGCGGTCCGACGGTATCGGTCGATCGCGCCGCGGTAGGACAGAAAGAGAGGGTCCGAATCAGACCTCGTCGGCCTCGTCGGGGCTGTCCTCGACGGAGCGTTTCATCGAGTCGCGCCGGCTCTTGGCGTCGCGGCCGGTCGCTTCGAGCAGGAAGTCGTTTTTCGCGTCGACGGCGTCGGCCGCGGCGTCGGCCTCGCCCGCCGCGATGACCTCCTCGGCGGGGCGCTCCTCGAAGTCGACCGCGAGCTTGTCTTTCTTCCCGCTGTACTCGACCGTCCCCGCCGTGATGCGCGTGAACACCGGATTGTCGGGGTCCTCGACCACGTGCAAGTCACTCCCCTTGAATTCCTCGGTGGTCGAGATGGGTCCGAAGTAGTCCTCGATCGTCGCCTCCATGTCTTCGATACGCTCTTCGAGGTGCTCTCCCCGGCGCATCTTGTACTCCCGCATGGCCGACCCTTTGCGAGCACCGTTCTTACCTTTTTCGAGCGCGCCGAGCCAGCCCCCGCCGCGTCCGTCCCGTCACCGGACGGCGCTGGCGCTCGCGGTCGACGGTGCGAACGGCGCGGGTGGGGCGATCACTCTTCGTCGACGGTGTCGGCGCGTTCGAGGAGCGTCCCCTGGCGACACTCCGGACAGAAGTCGCCGGCGCGCAGCGATGTGGCGTCGGCATCCGTCGAGAAGCCGCACTCGGAACACTTGAGCGTCCCCTCGGGGACGGTGATCGACGGCGTCTCGTCGCCGTCGAGCGACGGCCCGGCGGCACCGGGGTCCGTCGGCTGGTCGCGCTTGGTCTCCTCGGGCCAGTCGCCCATCGATTCGGAGCTGGCCGACGGCGACACCTCCTCGGGCCAGGATCCGACCGCGTCGTCGCCCGCCTCGTCGACGGCGTCCGACGACCCCCCGATCGCCCCGTCGGCGGGAGCGGGATCGGTTTCGGCCGCGGCCGGCTCGCCGGGGTCGACCGCCTCGTCGCGCCCGCCGGTGTCGTCGGCTCCGTCGTCGCCGCCGAGGATCTCGACCTCGGCAGTCTCCCCGGCCCGCTCGGCGGGATCGGACGGTTCCTCGGGCCACTCGCCGGGCTCGCGGTCGTCGCCGCTCGCGGTGTCGGGGTCGGACGCGTCGTCCGCGTCGTCGCCAGCGCCCCCCTCGTCGCCGGCGCTCTCCGTGTCGTCGGCCTCGTCCTCGTCGGGCCACTCGCCGGCCTCGCGGTCGTCGTCGTCGCCGATGATGACCGCGTCGTCCTCCTCGGTGTCGACCGCGGCCTCGGCGGTGTCGCCCTCCGCGTCCGGGATCGCCGTCTCCGCGCCGCGGGCCTCGGCCTGGGCCGTCGTCTCGCCGCCGCTGTCGTCGTCGAGGATGACCGCGTCGGTGGCGTCGCTCCCGCCGGTCTCGTCGTCGCTCGCGGCCGACTCCCCCGCGTCGGCCGCCTTCCCAGCCTCGGTCGCGTCGGTCGCGTCGGTCGCGTCGTCGGGCTCCGCACCCGGCGTGGCCTCGAACTCGTCGGCGCCGCCCTCGGGTGTCTCGAGGGTCGTCACTTCCTTGTTCTCCGAGACCACGCGAGTCTCGCCGCAGCGGGAACAGGTTTCCATCTCCGTGATGGTGATGACGACTTCCGTCCCCTCCTCTTCGCGCTCCCGCTCGACGGTCGTCTCGCCGAAGCTGTGTCCCAGGAGCGAACACTTGATACTCATTACCACGTGTTCGACCCCTCCGAACCATAAGCGTGCTGTTTGTCCGAACACCGAGCAGTCGTGCGGTCCGACAGGCTCCCAGCGGGTCGTCGCTGCCCCCGATCCGGGGATACACGTAAGACCCGGCCAACCGAAAGAGGTGGTATGAGGGCGAAACCGGAGTACCGCGACCGCGACGAGGTCGAGGTCGCGGTTCTGGACGCGCTGGCAGACCGGCGCGAGGAGGGAATGACCGTCTTCGAACTCCGGTCGCGAGTCGAGGTCGACATCGACGCGCTGGAGCCCGCGCTGGCCGACCTGAAGGAGGACGGACTCATCGAAGCCCACCAGGAGGACCACCGGACACTCATCCTCCCCGAGGACGGCGTCGTCGGCCCGGCCGACTCCGAGGACGACTCCGTCATCGAGCAGATCCGCGAGAAGCTCCCGTTCTGAGCGTCGCCGCCCGCCCTCGGTCGTACCGACTCGCGGAGCTCAGTCCGACCCGCCAGTGGCGCCCAGGCGCCGCGAGCGCGGCCCGCCACGGTCGTCCGCCTCAGTCGTCGGCCGGCGCGGCCGCGCAGTTGTTCGGGCCGAGTTCGAGTTCGAACGCCGCCTCGTCGTCGGCCGACTGTCGACCGAGGTTGAGGGCGATGATCGCCTCGTGGTTGGCCGGTCGCGGCGGCGTCCGCTCGGTCACCCGCTCGACGAACTCGGCTTCGCTCAGGCCGAACCACGGCAGGTCACGGCAGTCGCCCAGCCGCGCGGTGACCGCCCCGCCGTCGCCGGGCACGGCCGCCTCCCCGTGATGGCCCGGGGCGACGACGGTCTCGTCGGGGAAGCGGGCGAAGCGCTCGGTGAGCGTCCGGTGGAGTTCCCTCGCGAACGCGCGGGCCTCCTCGGACCCCTCCTCCAGGTCCGGGCGAGCCACGCCTGCGAGGCGGCTCCGCCGCCTCGATCCGTCGCGGTCAGCGCGGCCGACCGCGCCGTCGACGAAGAGGCTATCGCCGGTCAGCAGCGCCTCGCCGACGGCGAAAGCGGTCATGCCCGTGGTGTGGCCCGGCGCGTGGACGGCCGCCAGGGTCGAGTCGCCAACGTCGATGGTATCGCCGTCGTCGACCGTCTCCACGTCGTCGGTCACGCCGCGGTCGACGGCCGACGCGGGCACCACCGGGGTCGCGCCGGTCCGCTCGGCCAGCGCGCGCAGGCCGCTGACGTGGTCGGCGTGGACGTGCGTGTCGACGACGGTCGTTATCTCTGCGCCCCGTTCGGTCGCCTCGGCGACGTACCGGTCGGTGAACGCCCGCAGCGGGTCGACCACCGCCGCCTCGCCCCCCGAGACGAGCAGGTACCCCAGACAGCCGCTGGAGGGTCGGCGGTACTGAGCGAGCGTCGCGCCCGGCGCGTCGGGGAGCGCTCCCTCGACCTCGGCGACGAGCGACAGCTGCGCCCACCCCTCCATGCCGCCGGCGAGGTTGCGCGCGTCGACGCCGGCGTCGACCAACGCCCGCGCGACCTCGGCGCTGGCCTCGCCGCGGGCGCAGACGACCGTGATCGGCCCCTCGCCGTCCACGTCGGCCGCGAACTCCGCCAGGTCCCCTGTCACGGTCGCCTGCACGAATCGGTTGTACGGCTTCTGTGTGAGCGTGACGCCCGGTCCCGTGAGTCGCCACGCCTCGACCTCGTCGCGGTCCCGGACGTCGAGCACGCGCACGGACTCCCCGGCGTCGATCCGAGGCTGGAGGTCCGCCGGGGCGATCGCGGGAGTCTCGTCGGTCATGGTTCCGGATAGAGCCGCGGGCGAGTTAAGCCCGCGGCCACCGGGGGCGTGCGACGGGGTGCGGGGTCGCTCTCGACCGGTCCGACGGCGGCGCGGTCAGACCTCGGGACCGAACTCGTCCAGCGCAGCGTCGACGAGCTTCGCCTCTGCGCTCCGGAGATGGCGGCCGGCCGTCGAGGGCGCGCAGTCGAGTTCGGCGCCCACGTCGGCGTGGGTCGCCTCGCGGGGGCGCTCGTAGTAGCCGAGGGCGTGCGCGACCGCGAGCGCCTCCCGTTGACGGTCGCTCAGTCGCGAGGCGGGGTGGTCGAGCGCGCCGCGGAACGCGCCGACGGTCTCGACGGTCACGTCCATCGCGTCGGGCGCCGCCGCCAGGGCCGCCCGGAGCGCGTCGGGGTCGCCGACGACGCGAAAGCGCATGTCGCCGTCGCGGTAGACGATCGGCTTGCGGACGACCAGCCCCGAGCGCGCTCGCGCCCGGCGGATGCCCTCGAACACCGCGGTCGCTCGCGGCCGCACCTCGACCAGCGCGTACGTCCACCGGCCGTCGGCCGCCGAGAGGCGGACCGACTCGATCCCCGCCAGATCCGGCGCGGCCGCGGCGAACGGCTCGGCGTCGCCGCGCACCCCGAACAGGACCGTCTCGACGGACTCGCCCGTCGTGTTCCACTCCAGCAGGTGCGTCTCCGCGATCGCCGGCGCGTCCGCCAGCATGGTGTAGAAGGCCGGCGCGCGCTCGCCGTCGACCGCCGCGGTGATCCGGAGCCGCTTCATCGTCGGCCAGTCTCGCCGACGGTACTTAAATACGTGCAGCATGCTGCACCGAACGCCGACCCGTCCGGCGGGCGACGGTCGAAGCGATGACAGACGCGACTCGTTCCGCGGCCGTCCTGACGACCGGGCGGCCGCTCGACGACGACGGCCGACCACGGGAGCGACCGGCGCTCGAACTGGACCCGGACGGGCCCGCGGGGGCGCTGCTCCGGGAGTCGCCGCGTGCGCTCGTGGCCAGCCCCGGCGCCGGCCTCTGGGCGACGCTGCTCGAACGACCCGAAGACGGCGAGCGCGACCGGCCCGTCCTGGCGCAGTGGCTCGGCCCCGACGCGCCGGCGACCCCGGCCCACTACCACCCGCGGAGCGAAACCTTCGAGACGGTTTCGGGGACGCTGACCGTCGAGGTGGCGGGCGAGCGGCGGCGGCTCAGTCGCGGCGAGTCCGTGACCGTCGAGGCCGGCGTCGAACACGCCTTTCGCAACGAGACGGGCGAGAGTATCGCCTTCCGGGCGGAACTGCCGTCGATGCGGACCGTCGCGTCGCTGTACACGGTCTGGGGCCTGGACATCGAGGGTGCGTTCGGGGGCGGAGACGAGTACGGCGAGCCCGGGTTGCTCGCGGCGCTGCCGATCAGCGAAGACGTGTATCCGGACACCGTGACGACGATCGCACCGGTTCCGGTCCAGCGCGCGCTCTGGGCGACGGTCGGGCGCGCGGCGCGGGCGCTGGGCCGCTCCGGTATCGACGAGCGATACCTCGACGACGCGTTCTGGGAGCGCCGCGTCGAACAGGGGTTGGGTGCCGATGGCTGACAGGGGTCACGCCGGATCACGGTCCAGCCCGGGACCGAGCCCCGCGGCGGTCAGACCGACGAGCCGGACTCGTCGAGCGCGGCGTCGAGTCGAGACTGAGCGTCTGCCCGGACGAGCACGACAACCCGGGTGCCCCCCACCGAGCGGCCGACCGGCGAGAGACGCTCGACGCGTGAGTCGACAGGTTCGAGCCCGAACGGGTATCCGACGGTAGCGGTGTCGATGCAGGCGACGGGGACCAGTGAGCGCGGTCGCTCACCCGAGCGCGTAGGCGAGAATGTAGACCACCGCAGACCCGATCATCAGGAACACCATGATGATCGCCATGATCTGCTGGCGGTCCAGTTCGAGGGGGTTCATGTTCGAGCGTTGTGGCCGGCACGGTTATCATTTTCGCGCTGACGAGGAGCCGTCCGCCCGACTCGTTCGGCGGCCGCCCGCGTCTGAGAGAGGGGTTCGCCCAGTGACAGTTGTAATCAGTGACCGGTCCGAAGCGAACGCATGGAACGATCGAACGGCCGCGGTCGACTCGTCTCGGCCGGCGGGACGCTGCTCGGCTACGGACTGCTCGCGCTGGGCGTCGCGATGGTCGGTGTCACGGCGTACGAGCTCCTGTTCGCGTCGGGACGGCCGCTGGCGTCCGCCCAGGTCGGCCCGCGCGCCGGCATCGGGCTCGTGTTCGGCACCACCGGCTACCTCCTGCTCAGACGTACCCTCGAGGCGGACGCCGACCCCGGCGAACCGGACGTCGAGCCGTCGGAAGCCCGCGCGTCCGACGCGTACCAGTTCGACACCTGAACGGCGCGGCCGGCGACGGGTCCGCGACGCCGACGCCGCCGGCAGGTCCTGGGGACTGGTAGCGGCCCCGTCGGGCCCGGGGCGCGTCTGCCCACGCCAGACGGAATTCTTCTCGAACCGTTCTCTCACGGTAGCGCCACCGGACTGTAACTGCCGTGCCGTCGGCGACCCGCCGGACCACCAACGCTTATAACTCAGTAGTATAACCTAGTAATCAATGTCGACGCAACTGCAACTCGCACGGGAGGGAACGGTCACGGCGGCGATGGAGCGGGTCGCCGAACGGGAGCAACGAGACCCCGAGTTCGTCCGCGAACAGGTGGCAGAGGGGCAGGCGGTGATCCCCGCCAACCACGGCCACGACTCGCTGGATCCGATGGTCATCGGCCGGGAGTTCGGGACGAAAGTCAACGCCAACATCGGCGCCAGCGAGACGACCAGCGCCCTCGAAGACGAACTGGAGAAGCTCCACACCGCCGTCCACTACGGTGCCGACACCGTGATGGATCTCTCGACCGGCGGCGACCTCGATTCGATCCGCGAGGCCAACGTCGAGTACTCGCCGGTGCCGGTCGGCACGGTCCCCATCTACGACGCGGTGACGCGGGTCGACGACGTGGCCGACCTCACCCACGAGCTGCTGCTCGACGTGATCGAGAACCAGGCCGAGCAGGGCGTCGACTACATGACCATCCACGCCGGCGTGCTGATGGAACATCTGCCCCTGACCGACGGCCGCAAGACCGGCATCGTCTCGCGGGGCGGCTCCATTCTCGCCCAGTGGATCGAGGAGAACGGCATGGAGAACCCCCTGTACACGAAGTTCGAGGAGATATGCGAGATCTTCGCCGAACACGACGTGACCTTCAGCCTCGGGGACGGCCTCCGACCGGGCTCAATCGCCGACGCCAGCGACGAGGCGCAGTTCGCGGAACTGGAGACGCTCGGCGAGCTGACGCGGACCGCCTGGGACCACGGCGTCCAGGTGATGGTCGAGGGGCCCGGCCACGTCCCGATGGACGAGGTGGCCGACAACGTCGAGCGCCAGCAGGAGGTCTGTGACGGGGCGCCGTTCTACGTGCTCGGGCCGCTGGTGACCGACGTGGCGCCGGGCTACGACCACATCACCAGCGCTATCGGCGCGACCGAGGCCGGCCGCGCGGGTGCGGCGATGCTCTGTTACGTCACACCCAAGGAACACCTCGGACTGCCCGACGCCGAGGACGTGCGCGACGGCCTCGCCGCATACCGCATCGCCGCCCACGCCGCCGACGTGGCCAACGGCCGCCCCGGCGCTCGCGACTGGGACGACGCCCTCTCGGAGGCCCGCTACGAGTTCGACTGGCGCCGGCAGTTCGAACTCGCGCTCGATCCGGAGCGCGCTCGCGAGTTCCACGACCAGACGCTGCCGGGTGACAACTACAAGGAGGCCCGCTTTTGCTCGATGTGCGGCGTCGACTTCTGCTCGATGCGCATCGACCAGGACGCTCGCGAGGCCGCCGAGGACGGCGAGGGCCAGATGGAAGCGATCGACGACGAAACCGACCTGCAAGATTCCGTCGCCGCCGAGGTCAACCGTCCGCCGGTCGGCGAACACGACGGCGCCGACGTGCCCGACCTCCCGAAGTTCGTCGATCCGTACGGCCACGAGGAGCCAGCGGACGACTGAGGCGCCTCCCGTCGACTGTGGGACCGGGCCCGCCCGAAAACTTCAAACGCCGAGTCAGTTGTCTGCAGTGCTACGGGTCTTTTTGCGGTTGCGTGCCCGACTAGGGGTATGCCACGATTTACCACGGAGGGTCGGCGGTGACCGACGACGGGCCGACCCGCGACGTCTTCCTGCCGGTCGCCGCCCAGCCCTCGGTCGAGACGCTCGTCGAGTTCGCCAGCGAGGCCGAGGGCCTGGGTTTCGAGCGCGCCTGGCTACCCGAGACGTGGGGCCGAGACGCCGTGACGACGCTGACGACCATCGCCGAGCGCACCGACACCATCGGGATCGGGACCTCTATCGCGAACGTCTACTCGCGGTCGCCGGCGCTGATCGGCCAGACCGCCGCGACGCTACAGGAGGTGTCCGACGGGCGCCTGCGCGTGGGGCTCGGCCCCAGCGGTCCCGCCGTCGTCGAGGGGTGGCACGGCGTCGAGTACGGGAACCCGCTCCGACGGACCCGCGAGACCATCGATATCGTCCGGCTCGTGCTCTCGGGCGACCCCGTCGAGTACGACGGCGACATCTTCACTCTCTCGGGCCTGCGTCTCCGCTGTGATCCGCCGGATACGCCACCGGGCATCGACGCCGCCGGGATGGGCCCCAAATCCGTCGAGTTGGCGGGGCGGTTCGCCGACGGCTGGCACGCGCTGATGCTGACGAAGGAGGGACTGCGCGACCGGCTGGCGGACCTCCGTCGGGGCGCCGAACTCGGGGATCGGGATCCCGAGACGCTGCGCGTGACGCTTTCGCTGCCGTGTATCGCGCTGGACGACCGCGAGCGCGCTCGGGAACTGGCTCGGAACCACCTCGCGTTCTACGTCGGCGCGATGGGGACGTTCTACCGCGAAGCGCTCGAGCGGCAGGGCTACGAGGACGAGGCGATCGAGATCGCCAGCGAGTGGGCCAACGGGAACCACGACGCCGCGATGGCGGCGATCACCGACGAGCTGCTCGACGATCTGGGGATCGCCGGGACGCCCGACGAGTGCCGGGAGCGCTACGCCGACTGGGAGTCGATCGAGGGCGTCGACGCCGTCTCGGTGTCGTTCCCGCGTGGCGCGGAGCCGGCGGAGATCTCGGCGACGATGCGCGCGCTGGCGCCCGAGTGAGCGGCCCGGTCGATCGAGGGAGCCGCCGCCGGGCGCCTCGCTGCCGGTATCAGACGCCGAAATCGGGACCTGTCACTTATCACGGATAGCGAGAAACGGTCGAGCGAGCAGCGATGTTCGGAGACGCGGAGCGCGGGGCGAGAGAGAGCCGAAAGCGCGGCGTGACGTCCGTGCTCTCGGTCGTCTTGCTGGTCGCGATGACGCTCGTGGTGTCGATGGTGCTCGTCGTCGGCGCGATGACCTTCCTGCCGAGCGACGGCGAGGAGTCGGTTCGCCCGCAGGCGGATTTCGGTATCGAACACGACGACGGGGCCGTCGTCGTCGACCCGCAGTACATGGAGGAGGGCGTCCCGTTCACGCTCCTCGTCAACGGCCGCGACGCGTACTCGTGGGAGGGCGCTCACACCGAGGAGACGCGGCGAGTGCGCTGTCTGAACGAGGGCGACACAGTCCGGGTCCGCGCCGACGCGGGCGACGACCGCACGTATCTGATCGAGGACTACGACGTGGAAGTGCCGACCGAGTGCCCCTTCTCCGGCTCGGCCGCCCGGTTCGCCTACGCCCAGGTGGGGAGCCGACAGGTTCCGCTCGTCGACCCCGACTACGAGTTCACCCTCGCGATCGACCCCGACGGCCCGAACAGCGTCGTCGGTGACACCGACTTCCCGACGACGAACTCGTGGGTGTACATCGAGCGCTACGACCGGACCCTCGACGGGCTCGGGCCGCCCGTCTACGTCGTCGTCTTCCCCGACAACGTGGGGAGCGACGAGGACGACTGGAACTCGACGCCCTCCGATACCGAGCGCGCGGAGATGGCCGACGCTTTCGAAGTCGACGGTGACGAAGTGCAGGTGACTGCGGGCAACGTCGAACCGACCGACGACGTGTACATGCTGTTCGAGCCCGGCTGCTCCGAAAGCCGGTTCAAGTTCCTCAAGATGGATGGCGGGTACGACAACCAGATCCTGATCGACGGGACCGAACTGTTCCGCACCAGCGAGGCCGACGCCGGCGAGAAATACACCGGTCCCGGCGTCGAATGCACCTGACCGACGGGTCGCGAACGGCGGCGCCCGCGACTCACTCCTCCGGGAAGACCTTTCCGGGGTTCAGGATTCCGTCGGGGTCCAGCGCCTCCTTGATCGACCGCATCGCCGCGACGGACTCGGCGCCGTGTTCGCGCTCCATGAACTGGCGCTTGCCGAGGCCGACGCCGTGTTCGCCGGTCGCGGTCCCGCCCAGATCGATGGCCGCTTCGACGACTGCCTCGTAGGCCGCTTCGCCGCGCTCGACCATCGCCTCGTCGTCGGGGTCGACGAGGATCTCGTAGTGGAGGTTGCCGTCGCCGGCGTGGCCGTAGCAGGCCATCGGGAGGTCCCGCTCGTCGGCCTCGGCGCGGGCGGCGCGAACGATCTCCGGGAACGACCCGATCGGGACGGTCACGTCGCCGGGATGCAGCGGCCGCAGGTCCGCGCGGTACTCGTCGAGCGCGTACGCCATCTCACGGCGAAGCTCCCACAGCTCGGCCATCTCCTCGTCGGCGGCGATCTCGAAGGAGACGGGGTCGTAGTCCGCGAACACCGTCCGGCAGAACTCGATCTCCTCGTCGATCCCGTGGTCGGCGTGAAACTCGACGAAGACCATCGGCGCGTCGGGCAGATCCGTGCCGACGTACTCGTTAGCGACCTCGGCCGCGAACCCGCCCAGCAGCTCGATCTTCGCCACGTCGACGCCCGACTGGACGGCGTCGGCGATGGCGCCCGCCGCGTCGTCGAACGTCTCGAAGACCGCCCGGCCGCCGCGGACCTGCTGGGGTCGCCCGGCGAGTTTCAGCGTCGCCCGCGTGACCACGGCCAGCGTCCCCTCGCTGCCGACGAGCAGGTCCTTGAGATTGTAGCCGGCCGAGGACTTGACGGCCTCGCTCCCCGCGGTCACGACGGTCCCGTCCGCGAGGACGGCTTCGAGTTCGAGCACCCAGTCGGCGACGACGCCGTACTTCACCGCCTGCATCCCGCTCGCGTCGGTCGCGATCATCCCGCCGACCGTCGAGATGTCGCCCGACGACGGCAGCGGCGGGAAGGTTAGACCGTGCTCGGCGGCCGCCTCGTCGACCGCGCTCCCCAGCACCCCTGGCTCCACATCGACCTGCAGGTCGTCGGGTCGAACGTCCAGTATCGCGTCCATCCGGGTCGTATCCATGCTGATACCTTCGTGGGCAGGAACGGCGTTGCCCTCCAGACCGGTGCCGGCGGCGTAGGGCGTGACGGGGATCCCCCGTTCGTGGGCGCCGGCGAGGACGGCCGACACCTCCTCGGTGCTCGTCGGCCAGACGACGGCGTCGGGGCGAACCTCGTCCTCGGGGTGGGTGCCCCAGTCGCCGGCGTGCTCGTCGCGGGCGTACTCGTCCGTCGACACCCGGTCGGCGCCGACGGCGTCGCGCAGGAAGTCGAGGTCGGTCATGGCCGAGGTGCGGGGCCGGCGGGATTTAGCTCCGTCGGCGCTCTCGCCGGCCACGACCGAGGCGGCTTCAGGCAGCGGTGTGCGACGGGTTTGCTCTTTTACCCGTCCACAGCATAGCTGTTGGACAGTGATCGACGAATCGGCTCCCGAAGCACTCCTCGACTACACGCAGGATTCGATGGCCTTACTCGACGAGACCGGTACGGTCACGTACGTCAACGCCGCGATCGAGCCCACTCTCGGGTACAGACGTGAGGAGTTCGTCGGCCGCAACGCGTTCGACCTCGTCCATCCGGACGACCGCCCGACGGTCTGGGAGGCGTTCGCAGCGACGATCCAGAACGAGGAGTACGCGGCGGAGACCGCGACCTACCGGATCCGCGACGCCGAGGACGAGTGGGTGTGGCTGGAGAGCCGGATGTCGAACCTCACCGACTCGGACCTCGACGGGTACGTCGTGAGCTCCCGGGACGTGACCGACCGCGTCGCCGCAGAGCGCGGGCGGCGGACGGCACAGTCCCACCTCGAGGATCCGCCGCGGCTTCGCAGGACGTGCTCTGGCTGTTCACCAGCGACTGGAGCGAGCTGCTGTTCGTCAACTCGGCCTACGAAGACATCTACGGCAGGTCCCGGTCGGAGCTCGAGTCGGACCCGAGCACGTTTATCGAAGCGATCCATCCGGACGACCGCTCGGTCGCACGGGACAGGATCGAGCGACTCTCGGCCGGGGAGCCGGTCGAGGTGGAGTACCGCGTCAACCCCGAGGAGGACTACGACACCTGGGCGTGGGCCTCCGGCTGGCCGATCCGCGAAGACGGCGAGGTAGTCCGGATCGCCGGTTTCTCTCGTGATGTCACCGAGCGTCACCGGCGCAGGCGCCAGCTCTACGTCATGGACACCCTATTGCGACACAACCTCCGAAACGACCTGAACGTCGTGCTCGGCGCGGCCGACGTCATCGAGGAGGAGGCGCCCGAAGCGGCCGACCACGCGGCGTTGATCCGGCGCACCACGGAGGACCTGCTGACCACCGCCGAGAAGGAACGGGAGATAATCGACGTCCTCGTGGGCGACACCGAGCGGACGCGCATCGACCTGACCGAAGTCGCCGACCGCAGCGTCACCGCCGTGCGAGCACAGTTCGATCCGGTGGCTGTCACCGCCTCGCTCCCGGACGCGGCCCCAGTCGACGCGGTCGAGCGGATCCAGCTGGTCGTCCTCGAACTCCTCGAGAACGCCGTCCGCCACAGCGACGCCGACCGCCCCGCGGTGTCGGTCACCGTCCGAACGGCCGACGATACCGTCGATCTGGTCGTCGAAGACGACTGCCGGCCGATCCCGGACAACGAGACCGCCGTCCTCATCGGCGACCACGACATGACCGACGTCTACCACAGCACCGGGCTCGGCATGTGGCTCGTCTACTGGGGCGTCGAACTGTCCGGCGGCGATATCACCGTCGAGTCCGGCGCTGACGGCAACCGAGTTCGCATCGAACTGCCCGTGGCGAACACGTGAGCCGTGCGACGAATAGACGATGTGGAACCATCACTGCACATCGGCATCGGTCGACGAACGCCCGGTGTCCGGCCGCCCGGTCGTCGCGTCGGCGGTGTCGCGTCCCCGGACCACGGCGTGGGACACACCACGGCGTCCGGCCGGTCGGCCGGGCGATGGATGGGGTCCGCTCGCGCGTCGACTGGCCGTCCGATAGAACGATTGCGGTCCGTCGTGGGCCGTCACCGTCTTCGGCACGTCCACGGTCGAGCGCTCCGTGTCAGGCCGTCAGCGTCAGCGACCCGGCGTCGAGGCTCACCTCGTAGTAGCCGTGGCGGTCCCACGACAGCTCCTCGCCGTTCTGCAACAGGGTGCCGCCGTCGACGGTCACCCGAACGTGCTGGCCGGCGGGGAAGGCGTCGGGCAGCGACCAGTTCCACGTCGTCTCCCCGCCGGACTCGGTCCGCTCGGCCTCCGAGAGGATCCGCCCGCCGCGCCAGTAGGCGCCGATGTTCGCGACCGTGTCGACCCACACGCCGTCCAGCCCGGTCGCGTGGTCGACGCTGTCGGTGACCGCGTCGATATCGACCGGCGCGTACCACTGCTGGTCGGTCGGCAGGATCGAGTGAAAGAGGAAGATCTGCCACTCGCCCGCGGAGCGAGCGCCGTCGATCAGCTCCGTGAACGTCTCGGCGGTGTCACCCTCCCGGGCCATGTAGCACGGCAAATTGTAGGGATCGGTCCCGTCACCGGGCGCGACCGCTCCACCGCCGACGCCGCGGTTGAGGAACAGATCCCCCGACTCCGCGTGGTCGGCCCACCCGTCGTCGCCGAACGGCGCGGCCATCGTCCACACGTCCGGCTGGGCGGTCGTCTCCGTGATGTACGCCGAACAGCGCTCGATCTCCGCGGCGGGGGAGTCGAGCGGGTCGCCGAAGCTACTCCCGGAGAGGTCCGCGTACGGGTGGCTCGTCGTGTGGTTGCCGATCTCGTGGCCGTCGGCCGCCGCCCGCTTCCAGGTCGCGTCGGCCCCCTCGAAGTCGACCTGTTCGGAGAGGTAGAACGTCATGTTGGCGCCCGTCGACTGCAGCGCGTCGTAGTGCTCGGCGTGGGAGGGCTGGGCGTCGTCGAAGGTGTAGGAGACGGCGCCCGAGAAGCCCGCCCAGTCGAGGACCTCGAGGGTTCCGGGCTCGCCGTCTGGCCGGGCGACCTCGGCTGTGTCCGGCGTCGGCAGCGACCCGACCGGCGCGTCGCCCGGCCGCGGCGTCGGGTCCGGCCCCGCGGTCGAGGAGTCGGTCGCTGGGTTCCCCGACTCGGTGGTCGTGGGCGTGGGTGTGGCCGACGGCTCGGCGGCGGTCGGCGTCGCCGTCTCCGTCCCCGCGTCGTCCGCTGCGCCCGCCGGCGTCGCAGTCCCGTCGGAACCGCTCCCGCAGCCGGCCAGCGCGGAGAGCCCCACCGACCCGAGGAGACCGACGAACCCGCGACGACCGACGGTGCGATACGACCGATCGCCGTCCGAATCAGACATGTACCCGACACAGTAGTAGGGGCCGTTAAGGATTTCGAATCGCCATATATCGACCGATTTGGCCGTTGAAACGGCGGTCTGTTCCGACATGCCGGACGGACTCTCCCGAACGACCGTGATCGACTCGCGCCGTTCGGGAGCGTCGAACTCGTCGGGACGCGAACGGCCAGTCTCCGACGGATGTGGCGAAGGGAGCGTCGGGTCGTCGTCCGCCGGGCGGTCGACGACTCACACGGGGAGCGACGACGCGTCGATAGCGTCGCGACGGCCGTCCAGCACGGCGAAGCGGTCGCCGCGGCGGATCTCCAGCCACCGGAGCAACCGCTCGGCCCAGACGAGTTTTCGCGCCTTCAGCGGCCCAACGTCGGGATCGTCGAAGTCCCAGCCGGCGAAGACCAGTTCGGCGGCGCCGCAGTGGTCGGCGAGAAAGGCCGCCCGGTCGCCGTCGGTGAACCCGCCCGTGTCGACCACTGGACCGGCGGGTGCGGCCTGCGTCGTCGGCAGGACCCACTCGACCGTCAGCCGCGGGACCCGCTCGCGCAGCGCCGGGCGGTTGTCGCCGTGGGCGTGGACTGCCACGGGCGTCCCCTCGGCGGTCAGTTCGCGGGCCACGTCGCTCCGTTCGTCCAGATCAGTGACCATGCAGTCGACGGCCAGTCCGGCGTCGCGTACGACGGCGGCCGCATCGGAGGCAGCGACGACGCTATCGGCGGCTCGAACGACCCCCAGTTCGTCGCCCAGCGACGGCCCCGCACCGACGACAGCGACGGTTTCACCCTCGAGATCGAGGGCTTCCGGGGTGAGTGTCGGGGCCGTTCCGGGAGCGTCTGACGCGGACGCGCCGTCGTCGGGGCCTCGATGCGCCCCCGGATCGTCGTCGCTCACCAGATCGGCGAGCAGGTCGCGGGCTCGTTCGTCGCCGTCCCGGTCGAATCCCATATCGGCCAAGATCGCGTCGTAGACGGGCTCCCAGTCGTGAAATTCCATAGCTGTGACTACCAGCGTTGCGACCCAATAAACCGGATTAGCCGAAATGGCACGTACGAGGTACCCCTACCCAGGTGCCCTTTCGGCCTTCACCCTCTCGTTTTGGCGCATCCGGTATAAGTTTTCTCACCTGTCACCCCGTCGCCCGCCCGGCAGCGTCCCGGCGAGCGCCCGTGGTACGTCGGTTCTGGTCGCCAGGTCGGCCAGCGCCCCGGTCGACCCCCACAAAAACCCCTCCTCGCCACCGGCGACGAACCGGCAGTCCGTCGCGGCCGCGGCCGACCGCAGCGCCTCGCGAGCGGACTCGTCGAGGCCGTCAACGGCGTAGAGGCGGCCGACCGCCGCCGCCGGGTCGGCGTCGACGCCTGCCCGTTCGAAGTGCCGTGCCGCCTCCGTCGGCGTCGTCACGTCGAGTTCCGCGGCGGTGACGCCGCCGTCGTCCGCGTCGCTGCGGTCTCGCTGGCGAGCGAACGCGTCGCCGACGAGCGCGGCGTCGCGCGTCTCGCTCACGTCGTGGGTGCGGATCACGTGGGCGCCGCGCTCGACGGCCATCGACGTGGCCGCGAGGCTGACCGGCAGCGCCCCCTCGGTCGAGCGGTCGGCCAGCGATCTGAGGAACGTCTTGCGGTTGATCGAGACGAGCGTCGGCGCGCCGAGCCCGCGGAACTCCCGCAGCCGGCGGAAGGTGTCGCGGTCGTCCGCGATGGTCTGATCCTCGGCCCACCGGCCGAAAGCGGGGTCGACGATGGTCTTGTCGGTCAGGCCGTTCTGTTTCAGCGCCTCGTACACCTGGTCGACGTAGTCGGCCCCCTCGGCCCACTCGGTCGAGCGGCGCTCGGCCCACGGCGTCGCTCGCACGGCCCCCGGTTTCGTGATGTCGGGCGGGCTCGCCATCTTCGCGACGGCCACGTCGTACTCGCGACAGACCGCGGGCATCTCGGGGTCGGCGAAGCCCGCGATGTCGTTGACCATGTCGAAGCCCCTGTCGAGCGCGGCCTCGGCCACCTCGGCGTAGCGCGTCTCGATGCTCCAGACGGCGTCGCCAGACGTGGATTCGAGCGTCTCGACCGCCGTGTCGAGCCGGTCGAGTTCCCCGTCGGCCGAGAGCACGTCGAACTTCTTGTTGGCCGATTCGAGGCCCACGTCGACGATGTCGGCCCCCTCGTCGATCAGTTCGTCGTCGACGTAGGCCGCGGCCTCGGCGGGGTCGTCGAAGACGCTCGGGTCGTAGGGCGACTCCTCGCTGACGTTGAGCACGCCCATGATGCGCGGCGGATAGTCGTCTCCGATCCCCAGGCCCGCGGCGTCGACGTTTTGCATGCGCGGGGGTCAGGACCACGGGTGCAAAAGCAGTGCGGTGCGACCGCACTCGCGGAGGCCACGGTCCCCCGACGCGGCCGACGGGAGCGGCTACTGCGCCGGTTCGTTCGACCGGAGCGCCCGCGTCACTGCTCGTCGAAGAGGCTGTTCGTCGTCCGCTTCCCCCGCTCGTACCGCGACTCGGGGAGCTTCGACGAGCAGTTCCGGCAGACGGTGTACTCGGGGTCGTTGTTCGTCCCGCACTCGGGACAGTAGCCCGGGTACTTCGATGGCGTCGTGTGGACCAGACTCGAGTAGTGCGACGGCAGCACCTCGTCGCTCCGCGGCGACAGCGACGAGGCCCCCCCGAGCGCGACCGACGCCGCGAACGCCACCAGGCCCAGTGTCAGCGCCGCCAGCGAGGCGACGACGATGACGAACACGAAACTGACCATGTGTGACACTTTGTCCCACGGAGGCATAAATCGTCGGGTCAGTTGAGTGACCTGACTGCCCGGTCGGGTGTCGTCGCCGACTCGGGCGCTTTTTGTCGGCCCGTCGTCTACGCGTGGACATGGGAAAGGTATCGATCGGGCTCCGCGGCTGGCGGTTCGACGAGGAGGCGGTGTTCGCCGCCGACGGGACGATCCGTCCGCTGGCGAACATGGACGCCGAGACGCGCGAGCGCATCGTTCGCCTCTCGGCGATGATGGGCGAGCCCTGCGACTGCTGTTATCTGATCCACGGCGAGGAGAAGATCCAGCGGTGCAACCCCGCACAGGCCATCTACGGCGAGGCGCTCGGCGAGGTCCTCCTCTGTGACGACCACGAGGCCGAGTTCGTCTACTGGTTCCAGGAGGAGGGCGGCAAGCGCCACGCCGGCGAGCGCGACTTGAAAGACCGGTTCCACCAGTGGTTCGTCGACGGCGGCCGCGCCCCCGAGGGCTTCGACCTCGAACACGTCGAGGAGAACCCCGACGACGTGCCCGAGGCGCCCGACCCCGACGAGGAACTCCCCGGCCTCGAAGCGGAGATCGAGGAGATGGACGACGACGAACTCGACGCCCTCGAGATGGACCTGTCGGACATCGACTTCGACTGATGAGCGGCGACAGCACGGCCGACGACGAGACGGCGGACACCGAGACGAACGACCGTGAGGGCCCCTCGATATCGGTCGCAGTCGTCGACGCCGAGACCTCCGGCAACGTCGGCACCATCGCCCGCTCGATGAAGAACTTCGGGATGACGGACCTGTACCTCGTCGACCCGCCCGACGTCGGTCCGGAGAGCGAGGCCTACGGGTTCGCCGGCCAGGCCCGCGAGGACATCCTCCCGAACGCTCGCGAGGTGAGCTTCGACTACCTCGTCGAGCACTTCCACACCGTCGGGTGCACCGCGGTCACCAACGAGGACGAGCGCAGCCACACCCGCTATCCGTTCAGGACGCCCGCGGACCTCGCGGAGAGCCTCCGCGACGTCGACGCCGACAGCTGCATCGTCTTCGGTCGCGAGCGCGTCGGACTCACTAACGAGGAGATCGCCCGCCTCGACGAGGTGTGTTCGATCCCCGCGTCCGGGGAGTACCCCGTGCTCAACCTCGGGCAGGCGGCGACGGTCGTCCTGTACGAACTCCGCGACCTGACCGTCGCGGAGACGCAACACCCCGAGACCAGTCACCAGCGCGCCGACGAGCGCGCCCTCGAGGGGCTCCACGAGCAGTTCGGCGACTTCCTCGACGCCGTCGACCACCCCGAGGAGAAGCGGGCCAAAGCGCGGCGACTCTGGCGGCGGTTCGTCGGCCGCGCCCACCCCACCGGCCGCGAGGCGAAGACGCTCCGGGGGATCTTCCGACGGGCGGGCCAGAAGATCGACCGCCTCGAAGCGGACGACACCGACAAGCGCGGCGGCGAGCAGGACTGACCGGGAGACGAGGCCGACCCGGAGCCACGACTATATAGCTCGGCGACGACCGGACCGCATGACGCTCGCCGACCGCGACTCGCCGCTGGCGATCGCGATGTGGGACTTCTCCTGGCTGGAACGGCGCTACCCCGGCGGCGGCTACGAGGACTGGGACCGCGCGCTCGACGAACTCGTCGAACGGGGGTACGACGCCGTCCGCATCGACGCCTACCCCCACTTCGTCGGGACGGACCCCGACCGCGAGTGGACGCTCCCGCCCGCTTTCGACGCCTGCGACTGGGGCGCGCCCGCGACCTGCCGCGTCGAGGTCACGCCCGCGCTGACGGAGTTTATCGGTGCCTGTGCCGACCGCGACGTGGCCGTCGCCCTCTCGTCGTGGTTCCGCGAGGACGAAAGCCGGGCGCGCATGGGCATCCGGACGCCCGCGGACCTCGCCTCGGTGTGGGTCGACACGCTCGACCGGATCGCCGACGCGGGACTGCTCGACACCCTCTGCTGGGTCGACCTCTGTAACGAGTTCCCACTGCACCAGTGGGCGCCCTATTTCAACGACCCCGACGACGACCACCGGACGCCCCGGGACTCGCCCGCGGGCCGGCGGTGGATAAACGACTCCATCGCCGGCGTGCGCGAGGCGTATCCGAACCAGGAGTACTGCCTCTCGGAGACGGTCGGGCCGGACACCTGGGGCCGCGAGCCAGCCGCCGAGATGGATCTCCTCGAACCGCACGTCTGGCTGATGAACGCAACCGACTACTACGACTTCCAGCGCGACGGCGGCGACATCGACAGCGACGACCACTACGAGTGGGTCGTCGACGAGGCAGCGGACCGCTACCGTAACGAACCCGACTACTGGCAGGCGGAACTCGGCGCCGCCATCGACGCCGCCGCCGAGTGGTCCCGCGAGACCGGGCTCCCGCTCGCGACGACGGAGTCGTGGGCGCTCATCCACTACAAGGACTGGCCCGGCCTCGACTGGGAGTGGATCAAAGAGGTCTGCGCGTTCGGGACCCGTCGAGCCGCCGAGACGGGTCGCTGGACGGCGATCTCGACGAGCAACTTCTGCGGCCCGCAGTTCGAGGGGATGTGGGCGGACGTCGAGTGGCACCGCGAGCGGACCGGCGCGATCGGAGCGGCGAGCGTCGAGTTGTGACCGGGACGAGCGGCTATCTGTCCGTCCACAAAAAATAAACACTCGGTGACACGTCGTCGTGGCATGGGACTGTTCAGTTCCAAATGCCCGAACTGTGGAAGCGGCGACACCGAAACGAAAAACGAAGCCGAACACTGTTTGAACTGCGGCCATAGCTGGTACTGATACGGCTGGAGGGATGGCGAGGTCCCGGGGAACCGGACGCGACTCTCCGGTCGATTGGCGCTGGTGAACCGTCCGGTTCGTCCCCTCGCGAGAGACGGGGCCGGCGAGGGGAAAGCGGTCGCAGGTCAGTGTTCGACGCCGTGGGGTCACCGCTCCCGGTCGGTCGCCGAGCGCTCGACGACCACGCCCCAGCGCGCCGTCGAAACCAGGTCCGCGAGGACGTGCGCGTACAGCGCGGTGGCGACCAGGCCGGCGACGTACGGGTCCCGGAGCCACAGGAGCGGGACGGCGACGCCGCCGACGACGACGTGACTCAGCAGTCGGTTCAGCGCCCCGACCGACCCCTCGTCGAAGATCTCCTCCTGGGCGACCACGACGATCCGCGGGTCGCGGAGACAGCGCCGAACCGGTTCGAGGTCGCCCGTGTTGTACCACGCCAGGACGAAGTGGTCGAAATCGATTCCGACGCCGACGACGAGCGCGACAGCGACGACGGCCCAGGCGGGGATCGACGGGGTCGTGAGAGCGAGCGCGCCGGCGGCGACGGCCAGGGAGATAGCGGCGTGGGCGGACGAGTTCATCTCGGCGTCTGCGAGTCCTCGACGGCGGCGTCGGGCTCACCCGTCTCGGTCCCCGGGACGGTCCGCTGGACGACCACGAGCCCGACGGCGCCGGCGAGGAAGGTACCGGTCGCGAGCAGTTGCGTCCACGAGTCCGGGGCGGGCCACAGCCCCATCCCCGCGGCCTCGACGGCACCCATCGGCGTCACCGTCGCGCCGATGAGCGCCACGCCGACCCCGGCGCTCAGGACCGCCACCGCGATGCCACCGACGACGAGGACCAGCCAGACCACGGCCGTCCCGCCGACGACCGTCCGAACGTCCGCCCCGTCGGCGGCGAGGACGAGGAACGCGACCGCCAGCACGCCGTAGTCGACGGCGCCGCCCAGCGCCGCGACGGCCGCGTCGGCGACCGCCAGCCAGACGTACGGGACGCCCAGCGCCAACTGCGTCACGAGCTCGACGCCGAGCCACAGGGCCGCGACGATGCCCAGCACTCGCGCGACCCGGACCACCGCACTGGGGTCGACCCAGGGGAACCGGCGCTCGCGCGACGCCATCGGGAGTCCTGGCTGGGCTCGGTCACCGAGCGCCTCGCGGAGCGTCGCCCCGCCCGCCGCGGTCGCGACGACGAGCCCGGCCGCGAACACCCCGCTCTGGACCGCCGCCGCACCCCCTTCCACGAGCACCCTCGTCGCGACGGGGTCGGACTCGACGACGAGCCGTGCGAGCGACGACGCCTCGATGGCGACCCCGCCGACGAACACCGCGAGGGTCAGCCGGCGGACGCCGGCCCGCGTCACCGACTCCCCGGCGGTCGCGACGCGTTCGGCCAGCGCGAGCAGCGCGACGACGGCCAGCCAGTCGGCCGCGACTCGCAGCCCCAGCGACCCGACGAGCGTCACGACGCTTCGGAGCGGTCGCGGCGGGACCGACGCCAGTGCCAGCGTCGCCGCCGCTAACAGGCCCGTCGCGACGAGGATGCCCAGTCCGCGACGCCGGGTCGCCTCCATGTTACGCTCGCTCCTGGATCTCCTCGCGGAGGACGCTGCTGACGGTGTCGCCGTCGGCCTTCCCGCGCAGTTCGCCCATGCACTCGCCCATCAGCCCGGAGAACGCGCCCATCCCCTCGGCCTCGACCTGCTCGGCGTTGCGCTCGACGACGCGCACGACCGCTTCGCGCACTTCGTCCTCCCCGACGCCGCCCAGGTCCTCGCGCTCGACGGCGTCTTCGGCCGTGAGCCCGGGGTCGGCCGCCAGCGCGCGCAGCAGGTCGTCCAGCCCCTCCTGGGGCACCTCGCCACCGTCGACCAGCGCGAGCGCGTCGGCGAGGTGGTCGTCGGTCAGGTTCCCGACGACCACGTCGTCGCGGCGGAGTTCGGTCAGCGTCGATTCGAACGTCGTGGCCGCCAGCGTCGGGTCCACCCCCTCACCGACGACCTGCTCGAACAGCACCATGTACTCGCCGTAGGCGACCTGCTCGGCCAGTCCCGAACCGAGGTCGTACTCGGCCTCGTAGCGCTCGACCTTCTCGGTCAGGAGTTCCGGTTGCTCGACCTCGCTGGGGTCGGGCTCGACCGGCGGCACGTCCGTCTCGGGGTACATCCGCGCCGCGCCCGGCAGCGGCCGCAGGTAGCGGGTCGTCCCCTCCTCGGTGGCGTCGCGCGTCTCCTCGGGCACCTCGTCCATCGCCGCCTCGGCGCGCTCGACGACCGCCTCGATAGCCAGCGCGGTCGTCTCCGGGTCGTCGGCCACCAGCGCGACCGCGTCCTCGGGGCCGGCGTCGACGGCCTCGCGCAGGTCCGCGACCTCGTCCTCGGTGACGCCGTACGCGGGGAGCTCGTCGGTGTGGAAGATGCCGCCGGCGCCGTGGCGCTTGGCGTGGTCCGAGAGTTCGGTCCCCAGGCGGCGGTCGGGCTGGATCTCCCGACCGACCAGGCCGTCGAAACCGTCCAGACGGACCGCCATCACGTTCCCGCCGCCGGAGAGTGCGCCGCCGATGACGCCCGAATCCGTGTCCTCGAAGACCTCGGTCACGTCCTGCGGGTCGCCCACCGTCGCGTCGCGCTCGTCGAGTTCTTCGGCGATATCCAGCAGTTCGACCTGCCGGCGGACCTCGTTGCGGACGATGTCGTCGATGTCGTCGAGGCTCTGGACGCCCTTGATCTCCACGCGGGCGCCCTCGGCGATGGAGACGTTCACGTCCTGGCGGATCGTGCCGAGGCCGCGCTTGACCTGGCCCGTCGAGCGCAGCAACATCCCGATGCGCTCGGCCGCGTCGCGGGCCTGCTCGGGCGAGCGGATGTCCGGCTTCGTGCCGATCTCCACGAGCGGGATACCCAGGCGGTCGAGCGAGAACCGCACGCCCGAATCGGTCTCCTCGACGCGCTGGGCCGACTCCTCTTCGAGCATCAGGTCCTCGATCCGGACCTGCCCCTCGTCCGTCTCGATAGCACCCTCGCCGGCGACGCGCATGGTCCGCTGGAAGCCGGTCGTGTTCGACCCGTCGACGACGATCTTCCGCATGACGTGGACCTGGTCGACGACGCTGGCGTCGAGCAGCTGTGCGATCTCCATGGTCACGTCCATCGCCTCTCGGTCGACGCGGTGGGGCGGCTCGTCGTCCTCCTCGACGAGACAGGTGGTGTCGTAGGAGAGGTACTCGAACTGTCGGTCGACCATGCTCTCCTCCAGGGCGGCCTCGTCGATCTCGCCGAGTTCGCTCTTGGTCGGGTGGAGGTAGCGAGTGAAGGTCCGCCCCGCCTCGTCGGGTTCCCTGAGTTCGGTCGGACACGGACAGAACAGCTTCGATGCCGTGTCCAGCTGCTGGTGGATCTCCAGCCCCGCCACCAGCCCCAGGTCCTCGTAGTCGTAGTCGGCGTCGCTCATTGGGCGTGTCTGCGACCGGGTGGACAAAAAGGACTCCGTCTCGGCGGCTCGGCGGGGTCGCGGGACCGACGCTCTCGGGCGTGGCTCGCGGCCGCGGCCGTCGGCGCGACGACCGCGTACGTGGCGCATCACCTCGTTCGCAAGTTCAGCGAGTGAGTGCGATCCTGCGCGACCGGACGGCCGCCGAGGTGTTTTGCCGGTCCGGGCCGTACTCGCCCCATGGACGGGCGCACGCTGGTCGTCGTCGGCCTCGTCGTGCTGGCGGGCTGTTCGATCGTCGCCGACGGCGGCGACGCCGAGGGGCCCGCCGAGACGCTGACGCCCGCGCCGGTGCCGACGACCGCGCCGACTGCCACCGCGGCGCCCTCGCCGCTCCCGCCGGGGGTGACGACCCGCGGAGCCATCAGCCCGAGCGCGCTCGCGACCGCCCACGTCCGAGCCGTTACCGGCCGGTCGTACGTCTGGACCGAGCGCAGACGGACGCTGACCGCGACCGGCGACGGCAACTGGACCGAAGCGCGCAACCGCACCCGCACGATCCGGGTGGCGGACGGTGACACCTACCGCTGGAGTCGCTCCCGGCGGGTCGTCTGGACCGGCCTCACGCTCGGCTACCAGCCCGCGATCGAACGCTACTCTGACGGCGACACCCGCTACGTCCGCGAGCAGGACGTGGACGGCCCGCTCTACCGCGCCCAGCCCGCGACCAACGACAGTCAGGTCCTCGGGCTCGTCGCCGCCAACCGCGTCCAGTCGTACCTGTCGCTCAGGAACGTCTCCGTCTCCGTCGGGCAGATCGACGGCGAGCGCCGGTACTGGGTCGAGAGCCGCGGCGGCGGCGTCGTCGACGGCGAGTACGCCGCCAACTACTCCGTCGGCGCCGTCGTCACGCCCGACGGATTCGTCCGCCGGCTCTCGGCCACCTACACCACCGAGCGCCGCGGCACGCCGACCCGCATCGAGTACGAGTACGCATACGACCGAGTCGGGAACGGCTCCGTCTCCCCGCCCGACTGGCTGCCCGAGGCCCGGGCCGCCGTCGGCGAGGAAGACCGCGCGACCGCGTCCGTGAACGCAACCGCCAGCACTCCGAGGTGACCGCTGTTCGAACCGCGCTGCTCGCGGGCGGCCACGCCGCCCGCGAGCATTTCGGAGGTGCTCGCTCCGCTCGCACCCCCCTACTCGTCGCCCAGGATCACACGCTCGGTCATCTTCGCCGGGTCGAGCACCTCGTCGGCCTCGTCCTCGCTCAGATAGCCCTCGGCGACGACGACCTCCTTGATGGTCTTGCCCTCGGCCATCGCCTGCTTGGCGACCTTGCTGGCCTTGTCGTAGCCGATGGCGGGGTTCAGCGCGGTCGCCAGCGCCATCGACTGCTGGACGCGCTCCTCGCAGTGTTCCTGATCCGCTTCGAGCTTCGCGACGAACTTCTCGGCGAAGGCCTCGCTGCCGTTCGCGATCAGCCGCGCCGACTGCAGGAAGTTGTTCGCCAGGATCGGCTTGTAGAGATTGAGATCGATCTGGCCCTCCGCGGCGCCGGCAGAGACGGCCGCGTCGTTGCCGACGACCTGCTTGTGGACCTGATTCACGGCTTCGGCGACGACGGGATTGATCTTCCCGGGCATGATCGACGAGCCGGGCTGGTTCTCCGGCTGGTCGATCTCGCCGAGGCCGTTGCGCGGACCCGAAGCGAGCAGCCGCAGGTCGTTGGCGATCTTGTTCAGACTGCCCGCGACCGTCCGCAGCGCGCCGTGGGCCTCGCTCATCGCGTCGTGAGCGGCTTGGGCCTCGAAGTGATTGTCGGCCTCGCGGAACTCGACGCCGGTCTCTTCGCTGATGTACTCGGCGGCCTTGCCGGGGAACTCGGGGTGGGTGTTCAGCCCCGTCCCGACGGCGGTTCCGCCCAGCGCGAGTTCGCTCAGGTGCGGGCGGACGTTCTCGACGCGCTCGATGCCCTTCTCGACCTGGGTGCGGTAGCCCGAGAACTCTTGGCCGAGCGTGATCGGCGTCGCGTCCTGGAGGTGCGTGCGGCCGGTCTTGACCACGTCGTCGAACTCCTGCTCCTTCTCGCCGAGGGCGTCGGCGAGCGTCGAAAGCGCGGGGAGTACGTCCTTCTCGACCGCTTCCAGCGAGGCGACGTGCATCGCCGTGGGGATCACGTCGTTGGACGACTGGCCGTAGTTGACGTGGTCGTTGGGGTGGATCTCGCGGGAGCCGATCTCCCCGCCGTAGATCTCCGTGGCGCGGTTGGCGATGACCTCGTTGGCGTTCATGTTCGAGGAGGTGCCCGAGCCGGTCTGGAACACGTCGACGGGGAACTGGTCGTCGTGCTCGCCGGCGATGACCTCGTCGGCGGCCTCGACGATGGCCTCGACCTTGTCTGACTCGACGAGGTCGAGGTCGTCGTTGGCCAGCGCCGCGGACTTCTTGACGATGCCGAGCGCGCGGACGAAGCGGCGTCCGAACGTCTCCTCGCTGATCGGGAAGTTCTCGACGGCGCGCTGGGTCTGGGCGCCCCAGTAGGCGTCTGCGGGCACCTGCATCTCGCCGAGGCTGTCCTCTTCCGTTCGGTATTCGTCGTCTGACATACTCGGAGCGTCGCAGGGAGAGGCGTAAAAGCCACCGAAGACACTTGCCGCTGGCCGCCCACCGCCCGGCCATGGACCGGCCCGCCCTCCACCTCGCGGTCGCCGCCTGCCTCGTCCTCGCCGGGTGTTCGGTACTCGGCCCGAATCACACCCGCGACGACCGCGCCGTCGAGGCGCTCGCCGACGCCCGGGAAGCGGTCAACGCCAGCGACGGCTACCGCTTCGCGGGGGACCTGCGCGTCGTCGCCACCGCCGACGGCGAGACCGAGCGCGTCGAGATAGGCATGAACGGCACGATCGATGTCGCCGACCGACGGAGACATTCGGTCGCCGTCCGCGAGGGCGAGGCCTACGAGTCCTACGTCGTCGACCGGACCGCCTACCGGGAGTGTGGCGGACCCATGGGGATGGACATGTGGGGCGTCGAGAACGTGACGACCGACGACTGGACGATGACGACGCCCGCGGCGCGCCAGCTGGCGCTGCTCGAGTCGGGGTCGATCTACTACAACGGCACCCGCGCGCTCGACGGCGAGGAGACGGTCCTGCTCGTCGGCCGCCCGACCACGGAGGCGCTCACGAGGTACCAGGAGCGGCGCGACCGGTCGCTGCTGGGCGGCCCGAACGTCGAGAACGCGACGGTCCGCGTCTGGCTCGACCCCGAGAGCCACCGCCCGGTGCGGTCGGCGGTCCGGTTCGAGGTGAGCAAGGGAGGTAACTCGGCCAGCGCGAACCTCGAGATGGGGTTCTCCGACTACGGCGCGGATCTGTCGGTCGACGTGCCCGTGATCCCCGACGACCGGACGTTGGGGACGGGCTGTCCGGGGTAACCCCGCAGTGAGACGGTCCGAACGGCCTCGTCAGGCCGCGTCGGTCGGCGTCCCGGAGTCCGTGGTTGTCTCGGTTCCGGTCGCCGTTTCCGTGGCTGTCCCCTCGGGCGTTCCCGGTTGGGTATCCGTCCCCTCCGGCGTCCCCGTACCGGTGTCGGTGCCCTCGCTCTCGGTCGTCACGAAGCCGAGGTCGACGACGGCCTGGCCCTCGGCGGTGTAGGGACCGTCGTCGGCCCCTTCGCTGTCGACGAAGTCGTACAACTCGTCGTCGTCGGTGTCGCGGTGGGGCATCGGGATCAGCGGCTTCGCGGGCGCAGGCGGGAACGGGACTTCCGTGATCGCGTTCGGATCGTCGAGCGCCACCTCGACCGCGCGATGGACGCCGGGTTCGAGATACTCGGAGACGCCGACGACGCTCGCGAACAGCTCGCCGCCGAGCAGACGCGCGTCGTGAAGCGCGACGAACCCGCCCTCCGAGAGCAGCGCCTCGCCGACGGTCACGGCGTCGTCCGCCACCGCCTGATTCTCGAAGTCGACGCTCGCGAACGGCGTGGCCTCGTCGCCGCTCGACGAGTCGGTGTCGGTCGCGGTCCCGCCGGGCGTTTCTGTCGCGGTCCCGCCGGGCGTTTCTGTCGCGGTTCCCGTGCCGGCTGGCGCGTCGGTCGCGGTTTCCGTGCCGTCCGGTGTCCCCGTGGCCGTGCCCTCGCCGCTGCCGGTGGCATCGACGAACGCGAGGTCGACCACGGGGAGGCCGGCCTCGGCGAACGGGCCGTCCGCCTCGCCTTCGCTGGAGACGAAGTCGTACGTTTCGTCGTCGCCCGTCTCGCGGTGTGGCATGGCGACGAGCGCGCCGGTCCCGCTGAGGCTGTCGGTGTCAAAGTCGCCACCGGGCACGTCGAACAGCGGCACGTCCGTCTCGTAGTGGACGCCCGCGTCGAGCCGGTCGGAAACGCCGACGACGCTCTCGATCACGTCGCCCTGGAAGAGGCTCACGTCGTGGAAGGCGACGTATCCCGGGTCCGAGAGCGTCGCCTCGTCGACGACGACGTTCGACCCGTCGGAGGTCTGGTTGGCGAACTGCACGGACGCGAACCGTTCGCTCGTCTCCTGCGTATCGTCGCCGCTGCCGTCGCCGCCGTCGCCGCTCTGTCCGGAGACGACCGCGCCGGTTCCGACGGCGAGCGCGCCGGTCGCCAGCGCACCGCTCTTGAGGAAGGTTCGTCGGCTCGGTTCACCCGTCGCTGATCGGTCTGTGGGTTCGTCTGGCATCGGTGTGACTCCACCGGCCGTTCGGAAGTTCCGTCGATAAAGCCGGGAAACCGTTTTGTCGGTAGCCTCGGGGTAGCGCTCGGTAGCCCTCGCTACTCCGAGTAAGACCGGTCTCAGGCGAGTAACGGCGGCTTTCCGGATCGGGTCACCTTGCGTGTGCGTGTCGGCGACGCGAGCCCGAACCGAGACGGTTCCGAGCGGTCAGGTCCAGCGGTCGAGGCCCGTCTGGACGACCGACTGCTCGATGCGCTCGAAGCCGCGCTCGACCTCGTCGGGGGCGACCTCCCACTCCTCGCAGACGAACGCTCGCGCCGCTTCGAGGTCGGGGTCGATGTCACGCTCGAACGCGTAGTCGTCGGTGACGGCGGGGTTCAGGAACAGGTCGCGGATGCGGTCGGCCTGGTCGACGTACACGTCGTCGGCCTCGAAGACGCCCCAGATGTCGCCGTGTTCGCTGACGGCCGTCACGGCGGTCTTGGGTCCGTAGCCCGAGATCCCATCGTTGAAGTCCGTTCCCATCAGGATCGCGACGTCGACCAGTTGCTCCCAGGTGATGTCGTGTTCGGCGAGCGTCGCCTCGAAGTCCATCAGTTCCGGGTCGCCCTTGCTGGTGAGTTGGCGCAGCGTCAGCGGCGCCCCCAGCAGGAGCGCGTCGTAGTCCTCCGAGCCGACGTAGTCGACCGCCCCCTCCCGAGCCATGTGGGCCGCCTGGGCCTCGCCCTCGGCCGGCGCCTCGATCACCGGCACGTCGAGCAGGTCCAGCAGTTCCCGGGTGGTCGAGAGGATCGTGTCGGTGAGCCGCTGAGTCTGGGACTCCAGTCGCGCGACGGCGAGCTGGTCGCCTTCCTCGCGGGCCGCTTCGAGCCGTTCCTCACGCTTCTCCCGTTCCTCGCGGCGTTGCTCGACCTCGTCGTCCTTGAGGTCGACGACGCTCCCGTCGAAGACGAACACGGGGGTGATGTCGTGTTCGAAGAACTTCGGGAGCCCCTGGACGACGCCGACGAGGTTGGCGACCTCCTCGCCGTCGGCGGTCGTGTATATCGAGTCGTTCGTCCAGCGGACCGTCGTCGTCAGGTACCGGTAGAGCCAGTTGTGCGCGTCGACGGCGACGACCGACCCCGACAGGTCGTCGAACGGCACCTCGTCGATGGCCGCCAGGCCCCGGAGGTCTGCGTTTCCCATCACCGCCCGATAGGTCCAGCCCCGGTTTGAATCCCCCGACCCGCGGGGTGTCGTGATCGAGCGGGAACCAATCAGTTAGTTACCACGAACGTGCTTTCAGCAGCCCGTCACATTCAATTCGCTGGGGCGTGAACGGGGGGATATGCTGGGGTCACTCGTGACGCGGTTGCATCGTCCGGAGTATACGGGCGAGAACCGCTGTCTACCGTGTACAGTGCTCAACGTCGGGATCGCGTCGGTCGGGGCGACGCTGCTTGGGGCGTGGCTCGTCGCCGCCGGCTACGAGACGGCCGCGGTCGGCGTCGCGACGGGCGTCCTCGCCGTCTCGCTGGCGGCGATCTGGCTGCGGGGGTATCTCGTCCCCGGGACGCCGACGCTGACGAAGCGGTACCTGCCCGCCTCCGTCCTCGCGGCCTTCGGGAAGACGCCCGAGGGCTCGCCGGAAGGGATCGCTGCCGACTCGGACGCCGAAACGGGAGCGGACGCGGGAGCGGCGGCGACCGCCGAGGCAGAGGGGGACGCCGCGGCGGCCGCGGACGGCGCGGTCGAGCGGGTCGATCCGGAGGCGTTGCTCGAACGCGCCGGCGCGATCGAGCCGTGTCGGGGCGACGACCGGTGTCTGACCGACGAGTTCGAACGAGCCTGGCACGCCGAGATCGACGCCGCCGGCGACGACCGCGGACCGGCGCTCGAAGCGATCGGCCTGGAGGACGGGGACGTGACGACCAAGGAACTGGGCAACGCCTTCGCCGTCAGCATCGACGGCCGGCGAGTCGGCTCCTGGGAGTCGCGGCCGGCCTTCGAGGCGGATCTCGCGGCGGCGACGCTGCTCGCCGACCGCCTCCCCGAGTGGGCGTCGCTGTCGGCGCGGGACCGCGGACAGGTCTGCAACGGCCTGCGCATCTTCCTCGAAACCTGCCCGGACTGTGGCAGTCCAGTGTCGTTCGGCACCGAAACCGTCGAGTCCTGTTGCACCAGTCGCACCGTCGCCGCGGTCACCTGCGACGACTGCGAGGCCCGCGTGTTCGAGTCGCCCGTCGACGACGAGGAAATCGCGGCCTGACTCCAGCCGACGGGTGCGAACAGGCGGGTCCGGTCCGAAGCGGTGTCACGCGGGCGGATCGACGGGGGCCGGCGGGTCCGAAGCCGTCTTCTCGGCCAGGAACTCGCGCTCGTCCGCAGAGAGATCGGGACCGTCCGCCGCGTCGGCGCGGTCGCGATAGATATCGAGGCCGGCCTGGTAAGTCGACCGCGAGCGGTCGCCGGCCGCCCCCTCGACGTCGCTCCCATCGCCCAGCGGCCGGTCGAGGACGAGCTCGGCGACGCCGGTTTCCTCGCCGGTGAAGTGGAATCCCGCCCGGTAGAGCGCCTGGTAGGCGAAGGGGTTGTTGACGGCGATGCGGACGCGGTCGAACGCCCGATCGCGGGCGCGGGCGGCGACGAACGCGGCCAGGTCGGGGCCGATCCCCTCGCCGCGGTAGTCCTCGCGGACGGTGATATAGCGGATCCAGCAGACCGACGAGTCGGTGCGGTCCTCGTTGAACGCCGCGGCGGCGACCACGTCGGCGGCCGCGTCCCCGTCCTCGGTCACGGGCGGTCCCGACCCGTCGCCGGTCCGGACGACCGCCTTCCCGGTCGAGGACATCACGAACTTGCCGGCGTAGCTGAACGACCGCCAGTCGAGCGTCAGCGTCGGCCCCACATCGGGCCACCCCAGCAGGACGTACTCCATCGGCCGTAGGTACCGGGTGCGGCCCCTTGTAGGGCGCGGTCGGCGGGACCGATCGCGGGCATCGTCCCCGCCGCCGGCCACCGTTCCCGCCGCGACCACAGTTATCCGGCGGGCGCACGTACGCGGCGGTATGGCACTCGGCGACGTGGGCGTCTTCCATCGGTTCGCGCGCCTGTACGACCGGGCGATGTACGCGGCCGACCCCGGGACGCTGACGGTCGGCCTCGACCTGGCCGAGCGACCGGTCGAGCGCCTGCTGGACGTCGGCGGCGGGACCGGTCGAGCCTCGCTCGCGCTCGACGTATCGCGACCGGTCGTGGTCGACGCGGCGCGCGGGATGCTCCGGGAGGCCCGGAGTCACGGCCTGGAAACCGTGCAGGGCGACGCCGCCCGACTCCCGGTGGGCGAGGAGTCGGTCGACGCGGTCCTCGTCGTCGACGCGCTACACCACATGGCCGACGCCGACGGCGTGGTCGCGGCGGCCTACCGCGCGCTCCGCCCCGGTGGCGCGCTCGTGGTCCGGGAGTTCGACCCGACGACGCTCCGGGGGCGGGGGCTGGTCGCGGCCGAGCATCTCGTCGGCTTCGACTCGCGCTTTCTCGCCGCCGACGCGCTGGCCGACCGCGTCGCGGCGGCGGGGTTTCGGGCGTCGGTCCCCGACCGCGGGTTCGGATACACTGTCGCAGGAGTCAAACCCGCGGCGGGCGAGGAGGGCGGAGCGGCCGAGGGCGCCGGCGGGACGGCCGGCGGCGGTCGCGACGCCGGCGATCCATCGAACCAGTGAAGGGGCGGCGCCCCCTCGCTCCGAGTGATGACATCCGTCCGCACGGCGCTCGCCGGTCGCGTGGACCCGGCGCCGTTCTCGGCGCTGGTCGCGCTCGGAGACCTGGTCTGTATCGCCGCGTTCGTCCTGCTGGGCGTAACGGTCGGACACGAGAGCATCGACCCGACGGCGAACCCGGGTCACGTCGTGGCCGTGATCCTCACGTTCGTCGCGGGCTGGGCGGTCACGGGCCTGCTCGGGGGGCTCTACACCGCCGACGTCTACCGGTCGACGAAACGGACGGTCGTCCGAACGGTCCCGGCCTGGATCGGCGCGGCGCTGCTAGCGCAGGCGCTCCGGGCGACCGCGGTCGTCCCGGGCGGGGCCGCGGTCACCTTCTTCGCCGTCTCGGTCCTCGTCACGCTCGCGCTGTTGCTCCCGTGGCGCGTGGTCGTGAGCCGCATCGCGTCGGCGCCCTGAGCGCTCGCGTCGCTCGCCGGTCGGAGACAAGAAGGAGGCGCGGCCGTCCGCCGCGCCCGACAGTACCGTGCAGGGGTGGTGAACGCAGTGGGTACGTTCGCTGCGGTGAGTGGGGGTCAGTTCGTCGCGCGATACCGAAGGGAGACGTCCGTTCCGGGGACGACCCCGTGTGACAGGGAATCCGCCGTCACTGCGACTCCGCTACCGGGACGGCGACTGTCGACTGGATCCACGCCTGGTGGTTCTCGCGGTCGTAGATGACGAACTCCTCGTCGCCGACGTTGAGTTCGGCGTAGCGTCGTCGCTCCTCGTCCGATCCGGTCCGTCCCGTCGAGTCGTCCGTTGCGTCTGGGGTCATTGTGTCCTGAGCCGGCGCGCGCCGCCTCCCTCCACACATACCTTTCCCATCCCCCATCATAAGCGCACGTGTCAAAGTATCACACGGGATAACGAGCGTCTGAGGGGCGCTCCGACGCATATTCGAGAATTATTCGACCAGCGAGGGGAGATCGAACGGTCCACGCGGCCACCGAGAGTTTCGGTCGTGATACCGTCGGCCCGCTCGCGTGGATTCGAGGCCTCGGTCCCGGTTCGGTCCCGATGCCCGCGAACGGAACCGAGCCCTCGTCGCGGTGCGACCGACCCGGTCCTCGGCCGCGTTCCGGACCCCTCGAGATCGCGGCTTCGACGGGTGCGCACGCCGAAAATCGATTCATAAGTTTTCTATACGTTATTCAGTAGTTATGCAGTGGCGACGGAGCAAATATACAGGGGTAATATAGAATGGTATCAGCTTGTTCTGGGGAACCCTTATGTATTACTACCCTGTAGATTGTGATAGATTATGACTGGATACTACGACCTCGTTCTCGGCCTCATCCCACTGGCACTCGGCGGCATCGCGACCCTGCTCACCGTCTTCGGCTTCGCGCTCACGACGGCGATCCCGATCGCCTCCGTCGTGGCCGTCGGCCTCATCGGCCACGCGATGTTCGTCAACGGCCCCGTCGACTCGACGCCGCGTTCGACCCCGACGGACGACGGGTTCCAGGCCGCCGACTGAACGTCCGGGGTTCTCCGTTCTCTTCGTCTGCTTTCTCGGTTCTCTCTTCGCCTTCGCGTTCCCACATCCCTAAGCCGTCGCTGGCCCTACCGGACGCTATGACAGACGGCACGGCGCTGTTCCTGACGAGCGACGACGTGCGCGGACTCGCGACGCCCGGAGAGTACGTCGACGCGGTCCGCGAGGGGTACCGAGAGCGCGGCGAGGGCGCGCCGGCCCGCCCGCGAACCCGACTCACCGGCGGCGACCCGCCGGGGATGCTCACCGGCTACACGGCGATGCTCCCCGAGACGGGCGCGATGGGCGGGTACATGTACACCGGCGGGTTCGGTTCCGGCGACGCCCACTTCGTCCTCCCGCTGTTCGACGCCGACACCGGCGCGCCGCTGGCCGTCTTCGACGGCGCGAGCCTCAATCCGTTCAAGACGGGCGCGACCGGCGCGGTCGGCGTCGACGCGCTCGCCCGCGACGAGGCGACCGACCTCGCCGTGATCGGCAGCGGGTCCCAGGCCCGCGGCCAGCTCCGCGCGGCCGTCACCGTCCGCGAGTTCGAGACCGTCCGCGTCTTCTCGCCGACGCCGGAGCGCCGACGGTCCTTCGCCGAGGCGATGGACGGGGAACTCGACCCCGCGGTCCGAGCGGTCGACGCCAGCGCGGACGCGGTCGCCGACGCCGACGTGGTGATCACCGCCACGACCGCCGCCGAACCGGTGTTCGACGGCGACGACCTCCCCGACGGCGCCCACGTCACTTGCATGGGACAGTACGACCCGGAGAAACGCGAGGTCGACGCCGAAACGGTGGCGCGGGCGACGTACGTCCCGGATCTCCGCGAGCGCGTCGAGCGCGACGCGGGCGCCTACCTGCTCGCCCGCGAGGAGGGCGCGATCGGCGACGACCACGTCCACGCCGAACTCGGCGAGGTCGTCGCCGGCGTCGAGCCCGGCCGGATTCGCGACGACGAAGTGACGCTGTTCGACAGCGGTGGCACCGCCATCGAGACGGTCGCCGCCGCGCACATGCTCTACGAGAAAGCCGTCGACGCCGGACTGGGGGAAGAGATCGAATTCCTGCCCGCGAGCCGAGCGTTCGAGGAGTAGGCGGCGCGAACCGGACAGCGGTCCGGTGGATCAGTCCCCGTCGTCGATCGTGATCCCGCAGGCCGGGCAGTTGCGCCGCTGGCGGTCGAACGAGAGCCCGCAGTACGGACACGACGCCGGTGTCCCGTGGTCGCGCCGCCCTGTCAGTCGGTCACCGATCCGGTCGCGCAGGCGGTTGCCGATGCTCATGGTGGACTCCGGTCAGGCCGCCTCGCCGCAACTCCGACAGCGGGCGCGGTCCGCGCTCGGGTCGAACGCCAGCGCCACGTCGCCGCAGTGGGGGCACCCGCGGTCGCTCCCCGCACGGAAACTGAGCCGCGGCGTGGCCGATCGCTCCGGACTCGCCGGGGTCGACGGTTCACTCTTGCTCATCGTATTTGATACGCTCTCACACACTCCCTAAAACGTTGTGGGCATACGTCACCGAACGTCCTAATATTCTGTATATGCGTTTTCGATGTCCCACCTAGAAGCCAGAATCGATCCGTTCTACTCAGAGTAACCGACTGATCGGGGACAGAGATCGCCCCTCACAGGTAGGGAGCGATCCCCGTCGCCTGGGCGAGCGAGAGTCCGCTGGCGACGGCGCCGAGGAGGTAGCCGGCGATAGTGCCGCCGTTGAGCAGGGGGAGTCCGGCGTGGGCGCGACCCTTGAGCACCATCCACAGCAGGACGACCAGGCCGGCGGTGGTCCCGACCATGGCGGTGACCGCCGGGAGCGTCGCGGGGATCCCGAGCAGGTCGACCGTCGGGACGGTGTCGGACGCGAAGAAGGCCGCGCTCGCGACCAGCACCGTCGGGATGACGGCGTCGCCCAGCCCGATAAACAGGGCCTCGCGGTCGAGTTCGAGGTCGTCGTCCGCGGCCGCCTCGGTGTCCGTTCCCGGGTCGTCGGCGGCGCCGCCGTTGGCAGCGGGCGCCGTGTCCGGGCTGGGCTCGTCACTGTCGACCGACTCCTGCTCGGCGTCGCCTTCGTCGTCGACGGCGGCGGGCGTCCCGGCGTCGAGATAGGAGTACGACAGCGACAGCGGGACGACGAGGACGATTGGTACCTTGAGGTCCATCACGCCGGAGGCCAGCGTCAGCATGTGTTCGGTGCCGTAGACGCTGATGGCGTCGTAGACGGCGAGGACGGTCAACAGGACGAGCGCCGGGAGCACGCCGAAGCTGATGCCGAACAGGCCCGCCGCGCCGGCGCCCATCACGATCCCCGCGGCGTCGATGACGTACCACTCGGGGTGGACCCACAGCGCGACCCCGAGGAGCAGGCCGCCCGCCCACGCGATCGCGTTGAGCGAGACGCCGCCGACTGGGACGGTCAGGACCGGCGGGACGAGCACACGGAGGACGAACAGACCGATGTACGCGCCGGTCCCCACGAGCAGCAGCCTGAGCAGCCAGTCCACGTCGAAGCGGATGATCGCCAGCATGACGCCGGTCATCACGAGGATGAAGGCGACGTAGACGAGGCTGTTCGTCGGGTCCTGTGGGTCGGCGGTGGCCTGGTAGCCCGCCGACTGGAACGGACCGACCAGCGCGAGCGCCCCGAGCTGGACGAGCAGGAAGATGCCGACGATAGCTCCCGAAGCGACGTACGCGCGCGACCGCTGTTCCATGCCGCTACCTCGGCCACGACGCGTTTGAGGGTTACGCAATCTCACACCGCACGCTCGCCCAGGAGCGGCGCGCCCACGACACCGCCGACGGCGACTGCGGTCCCGGCGAACGCCAACACCAGCGGCGGCTCGTACGCTTCGAGCGCGACGAACAGGAGTCCTGCACCCGCGAGAACGCCGAACCCGGCGAGGACTTCCCTGCCGGTCGTCGGCCGGACGGGCGTCGAGTCAGCGACCGCCCGCCAGACCAGCCAGCCGCCGACGGCGCCGCCGATCGCAGCCACGCTGTCGAACGTGAGCCCGTTGAGGAGGCCGAGGACACCGACCGCGACTGCGACGCCCAGGATCCGTCCGGGGTCGGTTCCCTCGTCGGCGAACCGGTAAAGCGCGCCGAGCAGGACGGCGCCGACCGCGACCCCCACGACCACGTCGACGAGGTAGTGGACCCCGAGGACGAGCCGCGAGAGCGAGACGAACCCGACCACCGCGGTGGCCCCGGCGAAGCGCTGACGGCTCGTCCCCCAGTCGACGACCAGCGCCAGCCCGCCCCAGACCATCGTCGTCCCGAGCGCGTGACCGCTGGGGAACCCCGGCCCCTCGGCCGTCGTGACGTTCTCCAGCAGCAGCGACAGCGCCCCCTGCGACCACGCCAGCGCCAGCGGTTCGGTCGCGCCGGGCGGTCGTCCGAGCCCGAAAAAGCCCTTGAGCACGCCGATGACGGCGACGTAGGTCAGCGCCAGCCCGAAGACGAACAGCGCCCGACGGCGGTCGACCCCGGCGAGCGGGAACTCCTCGCCGGCGACAAACAGCGCGCCGCCGAGGACGAAGAGGAACCAGCCGTCCCCGAGCTGGGTGACCAGCCCGAACAGCAGGACGACCGGCCACTCCGCGAGCCCGTGGAGCGTCTCCGTGACACCGACACCGCGTCCGTTCGGAAACAACTGCATCCGTTCGCCGTTGTGGCCGGAGCAGTGTAAGCCGTGTGGCGACAGACGAAGGGCGCACGCGGCGCTCGCCAGCACGCGGTTTCGGTCCCCGAACCCCTCGTCGGACCCGCAGAGAGACTGAAACGGTCACGACTCGCAGCGCTGACCGTGCTCGTCGCGCTCGGGGCGATCCCGACCACGCTCGGCCGCGCCGTCCGGCGCCCCATGGCTCACCGTGTATCGTCCGCTCGTCTACCACACGATCCGGTCAGCGGGCGTACAGCGCCGACCCGACCAGCGCCGGGAGATGCACGTCGTCGTCGGTCGTGACCGCGAGGTACGGTCGCTCGACCGGACCGAACACGTCGACGACGCGACCCAGGTCGTCGAGGTTCTCGTCAAGGACAGGCGTGCCGATGTCGACGTGGTCGGCGTCGGGCGCGCGGACGACCGCGAGGTGCTGGGCGATCCGGACGACTTCGCCGACGCGTTTCACCGTGGGCCCTCCACCGCGGTCACTCCCGGATGACGCCGAGATACGCGGCGACGGCGCCCAGCAGGTCGCTCTTGCTCGCGTCGTCAGCGTCCTTGACGAGGACGCGCCCGCGGGACTCGTACTCGCGAGGGTAGGTCATCTCGCGCTCGATGACGGCGTCGTAGCCCACCTGCTGGACGGCCTGTGCGATCTCGTCGACCGTCGGCTCCGGCACGGCGAGGTCTTTCGCCACCCGACGCCCCTCGCTGCGCGTACAGGAGGCGTCGAGCGCCGCCGGCCAGATGACGTTCTCGACCATACGCGCACCTGAGAACCGGGTTACGTAAGGGTCTTTCCGGTCGGCGCGATGGACCGTACGGTGTCGAAGGCCCGGGACGGCTTCGGACGCGGCGTGTTCGACCGCAGCCAAGCAGGATCCCGCCACCGCGAACGGCGTGAAAGCCCCGACGCGTTCGCCCCTTTCACGCTGTTTGCGGGTGCAGCTGCTCACGATTCGTACCGTCACTCCACACACCCAATCAAAAAATCGCGGTCGGACCGGATCGCTACTGACGGCGTCGAGCGACGAGCGCGCCGGCCAGCAGGGCGACGAGCGCCGTCACAGCGCCGAAGCCGGGACCGTCACTGCTGGTGGTCTCGTCGACGGGCGACGCCGCGCCGTCCTCGGACATCGCGGTCGGAGTCGCCGTCGCGGTCGAGCCGTCCATCCCGCTCGGCTCCGTCGCAGTCGGCGTCGCAGTCGCGTCACTGCCGTCCATCGCGGCGGTCGCCGTTGGGGTCGCGGTCGGCGTCGGCGTCGAACACGTCGCGGGCTGGGGCATCTCGACCGCCGAGAAGTCGATGGCCTCGTAGGCCTCGGGGTGGAGCGCCTGGGCGACCGTCTTCAGCGCCTCGACGTTCTTGGGCCCGTTCTGCGTCATGAAGTTCCGGTTCACGCGGACGACGTTGCCCTCCTGGACCGCCGTGGTCCCGTTGAACGCCGGGGTCTTGGGCACCGTCCCGAACTGCCCGTTCTGGACGATCCACTCGGGATCTTTCTCGGTGATTAGCTCGTTGCTGAGCGTGCCGTACCCGTTGGAGGTGTTGATCTCGCCGGCGGCGACGTTGTCCCCGCCCGCCGCGGCGATGATCTGGCCGACGAACGTGTCCGCGCCGGCGGTCCAGCCGCTGCCGAGCGAGAAGAACACTCGCGGATTCTCCTCGCCGCTCACGGCGTCGCGGATCGCCTGGACCTGCCCCTGCATTCGCGCGCTGACCTGGCCCGCGGCCTCGTAGTTACCCGTGAGCTGGCCGTACAGCTCGACCTTCTCGGACACGGCCTCGAGGTCCGACGCCGCCCCGAACTTGTAGACCGTCAGACCGCTGGAGCGCAGCGTCTCGACGGTCTCGTTGGCGACGACGTTCGGCGCGAGCACCAGGTCCGGCTGGGCGCCGACCACGGCCTCGGTGATGATCGACCCGTCGTCGTTGACCACGTCGGTCTTGCCCTCGGTGCCGTTCAGATAGCCGATGTAGTAGTCCTGGGGGATCGCGACCGTCTCCCCGTCGGCTCCGATGCTCCAGAGGATCTGGGCGGCGCTCGGCGCGAGCGCGGCGAGCCGCTCGGGGTTCTCCTCGATCGTTATCTCTGTGCCCGTCGCATCAGTGACTGTCATCGGATACGTGCAGTGGGTGTCCGCGAGCGTATCCGCGCTCGCCGCACCCGATGCACCCGTCGACGCGCCGGCGCCAGCGACGGCGGGCACCGCGCCCACCGCAGCCAGCACCAACAGCGCCGCACCGACGACTGCCGTCGCGTCTCTCATAGCGTCCGGTCGTGCGACCCTTTGCAATAAATATTTACCTACTGCAACCAGACTTGATGTCAGCATGGCAGTCCGGACGCGGACCGCGGGGTGGTCGGCGGGGCTGACCGGCCTGCTGGTGGCCGTCGCGCTCGTCAGCGCCACCATCGGCCCGGTCAGCGTCCCCCTGCCGACGGTCGCGAGAGCGGCGCTCAACGCCGTTGGCGTGCCGACGGGCCTCGAGGTCGGCAGCGGGACCGTCGCGCTGTTCGGCGCCTCCGCGACCGTTCCCGTCCCCGACATCTCCTACACCTACCTGTTCTCCTTCCCGGTCGACTCGACCAGCGAGACGATCGTCCGGCACATCCGGCTGCCGCGGATCGCGCTGGCGGCGACGGTCGGCTTCGCCCTGGCCGCCGCCGGCACGGTGATGCAGGGCTTCTTCCGGAACCCGATGGCCGACCCGTCGATCATCGGCGTCTCCTCGGGCGCCGCCGTCGGCGCCGTCGCGACTATCGCCCTCTCGTTCTCGGGGCCCTACGCGCTCCAGACCGCAGCGTTCGTCGGCGCCGTCGTCAGCGCGTTCGTCGTCTATCTCGTCGCCACCGAGGGCGGACGAACCCCCACCGCGACGCTGCTGCTTGCCGGCGTCGCGGTCCAGACGTTCCTCGGCGCAGTCGTCTCCTACCTGTTGTTGCGAGCCGGCGAGAGCCTCGAACAGGCGCTGTACTGGCTGATGGGCGGCCTGCTCCGCAACGCCGTCTGGACGGACGTGGCCGTCACCGTCCCCGTCGCCGCGGTCTGTTTCGCAGTCCTGCTCGCCTACGGTCGCGATCTGAACGTCCTCCTGCTCGGCGAGACCGACGCCCACACCCTGGGTATCGAGGTCGAGCGCACCAAACGGATCCTGCTCGCCGTGTCCAGCGTCGTCACCGCGGCCGCCGTCGCCGTCGCCGGCTCGATCGGCTTCGTCGGTCTCGTCGTTCCCCACATCATGCGGCTGGTCGTCGGTCCCGACCACCGGATCTTGCTGCCGACGAGCGCCGCCGCCGGCGCCGCCTTCCTCGTCGCGACCGACACCGTCGCCCGCTCGGGGGGCGTCGAGGTCCCCGTCGGCATCGTCACCGCCGCGCTGGGCGCGCCCTTCTTCCTCTATCTCCTCCGGACCCGGGAGGTGCACTCGCTGTGACGCCCGGACTGGCCGACACGCTTGATGCGCTCGGCGGGCTCGTCGGCGGCGGCCGCCCGACCGAAGAGAACGCGGCGACCGGTGGCGACCCGCCTGGAGTCGGCGACGACCCGCTGATCGAGGTCGACGCGGTGTCGCTGTCCTACGGCGACCTGTCGGTCCTCTCCGAGGTGTCGCTGTCGGTCGGGGCGGGCGAGTTCGTCGGGCTCGTCGGCCCGAACGGTGCCGGGAAGACCACGTTGCTCCAGGCGATCAACGGCGTCCTCGACCCCGACTCGGGGTGCGTCCGCGTCGACGGAGAACGGGTCGCGGATCTCTCCTCGCGGGCAACCAGCCGCCTGGTCGCGACGGTGCCCCAGGACACGACGGTCGCGTTCGACTTTTCGGTCGCTGACATCGTCGAGATGGGGCGGACGCCCTACCACGGGCGGTTCGGCGGCGACCCCGAGGCGGCCGCGGCGGTCGACCGCGCGCTCGAACGGACCGAAACCGAACGCTTCCGCGATCGGCCGGTCGCCTCGCTCAGCGGCGGCGAGCGCCAGCGCGTCGTGCTCGCTCGTGCGCTCGCTCAGGAGACGCCCGCGCTCGTCCTCGACGAGCCGACGGCGAGCCTCGACGTGAACCACCAGGTCCGGACGCTCGAACTCGTCGCCGACCTGGTCGACGCCGAGGGGAAGGCGGCGCTGGCGGCCGTCCACGACCTGGATCTCGCGGCCCGCTTTTGCGACCGGCTGGCCGTCCTCGCCGACGGCGACCTGCTGGCAGTCGGCCCGCCCGCCGAGGTGCTGTCCGCCGAGAACGTGGAGACGGCCTTCGACACCGACGCCGCCGTCCTGCCGAACCCGGTGACGGGGACGCCGGCCGTGACGCCGCTCCCGGCGTCGGGCGAGTCGGACCTGCGCGTCCACGTCGTCGGCACTGGCGCCCCGGCAGCCCGCGTGATCGCAACGCTCGTTGCCGCGGGCGCGACGGTGACCGTCGGCCCGCTTCCGGAGGACGACCTGGCCGCCGAGACGGCCGGGGAACTCGCCGCCGAGACGGTGACCGCGCCGCCCTTCGCGGCCCTCGACCCCGAGGCGGAGGCCGCGACGCGCGACCGTCTGACGGCGGCCGACGCGGCCGTCGTCGTCGAGCCGCTCGCCCCGTCGCTCCGCGCCCTCGCAGGCGACCACGAACCCGTGGTCCGCGTCGCCGCCGACGACGACCCCGCGAGCGCGACGGCGGAACTCGACCGCGACGAGGGTTCGAGCGCGGGCGACCGCGACGGGTCGGCCGGCCGCACCTCGGGGGTAGACGCCGGGCCGGACCGTGCGGCGGTCGAGGCGGCCGTCCGGGCGACGCCGGAGACGGTCGCCGTCGGCGTCCGCCGGGCGCTGGATCGGCCAGCCTCGGCCGACGACTGAGAGCGATCCGTCTGAGCCGACGGTCGCGCTCGCGCGTCGCGGGGCGCCCCCGAGCGCGGCCGTTCGTCACCGTCTCGTGGACACAACAGTTATTGGCGGTCGTACAGATGCCCGACTATGGTGGACGTAGACGTGAACAAGCCGACGCTGCTGGTCGCGGGGGGCGGCGCGGTCGCGCTGGTGGTCGTCGCGGTGCTCGTCGGCGCCGCGCTGAGCCAGCCGAACGCACCGGTGACGGGGGAACCGGCGACGGCGACGGCGGTCGAAGCGACGGACCTGCCGACGCTGGCGCCGACGGGGACGGGGACGGCGGCGGGGACGGCGACCGCCGCCGCGACGCCGACGCCCACGCCGACCGCGACGGCCACGCCGTATCCGACGCTCACGCCGACGCCGACCGCGACGCCCGCGCCGACCGCGACGCCCGCGCTGACGGACCGGCCGGCCGAGGCGTTCGACGAGCAGGAGATCGAGCGGCTGGTCGGCGAGTACATCAACGACCGGCGGGCGAGCGAGGGGCTCGACCGGCTCACGATCGAGGGGACGGGGGTCGACCGACTGAGGGAGATGGCGCGGGGCCACAGCGTCCAGATGGCCGACATCGACACAGCGATCCACAAGATCGACGGCGTGACCAGCGCCGAACGCTACCGGGACCACGAACTCTACGACCGCTGTAAGTGGTCGTCGCCGGACGGCAGCACGCTCCGGACGGCCGACGGCAACGCTCTGGAAGCGGTCGGACGGACGGTCGCCGGCGAGCCCTACCGCGCCAACGGGAGCCGCCAGTTCAACGGCGACGAGCGAGCGGTGGCTCGCGCGGTCGTCGACGCGTGGTGGAACACCGCGACGTACCGGCCGCGGCTGACCTATCCGAACGCCGACGAGGTCGGCGTCGGCGTCGAGATAACCCGGCGCAACGACGTGTTCGTCACGGCGGATTTCTGCTGACGCGGCCGGGAACCGTTTCGACCCCGCTCGTGCGGGACCGCTCGGAGAAGGGCCGAGCCGTGTGGGTCCGGCCACCCGGCTGACGGATCGCTGACAGTGCCGTCGAGCGGGCCGGTCGGCGAGAACGGAGTCACTCGGCGTGGCGACTGATCTCGTTGAACGCGGCCTGGAAGTCGTCGAACTCGGCGAGCGCGTCGTCTATCTCGGCGCGCAGCGACTCGGCGCGGTCGTGGAGTTCGGCGACCTCGTCGCTGTCGTCGAGTTCCGTCTCGGTCTTCTCGGCTTCGAGCAAGGCGATCTTCGAGGTGACCTCCAGGTACTCTGTCAGCCGGTCGTCGTAGCGGCTGGCGGTGAGCTGCTGTTCGATGGCGGCGACCAGGTCGCCCTTCTGGACGGGCTTGCAGAGGTAGTCGTCGAAGGGCATGTCCACGATGTCGAAGTCGGGGTCGACGGCGGTGATCATGATGACCCGCGTATCCAGCCCCCGGTCGCGGATCGTCGACAGCACGTCGTCGCCCGACACCTTCGGCATGCGCCGGTCGAGCAGGACCACGTCGACGGCCTCGTCGAGGACGTCGAGCGCCTCTTCGCCGCCGTAGGCCGTCTGGGTGTCGTACTCGTCGCGGAGGCGCAGCGCGTACACGTCGGCGACCTCCGCCTCGTCGTCGACGATGAGGACCCGCGGCTCGGTACTCGTCTCGTTCACGCCGTTATCTGATGCGGTGATACTATGTAAGTGCGTGGGTGCCGGGAAATGGTCGCCGGTTGTCAGCCGGTCTGCGAACCGTCCGCGGGGAGCGAACGGGTCCGGGACGGTGCCGGGCCCGATGGCGCGACTGGACCAGTGCGGGCGGCGGCCCCGACTCGGTCGGCGGGCGCCCGCTCGCTTCGACGGTGCGGGGCGGTCGAACACAATCCCTTTGCCGGTACCCTCCCAAGACTGGGTAATGTCGAGGTGCGACGAGTGCGGCAAGCAAGAGAACATGCCGTACCAGTGTCGCCACTGCGGCGGCACGTTCTGTGCGGAACACCGCCTCCCGGAGAACCACGGCTGTCCGGGACTGGACAGCTGGGACGACCCCGGCGGCGTCTTCGATAGCGGCTTCGACGACAGCGTCGCCGACGACTCCGGCGGCGGCCTGAGCGACCGCCTCGGGATCGACACCGGTCCCGGCGGCCCGCTGGGCTACTTCCGCGGGAACATGACCTACGCCTTCCTCGGGCTGATGTGGGTCACCTTCTTCCTGCAGCTGGTGGTCGAGCAGATCGCACCGGGGCTGTCACGGACGATCTTCGTGCTCTCCCCGGCCCACCCCGAGTACGTCTGGACCTGGTTCACCGCCATCTTCGCCCACGGTGGCTTCGGCCACATCGCCGTCAACAGCATCGTGATCTACTTCTTCGGCCGCCTGGTCGAGGACTACGTCGGCTCCCGGGACTTCGCGATCCTCTTCCTCGGGAGCGGCGCCCTCGCCGGCCTCGGCCAGGTCGCCTTCCAGATCTACCAGCTCGGCGGGATCCCGGAGTTCGCCCCCGGCGTCGTCGGCGCCAGCGGCGCCGGCCTCGCCATCATGGCCGTCCTGACTGTCCTCAATCCCGACCTTCGGGTGTACCTGTACTTCATCCTCCCCGTCCCGCTGTGGCTGCTGACCGTCGGCTACACCGGCTACACCGTCTTCCAGATCCTCTCGACCGGCATCGGCGCCGGCGGCACCGCCCAGCTCGCCCACCTCCTCGGCCTCGGGATCGGGCTGCTGTACGGCCAGCACGTCAAGGGGCGCCGCCGCGTCCCCGACCAACTGCAGTTCGGCGCCGGCGGCCGGGGCCCGGGCGGTCCCGGTGGGCCGGGCGGCCCCGGCGGCCGCGGTCCGTTCTGATGGGGGCCGCCTGATGGAGGTCGTCCGCCCCGAGTTCGTCCCCGACGCCTCGCTTTCGCGGGCGGACATGGAGGAACTCCAGCGCGAGATCGCCGACGCGGCCGTCTTCGCCGACGATGTCCCGTTCGACGCCACTGCCGTCTGCGGTGACGACACCGCTACCGACGACGCACAGACCAGCCTCGCCGACGCGACCGACGCCGCGATCCCGACCGAGGACGCACCGCTGGTCGCCGGCGTCGACCAGGCGTTCGTCGACGACCACGCCGTCAGCGCCGTCGTCCTCCTGCGCGGCGGCGAGGTCGTCGAGCGCGCCTACGCCGTCGAACCGGCCGCGATCCCCTACATCCCGGGCCTGCTGAGCTTCCGCGAGGGGACTGCGATCCTCGCGGCGTTCGACGCCCTCTCGCGAGAGCCCGACGTCGCGCTGGTCGACGGGAGCGGCCGCATCCACTTCCGGGAGGCCGGCATCGCGACCCACGTCGGCGTCACGCTCGATCTCCCCACCGTCGGCGTCGCCAAGAGTCTGCTCTGTGGCACCCCGCGGGAGTCGCTCGGCCGGAAACTCCCCGCGGGCGCCCGCGTCGCTATCGAAGCCGACGCGGACGTGGCGACCGCCGAGCCCGGGACGCGGATCGGCGACGCCGTCCAGACCCGCCAGTTCGAACACTCCGAGCGGTACGTCAATCCGCTGATCGTCAGCCCCGGCCACCGCGTCGGCGCCGACACCGCCGCCGAGGTGGTGCTGGCCTGCGCCGACGGCTACAAACTCCCGGAACCGACCCGGCTGGCCGACAGCTACGCCGACGAGGTCAAAGCCGAGGTCCGCGAGGAACTGGCCTAGCCCCGTTGGGTCACGCTTCGTCCAGCGTCGCGACGAACAGGAAGGTGTCCAGTCGGGTCGCTCGAAACTCGACGGCGAAGCCGGCCGCCTCGAACGCGTCGGCGGCGTGGTCGGCGTCGTAGCGCTCGTCGAGCGGCGGGCCGCGCTCGCCCGCGCCCGCGGCGGTCCAGTCGACGACCGCGACCCGCCCGCCTGGTCGGAGGACGCGCGCGAGTTCGTCGACCGTCTCCGCGGGGAGTTCGTGGTAGGTCATCGTCGCGAACGCCCCGTCGAGCGTGTCGTCGTCGAAGGGCAGTTCGTCGGCCCCGCTGGTGACGAGTTCGACGGTCTCCGGGACGCCCTTCTCGCGGTAGCGGTCGTGCATCGCCTCCTGTACGTCGAGGGCGTACACCGTGCCGGCGTGGGGCGCCACGTCGTCGGTGAAAAATCCCGTGCCGCTGCCCACGTCGACGACCGCGTCGTCGGCGTCGGGGTCGAGCGCACAGAGCAGTTCCTCGGCCGAGCAGCTGCGGTATCGACGCGCGGCGTCTTCCAGTCGGTCGGCGTCGTCCGCGGGGAACGTGTGGTGGCCCATCGCTTCGAGGTAGCGGCCACCGGGACAAATAGCTCGCGACCCGCTTCCCGCGTTCGACCCCTACCCTTATCCGGATCTCCGGCGAACCGGCGGACATGGCTGACCTTCTCGTCTACGGCTCGTACGGCTACACCGGACAGTTGATCGTCGACGAGGCGACCGACCGCGGCCTCGAGGTGGTCGTCGCCGGCCGCGACCGCAACGCCGTCGAGAACCAGGCGATCCGGCAGGGCTGCGAAGAGCGCGTGTTCGCCCTCGACGAGCCGCGACTGCTGGATCTCGCGCTGGAGGAGGTCGAGGCGGTCTGCAACTGCGCCGGTCCGTTCACCGAGACGGCAGACCCGATGGTCGAAGGGTGTCTGCGCACCGGCACCCACTACCTCGACATCACCGGCGAGATCGAGGTGTTCGAACGGCTGGCCGTCGAGGACGGGCGTGCCGGCGACGCGGGCGTCACCGTCCTGCCCGGCGTCGGTTTCGACGTGGTCCCGACCGACTGCCTGGCCGCCCACCTCGCGGAGCGACTGCCCGACGCCGACCGGCTCGCCCTGGGGTTCGAGGCCTCGGGCGGGATCTCCCCGGGCACGGCGAAGACGGCCGTTCGCGGACTGGGCGGGGGCGGCGCCGTCCGACGGGCGGGTCGCATCGAGTCGGCGCCCATGGGGGGAGACACCCGCCGGATCGATTTCGGTCGGGGCGAGCGGACCGCGATGGCGGTCCCCTGGGGCGACGTGTCGACGGCCTACCACACGACCGGGATCGGCGACGTCGCGGTCTACACCGCCGTCCCGTCGTGGGCCCCGCGTGCGGCCCGGTTCGGCAGTGCTCTCGGCCCGATTTTCGGTTCCGGTCCGGTCCAGTCGCTGCTCGAATGGCTGATCGACGCGCGTGTCGACGGCCCCGACGAGCGCACGCGCCGCGAGGGCGAGAGCTGTGTCTGGGGTGAGATCGAAACCGCCGACGGCGAGCGGGCGGTCTCGCGACTCGTCGCGCCAGAGACCTACCAGCTGACGAAACTCACTGCGGTCGAAATCGCCGACCGGGTCGTCGACGGCGACGCACCGACCGGGTTCCAGACGCCCGCCGGGGCGTTCGGTCCCGACCTGATCCTCGATATCGAGGGCGTCGAGCGGACCGACGACCCCGTCGAGACGGAGCCGTAGCCGACTACGCGCCGTCGGTGGCGTCTCCGTCCCGAGCGTCCGTGTCGGCCCCGCCGTAGTGGTCGCGCTCGACGCGCTCGTCGAACAGCCGCGAGAGCAACCGGGTCATCGGGCCGACGCTCACGTCGATGCCGTCGACGCTGGTGACGGGCCGGATCTCCCAGGTGGAGTTGGTGAGAAAGACCTCGTCGGCGTCGCGCAGGTCGTCGAGCGTGTACGACCCCGTCCGAACGGAGAACCCCTCCGACTCGGCCAGGTCGATGGCGACCGCCCGGGTGACGCCGGGGAGGATCGGCAGGTCGTCGCCGGGCGTCTTGAGCGTCCCGCCGTCGACGAAGAAGAGATTGCTCGTCGCGCCCTCCGCGAGGGCGTCGTCGGTGGTCCGCATCACCGCCTCGTCGGCGGCGAACGCGTCGGTCGCGGCCCGCCGGAGCTCCAGTCGGGCGAGGACCCCGGGGAGGTAGTTGTGGGTCTTCGCGTCGGCCGGCAGCGACTCCGTCGGCGGCCGGCGCGTCCGGACGGTCTGGACGGTCGCCGGACCGTCCCACACCGGGGACCCTTCGACGCCGCCGCGGCCGAGCGGCGAAACGTAGACGACGACCGTCGGGTCCACGTCGGGGTCGGGCGTGAGCTTCCCCGGCTGGACCCCCCTCGTCACCGACACCTTGCAGTAGGCCTCCGAGAGGCCGTTGGCGGCGAGCGTCTCGTCGACCCGCTCGCGCAGGTCCTCGGGGACCGCCTCGCCGAATCCCAGGGTCTCGGCCGTCCGCTGGAGTCGGTCGCGGTGGGCCGCCCACTCGAAGGGGTCGCCGCCGTAGACGCGCAGCGTCTCGAAGGCGCCGTCGCCGTACATGAACCCCCGGTCGCGGACGGAGACGGTCGCCTCGTCGGCGGGGACGAGGTCGCCGTTCACGTGGTACGTGAGGGGGGCCGAGTCGTCGCTCGACTCGTCGCCGCTCACAGCGATCCCTCCAGGGCCATCCGGCAGAACGTCTCTATCATCTGTTTCCCGTGTTCGGTGAGGATGCTCTCGGGGTGGAACTGGACGCCGACGTGCGGGCGCTCGCGGTGGCGCACGCCCATGACGACGCCGGCCTCGTCCTCCGTCCGGGCCGTCTCTGTCAGGCACTCCGGCAGGTCGGCACGCTCGACGGCCAGCGAGTGGTAGCGGCCGACCTCGAAGCGGTCGGGCAGCGCCCGGAAGACGCCGCGCCCGTCGTGGCTGACCGTCGACGGTTTCCCGTGGACGACCGCCTCGGCGTGGCCGACGGGCGCGCCGGCGACCGCACACAGCGCCTGGTGACCCAGACAGACGCCCAGCGTCGGGTAGTCGAGGTCGCGAAATATCGGCATCGAGACGCCCGCTTCCTGCGGGGTCCCGGGACCGGGAGATACGACGATGGCGTCGGGGTCGATCGCGCGGATCCCGTCCACGTCGACGGCGTCGTTGCGGCGGACGACCACCTCGCCGTCGGTCACTTCGGGGAGCCAGTCGGCGGTCGTGACGATCTCACCCACGTACTGGACGAGGTTGTAGGCGAACGAGTCGTAGTTGTCGACGACGAGAACGGTCACGTCGGACTGTCGGTCGACCGCCGCGGCGTCGGCGGCGAGGCGGTCGCCGTTGCCGGCGGCGTCGGGGTCGATGGACGGGACGCTCTCGACTCCCGGAGCGGACGGCTCAGTCATGGTCCCCCACGGTGAAGGCGGCGCGGTCGCCGAGCGCCTCGTCGACGGCGGTCACGAGCGCCCGGCCCTTGTCGAGCGTCTCCTCGAACTCCCGGTCGGGCTCCGAGTCGTGGACGATCCCCGCGCCGACGCGGAGGTGGTACTCCTCGCCGTGGCGCACGAGCGTCCGGATGACGATGTTCAGCGTCGCCCGACCGTCGAAGCCGAAGATACCGACGCTCCCGGTGTAGGGCCCGCGCCGGGTCGATTCGACCTCGTCGATGATCGCCATCGTCCGGGGCTTGGGCGCGCCGGTGATGGTGCCGCCGGGGAACACCGCCGCGACGGCGTCGCCCAGGTCGTGTTCGGGACGCAGGCGCCCCTCGACGAGCGAAACCAGGTGCATCACCTCCGAGTACCGATCGACGCGGCGGTACTCGCTGACCTCGACGGAGCCGTACTCGCTGACCTTCCCCAGGTCGTTGCGCTCCAGGTCGACCAGCATCGCGTGTTCGGCCCGCTCCTTCTCGTCGCTCGTCAGATCGTCGGCCAAAAACTCGTCTTCCTCGTCCGTTTCTCCGCGCGGCCGCGTGCCGGCGATGGGCTCCGTCAGGAGCCGCTCGCCGTCGCGACTCGCGGGTCGTCCCTTCCCGTCTTCTCGCGGGCCTTGCCCGCTCGAACGGTCCGCGGAGCTCTGCTCCGCGCTACTCGCTCCCTTCGAGGTCTCGCTGCCCTCGACCTCGCGCTCCAGCAGCAACTCGGGACTCGCGCTCACCAGGTCGACGCCGGGGAACTCCAGCAGCGCCGAGTACGGCGCCGGGTTCACGGCCCGTAGCGCGTCGAAGGCGGCGACGGGGTGGACCGCCGCAGGGGCGGTGAGCCGCTGGGAGACGTTCGCCTGAAAGGTGTCGCCGTCGCGGATGTACGCCTTGACCCGGCGCACGCGGTCGGCGAACGCCGCTCGACCGCAGTCGCTCTCGAAACGGGCCTCGTCGGCCTCGACCGGCGGGTGCCCGACGCCGGGGTCACCATCGACGGCCGCGTGAGCGAGGGCGAGCGCGCGTTCGCGACCGCGCTCGTAGGCGTCCGCGAGGGTGTCGCGGTTCTCGGAACCGACCCGCGGGCAGGCGGTGATCCGCAGCGTCGTCTCGTCGCCCTCGCGCGGTTCCTCCCAGGCCGCGATCCGGTCGTAGACGCCGATCTGCAGGCGCGGCAGGTCGCGGTCGCGGTCGGCGTCGTCGGGGAGGTCCTCCAGTTCGCGAGCGATATCGTAGGAGAGCCACCCGACGGCACCGCAGGGGTAGGGCGCGTCACAGTCGCCCCGAACGAGCGACTCGGCGGCGAGCCGATCGACGAGCGCGTCGATGCTCGGGGACACATCGGCCTGAGCGTCGACGGCGTCGGCGGCCGAGACGGTGACGCGGTCGACGGGGTCGACGCCGAAGTAGCCCCAGCCGGACTGCCCGCCGGTGGTTTCGAGGTGGAAGCCGCCGGGCCCGTCGCGGGCGCGGCGATAGGCGTCGAAGGGGTCGGCGACCGACACGCGGACCTCCACGGGGACGCGGGCACCGGCCGACGCGTCCGTCGCGGCGCGCTCGAAGGCCGTCCGGTCGGTCACGACCCGTGGCGTCGTCATTACGTCGGGAGAAGCACGGGGACGGTAACCGGTTTTCGGTCCCCGCAAGGAGAGCGGTCAGTAGAGCTTCGCCTGTTCGACCCAGTTCTCGACGCGCGACTCGGCGATGTCCGTCTCCTCGGAGAGCGCCGCGGGATCGGACTCGGCGAGCGCGCCGACGCCGTCGATCCCCGCTTCACGAAGGCGCTCGCCGTAGGTCGGCCCGATCCCCTTGATGTCTTCCAGCTCGGCGTCCGGCGCTGGATCGGTCGGTGCGCCCGCCGGCGAGGACTCGTCGGCCGCTTCGTCGTCCGTGTCCTCAGCCGCGTCGGCGGAGCCACTCGCATCGGCCTCGGTCACGGTCTCGGCTTCCGAGTCAGTGTCTACCTCGGAGCCGGTCGGTTCGGTCGCGGTGGTCGACCCGCTGTCGGTCGCGGTGTCGGTGCCCTTGACCGCGTCTTCGCTGGCGGTCGCGGGTTCGTGCTCGACGGTCACGTCGACGCCGTCGCCGGATGTCCCCGGATCGTCGCCCGGGGACGGGCCGTCGGTGGAGGACGCCGCGGGCTGAGAAGTCGAGGAAGACGCGCCCAGCCCGAGTGCAGACTTGATACGCTCGATGAGCCCCATAGGGAGCAATAGCGGACCCCATCACTTAACGTCTTTCTGCGCTCCCGACGGCGACGAGATCGGTCGGTCCCGCCGGGGGCCCCACCGTCGTCCAGAGCGCCGGTCGTCGGGCTCCACCCGGGACGGACCGACCGGCGCTCACACAGCGTTTCAGCGCCGCCGGCCCCTGATTCAGAGCCGCTCGCGCAGCGCCTCGTTCATCGCGTCGACCGGTGCCTCCCGACCGGTCCAGCGCTCGAACGCTTCGACCCCCTGGTAGAGCAGCATCCAGGCGCCGTCGACGGTCGTCGCGCCGGCCGCGGCGGCGTCCCGCAAGAGGCGCGTCTCCAGCGGCCGGTACACCGCGTCTAGTACGCCCAGATCCCCGTGAAGCGCATCGGCGGTCACCGGCGTCGCGTCTTCCTCCATGCCGACGCTGGTCGCGTTGACCAGCACGTCGGCGTCGGCCAGCAACTCGGGCAGGGCGTCCAGACCGTGCCCCGTCGCGTCGGCGCTCGCCTCGCCCGACTCGTCCCCGTCACCGCGCACGTCGGCGGCGAGGGCATCCGCTTTCGACGCCGTGCGGTTAGCGATCCGGACGGACATGCCCTCGTCTGCGAGGCCGAACGCGACCGCGCGGCCCGCGCCGCCGGCACCGACGACGACCGCGGTCCCCGACAGGGCCACGTCGTGAGCGCGGAGCGCGCGCGTGGCGCCGACGGCGTCGGTGTTGTGGCCCGTCGGCTCGTCGCCGGAGAAGTCGACGGTGTTGACGGCGCCGATGCGGCGGGCGAGCGGGTCGGGGTCGACGGCCGCCAACACGTCCTGCTTGAACGGGATGGTGACGTTGAGACCGGCGACGCCGAGATCGGCCGCGCCTTCGACAGCGGCCGCGGCGCCGTCCGTCGGCGGTTCGAACGTGACGTAGCGGGCGTCGACGCCGAGCGCCTCGTAGCCCGCCTCGTGCATCGGCGGGGACAGCGAGTGCCCGACCGGGTTGCCGATGAGTCCGTAGACGTCCATACCGGCCCCAGCGGGGCCGCCGACATAACGTGTTCCGTCTCGGCCCGCGGCGAGCGGCGGTCGGTCCGGAGGCGACCCGGGCGGGCGACGCCCGTCCGCGAGAGATTCGCAACTGTTTCAAATAGAGGTGCCGTCACGGGCATCAGTGAGTCGTCTCAGTCACCCGCTCGTGCAGGTCGCCGCCGCGCTCGCCCTGACGGCAGGGTGGGTCGGCGCCGTCGCGACCGGCGCGGACCTGGGAACCGTACCGACCGTCGCCGTCAGCGGGGTCGCCGTCCTCGGCGCCTCCTTCCTGCTGGCGTGGGGCGCCGAAACCGCCGAGAAGGACGTGCCGCGGGCGTTCGCCATCGCTGTGCTTGCGGTGCTGGCGGTCGCCCCCGAGTACGCCGTCGACGCCCTGTACGCCTGGCACGCGGGGGCCGGCGGCGCGACGACCGCGGCCTGTGCCGACCTCTCGGCGAGCGCCATCGAAGCGGGCCAGACCGAGCTCGCGCGAGCCTGTCACGACGCCAACCTCGCCGTGGCGAACATGACCGGTGCCAACCGCATCCTCATCGGCATCGGCTGGGCCGGTATCGCCGTCTTCACCGTCTGGCGGGCCGCCAAGACCGGCGACTCGGCCGTCACGAACCGCGGCGGCTTCCTGCGAGACGCCGTCACGCTCGACCGCGACATCGCGACCGAGATCACCTTCCTCTTCCTGGCGACCGTCTGGGCCTTTCTCGTCCCGCTGGGCGGCGGCATCGACATCATCGACACGCTCGTGCTGGTCGGGCTCTACGTCGTCTACATCGGGATCATCATCCGCGGCGACGTGGAGGCCGAGGAGGAACACGTCGGGGTCCCCCACTACTTCCAGCAGTGGTCGCTGCCGTGGCGACCGCTGGTCGTACTCGCGCTGTTCGCCTACTCCGGGGTGATGATCTTCACCGCCGTCGAGCCGTTCGCCCACGGCCTGGAGACCATCGGCATCGAGAACGGTATCCCCGAGTTCTTCATGATCCAGTGGATCGCGCCGCTGGCCAGCGAGTCGCCCGAGCTGATCGTCGTCGTCGTCCTCGTCAACAAGGCCCGGTCGACGGCGGGGTTCAACGCGCTGATCTCCTCGAAACTCAACCAGTGGACGCTGCTGATCGGGACCCTGTCGGTCGTCTTCTCGCTCGCGTACGGCCAGTACGGCGCCCTCCCGTTCGACAGCAAGCAGGCCGCCGAGATCTGGATCACCGCCGCCCAGTCGTACTTCGCGCTGGCGATCCTGGTCAACTTCGAGATCAGCGTCCGCGAGGCGCTGACGATCTTCGCCCTGTTCATCTCGCAGGTGGTCCTGGAGTTCCTGCTCATCCGCGAGGCCATCGCGTTGCCGGTCGACAGCGAGCAACTGCTGCTCGTCTACGCGGCGGTCTACACCGTCGTCGGGACGGCGCTGTTCGTCGCGCGTCGGGCGGCACTGAAACGAATGGTCGGCCTCGCCGCCGACGCCGGCCGCACCGCCATCGGCCGCGAGCCCGTCCACCAGGAGTTCGCCGACTGAATGCTCGCGATCGTCGTCTCCCGCGCCGACTCCGCGTCCGTTCACATCGGCGAGGGCCTGCACAAGGTCGCCGACTGGACGGCACACACCGACGGCACCCGCTCCGATGGCGACGGTGGCGGGACCGTCTACCGTACCGACGCCGTCGAGCTCCGCGAGTTCGACGACCTGCATCTGGATCTCGACGGCGTCGCCGACGCGTTCGGACGCGTCGACGGCGAGGACGGGCGAACGGAACCGGACCTGCTCGTCTTCGCCTCCCGCCACGCCGGCGAGACGGGGCGGCTGCTGACCGCCCACCACACCGGCAACGTCGGCCCCGCGGAGTACGGCGGCGAGCCCGGCGCGTTCGCCCGCGCCTGCCCGAACGCCCACCGCCGCGTTCTCGCGGCCCTGCGCGAGCACGCCCCCGAGCGCTACGAGGTCGGGATGGAGGCCACCCACCACGGGCCGACCGACGTGGGCGTTCCCTCGATGTTCGTCGAGGTCGGCAGCGACGAACCGCAGTGGGACGATCCCGACGCCGCCGGCGCGGTCGCGCGCGCCGTTCTCGCGCTGGCCGACACCGCCCCCGACGCTCCCCGCGAGAATGGCACTCGTCGACAGCTCGTCGGGTTCGGCGGCGGCCACTACGCCCCCCGCTTCGAGCGGATCCTCGCCGAGACGGACTGGGCGGTCGGCCACGTCGCCCCCGACTGGGGGCTCGATGCGATGGGCGACCCCGAACGGAACCGCGACGTGATCCGCCGCGCCTTCGAGGCGAGCGGCGCCGACTACGCCGTCGTCGAGGGCGACCAGCCCGACCTGAAGCGCGTCGTCGACGAGCTGGGCTACCACGCGGTGAGCGAGACGTGGGTCCGCGAGACGACCGGCGTTCCCCTCTCGCTCGTGACGACCGTCGAGGACCGACTCGGCAGCGTCGACGAGGGCGTCCGCTTCGGCGACCGCGCGGCCGACCACGACGGCGACGCGGACGCAGAGCGCCCGACCGTCGTCGCCCTCCCGGACGCACTCCTCGCCGAGGCACAGGGGATCGACGGCGAGGCCGCCCGCGCGGCGGTCGAGCGGGCGACGGTCGCCTTCGAGACGACCGAGAGCGGGACCCGCGCCGAGGGCCGGGCGCTCGTCGCGTCCGAGGGTGACAGGGCGGCACTCGTCGACGACCTCGCGGCCGTGCTCGAAGCGAAGTACGGGACCGTCGAGCGCTCGTCGGAGGCCGTCGTCGCCACGGAGACGGCGTTCGACCCCGAGCGCGCCCGCACGCTCGGCGTCACCGACGGCCCGAAGCTCGGTCGACTCGCCGAGGGCGAACCGGTGACGGTCGGCGGCGACGAGATCGATCCCGCCGTCGTCCACGTCGAGCGCGAGCGCCGCTTCCCGGTCGACGACCCGTCCGCGTAGGGCGGACTGTCGCCCTCGCCTCGCGACCGCGCCCCGTTTCGATCCGATACCCATCCCGCACGTATCCGGCCCCCACTCGAAACGCACCCGGCGCGCACCCCGCGCACACCCGACCGAGCCTCCGTTTCGCCTGGAGATCGCCCGAAACGGCCACGCGCGGGAGTAAGGGGCGCTTACACGGGCAACGGGCGGAGTACGGCCGTGCTACCGAGCGTCAGTCAGGCGTCTGACGCACGGGAGAAGCTTAATAAATGTTGGCCAGCAACGGAAACTTAAAATATGGACTCTATAATCGACGACGCGATCGACGAGGCCGAGGCCGAGCGGGAGGAGCCGGTCCAACAGGAACCGCAAGGGGGACAGGAATCGGCGGGTTCGACGGGGACAGACGAGATGTCCACGTCCGGGCAGATGTCGGACGAGGAGCTGGCCGACGTAGTCAAAGATCTGGAGACGAAGATCACCGTCGTCGGCTGCGGGGGCGCCGGCGGCAACACCGTCACCCGGATGATGGAAGAGGGGATCCACGGGGCGAAGCTCGTCGCGGCCAACACGGACGCCCAGCACCTCGCCGACGAGGTGAAAGCCGACACGAAGATCCTCATCGGGCGTAAACGGACCGGCGGTCGCGGCGCCGGTTCGGTCCCGAAGATCGGCGAGGAGGCCGCCCAGGAGAACATCGAGGACATCCAGCAGTCCATCGACGGCTCGGACATGGTGTTCGTCACGGCGGGCCTCGGCGGCGGGACGGGGACGGGCTCGGCGCCCGTCGTCGCCCAGGCGGCCCAGGACCAGGGCGCGCTGACCATCTCGATCGTCACGATCCCGTTCACCGCGGAGGGTGAGCGCCGACGGGCCAACGCCGACGCCGGCCTCGAACGGCTGCGCGCCGTCTCCGACACCGTCATCGTCGTGCCGAACGACCGCCTGCTCGACTACGCGCCGTCGATGCCGCTGCAGGATGCGTTCAAGATCTGTGACCGCGTCCTCATGCGCTCGGTCAAGGGCATGACCGAGCTGATCACCAAGCCCGGCCTCGTCAACGTCGACTTCGCCGACGTTCGTACGATCATGGAGAACGGCGGCGTCGCCATGATCGGCCTCGGCGAGTCCGACAGCGAGAACAAGGCTCAGGACTCCATCCGGTCGGCACTCAGGTCGCCGCTGCTCGACGTGGAGTTCGACGGCGCCAACTCCGCGCTCGTCAACGTCGTCGGCGGTCCCGACATGTCCATCGAGGAGGCTGAGGGGGTCGTCGAAGAGATCTACGACCGCATCGACCCCGACGCCCGCATCATCTGGGGCGCGTCGGTCAACAACCAGTTCGAAGGCAAGATGGAGACGATGATCGTGGTGACTGGCGTCGAGAGTCCCCAGATCTACGGGAAATCGGAGGCCGAGCAGGAGCGCGCCTCGAAGGAACTGGGCGACGACATCGACTACGTCGAGTAATCCGCCCGCGATTCTCCGTTCGCTCCGTCGACGAGTGCCTCGCTTCGCCTGCTCTCGGGGGAGCTCTGCAACCGTAACCGCCGCTGACCGGTCAGCCGAACACTTCGGTGAAGCGGTTCGTCGCCTCGTCGGGCCCGGCGACGATGAGTTCGTCGTCCGCGCGGGCCCGAAACGCCGGCCCGAGGTCGGTCACGACCTCGCCGTTGCGCTCGACGGCGACGACGGTCACGCCGGTGCGGGCGCGTACGTCGGCCTCGCCGAGCGTGGTGCCGACGAGGCCGGGGGCGCGCGTGCGGACGACTTCGACCTGGGTGTCCAGAGATATCACGTCCTCGTCTTCCAGCACCGCAGAGGCGACCATGCGGCCGGTGACGGTCCCGAGCGCGAGGACGTAGTCGGCGCCGGCACGGTACATCTTCTGCACCGTCTCGGCCTCCTCGGCGCGGGCGACGATCTCGACGCGGTCGCTCTCGTCGCGGACGACCAGCGTCGCGAACTCGGCAGCGGTGTCGTCGGGGATAGCGAGGATGACCGAGCGCGCCGACCCGAGTCCCGCCGCGTCGAGCACGTCGGGGTCCGTGGCGTCGCCGACCACGTCGACGCCCGGGCCCGCCTCCTCGTCGACGACGGTGTACGGCAGGCCGGCCTCGTCGAATATCTCCGTGATCGTGTGGCCGACCTCGCCGTGACCGACGACGACCGTCTCGCCGGAGGTGTGCCGCCGTACCTCCGAGCGGGTGCGGTCGGCGAAAGCGGTGAGCTGGTCGTCGCGACCGGTCATCAGCAGGACGGTCCCGGGTTCGATCACCGAGTCGGGCGCGGGCGGGCTCTCGAACTCGCCGTCGAACCAGGCGCCGATGACGTTGACGCCGGCCCGTTCGCGGAACCCGCTCTCGGCGAGGGTGCGCCCGGCCACGTCGGCGCCGCGGTGGACGGGGAGTTCGACGATGTCGAAGTCCTCCCCGACCTCGACCTTGCTGCCCAGGTTCGTCGAGACGCTGGCGGTGACCTTCTGGGCGAGGCTCTCGCCCAGCAGCGGGCGCGGGGAGAGCACGGCGTCGGCGCCGGCGAGTTCGTGGTAGCGGGCGCGGTCGGGCTCTTCGACGACGCTGACGACGCGTACCGACTCGTCGATCTCCTTGGCCGTGAGGACGATGCTGGCGTCGACCTGGTCGGAGACGTCCGCCACGAGCGCCAGAGCCTCGGTGAGGTTCGCGGCGGTCAGGCCGTCGGCCGAGTCGGGGTCGTTGTGGATCACTTCGTAGCCCTCCTCGTAGAGGTCGATGGCGCGGTCGCGGTCCGGTTCGACGATGACCCACTCCACGTCCCGGGAATCGAGTTCCCGTATGAGCGTCTCGACGCGAGGTGTGTATGTCGCGACGACCACGTGGTCCCCGTGCCCGTTCTCGACCGCCGTGGGGACGGTCGTGGACAGCGCCTCTTCGAAGGCGGGGAACGCCACCACCGGCAACGCGAGGAAGATCATGACCGTCCCGGTGATGTCCATGGCGATGACGAGCACGAGCATCGCCCTGGACTCCCACCCCGCGTGGGAGCCGTACCCGGTCGTCGTGAACGTCTCGACGACGAACTGCAGCGCCTCCAGAAACGTCTTCGGGTCGCCCTCGAACGCCGTCATCCCGTACTGATAGACGACGGCGAAGACGTAGATCGAGAGGGCGAGCACGCCGGTGTAGATGACCGACCGACGCTGCCACGTATTCATACGCGCTTGGTTACCGCTCGCCCGTAAAACGGTTCTGGGCGAGCGGTGGGCCCGGCCGCTCGGCCCGCCGGTGGGGACCGACCCGATCAATAGATAGAAAAACCCGCGGGAGCAACTGCCGGCCATGAACGTACCCTACGACCTGAACTCCTACGTCCGCGTGCTGAAACTGGCGAGCACGCCCTCGTGGGAGGAGTTCTCCCAAGTCGCGAAGATCGCCGGAGCCGGGATCGTCCTCGTCGGGATCCTCGGGTTCCTGATCTTCGTCGTGATGAACTTCGTACCCGGTGCGGGTGGTATCTGATGGGTATCTTCGCCGTCAAGACGACCGCCAGCCAAGAGCGCACCGTCGCCGACATGATCATGAACCGCGAGGAGGACACCATCCACGCCGCCCTCGCCCCGGACTCGCTGACCTCCTACGTCATGGTCGAGGCCGAGGACTCCGCGGTCTTCGAGCGCATCTCCGACGAGATCCCGCACATGCGCGGGGTCGTCCCCGGCAAGTCCGGGATCGCCGAGGTCGAACACTTCCTCTCGCCCAAGCCCGACGTCGAGGGCATCGCCGAGGGGGACATCGTCGAACTCATCGCCGGCCCGTTCAAAGGCGAGAAGGCCCAGGTCCAGCGCATCGACGAGGGCAAAGACCAGGTCACCGTCGAGTTGTACGAGGCGACGGTCCCCATCCCCGTCACCGTGCGCGGGGACCAGATCCGCGTGCTGGACAGCGAGGAGCGGTAAGCTTCCATTCCGGCGTCCGGCGGCGGAGCCGCCGGTTCTCCGCGACGAACGCAGCGAGGCGCGCTTTTTCCCCATGTGTATCCGACGAGTGCCCGCAGCGAGCGGCGCGAGCGAGGACGCACGTCTCGAGAAAGGTAGTCAGGCAGTCACGTACGACACGTCGCCGTCGTCGACGACGGCGATGGCCCACCGGCGGGCGAGGTGGGGGTTCTCGCGGAGGTGGTGTTCCGGGACGAGCGGAAGCGGCACGGGCCGGTAGCCGTCGGCTTTCATCGCGGTGACGCTCGAGAGACTCCCGATCTCGCCGTCGCGGTCGGAGACGTGAACGCGCTTGTCGTCTCTTCGGGCGTAGCGATACGGGAAGGCGTCGGACTCGGGGCCGGGACAGGCGAGGGCCTCCACCGACGGGAGCGCGGCGAGCGTCTCACCGTCGGCCTCCAGCAGGAGCCGGGGAGCGTCGCCGCCGTCGCCGGTGACACCGGGGGTGGCGGGCTCCTCGCGCCAGCGGAGGTCGGCGCGGCCGCGGGCCCCGACCGCGGCGTAGGTGTCGTCGGTCAGGCGGATGCGGTCGGGGATCGCGTAGAACGCCCGGGAGCCCTCGGTATCGGGTCGGCGCAGGAACGGGTCGGTCAGGATATCGCGTGCATCGGCGGCGGTCTCGGGGTCGGCGACCAGTAGCGTCGCGCGCCGGTCGGCGGCGGCCGCCGCGAGCGTCGCGACGAGGTCCAGCGGGGTCGCGGCGGCGAGCGACTCGACGGAGAACGGGCGGTCGGTGACCGCGTTCGGCGAGTCGCCGCCGGTCGCGACCGCTGCGGGCTGGACCGGCCCCGAGAGCCGTGTCACCTCGTAGCCCCGGTCGGCGAGATCCGCGAGAACCGGGTCGGCGTCGGGTGTCGGTTGGCGTGCCATCGGCCGCCCTACGAACCGGATCGCAATGAACGGTCGGACCGGCGCGCGGCGGTCGGTCCCGGTATCGTCGGCGGACCGACCGAGCGCCACGTCGGCCACCAGCCGCAGGTGAACGCCACAGCGGCGCCCGTCACGGGGTCGCCGTCGTGCCAGGCGACCCGTTCGCCCGTTCGTCAAACGACAAGACACTTACATCCGCCCCGTCTTCCGGCGGACGAATACCACAGATGCCCTCCATCCAGACGAACGGACTGACGAAGACTTTCGGGGAGAGCGTGGTCGCCGTCGACTCGCTGGATCTCACCATCGAAGAGGGTGAGATATTCGGCTTTCTCGGCCCCAACGGCGCCGGCAAGTCGACGACGATCAACATGCTGCTCGACTTCATCCGCCCGACCGACGGGTCGGCCGAAGTGTTCGGCATGGACGCCCAACAGGAGTGTGCCGCCATCCGCGAGCGCATCGGCGTCCTCCCCGAAGGGTACGGCTTCGACGACTACCTCACCGGTCGCGAGTACATGGAGTGGGCCGTCGAGACGAAAGATGCCGACGACGACCCCGAACAGTTGCTCGACTTGGTCGGTATCCGCGAGGACGCGGGCCGGGTCGCTTCGGGCTACTCCAAGGGGATGCAACAGCGGCTCGCGTTCGGAATGGCGCTGGCCGACGACCCCGACCTGCTGGTCCTCGACGAGCCCTCGACCGGGCTGGACCCCAACGGCATCCAGCACATGCGGTCGGTCATCCGCGAGCGCGCCGCCGACGGCACGACCGTCTTCTTCTCCAGCCACATCCTCTCCGAGGTCGAGGCGGTCTGTGACCGCGTCGGCGTGATGAACGAGGGCGAACTGGTCGCCGTCGACTCCATCGAGGGTTTGCGCGAGAGCGCGACGGGCCAGGCCACCATCGAACTGGAGTGTGCCAGCGCGCCGCGGGTCGACGGCGTCGCCGACATCCCGGGCGTCACCTCGGTCGACGTGGCCGACCGGACGCTCACCGCCGAGTGTTCGGACCCGAGCGCGAAGGTCGACGTGGTCAAGCGCGTCGACAGCCAGGTCGACGTCGTCGACATCCTCGCGGACAACACCTCGCTGGAGGAGCTGTTCAACCAGTTCACCGGCGGCGGCCGCGACGGCGACGGGACCGTCGGCGAGGGGCTTGACCTCGAAGACTCACAGGAGGCCTCGGCATGAGCACGGTCACCGTCGCGAAGAAGGACTTCAGGGCCGCCCGGCGGTCGAAGCTGCTGTGGGCGGCGGCGATCGTCCTCGGACTCATCGCGGCGTTCGTCGGCTACGTCTCGGGCGGGGCACCGGGGAGCGACACCGAGCAGGTGCGGGCGCTCTTTCGCGTCCTGACGCTGCTGCTCGCCGTCCTCCTCCCCATCGTCGCGCTGGTGGCGAGCTACCTCGCCATCGCCGGCGAGCGCGAGGGCGGGGGGATCAAGTTCCTGCTCAGCCTGCCCAACACCCGCCGGAGCGTCTTCGTCGGCAAGCTACTGAGTCGCAACGGCATCGTCGGCGGCGGCGTCGCGTTCATGTACGTCGCCGCGATCAGCGTCGCGCTGACCCGTCACGGCGCGTTCCCGGCGGCCGTCGTCTTCGGGACGCTGCTGATAACGCTCGTCTACGGGTCGACGTTCGTCAGCATCGCGCTGGCGATGTCGTCGGCCGCCGCCTCGCGTAGCCGCGCCATCGCCGGCGCGTTCGGGACGTACTTCCTGCTGGTCATCCTGTACGTCTTCCCGGTGGTGTCGTTCGGCGACATCGCCCGCTGGGTGCACACCACGCTGCTCGGCGCGGACGCCAACCCCGACCTGTACAACGCCGTCCAGTACACGAGTCCCTACCTGGCCTACCGGAAGGCCGTCAACCTCGTGATGCCGGCGGAGATGCGCCAGGTCGTCTTCAGGTCGAGCCTCCCCGAGGACGTCAGCTACGGCTCCGCGAAGGCCAACGAGGTGTTGCCGATGTACCTCCAGGACCAGTTCTCGGTGGTCGTCCTCGCGTTCTGGCTGGTCGTCCCGCTCCTGATCGGCTACGTGCTGTTCGAGAGGGCTGATCTGGAATGAACCGACGCAACACGGTCGGCACGGCGCTGGTGGTGCTGGCGGTCGTCCTGTTCACCGTCCCCGCCTTCTTCCCGGTCCAGCCGATGCTGACCCACGACACCGAAGATACCGCGCCCGCCCCGCCGGCGGAACTGCGACAGCAGGGCTACGAGATCGTCGCCTACGAGAACCTCTCCGAACGCGGGCAGGAACTCTACGTGACTACCCTGGAAAACGACGGCGAGTATCGCGTCTCGGTCGGCGAGGGCGCCGACGACTTCGGCTACCCGACCGACGGGGAGGTCCGCGCGATGTACGACAACGGGACCGAGCCGGGCGTCGTCATCGAACGCCCCGAGGACGCGGAGTCGCTCCCGCCCTCGGACGAGCGGTTCTACGGCTACCCGAGCGAGGAGGAGGTGAACGAGTCCCAGGCAGAACAGCGCAGACAGACCATCGAGCGCTACGACGCGATGAGCACCCGGACCGAGGAGCCGCCGCTCGGTGCGACCCCCCAGTTGATCCGGCTCGCGGCCGTCCTGCTTGCGGTGCTGTCGCTGGGCGTCGGCGGGTACCTGCTCTCCTCGAAGTAGCGGCGTCGACTTCGCCGTTTCCGGGTCCGCTCGGAGGAGCCCGGACGCGGTCGACCACAACGGACTTGCCCGACCGAACCGAGTCGCTTACCGACACGAAATGTCCGACAAACGAGACGAATACGCCCGACGGAACTCGCTGATACTGCTCGCGATCTACATCGTCCTGTGCGGGGAGCTGGTCTTCGGCGACGAGCGGCACGTCGTCTACTCGCTGCTGGTCGTTTCGGTGAGTCTGGTGCCGCTCGTCTCGGCGTTTTTCGACTGAACCGGTCCCGGAACGCTCGAACGCGCGAGGTCGAAAGAGTGGATCGAGGAGAGCGTATCGGGGCGGACGCGTTACAGCGAGCCAGTGCCGCCTTCGAGGCGGTCGATGACCTCGCGGATGTCGGCCTCCTCTTCGATGTTCTCCTTGGCGTTCTCGCGGCGGCGGACCTCCTTGGCGGTGGCGTCGTACGCGCGGACGTACTCGGCGCGGCTGTGCTCGTCGAAGGCGTGACGGATCGCGAAGTAGCCGTCCGGGAGGACGGTCCCGCAGACCTTGCATTCGATGCGTTCGTGTGCCGTCGACTGGTGGACGATCAGGTCCTCGACCCGCTCGAACTGTTCGTCGTCGCCGTCGATCGCACACTCCCAGGAGGCCATGGTATCCGAGTGATGCCGGCCGCTCAGTAAAAGCGTTCCCCTCGGCCGGGCGTCGGCGTCCGATCAGAACGGCAGCGCGACGCCCTCGGGGAGATACGCCGGGAGGACGTGGACGAGGCCGGCGGCGACGACGAGTTCGAAAGCGGTGATAGCGAGCATCATCGCGTCGCTGTAGTCGCTGCTGACGGGGACGCCGACGGGGGCGCCGAACTCCTCGTCCCAGAAGGGATAGAAGAGGGCGAGCCCCCGGGTCGTCCCGAGCGCGTCGAGGACGTAGTGGCTGAGCACGCCCAGCCAGACCCAGTGGAGGTTCCCGAAGTAGATCGGGTAGGCGGCGACGATCGCCAGCACAGGGAGATTGTGCAGCGTCTTGCGGTGTTTGCCGAAGTGGGTGTCCACGTCCGGAAACAGCGCGCCCAGCACGAGCGGGACGAACACCGCGGCGACGGTCCGGAACGTCGCCACGTCGCCCGCCGGTTCGAGGATGAACCCGAGGCCCACGGCGAGAAAGACCGCGTTCAACACGTGTCCGCGCTTGTCCATGGGGCGACTGGATGGACCCGGAGGCCACAAGTGTTGCCTTTCGGAGACCGCCGGAGTGTGGCTGCGTCCCCGAACCGAAGCGGGACGCCAGTCAGTCGGTCCGCGTCCCGACGGCGGCCTCCAGGTCCCGGAGCGCGCGGCGGGCCAGCCGTTCGCGGACCGCCACCCGGTCGCCGTCGAACTCGTAGCGGGAGACGCGCGCGGTCGAATCGCCCGATTCCCAGGGGGCGGCGTAGGCAATTCCGACGAAGCCCGTTCCCACGGGTTTGTCCTCGGTACCGCCGCCGGGACCGGCGACGCCGGCGGTGGCGACGCCCCAGGTGGCGTCGGCGGTGTCCCTGGCCGCCCGCGCCAGGTCGCGGGTGACCGGTTCGCTGACGGCGCCGTGTTCGTCGAGCGTCTCGCGAGGGACCGCGAGCGTCGTCCGGAGAGCGTCGTAGTCGTATGGGACGAGGACGCGGTCGAGGTAGTCGCTGGCACCGGGGACGCTCGTCACCAGCGCCCCGACCAGGCCACCGGTGGCAGTCTCGGCGACTGAGAGCGTCTCGGCGCGTTCGGCCAGCTGGTCGCCGACCCGCTGCTCGACTGGCGGGTCCTCGGCGAAGTCGCGCATACCGACACGATGGGCGGCCGCCGGAAAAACGCAGGGGACGGGTCGACTCGCGGGAGCGACCGAGGCGGCGCCCCGGGTCGTCGCTCACCGCCGCTCGGCGTCGACGACCCGCAGGTCGTCGTCGACGGTGAGCGCGAGTTCGTCGCCGTCGACGGCGAAGGTGAACTCCGCCTCGAAGGGGTCGGTCGAGCGAACCGACTCGGCGAAGTCGTTGTATGCGGCCGATAGCGCCGGGAGCGTCTCGTCGGTGGGGGCCAGCGGGTTCAGCCCGTGGTCGAGCAGGAAGGCGAGGAGGGGCGGCGAGTCCGCCAGCCCGACGACGGCCGCGCCGCTCTCCGCGTAGATGCAGTTCGAGCAGTCGAGGTCGACGGCGACGGCGTGGCGGCGGCCGCAGGCGTCACAGAGCGCCTCCTCGGCGCGCTCGTGGCGAGCGGCGTCGTGGGACTCGCAGAACCGGCGGCGGCGGTCGAGCGCGGCCGAACAGCGCGGGCAGACGCCCGCGGCGGCCGCGAACAGTTCGAGGTGGCCCCACGTCCAGGCCGCGCGGAACACCGCCGCCGGGTCGCGCCCGGCGACTCCCGCGGGCGGGAGCGGGTGGTAGCCGAGATAACCCGCGGTGGCCCCACGGGACTCGTCGCGGCCGGCGTCCTCCCCGCTAGCTGGAGCGGTCTCGCCGTCGGCGTCCGGACCGCTGGTCCGAGCGTAGGTGCCGGGGCACTCGGTGCAGAACACCTCGACGCGTTCCTCGCGGAAGCGGACGGCGACCGGCGCGCCGCAGAAGTGACACGGGTGGTCGATCTCGGTCCGTTCGAGGACGGGCGCGTCGGTCACCGCCCCCGAGAGGACGGCCTCGACGACCCGCTCGCCCGCCCGCCGGAGTTCGTATCCCCCCTCGCGCTTGCGGACGAAGTGCCCGGTGAGCCGGTCGAGGTGGTAGTTGAACCGTCCCGAGTCGGCGGTACCCACGCGGTCGCGCAGCGCCGAGAACGACACCGGCTCCGCCGCGCCGCCCAGCGCGTCGAGGATAGCCACCCGCGTCTCGTTCCCGAGGACTTCGAAGGCGTCGTCGGGTGAGAGCGTCCGGGCGTCGTCGGTCATACCCGTCGCTACTGGACGGGGGACGAAAAAACTCGCATCGCAGGGGCGACGGCGGTCGGACGCGGAAGCGCGACAGCACGTCGACCGTCGTCAGGTCTGGACTTCGATGCTCGTACCGCGGGCGGTGGCGCCCTCGTAGATTGGCAAGTGCACTTCGAGGATGCCGTTGCGGTACTCCGCGGCGATCTCCTCGTCGTCGACGTCCTTCGGGAAGCGGAACCGCCGATGGTAGGTCTTGCGCGTGCCGCGGGCCTCGTCCTCGTGTTCGGCGGCGACGTTGAGCACGCCCTCGTGCCACGTCACGTCGATCTCCGCGGGGTCGAACCCCGGCAGCTCGACGCTCAGTACGAACTCCTCGCCTTCCTCGTACAGTTCGTAGTCGCTGCTACCGGTTCCGAACAGTCGGTTCGGGACGTCCATACCCTGGAACCACGAGTTGACTTGTCGATTCGGGAGAGCCATGGCTTCTCACCTCAGCTCAGTAGATCGTTGTTCGCGGTTCTATAAAAACCTGTCTCTACCAGAAATGAGCCGGACCATGACACCCATGTTCTTGACGCGCGGGGACGGAGGTCCGCCCAGATGGGACCGCGACTCGTCGTTCTGTGTGGGCTCCCCGGGGTCGGGAAATCGACCGTGGCGGCGGCGGTCGCGGACCGGCTCGGTGCGAAGCGGATCCGTAGCGACGCCGTCCGCCGGGAGCTGTTCGAGGACCCCACGTACAGTCGCGCCGAGAAGGATCGGGTCTATGGGGCGATACTGGAGCGGGCGCGGTCGGTGCTGCGGGACGGGCGCGCCGCCGTGCTGGACGCCACGTACGAGCGCCGGGCCGACCGGGACGACGCGGTCGCGCTGGCCGACGAGGTGGCCGCCCACCTGACCGTCGTCCGCGTCGTCTGCGACGACGAGGTGGCCCGGCGACGGATCCGCGACCGGGAAGACGACCCGAGCGAGGCGGACGTGGCCGTCTACGAGAACGCCCGCGAACGGTTCGAGCCGCCCGGACGCGACCACGTCACCGTCGACAACTCCGGTGACCTGGCGACGACCCACCGGCAGGTCGAGGTGCTGTTCTGACGCCCGGGACCGACCGGTCGGCGTAGCCGACGCCGCCGACACCGCCGAGCGCCAGAGTTTACGTCGAGGGAAGCTAACGGCCGGTAATCGATGGACTACGAGACGCCGCAGTTCTTCCGGGTGATGCAGTACGCGGCCGGCGCCGACCGCGACGTGGTGGACATGGTGAGCGGCAACCCCGACTGGGACCCTCCCGAAGCGCTCCGGGAGGGGCTACGAGAGTACGCCGACGGCGACGTGAGCGAGTTCCAGTATCCGCCGAGCGTCGGCCTCACCGAGCTACGGACGGAGATCGCCGAACGTCGCGGCGTCGATCGGTCGCGGGTGGTCGTCACCAACGGCGCCGGCGAGGCGAACCACCTCGCGACGACCGGCGCGCTGGAGCGCGCGCGAGCAGACGGCGACGAACCGCGAGACGACGGCGAGGGACCGGAGCTGATCATGACCGACCCGGTCTACCCCTACTACGCCGGGCGGGCGAACCTGCTGGACGCCGACGCCGCCTACGTCCCCGTCGACGAGACGGGCCAACTCGACCCCGCTGACGTCCGCGCGGCCGCGAGCGACGAGACGGCCGCCATCGTCGTCAACTCCCCCAACAACCCCACCGGCGCGGTGTACCCGCCGGGGGCGATCGAGACTCTCGTCGCGGTCGCCGAGGAGCACGACGCCGTGCTCGTCGCCGACGAGGTGTACGACCACTACGACTACACTGGCGCCTTCGAGAGCGCGCTCGCGGCCGACTCCGACCACGTCGTCGCCACCAACTCCTTCTCGAAGTCGCTGGCGATCACGGGGCTGCGAGTGGGCTACGCCGTCTTCCCGCCCGAGGACGGGCCGCTCGGCGACCTGGTCGAGCGGGCGCGGACGCGACACATGCTCCAGAACGTGACGGGGAGTCGACCGGCCCAGGCGGCGGTGTTGCGGGCGCTGCGGGAGACGCCCCCCGAGTACTACGAGCGCAACCGCGAGCGGCTCCGCGAGCGCATCGACCGGTTCACCGACGCGCTCGACGCCGCCGGTGCCGAGTACACCACGCCCGGCGGTTCGTTCTACGTGATGGCGCGCTTCGACGGCTTCCCGGGGACGATGGCCAACGTCGAACGGCTGATCGACGAGGCGGGCGTGGCGGGGATGCCCGGCGAGGCGTTCGGCGAGTCCCGCGCCGAGTGGCTGCGGTTCGCGCTGGTCACGCCCCGCGTCGAGGAGGCGGCCGAGCGGCTGGCCGCCTACCTCGGCTGACCACGCGGCGGCCGGCGGACGACCGCGGTCCGATAGATCGGCGTGCCCGATCCGACGCCGAACGGCGGAACGCGGCGTGCGTCGGCCAGGTCCAGACGGAGGGGGGCCGCGAGCGGATCAGCCCAGATCGTCGGGGTCGCCGGCGTCGAGGCGGACGGTGACGGTCGTGCCGTCGTCGCCGGTGTCGAAGTCGAGGTCGCCGCCCGAGCGCTCGACGACCCACGAGACCAGCCAGAGGCCGACGCCGGTGCCGTGCTTGAGCGGCGTCTCCTCGCGGTCGGCGAGCACGTCGAGTTCCGACTGGGAGATACCGGGGCCGTCGTCCGTGATCCGCAGTTCGACGGCCCCGTCGCCGTCGTCGACCGCCGTGATCGTCACCGACGGCGTGCCGGCGCCGTGGTCGACCGCGTCCTGGCGAGCGTTCGAAGCGGGGGTCGTGGAGCTGTGTTTCACGGCGTTCTCCACGAGGTTCTCGACGGCGTAGGGGAGCGCGCGGTGAGCGCGGACGGGCACCTGTTCGGTGATCCGCACGTCGTACTCGGCGTCCCCGTGGACGGCGGCGACGTTGGCGACGCTCCGGTTGACCACGGATCTGAGATCGAGCGGGACCCGTCCCTCGTCGCTGTCGATGACCCGCTCGATAGCGCGGGCCTTCTCGGTCGTCTCGACGAGCTGCTCGCTGCGCTCGACGATGGTTTCAGCCATCCGCTGTTGCTCGCCGCTGGTGCGCTCGGCCAGCACCTCCGCCTGGCCGCGGACGACGGTCAGGCCGGTGCGCACGTCGTGTCTGAGCACGCGCGTCAACACCTGCTTGAGCAGGTCGAGCTCGCTCTCGCGGCGCTCGCGGGCGGTCACCTCGTGGAGGATCCCCACGGAGCCGTCGGCGTCGTCGGCCGCACCGAGGCCGGCGACGGTGGCTTCGAACTGCCTGACCTCGCCCGCGGCCGTCGGGAGGTCGAACTCGCAGGTGACGCTCTCACCGCTCGCGGTCGCGCGGTCGAGCGTCTCCGCGATGCGCTCGGCGGCCGTCTCGGGGAGCAGTTCGGACAGGGGGCTCCCCGCGAGCGCGTCGTGGCTGCTGTCGAACAGCGCGACCAGCGCGTCGTTGCAGATCTCGACGCGGCCGTCGTCGTCGAGGACGTACATCGGGTCGCCGGCGCTCTCGACGAGTCGGCGGTACTGTTCGAGCGTCCGCTCACGGTCGCGGCGCTCGGTCACGTCCCGGGCGACGTTGACCAGTCCCTCGTACCCGTCCTCGCCGTCGCGGACGGAGAAGTGGATGGCCAGCGTCCGCGCCTCACCGTCGGCCGTCTCGAAGGTCATGTCGATAACGGCGCTGTCACGGTCGGCCGTCCGCAGCTGCTGGAGCGTCCGCTGGCCGGATTCGAGCTCTCCTTCCGCCATGTACGTCGCCGTGTGCTCGCCGACCATGTCGTCGTAGCCCAGGAGGTCGGCGAACGACTCGTTGTGGTACTCGACGCGGCCGTTGGCGTCGACGACCGAGATGCCGTCCTGGACGTGCCGGTCCAGCAGATCCAGCAGTTCCAGTCGGGCGCTCGAGCGAGCCGACCAGGTCACGTCCTCGACGAGGACCAGCCGGAGCGGCCCGACCGTGTCGGGGAACTCGTGTTCGGTGTAGCGAAAGCGGGCCTGGCCGTCCTCGGTCGGGACGGAGAACTCCGTCGGCTCGGCGGGCACGTCGGGGCCGCGGATCGTCCGGATGGCGTCGGGGTCCTGGGAGAGCGCGGCGGTGAGCTGCCGGTAGAAGTTCGGCGTCTCGGGGACCGTCGCGGTGACGTCTCGGTGGTCGAAGTACTCGTCCAGCGGCGTCGACTCCCAGATGACGGTGCCGTCTTCGTAGACGAGAAAGGAACACGACGACTGGCTGTCCGGGTCGACCTGGTCGAACGCGCGGGAGAAGCGCGAGGCTGCGCCGGGCGTACGCGCCGCCCGCCGCAGTTTCTCGACGACGAAGTCCAGCCCCTCCTCGGCCGTCCACTTCTCGACGAGCGTGTCGACCCCGTCGAACACCGCCGGGTCCACGTCGCCCGGGTCGACGCGCGTGTAGAGTGCGACCGCCGCCCCGGCCCCGCTCGCGTCCGCGACCAGCGACGTCACGTCCGCCGGCGCGTCCGGTTCGACCACGAACACGTCCACGTCGCCCGCGTCAAGCCGCTCGCGGACGTACTCGGAGTCGACCGTCCCCTCGTACTCGGTGCCGTTCGCGCCGTCGGCCGCCGCCGCCAGCCGCGAGAGCACCGTCTCGTCCGGGTCGTAGTGGACGACCCGGACCGTCGACTCCCCCAAACTATCGGGTGTCGGGTCCGGGTTCTCGCCGGGGTCGTCACCGGGAGCCAGCTCGTCGTCGCGGTCGCCGCCGTCGGAAGCCGTCATCTCTCCGCCCCCTGCGGACCCCACCGTCGAAACTGCCTGCCAACCCGTGTCATCGACCGTAGTGCCAGCAATCCAATCTCCACCAACTTAAGTCTCCCGTGGAGACGAGCGAGCGACCGCCGGACAGCGAGCGGAAGCGCCGCGGGGGCGGGCGCGAGCGGCCCGCGACCGGCCGCGGTCGAACCGTCGCGGCATCCGTGCGTTCATACGCGAGGACGACACAGGGATCGACGATGGCCGACGACCGGACCGCGAGCCAGGGCGACGCGACCGAGGCCGGGACGGCGAGTGCCGACGCCGCGAGCGAGTCAGCCGCCGGGAGCGGCGAGGGGTCCGGAGACGGCGACGGCGCCGGTCCCGAGGGGTGGTCGAGCGGCGACCCCGCCGAGGCATGGCGCGACGTGTTCGGGTTCGCCGAGCCCTACGAGAGCCAGACCGACGCGATCGAGACGGCGATCGAGGTCGGGCAGCGGGGCGGCTACTTCGCGATGGAGGGGCCCTGCGGGACCGGCAAGACGATGGCCGCGCTCACCGCGGGCGCGACGCTCGTCCGGACGACCCGCAAGTACGACCGCGTGATGGTCGTCACGCCGGTCAAACAGCAACGCAACCAGTTCGTCGAGGACCTGCGGGCGATGAACGCCCGCCTGGCGAACGACCCCGAGGGCCCCGACCCGCTGGACGGCGTCGCGCTCGTCGGGAAGCGCGACCTCTGTCCGTACGGTCGGGAGGGCGCGTTCCCCGACGACGCCTCGACCCACGACCGCTGTGAGGACCTGCGCGAGAACACCGCGGACCTCGTGGAGGCCGGCCGCCGGTCGGGCGAGGAACCGGCGGCCGACGCCGCCCTCGCCAGCGACCCCGAGGACATCTGGTGGGACCCGAGCCTCGCGAGCGACCTGGTCCGGGAGGCCCGGATGGACGCCGACACGTACCGCACCTTCGACAGCGCGCTGGAGACCGCCGGGGCGGAGTCGCCGTATCCCCGCAGCCAGCCCAGCGCGCCCGAGTCGACGACCGCCGGCGACGACGACCCGCTGTACTGTCCCTTCGAGGCCGACTGGTTCGCCCGCAACAAAGGCTCGCCCGTCGACTTCTCCGTCGGCGAGTCCCGCGTCGTCACCGCCGACGACTACCTGCCCGCAAGCGTCGAGCGGGGCACCTGCCCCCACCGGGCGATGGGCGTCATGCTCGAACACGCCGACGTGATAATCGGCAACTACAACCACGTCTTCGACCCCGGGTCGCGCCCGCTCGTCGCGGCCGCGCTCGACTCCTCGACGTTCCTCGTCGTCGACGAGGCCCACCGGCTGGAGGAACGGGTGCGGGACCTGCTCTCCGACCGAGTGGGCCGCTCGACGATCAAGCGCGCCCGCAACGACTGCAACCATCTCCTCTCGCGGGCGCGTGAGGGTCGGGACAAGAAACAGCAGGTCCGCGACCGCCTCGCGAGCCACGACGTCCCCCTCTCGGCGCTCGACCGGGCCCGCGAGTTCTACGACGACCTGCTCGGGTGGCTCGACGAGCGGGTCGAGCGCTACCTCGACGAGGAAGTCGAACGGGACTGGCGCGTCGGCGACCCGGCCGAGAGCGTCCCCGACCGGGACGTGGAGGTCCCACTGCGGGATCCCGACGAGCCCGAACCGGACGAACTCACCCGATGGGCCGAGCGACAGGGCTACGACGGGGAACTCTGGCGGACGCTCTCGGTCGTGGGCGCCGCCGTCGAGGACGCCATCGACGGCCTCGGACTGAGCCGGCAGCCGGTCTGTGCCGCCGTCGGCGCCGTGATGGGCCACTGGTGGGAACGCGGCCACGATCGGTATCTCCGGGAGATCGAACTGGAGTACGCGCCCAAGACGGGCCAGGCCGCCGACGCCGTCGACGAGGACTATCTCCGGGTCTACACCCCTGGCCTCGTCCTGTTCGACTGCATGCCCGCCGAGTCGCTGCAGGAGATTTTCGACGCGCTGGGCGGTGGCGTGCTGATGAGCGCCACCCTCTCGCCGCTGGACGTGTTCACGGAGGTCTCCGGACTGGAATCGTTGCGGGAGGGGGATCCGGACCCCGGTCCCACGCCCGACGACGGCGACCACGGCCGGCCCGTCGAAGCGACGAGCTACCCGTTGCGGTTCCCCGAAGACAACCGTGCGAGCTGGACGATCGACGCCGAGCCGTTCACCGCGCGGAATCGCGGGGACCCCGGAGAGATGGACCCCCTGGGCGACGGCTGGAACCGCACGCGCGACGAGTACGCCCACGTCCTCCGGTCGGTCGCGCGCTCGCCCGGGAACGTCCTCGTCGCGATGCCCAACTACCGGGAGGCCGAGTGGGCCGGCGCCTACCTCGACGAAGCGGTCGAGAAGCCGGTCCTCGTCGACGAGAGCTCGAGCAACGAGGCCACCGAACAGTTGAAGGCCGAGTTCTTCCGCGGCGAGGGGAAAGTCCTCGTCACCAGTACTCGCGGCACGCTGACGGAGGGCGTCGACTACGACGGCGAGAAGCTGGCCGCCGCGCTGGTGATCGGCGTCCCGCTGGTCAACGTCGGGTCACCGCGCGTCCAGGCGGTCCGGCGAGCGTACGCCGACGAGTTCGGCGAGGACAACGCTTTCGCCTACGCGCTGACGGTCCCCGCGGTCCGCCGGACGCGACAGGCCATCGGCCGCGTCATTCGCGGTACCGACGAGGTCGGCGTCCGCGTGTTCGCCGACCGCCGCTACACGGCCGGCGCCCCTCGGTCGGTCCACGAGTACCTCTCGCCCGCCGAGCGCGAGGAGTTTGTCCGCATGACCGCGGAGTTCCTCGACAGCCAGTTGGAGCGGTTCTGGACCGATCGGTCGCAGTGAGCCGGCGACCCCCTCGATCTGGGGTACGGAGACCGGAAATGACGCTCGTCACGACCTGCAGGACCGGTTTGGCACGGACCGGGGCCCGTCGCGAAGCGATATCTCCATATTGGTCCGGAACATGTCGGCGCGCCGTCGTGCGATCGGCTGTTCGTATCAGTTCGATTATTAGTAGTGCGGTGGTACCGGTCGGAAGCGGGTTACTGTCGGACCGAGAGGGGAGTTAATCGGTCTATACCGCCGTCGACGGCCGGAAAGCATATGCCGGAGGATTACAGTTACTCAAGGGATGCCAGAGTGTCAGAACTGTGGGTCGTTCGTGACAGAGGCGTACGTCCGCGTATTCACGCCCGACGGTCACACCGGCCCCCGCGTCTGTCCGTTCTGCGAAGACAAACTCCGCGACGGCGCCGAGGTGCGCGAGGCTCGGTCGTCGCGGTCATAGGCATCTCGCCTGTCCACCGCTCGTGCCGGCCGTCCGGGGGGACGGTCGATCGCTGTCGTTCTCACGGTGGGTGACCACTTCGGCTTCGAGCGACTGCGCCCGTCGGCCCCCGCCCGCAGCGCCGGACCGACGGGCACATCCGTGGGGCGCGCTGAATCGAGGGTATGAGCGAGATCGATGTGGAAGCGGTCGAGGACATCGACGACGAGGTGGTCCCGTCGGGGGTCGACGCGCCGGATTACGTCCTCTACGGCGGCAAGGGCGGCGTGGGGAAGACGACGATGGCGGCTGCGACGGCGCTGGCCAGCGCCCGCGACGGCACCGCGACGCTCGTCGTCTCGACGGACCCGGCCCATTCGCTGTCGGACACGCTGGAGACCGAGATCCCGGCCGAGCCCGCGCGGATCCGCGACGATATCCCGCTCTACGCCGCGGAGATCGACCCCGAGGCCGCACTGGAGGACGGCCCGTTCGCCGAGGGCGGCGGCGGTCTCGGCGGTGCGGGCGGCGCGCTGGGCGGCCTCGGCGAGATACTGGGCGGCGCCGGCGAGGAGATGGTCGACCCCCTCGGTGGGTCGATGCCCGGCGCCGACGAGGCCGCCGCTATCAGGCTGCTCATCCGCTACATGGACGACCCGCGGTTCGACCGCGTCATCGTCGACACCGCGCCGACCGGTCACACCCTGCGGCTGCTCGAACTCCCGGACGTGATGGACTCGATGCTCGGGAAGGTCCTCGCCATGCGCGAGCGCATGGGCGGGATGATGGAGAACCTCGGCGGAATGCTCGGCGGCGACGACGAGGACGTCGACCCCGAGGAAGGGCTGGACGACCTCCGAGTGCTGAGCGACCGTATCGAACAGTTGCGGGACGTGTTACAGGACCCCGAACAGACCGACTTCCGCGTCGTGATGGTGCCCGAAGAGCTGTCGGTGCTGGAATCCGAACGGCTGCTCTCCCGACTGGCGGAGTTCGACGTGCCGGTCGGGACCGTCGTCGTCAATCGGGTGATGCAGGACCTGGCGGACGTGGCCGACGCCGACGCCGACTGGTTCGTCTCGCCGGATCTCGACGACTGCGAGTTCTGCCAGCGCCGCTGGGACGTCCAGCGCGACGCGCTCTCGCGCTCTCAGGAGGTCTTCCGGGGCCACGACGTTCGGCGGGTGCCGCTGTTCGCCGAGGAGGTCCAGGGCGAGCGGACGCTCCGGGTCGTCGCCGCGTGTCTGGAGGAGTGACGCGACGGTAGTTCGGCGACGGCGGTCGGTCACCCCTTACCGGTCGCCGCTGCGGGAGGCGGAACGGCCGTCGCCGTCCAGTTCCCCGGTCCTGGCGTCGAGGACAGCGCCGCGGGCTCACAGGTGATGTCGACGGACCGAGCGAGTTCGACTGCGGCTCCCTGGCCCGCCGCGACGACGGTGACCGTCCACGTCTCAGTCCGGTGGCTCGCGGTACCGTTGTCGCAGGCGACCGTTACAGTCACACCGCCCGACTCCCCGGCACGGAGTTCCGCCGGGCCGGTGGTCGTCTGTGCGACCGGCGGCGTCGGATCGTCGCCGCCGACGGCGACGTCGATACTCCCCAGCCGGTCCGCGAAGCGGTTCTCCAGCGTCAGAACCGTCACGTCGGTCGCGCCGCCCGCCGGAACCGACCGATCGGTCGAGTCGACGCCGAGATACGCCCGGTCGTCGGCCGCGACGGAGACGTCGAGGCCGCGGTCGGCTTCGACGGAGCCGTAACCACCGGTGGCGGTGGCGGAAACGAGCGCGAGCGCCGCCGCGACGAGGAGCACCGTCACCCGGTGACTCACCGGTCGGTCACCCCCGGTGGCGTCGCTCCGGCACCGAGTCGCATCCGGTAGTAGTTGTCGTAGAAGTGGCCCATCGACGAGACGAACACGCCGACGACAAACGCGAGACACAGCGAGTGCGTCGGGAGACCCGTCGGCGGGCCGAACCCGAACCAGGCGTACGCCATGACGCCGATCCCGAGCACCGACAGCCCGAGGTAGTACAGCCCCCACGGGATCCCTCGCGTCGGAAGCACGTCCACGTAGAAGTCCTGTTTGGTCGCCTGACGGGAGAGCCGGACCGTCCCGCTCCGCCGGTCGAACTCGACGAACCCCGCCTCCTCCATCTTCGGCAGGTGAAACTGCCTGAGCGCATTCTTCACCCGCTTTCGCTCCTTGTAGTCGAGCCGGTCGAGCGGTTTGTCCAGCTCCCAGCACGCGACGTGCTCCGCCACGTCGCTGACGCCGGCCTCCGAGTCGACTCGCTTGAGGTAGTGAACCACGTATCGCCGTCGCTCGTTGCTGAGGATGTCCAGCACGACATCCCGAGTGAATGTGCGACTCTCCGACCCACCGCGTTCTGACTCTTCCGAATGAATAGCTGACATACACCCACCACGGTACCTTCCAGTGGGTCTGACACTGGTGACAGCCACATTATTATTGAGTGTGTACTATTCAGGAGGAGGGTCTGTTCCGGCCTCGACGACGGACGGAATACGGCAGTTACCGGGCCGGATACGGACTGTTCGTCGGTGGTGACGTCGTTTGTCGTGTCCGAGGAGACTCTCAGCGGCGTCGGCTCACGGCGTATTCCAATACTGCTCCCCGTCGGTCGATAGGGTGCGTGCCCCGACGAGACGCGGGACGACGCCGACGACGTCGGAGACGGGGCACAGGAGAACTACGAACATGCAACGACGCAAATTCCTCGTCGGAATGGGATCGCTCGCCGCTGGCGGAGCGGCTGCAATGGGTACTGGCGCGTTCGCGAGTGTCGAGGCGACTCGGACCGTCACCGTCGACGTGGTCGGCGACCAGCAAGCGTACCTGGGTCTCGAGGCGGACTCATCGTACGCGGAGCACAGCGGTAAACAGCTCAAGCTGGACTTCAGCGCCAACGGAGACGGCGGTAAAGGCGTGAACGCCGACGCCGTGACGACGTTCGACGGGGTGTTCCAGATGGCGAACAACGGCCCGAACGAACTCGACATCACGATCGACAAGTCCGATCTGGCCAATCCGGACAGATGGCATTTCGTCCCCAAGGAAGTGTACGAGGAGTACAGCGGGAGCTACCCCGAGGACAGCTTCTACCCCAGCTGGGACGACTTCGGCGGATACGAGAGTACCAACGCGAGCGGTGGCGGCCTCAGTTCGGGGGATTCCACGCTCGTCGGCGTGGCGATCGACACGCAAGACATGGCCAGCCTGCCGGGCGGTGAAATCACGTTCGCCGTCACGGACGTCGACGGGCCCTACGGAAGCGGCTAGCGCCCCGAGCGCTCGAAGTCGGCCGCACCGTCCACCCCGGACCACCCCTCCACGCGCGTCGAACACAGAGCCTCGGTATGTCACGTTTGAGAACGGTCGAGACGGTGTTCGAAGTCGCGGTGATACTCTTCGTCGTCGCGATGATCGCCGGACAGGTACTCGGACAGCCCGTACTCCTCGGGTTCGTCGAAACTGGTAGCATGCAACCGACGCTCCGGCCCGGAGACGGGTTCGTGGCGGTTCCGTCGGCCGTTGCGGGGGACATCGAGACGGGCGATGTCGTCACGTTCCGGGCGACGGAGATTCAGGGCGGCGGCCTGACCACCCATCGCGTCGTCGCGGAAACGGACCGTGGGTTCGTCACGAAAGGGGACGGCAACCCGTTTACCGACCAGGACAGCGGTGAACCGCCGGTCAAGCGAGCGCAGGTCGTCGCGACGGCGCTCCGGGTCGACGGACAGGTCGTCGTCGTCCCCCATCTCGGGACCGGTATCGAGGAGATCCGGTCCGTGCTCACGACCGTTCAGCGACGCCTCTCCACGCTACTGGGGACCTCCGCGTTTCTCGGCATCCGCGGGCTCGCGTATCTCGGGTTCGCCGTCTCACTGCTCTGGTACGCCGCCGGCGAGTGGCGAAACCGGGGGACGAGACGGAGACGGAGACGGAGAGACACCGACCGAGCAACCGGGATAGACGGTCGACTCGTATTCGGCGCGTTCGCGGTGTTGCTCGTCTGCGGCGCGACGGCGGCGATGATCGGCCCGGCCGGGACCCAGGAGTACGGCGTCGTGAGCGCGGAGTTCGACTCGGACCGCCCGACCGTCATCCCGGCCGGCGAGTCGGGCGAACTCGCCTACCCCGTCGGAAACGGCGGCTTCGTCCCGGTGTTCGTTCACCTCGAACCGGCGAGCGACGGCGTCGGCGTTCGACCGTCCGAGACGCGGGTCCGGAGCGGCGCCGTGGTCAACGCGACGGTGACGCTTCACGCGCCCGCGGAGACGGGATATTATCGGCGATTCGTCGTCGAACACCGCTATCTCGCGGTCCTGCCCCGCTCCGTTATTCGCACGCTGCATCAGTTCCACCCCTGGGCGCCCGTCGTGGTCATCGACGCCTTGGTCGGTGTCCCGTTTTATCTGGTCGGTACGGCGTTGAGCGGTTCCGGGCGGCTCCGAACGCGGTCGCGCGACCGCGGTCTCTCGATACTCGGTCGGCTCCGCAGGCGGTTCAGGTCGCTGTACTGACTCGCCGTTTTCGGTCGGTCGGCGGTCGCCGAGTCGGACACCCGAACTCGACGTGTCGACGCGGTCACTCGGCGACGGCGGTCGCGAGCGAGCGCACGGGTATCGGTATCTTCCAGTACCGACGCGAGCCGCGATCGGGTCAAAAACACAGTCGGCCGGCGCGACCGTCACCGTCGGACAGCCAGGGACCGACGCCACCGCCGTCAGGACAGCACCCAGTTGACGAGCCGGTAGCCGGCGTCGCGCAAGCTGTCGGGGAGGTGTCGCGTCGCGACCATCGCGGTCGCGAGCGTGCCGACGGGGTAGCGGGCGTCGGGCTCGGAGGTGCAGGCCGCGTCGGCGATCACGGCCGCCACGTCGGAGGGGTGGACGCCGAAGTCGTTCCCGCTGGCGAGGACGTTCGTGTCCTCGAACAGCGCGTAGAGGTCGCCGTAGCCCGCCGAACGGTCGAGGCGGTCGACCTGCGAGTCGGCCCGGTCGCCGAACTGCGTCGCGACCGGCCCCGGTTCGACCAGTACCACGTCGACGCCGAACTCCTCGACTTCGACGCGGAGCGCGTCGCTCATCGCCTCCAGCGCGAACTTCGACCCGCTGTAGGCGCCCGACCCGGCGGTGGCGATCCGCCCCTGGACGCTGGAGACGTTGACGACCGTCCCCCGCCCGCGCTCGCGCATGTTCGGCAGCACCGCCCGGGTGAGCCGGTGGGGACCGTAGACGTTCACGTCGAACTGGTCGTGCAGTGCGTCGACGGGCACGTCCTCGACCGGCCCGTACTGGGCGTAGCCCGCGTTGTTGACCAGACAGTCGATGCGACCCGTCTCCGACAGGACCCGGTCGACGACCCGCTCGACGTCGGCGTCGCTCGTCACGTCGAGTTCGGCCGTCTCGCAGCCGGCCTCCGCCAGGTCGGCCACGTCGTCGGTGTCCCGGGCCGTCGCGTACACCGTCCACTCCCGCCGCAGGAAGTCGACGGCCGTCGCTCGTCCGATGCCCGACGAGCAACCCGTTATCAGCGCCGTCTTCGTCATGTTCCCGACGACGAACGCCCCCCAGTTAAGTCTCGGTTCTCTCGAGCGCTCCGACTCGACGGGAATCGGTCCTGTAGTCAGAGCGATGGTACGGCTGGCGGGCGCCGTCGAGCGTTTCATCGCGAGACGGCGTCGTACGAGGTCCTCGTGAGAAGGCCGAACGAGAGCTCGATAGACGAGCGGAGCGAGTCTATCGGTGGATGAGCGAGTGAGCGGAGCGAACGAGCGAATCGGCTGGGGAGGGTCGTGGCCGGCTGTGGTGCTGTGTGGGGCGGTGACGACTACGGCGGATCGGTGAGGGGAATCGGCGCCGATTACGCTAACCGGTGCGTTCAAGCGGCGACGGACCTACGCGAACGTATGGACGGGACGCGGATCGCGGACGTGAGCGATCTCTCGACGGACGACACCTTCCTCTTTCGCGTACGCTCGGTGGACGAAAACGCCGTCGCCAGCGGCGATGCGGCCCTCCGGTCGGACGAACGGACGGCCGACGCCGCCGACGAACGGGCGGCCGACGACTCCGAGACCGACCCCGCGACCGAAACCGACGGCGGCGAGACCACCGGAGCCGCCACCAACGACGACGGTATCGCGATGCCCGACGACATGCAGGACGGCGACGACGACGTGCGCGAAGCGATCCTCCTGATGCTGGGCGGCGAGGACGACGATTCCGACGCCGTGGTCTGCTGGCTCAACTACTGCCAGCACATGACTCACATCAAACTCGACAAGGGCTCGGGGGCGCCGGTCCGGGACGGCGAGGTGGTCTGCGCCAACCACGGCGCGCTGTTCGCCGCCGACTCCGGCGAGTGCACGTACGGTCCCTGCGAGGGCGCCTTCCTGAACGATATCGACGTGGCAGTGGCCGACGGCGCCATCTACCTCGCCGACGACGACTTCGAGTACGTCGGCGAGGGACCGGTCGAGTCCGACGACGACCTGTCCTCGTCGTCGAACGTCATTCTGTAGCCGACGGGGCGACGATCGGAGCCGCCGACAGTCGGGTCACTCGATGACGAAGGTCGGTTCGGCGACTGCCTCGCTCTTGCACTCCGGGCACCGCGCGGGGCGGTTGACCAGGTCGTCGAAGTCGTCGAACCCGCAGTCTTCGCAGGTCGGGGGCGCCACGAGCAGCGCCTCGTCTGTCGGTTCGAGCGACTGGGAGATGTGTTCGACGTGGTCGAGCGCGGTGGTGGTGCGGACCTCGAACTCGTTGGCGAGCGCGCCCGCGGGCATCGGTTCCTCGCGCAGTTTGTCTGCGATCCGCTGGCGCGTCGTCCGGCTGGCCTCGCGCATACCTGCGCTTGGAGAACCGGCCACAAATCGGTTCCGGCGATGGCGCCCCCGCTCGATCCGGCCGAGCCGCCCTGTCGGTGATTGTTACGATGAAAAAGGCCTTGAGGGGAGGCTGTGGAGGGATAGACATGGACGCTGTTGTACTCGCGGGCGGTTACGCAACGCGGCTCTGGCCGATCACGCGCCACCGGCCGAAGATGATGTTGCCAGTGGGCGAGACGACCGTCATCGACCGGGTCCTCTCCGAGCTGGAGTCCGACGGCCGGGTCGACGACGTGTACATCAGCACGAACGAGCGGTTCGCCGACGACTTCGAGTCGTTCCTCGCCGACCGGGAGTACGAGAAACCGCGGCTGTCGGTCGAGGACACGACCGGCGAGGACGAGAAGTTCGGCGTCGTCGGCGCGCTGGGTCAGCTAGTCGACCGCGAGGGGATCGACGACGACCTGTTCGTCATCGCCGGCGACAACCTCATCAGCTTCGACGTGAGCGACTTCATCGACGCCTACGAGGACAACGGCGCGACGACGCTGGCCGCCTACGACGTGGGATCGCGGGAGAAGGCCAAGTCCTACGGCCTCGTGACGCTGGACGACGACGAGGTGGTCGACTTCCAGGAGAAGCCCGAAGACCCGGCGAGTACGCTCGTCTCGATCGCCTGTTACGTCTTCCCCGCCGACCAGGTCCGGTTCGAGGAGTACCTCGAAGACGGCAACAACCCCGACGAGCCTGGCTGGTTCATCCAGTGGCTCGTCGACAACGACGAGGTGTACGCCTACACCTTCGACGAGGCCTGGTTCGACATCGGCACGCCCGAGAGCTACCTGACCGCCGTCGCCTACCATCTCGACGGGGACAACCGCGTCGCCGACGGCGCCACCGTCGAGAACTCGACGCTCGGCGAGAACGTCCACGTCCTCGACGACGCCGAGATCGTCGACTCCAACCTCGACAACTCCATCGTCTTCCCCGAAGCGTCGATCCGAGACTGCGATATCCGCGAGTCGATCATCGACCGGGAGACCACTCTCGAAGACCTCGACCTGGCCGGCGCGCTCATCGGCGCCCACACGACGATCACCAACGGCGACCACTGAGGCCAGCGTTCTCGGTCCCGGTTCGGGCTGGAGGCGCCGTCGCTCGGCGTGTCGAGACGGCTGAGGGGAGTAAGCCCCCTTCTGTTCGGCCCGGCATTCGGCTGAGCGTCCGCGCCCGCGTCCGGGCTACCTTGCGGCGCGGACTTGCACCGGTGAGGATTCGCCGTTCCATCCGTTCTCTCCCGTCTTCGCTCGCGGGCGGAGCCCGCTCGCGTGTCGTGGTCGCTTCCGCGACCACGCGATCCCTCCGTGGGTTAGCTCCCCCTCGCTTCGGCGAGGCCTCGCTCGGGGTTCGCGCACGTCATCGGTCGGGGAGAGGGGTATCGTTTCTGTTCCAGCGCCAGCGGTCGCCCGCTCCGGGTTTGCACCCGGTCACCTGCCCGGACGGTGGGGGGACTTTCCTCATGCCCGTAGCGCGCCGACGGAGTCGGCACGGGCCTGGGCACGGAGGCCGGGCTCCCTCTGCCGGTAGCGGGTAGAAGATACCGACGATTAAGCCCGTCGGTCCCCGGGCCGGTCGGCCGACAGTGCAGCGTTTTTTACGTTCGCCACCCCATGTTCCGGTAGCTATGCGTTCCGCCCTCTCCGCAGTCGTCGCCGGGTTTGTCGTGCTGTCCGCGGTGGCCGCCGTCCCCGCCGCGGGCGCCGTCGGTCCGGCGGACGCAGCGACGACGGATCGGTCCCCCAACACCGCAGCCGCGTCCGGCGGGGGCGGCGCGGGCGGCGTCCTCCAGAGCGACGACGCCTGCGCGGCCGCGCCGGTCGCCGACGGGGAGTCGCCCGACAACCCCGCGGGCGACACGCTGGGCTGGGAGAACGGCTGCTGGTACAACGAGTCGATCGACGTGGACCGGAGCGACGGCCTCAACGACACGGAGCTGGACGCCGTCGTCGCCCGCTCCATGGCCCGCGTCGAGCAGATCCGCGAGCTCGAGTTCAACGAGACGGTGCCGGTCGAAGTCATCTCCCGCGAGGAGTTCCGCGCGAACACGAGCTACAGCACGACCACGAACGGCAGTCTCCACCAGAACGTCAAGTGGGAGGCGATGCTGATGGTCGGCGAGTCGACCGACGCCATCTCCGTCCAGGAGTCCAACACCGGCGCGAGCGTCGGCGGCTACTACAGTCCCACGGAGGAGCGGATCGTCGTCGTCTCGGAGAACACCACCGCGCCGAAGATGAACGAGATCACGCTCTCCCAGGAGCTGTTTCACGCGCTGCAGGACCAGCGTTACAACATCTCAGCGTACGACCAGTACACCGAGGAGCTGCACAACGCGAGAGACGGCATCATCGAGGGCGACGGGAACTTCGTCGATCAGCTGTACAGCCAGCGCTGCGCGGCCGAGTGGAACTGTCTGATGCCCCAGACCCAACCGGGCGGCGGGGGCAGCAGCTCGGTCCACCAGGGGATGTTGCTGGTGACCTATCAGCCCTACAGCGACGGGCCCGCGTTCGTTCGAGGCATCTACGAGGCGGAGGGTTGGGAGGGCGTCAACGCCGTCTACGAGAACCCCCCCGCGAGCACCGAGCAGACGATCCACCCCGAGAAGTACGGCGAGGACGAACCGACGAACATGAGCTTCACCGACACCTCCGGCGGCGACTGGTCGGTCCCGCAGTTGGAGAACGGGACCGTCGACTACGCCCAGTTCGGCGAGGCGGGCCTGGCGACGATGCTGTTCTACCCGTACTACGACTCGGGCGGGACGGCCGCGCCGATCATCTCCCCGCGCTCGTTCGTCACGGGTGATTCGACGGACCCCCTGAACTACTCGACGCGGTACACGGACGGCTGGGACGGTGACCGACTGTACCCATACGTCACCGACAGCTCGGCCGAAACCAACGAGACGGGGTACGTCTGGAAGACCGCCTGGGACTCCGAGGGCGACGCCGCGGACTTCGTCGAGGGGTACGAGATGTTGCTGGAGTACTACGGCGCCCAGCCCGTCGACGACCGCGCGAACACCTACCGGGTCCCCAGCGGCCCCTACGCCGACGCCTTCCACGTCAACCACACCGGACGGACCGTGACGCTCGTCAACGCGCCGACCGTCGAGGAACTGAGCGAGGTCCGCGCCGGCGCCGCCCCCGCGGACAGCGGCGGCGGGGATGCGACGCCGACCGACACGGACACGACGACCGACGAACCGACGACCGAACCCGGCGATGGGGGGACTGCGACCGACGAGCCGACGGACGAATCGACCGAGACGCCGCTTCCCGCCGACGGCGGGGCCGGCGCGGGTGGCGACGCCACCGCGACCGACGAGCCGTCGAGCACGACCGCCGCCGCGTCCGGTCCCGGCTTCGGTGCCGGCGTCGCGCTGGCCGCGCTCGCGCTCGCCGGCCTCCTGGCGGGCCGGAGGGAGTGAGTCCGGTCGATGAGACGCAGGGGAACCGACACGCGTCGCGTCCGGGTCGCCATCGCTGCGGTCGCCGTCCTCGCGCTTCTGGCGGGCTGTACCGCCTTCCAGTCGCTGGGCGGCGGCCACCCCGAGGGCGACCCCGGGAGCGACCGTCTCGGCTGGGAGAACGGCTACTGGTACGACGACCCGCTGAACGTGACCGCGAGCGACGGCTACAACGCGAGCGAACGGGAGGCCGTGGTCGCGCGCACGATGGCCCGCGTCGAGGCGATCCGCGACCTGGAGTTCAACGAGACGGTGCCGGTCGACGTGATAAGCCGCGAGCAGTACCTCGCCAACCGGAGCGGCGGCGGCGGGTCGGCGAACCACTCCCGGTGGAACGACCAGGTGTGGGAGTCGCTTTTCATCGTCGGCGAGCGCTCGTCGTTCTCGAACTCCTCGTCGGAGACGCTCGGCCAGTCCGTGCAGGGCTACTACTCGCCCGGCAAGGACGCCATCGTCCTCGTCAGCGACTCGCCGACGCCGACCATCGACCGGACGACGCTGGCCCACGAACTCGTCCACGCGCTGCAGGACCAGCACTTCGGCTTCGGCGCCGACGGCGACACGCAGGACCAGCAGCTCTCCAACCGCGGCATCACGGAAGGCGACGCCCGCTACGTCGACACGCTCTACGAGAACCGTTGTGAGGGGCAGTGGGGTTGCATCCCGAAACCGAAGAGCGACGGCGGGGGCGGCGGCTCCGCGAGCACCGGCTACAACCGCGGCCTGTTCCTGACCATCTACACGCCCTACGCGGCGGGGTCGCAGTTCATCGACCGCGTGCGCGCCCAGAGCGGCTGGGACGGCGTCAACGAGGTCTACGACGCCCGCCCGGAGAGCACCGAACAGCTCATCCACCCGCAGCTGTACCCGAGCGAGAAGCCCGTGAACGTCACCGTGCCTGACCGCTCGTCGGGCGAGTGGCGTCGCTTCGACGTCGACCCCGTCGCCGACACCGTCGGCGAGGCCTCGGTCTACGCGATGCTCGTCCACAACGGCGCCGTCGACCCCGAGAACCGCTACGGCTACGACTCCGAGCCCTCCGCCGGCTGGGGCGGCGACAGCGTCGTCCCCTACACGAACGGGACGGTCGGCGGCTACGTCTGGGAGACGGTGTGGGACTCCGAGGGCGACGCCGAACAGTTCCGGTCGGCCTATGGAGCGGTCCTCGACAGCCACGATGCGCGCAACCCACGCGGGAACGTCTACGTGATCCCCGACGGCGAGTTCGCCGACGCCTTCCGCGTCGTCCGCGAGGGCAAGCGCGTCCGGGTCGTGAACGCGCCAACCGTCGACGCCCTCGACGCCGTCCACTCGCGGTCCGGGTCCGGGTAGGCTCGGACTCGCCCGACGCGGCGGAGCGACGCCACGGGTCGCTGGCCGTCACTCCTCGCTGGCCTGGAAGCGTCCGAACGTATACTCCAGCGCGAACATGACGAGCGCCATCGTGACCGCTTCGACGAGCGGGAGTTCCCCGCCGATCAGGAGCCCGGTTGCGAGCACGCCGACACCGACCGAGACTCCGAGAACGGCCGCGTAGGAGTGACTGGGGAGGCTCCGGAGCCACTCGTCGCTGCGCTCGTAGAGACGTGTCACGATCGTGTCCACGACTACAGGCCCGCTCGGCAAAGCTGTTGTGGGAGAGACAGCTTCGCGGCGCTGTCCGGGTCGAACGCGAACCGCCCACCGCGCGACGCGGACAGTTTTTCACGCTCGGCGCGGAACGGACCGACATGACCGACGAATCGGGCTTCGACATCGTCTCCCCCGAGGCCATCCGCGACGGCCGAGCCACGGACGCCTACTTCGAGCGGACGGTCGAGACACTGGAACACGCCGAGCGCAACCCTCACGTCGTCGCCGAGGTGACCGCCGACCAGTTCGCCACGGGCGAGTGGGAACTGCTGGCGGGCGTGAGAGACGCCGCCCACCTCTTCGAGGACCGCGGCGTGGACGTCGACGCCATCCGCGAGGGCCGACTGTTCGACGGCGGCCCCGTCATGCGCATCGAGGGACCGTACCTCGAGTTCTGCCGGCTCGAAACCGCCTTACTGGGCTTTCTCTCGCACGCGACGGGCGTCGCGACCGCAGCGCTCGAAGCCCGCCGCGCCGCGCCCGACTCGACCGTCCTCAGTTTCGGCTCCCGACACGTCCACCCCTCGATCGGCGCGATGGTCGAGCGCTCGGCGCTGCTGGGCGGGCTCGACGGCTTCTCGAACGTCGCCGCCGGGGAGGTGCTCGGTCGCGAAGCCGGCGGGACGATGCCCCACGCCCTGCTCATCTGCTTCGGCCGCGGCGAGCAGGAAACCGCCTGGCGGGCGTTCGACGAGGCCGCCGGTCCGGACGTGCCACGGGTCGCGCTCGTCGACACCTACAGCGACGAGGTCGACGAGGCGGTCCGCGCCGCCGAAGCCGTCGACGCCCTGAGTTCGGTGCGGCTCGACACCACCGGGTCCCGGCGGGGCGACTTCGAGCACATCGTCAGAGAGGTGCGCTGGACGCTCGACGCCGAGGGGTTCGAGGACGTGGGCATCTTCGCCAGCGGCGGGCTCGGTCCCCGGCAGTTGCGGGAGCTACGCGAGTACGTCGCGGGCTTCGGCGTCGGCAGCCACGTCAGCAACGCCGACCCGACGGACTTCTCGCTGGACATCGTCGAGGTCGAGGGCGAACTCGCCGCCAAGCGCGGCAAACTCACGGGTGAGAAAGAGGTGTATCGCACCGACGACGGCGGCCACCACGTCGCGCTGGCCGACGGGAGCGCCGCCGACGGCCCGACCGCCCCGCCCGCCGACGGCGAGACGCTCCTCCAGCCGCTCGTCCGCGACGGCGAGGTGGTCCGGGAGTTCGACCTCGACGCCGCCATCGACCGCGCGGCCGCCGACGCCGACGCCGTCGGCTTCGAGGCGCCGGTCGGCGAGGAGACGGGCTGAGGGCGGCGCCGGTCGAGGCGCTCGCCGGTCCAGGCCCCACGCTCCCCGCCGGCGATTCTCCCAGCAGGGCTTTTGCGTCGCCGCCACCAACCACCGACCACTCATGCAACTCGACGCCGACAGCGCGGCGGTCGTCGTGGTGGACATGCAGAACGGCTTCTGCCACCCCGACGGCGGCCTCTACGCGCCGGGCAGCGAGGACGCCATCGAACCCGTGGGCGAGGCGGTATCGACGGCCCGCGAAGCGGGCGCCGAAGTCGTCTGGACCCGTGACGTACACCCGCCCGAGCAGTTCGAAGACGCCCACTACTACGACGAGTTCGACCGCTGGGGCGAACACGTCGTCGAAGGCTCGTGGGAGGCGGAGATCGTCGACGGACTCCAACCCCGCGACGACGACCTCGTCGTCGTGAAACACACCTACGACGCCTTCTACGAGACGCAACTGGAGGGGTGGCTCGACGCCCACGAGATCGACGACCTGGTCATCTGCGGGACGCTGGCCAACGTCTGCGTGTTGCACACCGCCTCCAGCGCGGGGCTGCGCGACTACCGACCGGTGCTGGTCGAGGACGCCGTCGGCCACATCGAGGAGGGCCACCGCGAGTACGCGCTGGAGCACGCCGACTTCCTGTTCGGCGAGGTGATGCCGCTGACCGACGTCGAGTTCGTCTGAATGGACTCCGACACCGACTCCGGTCGGCTCCGACGGTACGAACCCCGGGACTCCGACGCCGTCTGGGACCTCCACCGAACCGCGCTGCGCGAGGCGGGGTCGAATCCCGAGGACGTACCCGACAACGACGACCTCCGCGATATCGAGGCGAACTACCTCCGACCGGGCGGGGAGTTCCTCGTCGTGGAATCCGACAGGAAAGTCGTCGCGATGGGCGGCCTCGCCGTCGAGGACGAGGAGATCCCGGCAGGGACCGGCGAACTCCTGCGGATCGCGGTCCACGTCGACCACCAGCGCGAGGGCCACGGCGACCGCGTCGTCGCCGGACTGGAGGACGCGGCCCGCGAACGTGGCCTCGACCGACTCTTCCTCTGGACCGCTCAGCGCCAGCGGTCGGCCGTCCGTTTCTACCGGGCGCGGGGCTACGAGGGCACCGACCACCGGACCGAAGGGGAGTACGAACTCGTTCGCTTCGAGAAGGCGCTGGACGACGCCGAGTGACCGTTCCGGTCGCTACGGCTCGCCCGACTCGATCTCGACGGACACCTCGGTCCCGACGGGCAGGTCGATCCCCTCGCCGACGAGTTTCGCTCCGGCGTGGTCGCGGCCGAACGCGAGCGCGATGCCGGTGATCGGGTCGCCGTTCGCCAGCACGACCAGGTCGGCCCAGGTCACGTCGCGACCCTCGGCGCGGCCGACGCGCTCGCCGCAGAGGAACACGTCGGCGGCGCCGTCCGCTGGAGCGGTGCAGCCGGGAGTTCGGAGCAGGCCGCCGCAGTCGTAGTGGGAGAGCCCGCCGTCGAGGACGCCCAGGGGGTCGCCGTCGGCGTCTGTCACGGCGATCCCGGCGAACCGCTCTCCGGGCGCCGGATGTGCGGGGGCGTCGAGAACGGCGAAGGAGTCGCCCGCGGCGACGACGGACCCGGTCCCGTCCCATTCGAGCGCGTCGACCGACAGGTCGGGATCGACCGCCAGCGGCAGCGATCCAGCGGCGCGGTGGTGGTTCGCGTCGTAGTCGCGGAATCCGAGGTGGAGGTGGTCGGCGACCCACGGGGCGAAGAAGCCGGCGCGGACGAGTCGGCCCAGCGAGTCGCCCACGGCGACGCGGTCGCCCGCCGACACGGTGGGATCGACGTGCAGCACTCGTGCGACGTGCTCGCCCGTGTCGAGGAGAATCAGGTGGTCGTCGTCGGCGGCGTAGGGCTGCGAGGGCGCCCGGACCGTCCGAGTCTCGACGACCTCGCCGGCGACGGGCGAGGGCGCGTCGATCCGAGGGCCGTCCTCGGGGTTCGGCCGCAGCGTGTCGCCGTCGGCGTCGCCAGGGTACAGATCGACGGCGCAGCCGCGGTCGTGGGCGGCGAACGGGGAGTTGTAGAGCGTGAATCGCCGGAACGGTGCGAACGCGTCGGCGGACAGCGTGACGGTCATCGGGAGCGACCGGTGACAGAGTGAGTCCGCTTCACTCGTCGGACACCACCTGATCGAGCGGAACGCGGTCGAGCCCGACCGTCTCGTAGTCGAGTTCCGTGGATAGTACTCGGTGGTCCCCGGCCGTCGCGAATCCAGCGTGGAGCGCGTCGAACGGCGTCAACTGGTGCTCGTCGATAAACGCCGCCGCAGCTAACACCACGTCCTCGTGCGATTCGGGTCGTATCGGAACGAGCTCTACCAGATCCGTCACCGCACGTGGGAGGTCGATCCGGTACTCCGCGGCGGCCCGGTCGTAGAACAACACCAGCAGTTCCGCGTAGGACAGGACTGACGTGTAGAGATCGTCGTACGTCTCGAGCGCTTCGACCGCGTGGTCACGTAACCAGTCGTCGCCTTTCACGAGTGCGGCGAGAAAATCGGTTTCGACGTACACGGCTCACTCCTCCCGATGTCCTCGACGACTCGCTGTCTCCTCGTCGACGGTCCGCTCGATGCGTTCCCGGGCCGCTGATTTCAACGAGGAAACGTCCTCGCCCTCGAACGCGTCCCCGACCGCGTCCTGCAGCCCGGACAGCGGGTCGTCGTCGACTGGAAACAGCGCCACGTGCGTCGGAAGTTCCACGATCCGATACCGGTCGCCGAACCGCTCGCGCACGTCCTTTGGGAGGTAGAGCCGTCCACGTTCGTCCGTACTCTTCGACATGTGTGGGCCTTTGTCCCACGCACAGAAAAATATTCCCACGATACGAATCTATTTCCCGTACGCGACAAGGGTGACGTTCGAACGGGAGTGTTTTTGCGACTTCCGACCCCAGCTCCGGCCATGCGCGTCTATCGCGGCCGAGCCGACACCATCGACGCCGACCGCGCCGTCTCCGAGCGGGTGGTCGACCGCGTCGCCGACGACCGCGAGCCGATGGTCCGAGTCTGGCGGCCCCATCGGCAGGTCGCGTTCGGCCGCCGCGACGCCCGCGCCGAGGGCTACGACGAGGCCCGAGCGGTCGCCGAGGGGCGCGGCTTCCCGACCGTCGAGCGGGCGGTCGGCGGCCGCGCCGTCGCCTACACCGGGTCGACGGTCGCGTTCGCGCGCGCCACGCCGGTCGAGGACCTGCGGTCGGGACTGCGCGACCGCTACGACGCGGCGACGGCCGATATCCTCGACGCCCTGGCGTCGCTGGGCGTCGAGGCGCGCGAGGGCGAGCCGACCGACTCGTTCTGTCCGGGGGCCCACTCGGTCCAGGCCGATTCCGGGGGACGGGCCCGAAAGCTCGCCGGCCTGGCCCAGCGGGTGCGCGCCGACGCGGCCGTCGTCGCGGGCGTGCTCGTCGTCCGCGACCACGACGAGATAGCGTCGGTTCTCGATCCGGTCTACGACGCGCTCGACGTGCCCTTGGACCCGGAAACGGTCGGGAGCGTCGGACGGGCGGGCGGCGAAGCGGACCCGGACGCGGTCGTCGAGGCGGTCGAGCAGCGACTGGTCGGCGAAGAGAGGGGCCCGCCGACGATCGAACGAGTCGGCTAAGCTCCGCTTACCGCCGAACACGTGCAATCGAGCCTGCACGAAACCATGGAACTTAGGGCGCCGGGCGTTTGAGGTGGGGTATGCTGTTCCGGAACGCGACGCTCGCGGACGGCCGACGGCGGGACGTCCGCGTGTCGGGCGAGACGGTCGCCGCGGTCGGGGAGGACCTGGGTGGCCGGGAGAGTGAACTGACGGTCGACGCGACCGGCAAGCGCCTGCTCCCGGGGATGATCGACGCGCACGTCCACTTCCGCGAACCCGGCGACTCGCACAAGGAAGACTGGACGACTGGGTCGCGGAGCGCCGCCGCCGGCGGCGTGACCACCGTCGTCGACCAGCCCAACACCTCGCCGCCGACCGTCGACGGCGCCGCCTTCGACGAGAAGGCCGCCCTCGCGGCCGACTCGCTGGTCGATTTCGGCCTCAACGGCGGCGTCACGGCCGACTGGGACCCCGACTCGCTGCTCGACCGCGACGCCTTCGCGCTGGGCGAGGTCTTCCTGGCGGACTCGACGGGCAACATGGGTATCGAGGAGCCCCTCTTTCTCGACGCGCTCGCCGAGGCCGACGCCCGCGACGTGACCGTCACCGTCCACGCCGAGGACGCGAGCCTGTTCAACGTCTCCGCGAAGGAACGGGACGACGCCGACGCCTGGAGCGCCTACCGCACCGCCCGCGCCGAGGCCACCGCCGTCGAACGGGCCTGCGAGGTCGCCGCCGAGCGCGACACCACCATCCACGTCGCCCACACCTCTACCCCGCGGGGCATCGACATCGCCGCCGACGCGGGCATGACCTGCGAGGTCACGCCCCACCACATGTATCTCTCGCGCGACGACCTGCGCGAGCTGGGCACCCACGGGCGAATGAACCCGCCGCTGCGCCGCGAGAAGCGACGCCAGCGCGTCTACGACCGCGTCGTCGACGGCACCGTCGACATGATCGCAACCGACCACGCCCCCCACACCGCCGCGGAGAAGGACGCCGAGATCTGGGACGCCCCGTCGGGAGTCCCCGGCGTCGAGACGGCGCTCCCGATGCTGCTGTCCGACGCCCGTACCGGCGACCTGACCTACGAACGCGTCCGGGACATCACCGCCACCAATCCCGCCGAGGTGTTCGACCTTCCGTCGAAGGGTCGCGTCGCGGAGGACATGGACGCCGATCTGGTGCTGGTCGATCCCGGGAAGACCCACCCCATCCGCGCCGACCGCCTGCACACCAAGTGCGACTGGACCCCCTTCGAGGGCCGCGAAGCCGTCTTCCCCGAACTGACGCTCGTCCGCGGCTCGGTCGTCTACGAGCGCGACGACGACGACCGACCCGGTGGCGAGAGCGAGAGCTTCGGCGACGCCGTCGGTCGGAACGTCCGGGCCGCCACAGAGAAGGCCGGTGACGGTAGCGAAGGCGGGTCCGAGTCGGTCACCCGAAGCGAGGAAACCGAGTCCATCGCCGACCTCGCCGCCGAGGTCGTCGAGGAGCGTCCCGACGACGGCCACTGAGACGGATTACTGCGATCGGTCCCCGGGTCGACCCAGGACTGCGTGCGGTCGATCCGGACTGTCTCACGAGAAACCGTGTGAGCGCGACTCAGACCGCCCGCTCCCGCGCCGCGTCGAGTCGCGACTGCGGGACCGGTCGAACGACGCCGTAGACGAACCGATAGCAGAGCAGCCCGACACCCATCCCGACGATGCCGGCGTCCACGACCGTCAGGGCAGCCAGATCCGTCACGAAGACAACGAACGCGAGCGCGATCGCGGCGCCGACGACGCCGGCGGCCGCCGCGGCGTATCGCCGCCAGTCGTCCTGGCCGTGCAGTCCGTGCTCGTCGGTGTAGGCGACTACTGCGGTCGCGACCGCCGCCGCGAGCGCGACCCACCAGGCCGCGCGCAGGCCGACGACGCCGTCGTACAACGCCCCCAGCGCGATCCAGAGCACCCCCATCCCGCCTTCGAGGAGGACCACGCGTCGAGCGGCGTCCATGCGCGGTGGTCCGTTCGGCCGAGTGAAAAGCGTTCAGCCGGTCGACCGCCGGCGCGCCCCCCGTGGTCAGTCGTCGTCGACGGCGTCGGCGGCGGTCGCCTCGAAGTGGTGGCCGCAGTCGGGACACTCCACCTCGTCGTGGCGCAGCGCCGCGGAGTGTTCGCGCACCTCGCGCATCACCTCGGATATCTCGTCCTCGGCCGCCAGCTCCTCCTCGACGGAGAGTTCGACGCCCTCGACCTCCAGCAGGAACTTCGCGACTTCGGTGGCCTCGTACATCACGTCGTCCAGTTCCTCGGCAGTGAAGAAGTCACACATCGCCCCGTAGAGGAAGGTCGCGCCGGCCTTGCGGACCTTCTCCTCGAAGGACGCGCGGGCCTGATTGACCGCCTGTGGGCTGTAGGTGTCGGTCATGAACGGGACGAGTTGGGGGAGGTTCTCGCCGATCTTCGTCATCTCGACGCCCGTCTCGGTGCGGAAGTCGGCACAGAGTCGAGCGATGGCCCACTCGCGGGCGGTGACGTAGGTGCGCTCGCGCAGGAAGTCGTTGGCGCGGTCGTAGGTGCCGCCGTCGATCTTCTTGAAGCGGTCGTACTTGGCCACGTCCGGCGGCAGGTCCGGGTCGGGCGCGTCGGCGGTCTGTTCCGGCGGTTCGCCGTCCCCCTCGGTCGACCCCGCGTCGACCCCGTCACCCTCGCCCGCTTCGGGTCCGTCGGTCATGCTCCCTTCTGTGTCGGCGCCGGGAAAAAGGGTGTCGGCGTCGTCGCCGCGCCCCTCTGCCGGTCCCAGTACAAAAACAATTATAAACTTCGGCTGAAAAATGTCATGTAGACACATACCATGGTCAACACGGGTTACCTCGCGAGCACGGTACTGATGGGGTTGCTCGGTGTCGGGGTCGTCGTGTTCGTCCTCCGGTCGCGTCGATGGCGTCACTACGTCCCACGAGTCGCCGGCGGGGTCGCCGCCGGCGAGCGACCGGCCTCGGGACTGGCCGCCCTCGCCGGTCGGACGAGCACGTGGACGGTCGCCTACGTCGCCCTCGTGCTCGGGTTCATGTTCGGCGCGATGGCGTACGCCAGCGGCGCCGTCACCGGTCCTGCGGTCATCGGTGGGGTCGTCGCCCTGGTCGCCTCCTTCCTCGTCGCGGGCGTCTACGTCTCGATGCGCGACAACGGGCGCCCGAGCGCGCAGGCGGCCGCCGGCAGCGCCGTCGCGACGGGGCTGCTGGCCGTCGTCGCGATCACCGTCGTCCTCGTCACGACCGGGTAACCGGATGGTCCACTCGACTCACCGGACCGCACGCCCCTGGCCGGCCGGCGCGGGCCTGCTGGCCGCGGCCGTCGCGCTCGAAGTCGTTCTCGTCGTCGGCTACTTCGTCGCGACGCCGGGGACCGTCACCGTCCCGCGCTACGTGGCCTACCCGTTCGTCTGGATCAACGCCGTCCTCGTCGCCGCCTCCCGCACGCCCATTCCGTCGGCCCCGCCGCGTCGGCACCTCCTCGCCGGCGCGCTCGCCGCCGGCTACTTCCTGTTGCTCGCCAACTGGGCCGGTCTGGTGGGTCTGACCGTCGGCGGCCACCACCCGATCCCCGAGGGCGTCCTCGGCGTGAGCGTCGGCGCCGGCTCGCCCGGCTGGGGCCGCCTTCGGCTGGTCACCCGGACGTTCTACGTTTCGTTCGTCCCCTACCGCGTGATCGGCTATCTGGGCCTGACCTATCTCGTCTACGCCGCGCTCGTCGACGCCAGCGGCGTCGTCGCCTCCGGCGCGCTCGGGTTCGTCTCCTGTCTCAGCTGTTCCGCCCCCATCTTCGCCTCCGCCGTCACGGGCGTCCTAGGCGGCTGGGTCACGCTCATGTCGACCGCCATCGCGTACTCCGTCGATATCTCGACGATAGCCTTCCTCACGTCGGTCGCGCTGCTGTACTGGCGGCCGGGAATGCCGTCGTCCGGAAGCGATGGCGAACGAACTGGGTGAACCGGCGGGCGCGAGCGTCTCGGAGACCGGTCGACGCGTCCGCGCCGCAGGTCGCCCCGGCGGTCTGGTCGTCGACGAGCAGCGCGGTGCGAACCGAGCAGTCCCGGGTGGCCGGACCGTCGGCGGGGAGACGGATGGTCGCGTTCGTCAGCGGGTGGTCGACCAGCAGGCGGACGCGTGCGGTAACCGTCGAGCGTTCGCCCCGGCGGACGTGACTGGTGAACCACTCGTCGACGCGGTCGTTGTCCATCGTCGCGGCGACGGTCAGCGTCCGCGTCTCGCCCGGGCGCAACACCTCGTCGGGACCGAGGTCGCGGACCGAGAGAGCCTCAGCGTCCGTCTCGAACAGCCGGACGCCGTTGGCGTCGACCGACGCGCGGACGGCCGCCGGCGCGGCCGGAACCGGTACGTCACCGGGATTGCGGACGCGCAGATGGACCAGCATCGTCGTCCGGTTCTCGGTCACGCTCCCCCAGCTCGCCCAGCCCCGTTCGACCTCGTATCCGACCGTCACCGAGTCGCGGTCGACCCCGACCGACTCCAGGAGCGAGGGCGCGCGCTCGCCGAAGTCGACCGTCCGCGTGTACCGCCCGTGGGTCCGGTCGACCGCTCCGGAGACGGCGTCGACGACCGGCCGCGAGTCGCTCAGCATCGTCCGGTTGCGCTCGAAAGTGCGGGAGACGGCCGGCGACGGGCCGACGTCCGCGCGCACGGTCGCGTCCGCGGCGACTCGCAGTGTCTCGTTGGCGCGGACGTACGCGACCCACCACTCGGGGATCCGCTCGTTCCGGAGCGAGGTGTGAAAGCGCATCGTCGTGTTGCCCGGTGGCACCGCGAGCCCCGATTCGTCGCCGACAGCGACCGTCACACCGTTGAACGCGATGTCGTACTCGACAGTCAGTCCGGGACCGAACGCCGTCCCGACCGGGTTCGGATTGCGGACCCAGACGGTCGTGACAACCTCGGTCCGCTCCTCGTCGACGTCGCCCCAGTCGCCCGCGTCGACGACTCCGACCGACGGAGCCCCGACGACGCCCAGCAGGTAGAGCACGAGCAACGCGACGAGCGCGACGACCACCGCGAGCGGGACGGCGGCGAGCCAGCGGCGTCGACTCCCGTCGCCGTCGTCCGATCCGTCCGCCGAATCGCCGTCGAACATCTCGGCCCCACTTGTCGGCCGACGTGAAAAAGGAGCGAGCGCGAAACAGCAAGCAGACCGGTCGTCGCTCGTTCAGTTCCCGGGCGCGCTCGGCGCCTCGCAGGTCGAGGAACTGTGCTGCCCGTCGACGAGGATGGCCGTCCGGAACGAGCAGTCGTAGCCGACCGGCGAGTCGCGCGGGAAGCGGAACTGCCCGCCGGTCGCCGGGTTCTCGAAGACGACCTGGAACTGCGCGCTGACGGCCGTCGCCTCCGCGCCGGGACCGGCGTCGGCGCGGACGTGACTGGTGAACCACTCGTCGACGCGGTCGTTGTCCATCGTCACGCGGTAGGTGACTTCCTCGGTCTCGCCGGGCGCGACGACGGCGTCGCCGCCGACGCTGTCTGCGGAGAGTTCCCCGCTCTCGGCCTCGAACGTTCGCACGTCGTTCATATCGACGCTGACGCCGAGACCGTCCGGGGAGGCCGGGACCGGCACGTCGCCGGGATTGTGGACGCGCATGTGGAAGACGACGGTCGTCTCCGACTCGGAGACCTCGCCCCAGGTGGCCCAGCCGCGCTCGACCTCGTAGCCGACCGTGACGCCGTCGCTGCCGGCCAGCGGGCTCTCGTCGAGGAGGCCGTCACCAACCTCGCTGGCGCTCACCGACTGGGTGTAGGTGCCGCTGGTCTCGTCGACCGCCGCCGACAGCGCGTCGACGACCGGCGTGGACTCGTTTAGCATCGTCCGCTGGCGGCGCACGTCGTGGCTCGCACCGACGAGCGTGTTCACCCGCAACGTCGCGTTCGCGTCGAGAGTGACCGTCTCGTCGGCGCGGACGTACGCGACCCACCAGTCGGCCAGTCGGTCGTTTCTCACGTCCGTTCGCAGTTCGGTCGTGCTGTTGCCCCGCGGTATCCGGATGTCGGACTTGCTCCCTTCGGCCAGGAGCACGTCGTTGAGGGCGATATCGTACTCCGCGGTGACGGAGTTGCCCAGCGAGAGACCGATCGGGTTGGGGTTGTTCACCCAGGCCGTCGTGACGATCTCGGTGCGCTCGTCGGTGACCTCGCCCCAGTCGCCGCGGTCTTCCAGCCCGACCGCGGGCGCGCCGATGACCCCGAGCAGGTAGAGGACGACCAGCACACCGACCAGTCCCCCGAGCGCAACCCCGATCCGCCGAGGCCAGGTGGCGACCAGCGCCGCGAGCCGCGACCCCCCGCCCCCGTCCGCGCTCTCCGCCCCAGGATCCGTCGATCCGGCCTCTGACATGACTGGACGCATAGACTGCGCCGAACGGATAAACGCTGGCGATCGGCGCCGAACGGGGTCGAACGGCCGGTCGGCGGACCTGCGGACGACGACCGCGGGACGACTACAGGATCGAGTAGGCCGCGGCGGTCGTCAGCGCGAGCGCGACGAACAGGCCTCCGAGGAACAGGTAGGTGACCGATCTGGGTTCCCACCGGAGGTGCATGTAGTAGGTCGCGACGAACGTCGCCTTGACGAACGACAGGACGAGGACGACACCGAACGCTGTCCAGTAGGTCTCTGGCGCGTCGAAGTCGACCAAGCCCGTCCGCTCGACGACCGCCTGCGTCGTCGACAGCGCCATCAGTACCACGAATATCGCCGAGTACAGTTTGAGTCGTGCCATCGTGATCACCTAGAGGATGTAAAAGAGCGGGAACAGGAACAGCCAGACGATGTCCACGAAGTGCCAGTACAGGCCGAAGTACTCGATGCCGGAGTCGTCGTCGAGGTACGCGCCCTTCCAGGCCCGCGGGATCATGTACACGAGCATGATCAGCCCGACGATGACGTGGGCGCCGTGGAGCCCGGTGGTGAGGTAGAACGTCGACGAGGCGACGTTCGTCCCCACGTTCCAGCCGTTCGGGAACGCCTCCGTCGAGATGTGGAACAGGTGCTGCCACTCCAGACCCTTGTTGATCAGGAAACCCACGCCGAGCAACCAGGTCAGCGACAGCGCGCCGACGACGCCACGGCTGGAGTCCCTGTGGGCGGCGACCAGCGAGAGGACGACCGCGAAACTGCTCGCCAGCAGGAGGTACGTGTTGACGAGGCCGGGGAACGTGACGTGGGCCTCGGGAATGAACTCGTGATGCCAGTCGATCCAGCCGTTGGCGACCCGCAGGAACAGGTACGACCCGATGAACCCGCCGAACAGCACGACGTCGGAAGCGAGGAACGTCCACATCCCCAGCTTCATGTTCTCGACGCCGCCGAATGGCCACTGCTCTGCGACCGTCGGTTCGGGGACGTGGAACGACTCGTTGGCGAGACCGACGAAGCCGACGGCGCTCAGGACGCCGCCGACCGCTGTCAGCCCGAGATAGGCGCCGCCGCTCTGTATCCCCGAGACGCCGAGGAAGGCGAGGAACCCGGCGAAACAGACGACGAACGGCCAGAAGCTCGCGTGGTCGGCGTGCTCCTCGTCGGCGTGGACGGCGCCGGTCCCCGCGGCAGTGGGAGTCGCGGTCCCGGGCTCGCCGACGAGCCCCGTCCCGCCGCCGGCGGTGGCGCCGTCCGTCTGCACTCCTCCGTCCGTCGACGCCGCGCCCGCGGACTCGCCGTCGCCGCTCCCGTCGGCGGTCAGTTCGGGCTCGTCGCGGAAGGAGAGGGTTCCGCCGGCGTAGCTGGGCTCGCCCGGGAAGTTCTCCAGCGGCGGCGGCGAGGAGACCGCCCACTCCGCGGTCGTCGAGTACTCCCAGGGGTTGTCGCCGACCTCCTCGCCCGTCGCCATGCTCACGAACAGGTTGTAGAACATGACGAGGAACGACGCCCCGAGGACGAACCCGCCGACCGAGGCGACCTGGTGCCAGCTCGTCAGGCCGGGCGCGTAGTCGAACACCCGACGGGGCGTCTCCCAGGCGACGAACAGCGGGAAGTAGAGGAGGTTGAACCCGACGAAATAGAGGGCGAAGTGGACTTTCCCCAGGTACTCGTCGTACATCCGCCCGGTCATCTTCGGGAACCAGTAGTAGATCCCGGCGAACAGGCCCGTCGCGCCCCCGACCATCACGTAGTGGAAGTGCGCGACGACCCAGTAGGTGCCCCGGAACTCGTAGTCCAGCACGACGGCGCCGAGGAACACGCCCGTGATCCCGCCGATGATGAAGAGGACGAGCGCGCCCAGCGAGAAGAGGAACGGCGTCGTAAAGCGGATGCGCCCCTTGATCATCGTGTAGATCAGCGAGAAGACCATCAGGTCGAACGGCAGGGAGATGCCGATGGTCGTGACCATGAACAGCGTCTTGATCTCCAGGTTGATCCCCGTCAGGAACATGTGGTGCATCCAGACGACGAAGCTCTGCAGGGCGACGAGCACCATCGCGAGGACGAACCACTTGCGGCCGACGATGCGCTGGCCGGTGAACGTCTGGAAGCACTCGGCCATGATCCCCAGCGCCGGGAAGAAGACGATGTACACCTCCGGGTGGCCGAAGAACCAGAACAGGTGGGTCCACAGCAGGGTCCCGCCCTCCGCCGAGAAGTAGGTGACGCCGAACAGGTGCTCGGCGGCGAGGATCATCAGCGCCGCCAGCAGCGCCGCGAAGGCGAACAGCATCATCCACACCGTCAGCAGGATCGACATCGAGAACATCGGCAGGTCGCGCATCCGCAGCCCCTCGGCCCGCATGCGATACATCGTCGTCAGGAAGTTGACCGACCCCATCGTCACCGCTGCGATGAACATGATCAGCGCCAGGACGACGGTCGTCCCGCCGATGTTGGGCATGTACGTCGGGAGATTGAGCGGCGCGTACATCGTCCAACCGCCGTCGAACGTGCCGCCCTGAAAGAACGACGCGACGAACAGCAGGCCCGAAAAGAGGTACGCCCAGTAGCTCATCGCGTTGAGCCGCGGGAACGCCAGGTCGTCGGCCCCGATCTGGAGGGGGACGAGGTAGTTGGCGAACCCGAAGGCGAACGGTGAGATGAACCAGAAGACCATCAGCAGGCCGTGGGCGGAGACGGCCTGGTTGTACGCGCCGGCGCTGAGGACGCTCGCGCCCGGACTCCACAGTTGGACGCGCATCAGCATCGCGAGCACGCCGCCGAGAACGAGGAAGAAGAGGGCCGTGATCGTGTAGAGGATGCCGATGTCCTTGTGATTCGTCGTGACGAACCATCGCCTGACCGAACTCGTGGGCGGGAAGTCGTGGCCGCCGGCCTCGCCGTGGCTCACGGCGCACCACCCGCGTGTGCGGGGACGAGGGCGCCCGGCGCCGACACGGCCGCGTCAGTTCCGTTCCCGGCCGCCGAATCGGTGGCGCTCGCGTTCGCCGGCTCGGTGGTCGCGTACCACTCCTCGAAGGCCGACCCGTTCATCACGACCACGTCGGCGGTCATGCCGGAGTGGCCCTCGCCGCAGATCTCGTAGCAGTTGGCCTGATAGGTGCCGGGCTCGTCGGCGACGAACCACGTGTTCGTGGTCTGGCCGGGGATCGCGTCGGCCTTCGCGCGCAACTCCGGTATCCCGAAGTTGTGGAACACGTCCCGCGATGTCACCGAGAGGTCGATCACCGTGTCCGTCGGGACCCGGAGGGCGTTCGCCTCGGCGCCGTTGGGGTAAGTGAACTGCCAGCCGAAGCGGAAGCCGTCGACCTCCACCGTCATCACGTCACCCCCGTTCTGCTGGACTTCCGTCGGCTTGCCCTCTACGTACAGCAGCGACGCGTACGTCCAGATCACCAGCGACAGAACGATGAACGCGCTGATTCCGAAAGAGAGGAACAGTTTCTTTCCCTTCCCGCCGCCCTCGGGCAGCTCCCCCAACTCCGGTCTGTCGACCCCCGGTGCGGGGTCCTCGTCCTCGCGGTAGCGGTACTTGTAGGCGTTGTACAGCGTGTACGAGATGACGACGACGCCGACCAGGGTCCCCAGGCCGAGGAAGGCGACGAAGATGCTGTTGAACACCTCCGCCGGCGCTCGGATGCCACTGGCCCCCGCCAGGACGGTGTCGCCGACCACCGCGCCACCAACATCCATCATATTCGATCACCAACGACTCACCCGCTCTTATTGTTTGGGGCGTGTTGTCACATACCTTATCAACGAACCGAAACAATTCGGGTCCACGATATCCGCCGAGGGATTTTTGTCCGGCCGAGTGGTACGTTATGACATGCCAGACACACGGGAGCTGGAAGAGCGGCCGGCCGAGGGGGAGGAGTTCGATGACCCGACCATCGTCGACGACGAGTTCGACCGGCTGTTCGGTATCGTCGCGGACGGCGTCGTCGGCGCAGCCGGGGGGCTCGTCGGGACGGCGCTGATGACGGTGACCCTGCTCATCGGCGAGAGCTTCGACGTGTTCACGCGGGCGTCGTTCGCGACGGTCACCGAGATGGTCGGGCTAGAGGGGGTCTTCCCGCCGGTGACCGCCGGTTACGTGCTGTTCGTCCTCGCCGGGATGTTCCCCTGGCCGCTGCTCTTCGCCTCGCTCAAAGAGTACCTGCCCGGCGGTCGCGACCCCGTCCACGGCATCTACTTCGGGACGGCGCTGTGGACCGGGTTCGTCTTCGCGTTCTACGACGGCTACGCCGGCGTCGCGCTCGTCTGCTACCTCGCCGTCACGCTCGTCGCCCACTGGGTCTACGGGGTCGGACTGGGCGCCGTCTTCGAGTACCTCTCGACCCGCCCCGACACCCTCGTGTGAGCGGGCGCCCGCGACCGGCCGACCGCAGGGGGACGGTCGACCGCGTCCAGTTCGGACGCCGCGCGCTCGATACCGTCGCTTTTGTCCCCCGAGCGCGTAGTTCGGTCATGGACAGAGGTCAGATCCTCGAACTCGTCGTACACTACCTCGTCATCGTCGTCATCGTCACGGTCGTCCTCGGGGTCGTCCGCTCCGCCGTCGGAGAACTCGGGTTCTGGCTGGAACTCGCCGTCGTCGTCGTCGTCGTCGCGCTGTATCGCCCGGTCGTCAAGTACCTCGACGTGGCGCCCAGCGCCTGGGACCGTGGCGACCGGGGCGGCGACGAACCGTAGGGCGGGCTCTCGGGCCGTACCGCTTAACCGTCGGCGCCGCGAGCGGCTGGTATGCACCTCTCGGCATCGACGTGGCCCGAGGCCGACGCCGTCGAGACGGATCTCGCCGTCCTGCCGGTCGGCAGCACCGAACAGCACGGCCCCCACGCCCCCCTCGGCACGGACGCGCTGACCGCGGAAGCCGTCGCCGAGGCCGGTGTCGAAACGTACGACGGCGAGGTCGTCGTCGCCCCGACGGTCCCGGTCGGCGTCGCCGAGGAACACCGCCACTTCGCGGGGACGCTCTGGGTGAGCGAGGACACTTTCCGGGACTACGTCCGCGAGACGGTCGACAGTGTAGCCCATCACGGCTGGGACCGCGTCGTCGTCGTCAACGGTCACGGTGGCAACGTCGCGCCCCTGCGAGAGGTCTGCGGTCGGATCAGCCGCCACGACGACGCGTACGCTGTTCCCTTCACCTGGTTCGACGCCGTCGACCTCGACCGCGACTGGACGGGCGACCCCGCCGCGCCGCCCGTCGACATCGACGCGATCGGGATGGGACACGGCGGCCCCGTCGAAACCGCACTCGTGCGCGCGGTGAACCCGGACCTGATCCGCGAAGAGCGCCTCGACGACGCCGCCGCGGGCGCCGCAGACGGTTGGGGCGAGTGGGTGAGCGGAGCGAACCTCGCCTACGACTCCGCGGAGTTCTCCGAGAACGGAACGGTGGGCGACCCCCGCGAGGGAAGCGAGGCGCTCGGCGAGTGGTTGCGCGAACGCGCGGCGGAACGACTGGCGACGCTACTGGACGAACTGACGACGCGGGACGTGTCGCGACCGGACCGGCGCTGAGCGGGTGCGGCCGGGATCCGCGGCCACAGGGGCACGACGGTCCCGGTCAGGCCTCGGCTTCCTCGGCCTCCGCGTCGGCGTCCGTCTCGGCCTCTTCTTCGTCGCTGTCCTCGCTCTCGTCGTCGGCCTCGAACTCCTCCAGGGCGCTCCGGAGCTGCGGAACGGTGCTCGCCAGGTCGCTGACCTCCTCGTGAGCGCCGGTCACGTCGTCGATCAGGGCTTCGACTCCCTCGATCTCCTCGGCGAGGTCATCGGCGTCCTCGAAGGCGTCGGCGCGCTCGCCCATCGTGTACCACTTCTTGGCGTCGACGAGGTGGTCCTCGGCGTCCTCGACGTCCAGCGCCGACCGGAGCGCGTTGAGCACGCCCAGCGTGTTGTCGGCGTCGACCTCCCAGATCGCGTCGGCCGCCGGGAGCGCCGCGCGGGCCTCGTCGAGGCTTGCTTCCACGTCTTCGCGCATCTCGTTGGCCGCGTCCTCGAACAGGTCGTCGTCGAAGGTCGCTTGACTCATGACTCGTCCTTCGGCCCCGTCCTGTTTAAAAACACGCCTGGAACTGAAAGTGAAACTCGCCGAGAGCGAGCCCGATCGAAGCGATCACGGCGACCCGACCGATCAGTTACGGTCCGCCGGTATCGATCGCGGCGAGGCGGACGACGCTACCACCGGTCGTCGTCGCGACCCCGGTCCTCGCGGTCGACGTTCCAGTCGTCGTCGGCGTCGGGATCGTCGTCGTCCAGCTCCCCGGGCTCGTCGTCTACGGACCTACCGGCGTCGGCGCCCACCTCGCCGCCGTCGGTGCGGACGGCCGCGCGGGCGTCGGGGATCACGTCGAAGTCGGGCTCGGCGTCGCCGAGAACGAACAGGGCGTAGTAGCGCAGGAACGTCTGGAAGGGGGCCTGTATCAGCAGCACGCCGACGAACGCGAGCAGCCCGTAGAGGAGCACGAGGACGAGGATCGCCCCGACGGCGGCCGTCCCGCCGCCCGCCATCGCGAGGGCGAGCCCGATCGGTGCCCCCACGATCACGAACGGGATGGCCAGCGCGATGAGCAACAGGACGAGCAGGAACCCGACGGCTATCGAGACGCCGATACCGAGCAGGAAAGAGAGGACGAGGTAGGCGAGAAACTCCAGGGGATCGGCGGTCAGCGTCCCCCAGAACCGGCGCCAGGCCGAGAGGACACCGCGGTCCTCAGCGAGCATCACCGGGACGACGAACACGCTGGTGAACCCCAGCAGCGTCCCGAGGACCAGCGCGCCGAGGCCCAGCACCGGGATCGCGAGCACCACCACGGTCAGGATCGTCCCGTCGCTCCAGGCGGTCGGCGGCCAGCCGCCCAGTACCGCGCCCGCGCCCAGCAGTATCGCCGCGGCCGTCGCGATCGACACCACCCAGACCGCCAGTCGGAAGCCGAACAGCCGGAGGCCGCGCCGCCAGTACCGCCGGACCGACCGGCGTAGCCGGACCTCCTCGTCGCGCAGCGCGGCGACGAAGGCGAACTCCATCGTCGCGCCGACGACCGAGTACAGCAGGAAGGCGACGAGCCCGATGGCGGCGATCCCCAGTATCAGCGCCACCAGTTCGGGCGTCACCTCGGGCGTGATGTCGGGGCCTGCGGGACCGCCGGGAGCGTCGGTATCACCGCCGAACTCCGTCGTCGGGGCACCGGGGAAAGTGAGCCCGGCACCGCCGACGAAGAACATTACCACCGCGAGCCGGAACCATCGCACGCGGTCGAACGGAGTGAGGAACCGCTTTGTCGCCTGGATGGCGTCCTCGATATCGGAGAGGGCGGCGAGGGACATACCCGGTCGGTTGTCCGCCCGATCACATATCTCCCGTGGTCGGTTTGATCCGCGGCGGCGGGTCCGAGATCCCCGGTCAGTCCCCGGCGTCCACATCTTCGACCCGCATGAGCGGGTAGCCGTCCTGCATGTCCATCCGCGTCCGGACCTCCGTTCCCTCGTAGTCGATCGTCATCGCCACCTCGAGGAACCGACCGGTCAGCTCCGTGTAGTCGGCCGCCGAGTCGACCAGCTCGTCCTCGAGTTCGTCGACCAGCACGTCGACGGTGACCGACTCACAGTGGGGCTGGTTCTCGATGGCCTCCTCCATGGCGCGGCCGAGACTGTCAGCGCTCTCGGGGCTGACCGGCGTGCCGGCGAACTGGTGGTACAACGTCCCGAACTTGATGCCCGCCTCGAAACAGGCCGTCTGGGCGTCCGTGGGGTCCATGACGGTCGCTGGGTGCCCGCGGGAGTAAGGCCCTTCGGAGCCGGGGACAGTCGTCCCCGGTGCGTCTGTCGGGTTCGTGACACTCGCGCTGAGAACCGTACGTTACTTACTGGCCGGTCGCAAGGGTTCACCTGAATGGACGAGCCGGTCTTACTCACAGGTGCAGGGGGCCGCGTCGGGCAGGCCGTGCTGGAGGGACTCGCCGACGAGTACGAGTGGCAACTGCTCCTCCACAGCCCGCCGGACGAGGAGCCCGACCACGAGTACCGCATCGGCGACGTGACCGACGAAGAAACCGTCGCAGCCGCGATGGACGGTGTGGGTGCCGTCATCCACCTCGCCGGCGACCCGCGGCCGAGCGCACCGTGGGACTCCGTGCTGGCGAACAACATCGACGGCACCGAAAAGATGTACGAGGCCGCCGTCGAAGCCGGCGTCGAGAAGTTCGTCTTCGCCTCCTCGAACCACGCCGTCGGCGCCTACGAAACCGACGAGCGCACCCCCGAGATGTACCGCGACCACGACGACTACCGTCTCGACGGCACGGAGTTCCCCCGCCCCGGCAACCACTACGGCGTCTCCAAGGCCGCCGGCGAGGTGCTGGGTCGGTACTACCACGACGAACACGGCATCTCCGTGTGCAACGTCCGCATCGGCAACCTCACCCGCGGTCACCCCCCGATCGACTACGAGCGCGGCCAGGCCATGTGGCTCTCCTACCCCGACTGCGCCCGCATCCACCGCTGCGCCCTCGAAGCCGACTACGACTTCGAGATCGTCTACGGCATCTCCGACAACGACCGCAAGTACTACTCGCTGGAGCGCGCCCGCGAGGCGCTTGGCTACGACCCCCAGGACAACTCCGCCGAGTGGGACGCCGACGACCACGTCGCCGACTACGAGCGCGAGGCGTAGCGACCACCGGTCCGGCCGACCCCCCGTTCGCTTCTCGGGCGTCGAACCGGACGAACGCACACCGTCGCCGCGAGTATGAGAGAAAAGTGATTGTTTCGGAAGCCTTTACATCCCGGATTTGAATGGTCGAAGCGAATGAAGGGACGCTGGCCCGTCGTCTTGTTGGTACTATTGGTCGCCTGCACGCCGGCGGCGGTGCAGGCGGACGAGGACGGGATTTCGGACAGCTGCGACTACACGCCGTATAGTATCGAGGAGTTGGAACAGCAGTACGATGCGAACGCGGTCGGCGTCGGTGACGAAATAAATTCACCGGACGACTCGGACGCGCTCAACTTCCAGGCCGAGAAAGGCGACTACTTCGCGGTGACTGTCTTTCACCAGAACGTCGGGGACGAAGAACGGCGGCTCACGTTCGATTTCCCCCCGGATGCCTCGGTGACTGAACTACACAACATCGAAGAGTACCGGGACGATGCGGATTACTACACCCGTTCGGATCCGACCGAGAACGCCTCGTTCAAGATGTACGCGGAGGACGACGACAGCGTCTGTCTCCGCCTGTTCGAGAACGGCGGATTCCAGGGCGAGTACAACTGGAGTTTCACGATCAGTCAGAACAACGAACACCAGTGGTACCCCGCGCCCGACGGCTCGACGCCGACCCCGACGCCCACGGCGACGCCGACTCCGACGCCCACAGCGACGCCCACGGCGACGCCGACTCCGACGCCCACAGCGACGCCGACCGCGTCGCCGACTCCGACGCCCACGCCCACCGCGTCCGAGACGGTGTCTCCCACCGCGACGGTCTCTCCCACCGCGACCGAGACGGTCACTGACGAGGGCGCGACCGGAGATGCGACAGTCGCACCGACGGCTGCGAGCGGCGGTGACGACATCCAGGACAGCGACGGCGACGGCGTGATCGATTCGGAGGACTACGCGCCGAACGACCCCGACGTACAGGAGAAGAGCGACTTGATAGACACGACGGCCAGCGGGTCCGGAGCGGGTCTGGGCCTCGGCGTGACGGTCGCTGCGCTCCTGCTCGCGGCGATCGCAGCCACGCGGCGGTCCTGACGGCTCGGCTTCGGAACCCACCGCGTCCGTAGCTAACTCCCGAAGCCGGGAGACCGAGGGCTACTCGGACCGAGAAGACTCCCGACGCCGGTCGCGGTCGACGACCGCGGGACCGGCGTTCAGTTGCGTTTGGTTCGCACGTCGCCCTTGTCGCGGGTCTTGTCCTCGCAGTTCGGGCAGACGCGGGGTTGGTCCATCCCGTTCGGCGCGAACACTCGCACGTACGATTTCGTCACGACGGCGTCGCAGTTCCGGCAAGTGGGCACACCCGTACGTATGCGAACAGACGGATAACGCTTGTTTTCGCTCGTCGTGTCGATCCCGAGCCCCCCGTGGGAGGGAGCAGTCCGGTCCTGCGCTTTCCTCTTGTGTGAGTGCTTACTACCACGGCTGTCAACAGGCCGATGGGTAGTGTACGAGCGAGCCGGTCACGGCCACCGACGCGTGATTCAGTCGTGTCAGCCCACTCGGGCGCGTCGGATCTGTACATTCTCCCGCTGGGAAGCCCAGTCGAGAGACCACGACGAGGACGGGATCTGTGGGTGACTACGATGCGGTCAGCGTCTTTTCGATTGTGACCGTGTTCGTTGGCGTGTGGACGACCCTGACAGTTACCTCGTCTCCGAGTTCGATCTGACAGTCATCATCATCGCTCCCCCCGTTGATGCGGAATTCGAACGAAGTTCCTGCTTTGAACGTATTGTCGTTCGCCTCGTGTAGCACGCCGATGTCCCACTCGGAGAAGAAGTTGCCCTTGCTGATGAAGCTGTTATCCCGATATTGAAGATTCTCGTCAGCGAAGCCGTCGAATCCAAACCTACTGGCGTCGGACGGGAGATTGATAATCCGAGCAGTGTCACCGCAAGCATCACGAGCATCGACGGCGATCTCGATATTTTCCACTTCGATCGAGTCACCGGCAATGTGGGTTATTCGGACAGTACCACCGTCGTACCCAGATTGAACCATCAGTTCACCGCTCGACTGCCCGACAACAGGCCCTGCTTCGGTCGTGTCTTCGGCAAACCCGAGCGCAAACACCGAGATCGTCGCGGCGAGTATCACCACGATAGCGACCATCAAGATATTGGATATGACCGGTGAAACAGCCCGTGACGTCGAACTCACTGTGGTCGCATCAACGGTGTGGTGACACTAATCCGTTTTTACTGTTGCACTCGGAATTCTTCGGGCCGGTCCACCGTATCCGGTTCCCGGGAGGGAACTCACCGAAAACGCCCGCGTCTGGTGACACCGAGCGGGGCCCCGACGGGCTATCTCCTGGGTCGGCGACAGACCGATGACACGGGGGCGATACCCGTCGTCGCGCGGTTCCGGTAGCTCACTCGCTCGTCGTGTCGATACCGAGCGCCCGGTTCAGCCCGCAGAAGCAGGTCACGGTGTTGAACCCCAGTCCGAGCGCGGCGACGCCCAGGAGGACGCCCCGCGAGCGCTTGCCGCTGGCCAGCGCCTTCACCGCGACGACGGTCAGTAGTACCGCGACGATGCCACGGGCGAGTCGGTCGCGCCCGCCGACGTTGGATTCCATGTGCGGCTGTTAGACCGCCACCGACACAAGCCCATCGACCGGTCAACCGGCGGCGCCGCTCCGGTCCACCACGGCCGCTCACCGCTCCTCGAACAGTCCGTCCACGTCGGACTCGCGGTGTTCCCGCCGGTCGACGTGTTCGGAGAGCCGCTGGGCGACGATCGGCCGACTGTCGGGGTCGCGGACGAAGTCGAGGACGAACGTGACGAATTGGCTGCCCTCGTCGCCCGATTCGAGGTCCGCGCGGGCGTACTCGACGGCCCGTTCGATCACGTCCTCGTCGTAGCCCAAGTCCTCGGCGAGCACCGCGGCGGCGACGGCGCTCGCGTCGAAATCCAGGTTCGCGAGCGCGAGCGCCTCGCCCTCGTAGGTGAGTGCAGGCGTGGGCGCCCGCTCGACCCGTTCGGGATCGCGAACGAGGGCGGCGAGGTACTCGCGGGTCGCCTCGACGTTCACCCCGCGGTAGTCGGCGGAGAGGTCGGCCAGGTACTCGCCGGCGCTCTCGGCGAGGCCGGTCGCGCCCGACCAGTTGCGATCCCGGGCGTGGTAGACGGCGGCGGTGAACTGGATGAGCCCGTGGAGAAACCGCTCGTCGTCGCCATCATCGAGCGCGAGCCACCGCTGTTCCCAGGCGTCGTGAGCGGCGTGATAGTGGCCGGCGTTGTAGACGGCGACGCCCGCACGGAGCTGTGCGTCCATGGATCCGGGTCGGGCCGCCGGGGCGAAAACACCTACGGGCCGTCGTCGAACGGGTCGGTGGCGTCCGCGGCGTCGGAGCCGCTCGTCGCGTCCGCATCGGCGTCGACGGCGTCCATGGCCGCCATCCGGGTGTCGCTCTCGGTCGCGGCCTCGTAGTGGCGGACGAGCGCGTTGACGAACGCGAACTTCAGCGCCATCGAGAGCGCGGTCAGCGCGGCGGCCGACCGCGGCTTGCGGCGGTAAGCGGCGTACAGGGCGCCGACGGTCACCGGCAGCGTCGCGGCGTCGAGCGACCGGAGGAGCGCGCCGTGTTTCCCGTGGTCGACCCAGTAGCGCTCGGCCTGGATCACGTCGCTGGTCCAGGCCTGCGCGTCGTCGGGCTGGGGGAGTACGACCGGGTTGACGGCGATTGCCGCGACGGCCGCGACCAGCAGGCGTTTGCGCCGCGTCAGGACGGCGTACACCAGCACCGGGAACGCGAACACGCGCGTCCACCCGCTCCAGGGGTTGGCGTGCCGTTCCCAGAGGAACTCTGCGAGCCGTTCCGATGGCACTGTGGTCGACACGCGTGTGAATTGGTATCACGAGACAATAAGCGTGGTGTGCTCCCGGACACGGCGCGCGACGACCGATGATTCAGGCCGTATCGGCCGATTTCGCGGCCCGTTCGAACGCCTCGACGGCGGTGTCGGGGTCGTCGAGCCCGTGGACCTCGACCGTCTCGTCGCCGCACCTGACCGCGACGGTGTGGCTGCCGAGGCCGCCGTCCCGCTGTTGCACTCCGCTCACGTCCGCGTACTCGATCCGGCGCCGTACCGCCTCGAACTCCCGGTCGTACACGTCGGCGTGGCCCTCGTAGAACCTGAGTTCGGCGTGGCGGGCGAGCCGAACGTAGCCGCCGACGGCGAGGGCGACGTACCCGACGACGGCTGCCGCCGGGACCGCGGCGAGATCGACGGCGAACGGAAACGGCGTCAGGCGAGCGACCAGTTCCGGGTCGAACGACCAGTACAGTGCCGCGCTTAGCCCGGCAGCGAGCGGGACGAACGCGATTCCGACGAGCGCGAGACCGCCGGCCAGTTCGCCCGCTCGCGCCACGAACGCACCGGCTGGCCGGACGGTGACGGTCCCCGTCGGCGCGCCCTCGGCCGGGTCCGGCAGTGAGTCGGCAGTCGGTTCGTCCGCGCGCGACCAGAACGTCCCCTCCCAGAGGTCAGCCGCGGTCTTCGAGAGAACGACGACGGACAGCCCGACCGCCGCGGCCGTCGGGGACGACACCCCATCCAGGACGATGAGCAACGGTCCGCCGACGGCGCCCACCGCGAGGATCGTGACCAGGCTGTGGCTGAACCGGTCGAGACACACCGCTCGCGCGTCTACACCGTCGTCCCCCTCACCGCGCACGAACTCCGACGCGAACGACCCCGCCTGGCCGACGAACAGGCCGGCGATGCCGAACACGAGCGACGACGAGGCGTCGACGGGACCGCCGTGAGCGACCCGAAACGCCCCACCGGCGATCCCCGCGGTCGCCACACAGTAGACCGCGTACACCGGCGCGAACGTGAGGACGTACTGGAGGTTCCGAGGGGAGAGCACGAGGTGGCCGCCGACCCGATATCCGCCCCTGAGATCCATCAGCCCCCGAAACAGCGTCTCCTCGCCGGGTTCGCGCCCGAAGGGTCGCGACGCGAACAGCGCGCGGACTAGCGTGAACAACCCGAAGACACCGAGCTCGACGACGTAGATCGCGTACAGCTCCGCCGCGGACCACCCGAGCAGAGCCACACCGACCAGCGGGACGAGATTCCCGGCGACTACGGCCGCACGAGCGCGCGACCGTTCCGACGACACCAGCCCGTGCAGGGACATACACGCCAGTTCCGCGGGACTGCTTCATAATCGATACGGTAGCGGGACCATCCCGTCGGAACGACCGGTCCGTCCGAGGAGAGCCCGCCGTCGGGTAGACGACCGGCTTCACCGTCCCCCGCTCGGGCCGTCGAGCGTGAGGTCTCCGTCGTAGCGCCGCACCAGTGCCGCAACGAACGCGAACTTCAGCGTCATCGCGAGCGCGCCAGCGACGGTGGCACCACCTACGTCGCGACGATAGGCGGCGTAGACGGCGTACAGGGTCGCCAGTCCGTTCCCGACGTTGAGCGACTGGAGCGCGCCCAGCTCGTCGCCGCGCTCGGCCAGCACCACCTTCGTCATCCAGGCGTCGGCGTCGTCGGGCGGGGAGAACAGGATCGGGTTAGCGAGCGTGAACGCGACCGTCGCCGCGAGCAGTCGCCACCGGCGGTGGACCACTGCGTACAGCAACGCCGGGAGCGTCACGGTCCGTGTCCATCCGCTCCATGGGTTCGCGTGGCGTTCCCAGAAGGCGTGTCTCGCGCGCGCTCGGACGGAGTCGTCCGTGTGGTCGAGTTCGCCCATGCCGTGGCTTCGACTGCAGGGGGCAAAAACGTCCTCGACGGTGTCGGTTACACGTCCTCGACGAGTTCGATCCCCCAGCCCTCCGGGCCGGTGACGAACGCGACGCGGGAGTCGAACTCCGCCATCGTGATCGGGCCGTCGTCGATGCGGTCGTCGTCCAGTTCGTCGAGCGCGGCGTCCACGTCGTCGACGGTAACCGCGACGTGTTCGAAGTCGCCGGTGTCGACCGGGCCGTCGGCCTCGACCAGTTGGAGCGCGGCGGGGTCGTCGGTGTCCTCGTCGGCGGGGTCGCCGACGAAGACGTTGCGCGTGCCGTCGTCGGTCTCGAACTCCCGCAGGACCTCGTAGCCGACGAGGTCGGCGTAGAAGTCGACGGTCGCTTCGATGTCCGCGACGCGGATGGACGTGTGTCGAAGTGTCATCGGACGACTGGTCGCGGGGTCGCGGCATAAACGCACCGCGACGGCTCGCGCCCGCAGACGCGAGCCCGACCCCCGGCGCTCACTCCACCCCGTCGGTCCAGAAGTCGAACGAGCGGCCGGGGACGAAGATGTCCAGCCCCACAGCGGTCTCCTCGCTCTCGTTTTCGACGCGGTGGGCCTCCCAGGGGTCGAGCCACACCGAATCGTGCTGTTCGAGGCGTTCGCTGTCGTCTTCTGTATGGACCGTCAGTTCCCCGTCGAGAACGAGACACACCTGCCCGTTCTCGTGGTCGTGCATCGGCGAGCTGTGGCCCGGCGGCTTCTCGAAGTACTCCAGGCTCACGTCGTCGTCGCCCGCCAGCGCGACGCGGCGCCACCCCTCGTCCGGTTCGTACGTCTCGGCGTCGTCGAAACTGACTCGCTTCATATCGGTGGGTCGGCCGCTCGGGACATATCTCTGGGGGCGGCCGACCCAGTCTCCGAGCGGACTCGCGGACCCCTTTTGCCGGTCGGGCCCCTACGACCGGCGATGACAGGACGAGCGGACCCGGAGTCGACGGCGCAATACCGCGCCGAAGACGGGTCACAGGAGACGACGGCCGCCGATAGGCCGGCGGACCGCGACGGAGTCGCGGGCGACGACGCCACGGGGACCGCCGGACCGGTCGACACGGTCGTCACCGTCGAGGGGCTCAGCAAGCGCTTCGGAAGCGGACCCGAAGCGACGACAGCAGTCGACGACGTCTCGCTCTCCATCGAGCGCGGCGCTATCGTCGGCCTGCTCGGCCCGAACGGCGCGGGGAAGACGACGCTCGTCAAGTCGATCCTCGGGATGGTCCTGCCCGACGAGGGCGAGGTTCACATCGACGGCATCGACGCCCGCGAGCGCCCGCGGGCCGCCTACTCGCAGGTCGACGCGCTGCTCGAAGGTGCGCGCAACGACTACTGGCGGCTGACCGTCCGGGAGAACCTGCGCTACTTCGCGACCGTCAGCGGCGTCGATCCCGACTCCGTGCAAGCCCGCCACGACCGCCTGCTGGAGCGCCTGGATCTGGCGGACCACGCCGACGTGGCCGTGCGGGACCTCTCGCGGGGGATGAAACAGAAAGTGTCGCTGGCGAGTGTTCTCGCCGGTGGCGCCGACGTGGTCTTTCTCGACGAACCGACGCTCGGCCTCGACGTCGAGAGCGCGCGCACGCTCCAGACGGAGCTGCGCCGCCTGGCGGCCGACGAGGGGCTCACGGTCGTCCTCTCCAGTCACAACATGGACGTCGTCGAGACGGTCTGCGACCGCGTCGTCATCATGTCTGACGGGCGAGTCATCGCCGACGACAGGGTCGAAGCGTTGCTCGGCGGGAGCGACACCCACGAGATTCACGTCACCAGCGCGGACTTCGACGACGACCTGCTCGCGACGCTGGGCGACCAGTTCGCCCTCGCGACCGTCGAACGCCGCGACCCCGGCGCGCGCATCGCGGTGACCGTCGACAGCGACGGCCTCTACGCCCTGATGGCGACGCTTCGCGCGCACGACGTGACGCTCAACCGAGTCCGAACCGTCGAACCGGACCTGGAGGACGTCTTCGTCGACATCACGAACGGGGAGGGCCGTCGATGAGCGAGGCGCGCCTCGACGCCGGCGTCAGCCCGCAACGCGCCACCTACACCGACCTCGCGAAGCAAGTGCTCTACCGCGAGTACCTGATCTTCGTCAGGTACCCCGCCAACGCCGTCGGCGGCATCGTCATCTCGCTGTTTTTCTTCGGCGTGCTGTTCTACGGCGGCGAGATGGTCGCCGGGCAGGCCCTCACCGACTCGCTGGAGGGGATCGTCGTCGGCTACTTCCTCTGGACGCTCTCGGTCGGCGCGTACTCGTCGATCTCAAACGACATCGGCAGTGAGGTTCAGTGGGGGACGCTGGAACGGCACGTCATGACGCCCTTCGGCTTCGCGCCCGTCGCACTGTTGAAGGGCGTCGCGAAGCTCGTTCGCACCTTCCTCACTTCGGCGCTCGTCCTGGCAGTGATGCTCGCGATCACGGATACCGGGCTTCAGGTGCCCGCGTTCACCGTGGTCGTCGTCGCCGGGCTCAGCATCGTCTCCGTGCTCGGCCTCGGCTTCGCCGCCGGCGGGATCACCGTCCTCTACAAGCAGATCGGCAACTGGCTGAACCTCCTGCAGTTCGGGTTCATCGTGCTGATCTCCGCGCCCGCGTTCGACCTCGGGTGGGTGCGCTTCCTCCCGCTGGCCCAGGGCAGCGCGCTCCTCCAGCGGGCGATGATCGACGGGACCCGCCTCTGGGAGTTCGCCCCCCTCGACCTCGCCGTCCTTGTCGGCGTCGCCGCCGTCTACCTCGCCGGCGGCTACGTCGTCTTCGAGGTCGCGACCCGCCGCGCCCGTAAGCTCGGCGTCCTCGGCGACTACTGACTCCGAACCCCCCGAATCCGGGGCCGAACCGCGCAGTTACTTAAACGATTCGCCGGGCTTCCGGTCCGGAAGCGCGGCTCGTGGATATACGTGGTTTGCGCTCCTCGTTGGAGATATGACGGACGTAGATACCGTACACGACGCTGGCCGACCGACGACCGACGGATCGACGGACGGACGCGACCCAGTGCCGGCGGCGGTCGACTGGCTGCTGGGAATCATGACCGGACTGATCGGACTCGTGCTGACGGCGGTCGGCGCCGCGATGTACGTCCGCGTCGATCAGGCGCTGATCGCCGACATCATCGCCAGCGAGGAGGTGGAGATCAACGGGATCACGCCCGCGGAGGCCGTCACCGCCGGGGGGCCGTTCGTCGACTGGTTCGCGGCCGGGCTCGCCGTGACCGGTCTCGTGCTGGTCGTCGCCGCCGCGGCGTTCGTCGTCGCGCGCCGGCGCACCCGCAGCCGAGTCGCTCGCGAGGGCGGCACGACCGCGACGTTCCGTGCCTGTGCGATCTACGGTGCCGCGGTGACGGCACTGGTCTCGTTCATCCCCGGCGCGTCCGTCGCGGGCGGCGGCGCCGCGGCGTACCTCTACGGTGACTCCGGCCTGCGTATCGGCGCCGTGGCCGGACTGGTCGGATGGGTACTGTCGGTCCCCCTGCTCGTGGCCGTCGCAGGCGGGTTCCTCGCCGGCGCCGACGCGATCGGGCAGCTCGCGGGCGGAGCCGTCCTCGTCGGCATCATCGTCGTCGGCGAACTGATCACGCTGGCGATAAACGCCGGGCTCGGCGCCGCCGGCGGATGGCTGGTCGACAGGTTCCTCTGAAATCCCGCGGCCGTCCCCCGTCGAAGCGCCCCTGAACCGTTCTCGATACCGACGCTCGCGGAATTACTTCGGAAAGAAGCCGTCCGAGCGGTGCGAGGCGCGACTGGAAAGAGCGCCTCGAGGTGAACGGTGACCGTAGGGAACCGTGAACAGAGCGAACGCTGGGGCTCGCCGGTCGTGAACGAAGTGAACGTCCGAGCGGAGATTCGAACTCCGGTCCCTGGCTCCGCAAGCCAAGAGGATAGTCCACTACCCTACCCGGACTCACTTCTACGTACCGCGGTTGATTGTAAAGGGGTTACGATCCGTCCGGGCAGTGTCAAAGGATCGCTTGAACGTCGACAAGGCCCTTTATCCGAACGCTCGTCCGTCAGGTCGTGCAGCGACGTACCCTCCTCCGCGGCCTCGGCGCCGCGGGCACGCTCACCCTGACCGGCTGCCTGTCCGACGGATCGGGCGGCCAGCCGACCGACAGCGACGAACCGGCCGACACGCCGCCCGGTGACCCCGCCGATACCGACCAGCCGGCGGATACGGCTTCCGACCGGGACGACATCGTGACCGAACCCGACCCCGACGGGACCGACGATCCGAGTCCCACACGGAGCGACGCGCCGGACGACACCGCGAGCGAGACGCCCGACAGCGAGCCGTCGGCGACGCCGAGCGGCGTGGCGGACTCGTCGCTCGCGGTCACCGACAGCGGTTGCGGCACCCAGACCGACGACGCCTCGGTCGACTTCGACGAGGGCGGCGGAACGGTCACGGTGACCGGGACGATCTGGGGGCCGGACGGGTGTTACACGGCCGTCCTGTCCGACGCGCGCCTCGACGGCGGGACGCTCACCGTCGTCGTCGGCTCCGAATCCGACGCCGGCACCGACACGATGTGCGCCGAGTGCATCACCGAGATCGATTACGAGGCGACGGTGGAACTCGACAGCGCGCTCCCCCGAGAAGTGACCGTCGTCCACGCTCACGGCGGCGAGGACACGCGAGTCACGTCGGCGACCCGGTGACCACGGCCGGAGTGGGCGCGACCGCGAGAGACGGCGTGCGACGGACGCGCCCGACTCGCTCGCGGTCGCCGACCGCAGCGGTCCCGCGCGTCTTCCCACTTCGACCGAACACGATCCGACACCCCGTCCGGCATTTTATATCGGATGCCCCGACCAGTCCGGGCTATGAGCGCGAGGGCGGCGGTCGAATCGGCCCCAGCAGCGGTGAGGGCGACGTTCGGGGCCGCGACGAAATCGAGCGACGAGGACGGGGTAACGGGCCAACGACAACGCTTAAGCGGAGCGCAACCATGCCAACGGCTATACTAATGGGAGCGATCGAGGAGGTCTACGCGGATCTGGATACGGACGTCTCCGAGGAGGAGTTCCGCGAGGCCGTCGAACAGAAGGTCGAGCAGATGGGCGGGCTCGCGGACGAGGAGACGGCGGCGATGCTGATCGCACACGAGCTCAACGAAGGGGAGGTCGACACGATCGCGGACATCGAACCGGGGATGGAGGAGGTGAAGTTCCTCGCGAAGGTGGTTTCGATCGGCGAGTTACGCACGTTCGAACGAGACGGCGAGGACGAGGACGGCCGCGTCGCCAACGTCGAGGCGGCCGACGAGACCGGCACCGTCCGGCTGGCCTTCTGGGACCAGCAGGCCGAGTCCGTCGTTGAGGGCCAACTCGAGGAGGGGCAGGTCCTGCGGATCGCCGGCCGGCCGAAGGACGGGTATAATGGCCTCGAAGTCTCGGTCGACAAGGCCGAACCCGACGATGACGCCGAGATCGACGTGGAACTGGGCGAGGGGTCGTCCGTCGACGCGCTGACGATGGGCCAGTCCGACGTGAACGTCCGTGGGATCGTCCTGGAGACCGACTCGATCCGCACCTTCGACCGCGACGACGGCAGCGAGGGGAAGGTCTCGAACCTCCTGCTGGGCGACGAAACCGGTCGCGTGCGCGTGACGATGTGGGACGACCGGGCCGACCGCGCGACGGAGCTCGAGCCCGGAACGGCGGTCGAGGTCGTCGACGGCTACGTCCGCGAGCGGGAGGGCGACCTCGAGCTACACGTCGGCGACCACGGCGCCATCGACGAGATCGACGAAACCGTCGAGTTCACGCCGGAGGCCGACGCCATCGGGAGCGTCGAGATGGACCAGGTGGTCGACCTGGCCGGGGTTGTCCGCTCGGCGGATCCCAAGCGTACCTTCGACCGCGACGACGGCTCGGAGGGGCAGGTCCGGAACATCCGCGTGCAGGACGACACGAGCGACATCCGCGTGGCGCTGTGGGGCGAGAAGGCCGACAAGGAGATCGCGCCGGGCGACGAGGTGTTCGTCGCCGACGCCGAGATCCAGGACGGCTGGCAGGACGACCTGGAAGCGTCGGCGGGCTGGCAGTCGACGGTGGTCGTCCTCGACGAGCAGACTGGCGCGGGCTCGGCCGCGCCGTCTGCGGGCGGTTCGAGCGCGGGCGCCGGCGGGAGCGGCGACTCCGGCGGCGCGGACGCCGGCCTCGATGCGTTCACCGGTGACAGTGAGGGCGCCGATTCAGCGGCGAGCGACGCTGGCGGGGCGAACGGTACGGCGTCGACCGGCGGGACCGCCGACGGTAGCGCCGCGGCGGCCGCCGCCGAGGAGGTCGAGTTCACGGGGACGGTCGTCCAGACGGGTGACCCGGTCATCCTCGACGACGGCCAGGAGACGATGCAGGTCGAGACGGACGCGGCGCTGACGCTGGGGCAGGAAGTGACCGCTCGCGGCGCGATAGTCGACGAGCGCCTCGACGCGGACGACGTGTTCTGACCGTTCAGACGGTCGCTGTGGTCCGTTCTCGGACGGCGACGCGCGCGGCGACCGACGGGAGACCGCGGCCCATCGTGCCCGTCGAGGGCCGAGAGCGACCTTCGGAAACGCTTAAGGCCGGAACGACCCGCTTGTGTGCTATGAGCGTCGAGCTACCGTTCGCGCCGGTGGATACGATCATCCGGCGAAACGCCGGGAGTTTGCGGGTCAGCGCCGAGGCCGCCGAGGAACTCGCCCGTCGGATCCAGGAGCAGGGGGCCGAGCGGGCGGTCGAGGCGGCGGACGTGGCGACCGCGGACGGGCGGAAGACGCTGATGGCGTCGGACTTCGGCACCGAGGCGACGGCCGACAAGGACGAGCTGGAACTGCCGATCGCGCCGGTCGACCGCATCGCCCGCCTCGAGCTCGACGACTACCGCGTCTCGATGGACGCCCGGCTCGCGCTGGCCGCCGACCTGGAGGTGTTCGCCGACCGGGTGGCGGCGGCCGCCGCGGACCTGGCGCGCCACGCCGACCGGCGGACCGTCAAGGCCGAGGACGTCGAGGCCTACTTTCGACTGAACCAGTACTACGAGTGACCACATGAACTTCGGCTACCGGGAGACCTGTCTCGACCACGACACCGGCAAGCGCCACCCCGAGAGCCCCGACCGCCTGCGCGCCATCCGCCAGGGCCTCTCGGAGTGCCACGGCGTCAGGTACGTCTCCCCCGACGACGCGACCGCCGAGCAGGTCGCCGCCGTCCACGAGCCCGAGTACGTCGACTCGGTCGAGGACTTTTGCGCCGACGGCGGCGGCGACTGGGACGCCGACACCGTCGCCGTCGAAGCCACTTGGGACGCCGCGCTGGCGGCCGCCGGCATGGCCAACTGGGTCGCCGACGAGGCGCTCGACGGGGCGGACGGACGGAACACCCCCTTCGCGCTCGGCCGCCCGCCGGGCCACCACGCCGTCTACGACGACGCCATGGGCTTTTGCTTTTTCAACAACGTCGCCGTCGCCTCCCAGCACGCTCTGAACGGCGACGCCGACCGCGTCGCCATCCTCGACTGGGACGTCCACCACGGCAACGGCACCCAGGACATCTTCGACGACCGCGAGGACGTGTTCTTCGTCTCGATCCACGAGGAGGGCATCTATCCCGGGACCGGCGACGTGAGCGAGATCGGGACCGGCGACGCCCGTGGGACGACGATGAACGTCCCGTTCCCGCCGGGGACGACGACCAGCGGCTACCTCGCCGCCGTCGACGACCTGATCCTCCCGGCCTTCGAGGCGTTCGACCCGGACCTCCTGCTCGTCTCGGCGGGCTTCGACGCCCACGAACACGACCCCATCTCGCGGATGCGCGTCTCCACGGAGGGCTACGGGCTGTTGGCCGAACGCGTCGACGCGTTCGCCGACCGCATCGGCGCCGGCCTCGGGTTCGTCCTCGAAGGGGGCTACGGTCTCGACACACTGACCGAGAGCGTCCGCACCGTCCACGAGGTGTTCGACGGCTACACGCCCGCCGAACCCGACGCGGACGTGCAGGACGCCGCGCGCCAGGTTATCGACGACGTGCGCACCCAGGGGTTCGACCTCGCCGACGAGTGACCACCGGCCCGGCCCCGTTCCGACTGATTGCTTCCGGACGCCCCGATGCCGAATGACTGCGGCGTCGCAGACCTATAGCTTCCCGAGAACAGAGCGGCGGCCGAGTATCAGTCCGCGATCTGATGGGTACCGGCCTACACATCAACGCGTCGCGGAAATCTATACATGGGTGTGTGTGAAACGATGTTGTTGGTGACCTTTCCCCGTGTGCTGTTGTACGGAACAATCGTATCGTGACTGGGAAGCGGAACTCGACGATCTGACACCGAGCGCGAAGTTCGTGTACACGGTCCTCGAGTACGAAGGCCCGCTGACGCAGAAGACGCTCGCAGAGGAGACGCGCCTCTCTCAGCGCAGCGTGCGCAGCGCGCTGTCCGACCTGACCGAAACCGGCATCGTCGAAGAACGGATCTATCCGGCTGACGCCCGCCAGCGACTCTACGCCATCGACACCGAGTGACCCTCGCGAGGTCGACCGTGTCGCCTGTTTTCAGGGTCGCGGGTCGAAGTAGCGCGCCAGTTCGACGCCGAACTCCGCCGCGATAGCGCCCACCTCGTCGCCCGACAGCACCGCGTACCCCGCTTCCATGGTCGTCTCGATCCGCGCGCCGAGCGCCACGTCGAAGACCGCGGCGCTCTCGAGGAAGTCGACGGCCGAGGTGAACTCGCGAGGGCGTTCGACGACGTACCGGTCGCCGTCGAGGAACGGACCGTAGGTTCCCGGTCCGTCGCGCGGCGCGGCGGCTTCGTCGACGTAGGCCTCGAAAAAGCCCTCCGCGTGCGCGCCGACGTGAACGGGCGGGCCCTCGTGGCGCTCGACGCCCGGCCGCTCGGCGACTTCGAGTTCGGCGAAGAGGACGACCGTCTCGTCGGCCCACGCGGCCGACCGCAACACGTCGAATCCGCGGCGGTCGAGTCCGCCGACGATCCCCGCCAGCGAGCGGTCGAGCTGCGGGTACAGCTGGTCGTCGACGATGTCGGGGGCGTCGAAGCGGACGGCGACCGGCGTCGTCCCGCGGCGCTCGACGGCCTCGACGACCGCCTCGGCGTCGACGGGGTCCGGGTCCGCGGCGAAGAAGTGGCTCTCGCGCGGGTCCGCGACCAGATCGCGGGCGTAGTGCTGGAGGCTGGCGACCGCCTCCGCGCTACAGACCGCGGCGACGTTGCGCTCGGGGTCCGTGGGGTCGACCACGACGAGCGGATCGTCGAAATCGAGGTCGGCGGAGTCGACCTCGTCGTTCCGAGACGGCGAAGCCGTCTCGCGCGCGACGTGGCCCGCTGGGTCGAGTTCGACGGGCGGGTGCCACTCGGCGGCGGCTTCGACGAACGGGCGAAAGCCGCCGTACTCGTGGACGAGCAGTTCGGTCAGGTAACCCGAGAAGCCTCTCGTCCGCAGGTCGCTGCCGTAGACGCCGATCCCGGTCAGGAACTGCTTGGCGACCCGCACCTCGCCTGCCAGGTCGGCGTCGATGCGCGCTTCGAGGTACTCGGTGTGGAACGGCGTGCGGTCGACCGCCGACCGGATCGCGGTGGCGTCGGCGACCGCGTAGCAGGGCACCAGATCCACGTCGAACCCCTCGTAGGTCCCCTTGACGTAGGGGTGTTCGGCGAACTCCTCGTGGCCGTCGGGCAGGACCGCGTGGCCGATATCGAGGCCGTAGGACTCCAGGTCCTCGCGGTCGACGCTCGTCGGGAACGAGACGAAGAGATCCACGTCGCGGTCGCCCGCGAGCCAGGTGTCTCTGGCCGTCGAGCCGACCTGAACGATCTCGGCGTCGACCGGGAGGTCGGCGAGAGCCTCGCGCGTACGCTCGCGCAGTTCCGCGACGGCCCGGCCGAGCCGCTCGCGCTCGTCGTCGTCGGGCGTGACGCGCTCTCGCACCCGCTCGACGACCGCGTCGAACTCGTCGCTCATGGCTCGGCGTTGTGCTGGCCCGGTGAAAACCGGTCCGATGTGTCCCGACGGGGGTGCTGTCGGTCGACCGACGTGCGTGACCCCGTGACGTGACGGGTCCAAAGCGAAATCCCTATAAAATAACTCCGGCTATGGATGTATGCGTGCCGCCGTAGCTCAGTTGGTAGAGCACCTCGCTGTTAACGAGGTTGTCCCAGGTTCGAGTCCTGGCGGTGGCGTGAATTTTCGGAGAAAATTTACGGCCCGTCAGAGCTTGCTCTAACGACGGCGTCCCTTCTCCCCGAAATCGCTGCCTCTCGAAGCGTACGCGACCGACAGCGCGAACGCTCGCCGGTTCGCTCGGTGTCGCCGACCGACCGGCACTACTCCGCTCCGACGACCGTCGGCAGCGACACGTCCCGGTAGAAGACCAGCACGACCGCGAGCACGAGACCGGCGAAGACTGAAAAGGCCGTCCCGGTGTACAATCCCAGCGGCGTCCCCAGAACGGGCAGAACGACGAAGTTCAGGGTAAAGAGCGTCCCGAACCAGATCGCGACGAAGTCGCCGAAGCGGCTCATGTCACTGAGAAACCATCGGTGAAGCAAGTGCTTTCGGGTCGACGGGCGTCGACTCCCGGCGGGCCGCGACCCCGGACCGAGAGACAGGGCTAAAAGGCTGGGCGCGCGAGATGTGTGCCGATGACCGACGCCTTCCAGGTCTCCGAGCGACGGTCGGTCCCGCCCGCTGAGGCGTTCTCGCTGCTGGGCAACGAACTGCGTGTCACCATCCTGCTGGAACTCGGCGACGCCAAGGAGGGGAGCCAGCCCCGTCCGCTGCCGTTCGAGGAACTACGACGGCGCTGTGACGTGTCCGACAGCGGCCGGTTCAACTACCACCTCCAGGAGCTACTCGGCGTGTTCGTCCGGGAGGAAGGCGAGGGGTACGGCCTACTGTACCCGGGTGTCATCCTGTATCAGGCGATCAAGGCCGACAGCTTCACCGACCGGACGACCGTCGAGCCGTTCCCCGTCGACGCCGACTGCCCCGACTGCGACGCGGGACTCGAAGCGACCTACCGCAACAGCATGCTCGTCGTCCGCTGTCCGGACTGTGGGGCGCTCGTGTTCAAGTACCACCTCCCGCCGGGCGCGATCCGGTCGAACGACCCCGACGCCGTGCTGTCGGCGGCCAACGTCTACGCTCGCCGGGACCTGCTGACCGTCGCCAGCGACGTGTGTCCCACCTGCGCGAGCGAGATGTACCACGACGTGGTCCCCGACGAGGAGAAATCGAGCGAACTCGAACACGCGATGCCAGGTCCCGCCGTGGTCCACCACTGCTCGTACTGCAAGAACTTCTTCTCGACGGACCTGCCCGAGGTCCTCGTCTACCACCCCGAGGTGTTCCCGTTCGTCGCCGCGAACGCGCCGGATCTGTTGACCGGCCCGCTGTGGACCGTCGAGGCCTGTGACCACGACGACATCGCGGTCGAGCGCCGCGACCCCCTCCGCGTGACCGTCCCCCTCCGAGCCGGCGACGAGCGCCTCGAGGTGACCGTCGACCGGTCGCTGGCCGTCCTCGACACCGAGCGAGCGTGACCGCGAGTACCGGTCCGCACCTCGCCAGTGTGTGAATCACAGACGCTGAGATATTTGCCGTAACTCTTGGTTATAGATGTTTGGAGATATATGCACGACACACATGACCGATCCGTACGCCTTCGGGACGCGGTGTGTCCACGCCGGCCAGGACGTGGACCCCGCGACAGGGGCTCGCGCCCCGCCGATCTATCAGACCACGTCCTACGTGTTCGACGACGCGGACACCGCGGCCGACCGGTACGCGCTGGACGACGGGGGCAACGTCTACTCGCGGTTCGACAACCCGACCGTTTCGACGCTCGAACGCCGACTCGCCGCGCTGGAGAACGGGACCGCAGCCGTCGCCACCGGGTCCGGCATGGCCGCGCTCGACGCCGCGACCTCGATTCTCGCCCGCGCGGGCGACAACGTCGTCACCGCCTCCTCTATCTACGGCGGCACCCACTCCTATCTCTCGAACATGGGGAGCCGCCGCGGGATCGAGACGCGCTTCGTCGACACGCTGGACCCGGAGGCCTACGCCGAGGCCATCGACGAGCGGACCGCCTACGTCCACTACGAGACGATCGGCAACCCCTCGCTGGTGACCCCGCCGATGGAGGCCATCGCCGAGGTCGCCCACGAACGCGGCGTCCCCGTCTTCGTCGACAACACGTTCGGCACGCCCGCGCTCTGCACTCCGCTGGACCACGGCGCGGACATCGTCTGGGAGTCGACGACGAAGTGGATCCACGGCTCGGGCACCACCGTCGGCGGCGTCCTCGTCGACGGCGGATCGTTCCCGTGGAGCGAATACCCCGAGAAGTTCCCCGAGTTGGGCGCGCCCAACGACGCCTTCGACGGGGTCACCTTCGCCGACCGCTTCGGCGACGAGGCCTTCGCGATGGCCGCCCGCCAGCGGGCCGTCCGCTCGCTGGGCGACGGACAGAAACCCTTCGACGCCTGGGCGACGCTCCAGGGCACCGAGACGCTCGAACTCCGGATGGAACGCCACTGCGAGAACGCCCAGCGCGTCGCCGACTTCCTCGCCGACCACGACGGCGTCGAGTGGGTCACCTACCCCGGCCTGGAGTCCCACGAGACGCACGACCACGCCAGCGAGTATCTGGAGGGCGGCTACGGCGGGATGGTCGCCTTCGGCCTCACCGGCGGCTTCGAGGCGGGCAAGCGCTTCTGCGAGGAGACGGACCTGGCGCAGTTCCTCGCCAACATCGGCGACGCGAAGACGCTGGTCATCCACCCCGCCAGCACCACCCACGCGCAGCTCACCCCCGAGGAACAGCGCGCCAGCGGCGTCACGCCCGACCTCGTGCGGTTCTCGGTCGGTATCGAGGACGCCGCGGACATCGTCGCCGACATCGACGACGCCATCGGCCGCGCCAACGCGGCGGCCCCGGAGACGGCCACGGACGGAAGCGCGGGTGACTCGTAGATGGAGATCGAACGCGACGCCGTCGCGCTCGGCGAGTTCGAGTTCGAGTGCGGTCGGTCGATCCCCGAGTTGGAGGTCTCCTACGAGGCCTACGGCGAGTTCACGGGCGACAACGCGGTACTGGTCTGTCACGCGCTGACCGGGAGCGCCCACGTCGCCGGGCGCCACCCCGACGACGAGACCGACGGGCAGGCCCGCGCCTGGTGGGACGACATCGTCGGCCCCGGCAAGGCCATCGACACCCGCGAGTACTACGTCCTCTGTGCCAACGTCCCGGGCTCCTGTTACGGCACGACCGGCCCCGAGAGCGTCAACCCCGAGACGGGCGAGCCCTACGGGACGGACTTCCCCGCCGTCACGGTCACCGACTGGACCGAGGCCCAACGCCGACTGCTCGACGAACTCGGGATCCCGCACCTCCACGCCGTCGTCGGCGGGAGCGTCGGCGGGATGAACGTCCTCGAATGGGCGAAACAGCACCCCGACCACGTCGAGCGCATCGCGCCCATCGCCGCCGCCGCTCGGCTCGACGTGCAGTGTCTCGCCATGGACGCCATCGCCCGCCGCGCCATCACCACCGACGACGACTGGCAGCGTGGCGACTACTACGGCGACGGCCCGAAGCCGACCGACGGCCTCGCGCTCGCCCGACAGATCGGCCACGTGATGTATCTCTCGAAGGCCTCGATGGAACAGAAGTTCGGCCGGCGCGCCGCCGGCCGCGACGCCGCCCGGTCGTTCCCGACCGACCCCGCCGCCGGCTTCTTCCCCTACCGCGACGTGGAGTCGTATCTCGACTACAACGCCGAGTCGTTCGTCGAGCGCTTCGACGCCAACTCCTATCTCTATCTCACGCGGGCGATGGACAACTACGACCTCGCCGCGGGCTTCGAGTCCGACGAGGATGCGCTGGCGGCCTTCGACGGTGAAGCGCTCGTGATGTCCTTCACCGGCGACTGGCACTTCACCCCCACGCAGGCCGAGGAGCTGGCCGACGCACTGCGAGGGGCGGACGTGGCTGCGGCCCACCACCTCGTCGAGTCCGACCACGGCCACGACGCCTTCCTCGTCGAACCGGAGAGCGTCGGCCCGCCGCTCTCGGACTTCCTCGCCGACGGCGTCGAGGGAACGGCCGTCACAGACACCGAGGAGCCACCCGATGACGACGACCCCTCCTTCGCGCCCGTACACACCAGTTTATTCTCCGATTGAGATGTTTTCGGGGCCAACAGGCTTTTTTCTTCCCACCGCGTTCTCCCGCCTACTCACTCGCACGGGCCGGGTGTGGGCCCCCCTGTGAAACCGTACGGAGCGACAACGGATCCCTCCCAACACATGAACGTCGACCCTGACGCAACCCGACCGCAGATCCGCCCCCATCCGAGTCGCGACGGGATGCAAGTGGTCGACCCGATCCAGGAGACGCAGTTCGCTCTCCTGACGCCCGAAGAACCCGATATCGAGGACTACGACCCCGGCAGCTTCTACTTCCCTGCCGACGCCGGCGCGACGGTGCGGACCACGGCCGTCGAGACGCCGTATTTCGTCCCGCTGTGGATCCGCGACGAAGCGGGCAACACCGTCGCGGAGGTCAACGACCGGGAGTCGGTCAGTGTTCCGCCCGGGCGGTACAACGTCGAGCTCGCGACGACGCAGGTGAAACTCCAGTTCGCCATCGAGGGCGGCATCGAGGTGACCTCGATGGAAGACACCGTCCGGATCGCGGTCACCGAGACCGACCGGATCCACGTCGGTGCCCGCTCGGTCCACGAACAGCCCGCGGCGACCGTCACGACCACCGAGCGGCCGGAAGACCTGATGCGGGCGCTCTCGACGCTCGGGTCGGCGTTGAAGACGACCTCCTGTGAGCGGTCGTTCCCGTCGCTCCGCGGGCATCCGCCGCTCGTGGAGATCGGTGAGCGGCTGGACGTTCCGGACTCGATCACGCCGCCGGAGACGGGTGTCGGCATCGAAGTGCCGCCGATAGCGGAGTACATCTTCCCCGTCGTGCCGCTCGCGTACTACACGGGTGCGCGGATCGAAACCGGTCCCTCGCCGCGGATCGCCGGGGAAGACTGGTCGTTCCCGCTCGACGGCGACGACGGCTTCGAGGCGGAAGTCGAGCGCGTGCTGAAACACGTGTTCCTCATGGACTGTGTCACACGCACCGAAGGGTACTACGAGGTCGACCTCCACGAGCGGTCAGAGGTCGAATCGGTAGTCGACCTGGACTTCGCGGACGTCTACGAACTGCCCCTCTCGGAGCAGTTGCGGACGTATCTCGACGTGCCGTTCGACGCGGTCGCCGACGTCGTGCCCAAGTGGAAGCTCACCGCCGACGTACAGCCCGACGCCGCGAACGTCAGCGCGCTCCCGTTCCTCGCGAACGAACTGGCCGTCGTCCGCTGCCCGCAGTCCCAGGAGACCCGCGACGAGGCGCTCGGGGAACTCACCGATCAGGTCGAGTCGTTCTTCAGGGACAACCCCGGCGCGCTCCGGCGGAGTACCCGGACACAGACCCGTTCAGAGTCGTCGCCCTCGACTTCGACCCCGGATATTTTCCGCCCCGAACCCGCCGACAGCATCGAACAGGCATACGTCGGCGAGGGGCTCCCGGTCGGCGCGAGCAAGATGACCGTCGACGCCTACTACCGGCGCCTGGACTTCGAACCGGCGACCGACCCCCAGATCCAGGTCGCCGTCGTCTGCAACGACCAGGAGATGACCGACGAGAACGTCGTCTCCGGGATATACGGCACCCGTGACTGGATCGAGTTCGGGATCGAAGCCCACGACCAGCTGACCGCGATGGAGATGCGGGAACTCCTGCGGTCGGACATCGACTTCCTCCACTACATCGGCCACGTCGACGACGAAGGCATCCGCTGTGCCGACGGCTACCTCGACACCCGCCACCTCTCGGAGGTCAACGTCAGCGCGTTCCTCCTCAACGCCTGCGACTCCTACGAACAGGGCCGCGGCCTCGTCGACGCCGGTGCGATGGCGGGAATCGCAACTGTGACCGATATCGTCAACGAAGCGGCCACCTCGGTCGGTCGGACCGCAGCGAAACTGCTCAATCAGGGGTTCTCGCTCGCTGCGACGGTGTCGCTCATCAAGGAGTACGAACAGATCGGCCACCACTACCTCGTCGTCGGCGACGCCAGTGCCTCGATCGTCGAAAACCGGTCGGGCACTCCGAATAAAGCAGTGGTCGAAGATACCGAATCCGGGAACTACGAGTTGAATTTGTACGGCTATCCAACCCTGTCGACGCCTATGGGAACCATGTTTATTCCACAGATCGACGGGATACAGTCGTTCTGTCTCAACTCCGGGCTGATGGGGTCGTACGTACTAGACCAATCCACCACTATCGAGTTCCTTCACAAACAGGACGTTCCGGTGGAAATCGACGACTCGCTTCGATGGAGTATGGACGTTACAGAACTCTGAATCTAGGGACCGGTCATGGATCCGCCATTTGCCGCCGCGACACTCCCAGCCTGCGAGAGCAGCAGCAGCGCGCTGAACGTGACGCCGATCCATTTGGGGTTCTCTTCGAGGAATTCGCGGAGTCGCGTTGATTGTTGGCTCATAGCCAACTGTTTATTCAGCGCGTCCGTGATTGAATTTATCTAAAAGTTCGGGATAAATTAATCCTTGTATTATCAGTATGTTCGACAGAGATTAGAAAACGATATTTCAGTTGTAGCACCATTAACACTAATACGTTTCGAAACCCGGAGACGGCAGCCTGATGTCAGGGAACGACAACACTCATTGTCGTGTGGGTCCGGAGGACTGATAAGAACCGATGCAGATCCGTCCGCGCGGAAGGGAAGACTCGTGACCGGGGACCTCCGAGCAACGGTGGACATCGGCGACGCGACGACGGTGTTGTTGCTGGCGCCGGACCTGCAGGAACAGTCGACAGACGCTTGTATGGCCGTCCTCGACGGCCTCGGCGAGCGGGTCGACCGGGTCGTACCCGTCACGGTAACTCACGACGCGTCGGAGTGGCTCTCCCTGTGGGAGCGCGAGGTCGACGACGGGCCGGCGGTGGCCGCGTGCGTGAACGTCGACAGGACGACGCGGTCGACGGTCGAGACGGTCGACGAACCGGTCGTCCCGGTCGAACGGGTGTCGGATCCGACGGATCTGGAGACGATCGGGCGACGCGTCAGCGACGCCCTCCAGCGGGCCGACGAGGCCGGCGACAGCGTCGGCGTCGCGGTCCACTCGCTGACCGGCCTCCTCGAACACGTCGACGAGCCGACCGGCTTCAAGTTCGTCTACACGCTCGGCGAGGTGGCCCGCCGCGTCGACGGCGTCGTCGTCTTCCACCTCGACCCGAACGCCCACGACGACGAAACCGTCGAGACGTTCCGGATCGTCTGCGAGGCCGTCGTCGACGCCACCCACGGCCGGTCGCGATCGGTCGATCGGTAACGAAATCGACGGACGGGAAAGGGGTGAGTCTTTATACCTCCCGTTCTTCCCGCCGCACATGGCCTCGGCACGGCACCTTGTCGTCGTCGCCGGTGCCGAGCCCGCGGCGGTCGACGAGCTGGCGGCCGCGCTTCGTGACGACGGCACCGTTCGGACGGCCTACAGCGCCGACGCGCTTCGCGAGAGCCTCGACACCGAAGTCGACGTAGCGCTGGTCGACGCGGCGCTGGTCGACGGGGCGCTCGACTCGCTCCTGTCGGATCTCCGCGGCTGCGAGTTCGACTGTCAGATCGGCGTGCTGGTGTCCGAGCCCGCGCGGGCGTCCCTCGCGACCGACGCGACCGTCGACGCGGTGGTCGCCCGCGACCGAGAGGCGGTCCGCGAGACGGTCCAATGGCTCGCGGCGCGTGCCCGGTACCGGCGCCAGCTGGAGGCGCTCTACGACCTCGCCGAGCGTCGGGCGACGGTGACCGATGCGGACGGCGACGGGAGCGCGCTCGACCGCCTCGACCGACAGCTCGACCGGCTTCGGCGCGACCTCGACGAGCTGTTCGGCGACCTCGACGACGCCTCGGTCTTCGACGCCGCGCTCGCACCCGGCGAACGGGATCTCGCGTCCCGTCGCGAGGTTGAAACCGCCGACGGACCCGGGGAGGACCGCGACGCCGACGAGAGCGAGTGAAGCCTGTCGCGGCCGCTCTCGGCACCCACATTTATGCGCCAGTCGGGCGTCGGTTCGAGTATGAGCGAGGCTGACACGGAAACCGACCTGGGCTTCGGCCAGGCGGTCTTCGACGAGGAGGGGAACCGACTTGGGACCGTCCGTGGGTTCGACGAACACGGGTTCTACGTGACGACCGAGGACGGGATCGTGGCCATGTCGGGCGAACACCTCACGACCAGCGACGGCGAGGGCGAACTGATGTGGCGCTGCTGGGACTGCGGCGAGATGGGCGATATCGAGGCGATCCCCGACACCTGCCCGGCCTGCGGTGCCGAGCGAGAGAGCATCTACTACTGGGTCGAGGACTGACGCTCGGCCGTGCGCGTCCTCGTCTTCGGTGCCGGGAGCCTCGGCAGCCTCCTCGGCGGCCTGCTCGCGCGGGCCCACGACGTGACGCTCGTCGGTCGCGACCCCCACGTCGAACGGGTCCGCGCCGACGGGCTCCGGATCACCGGCGAGCACTCCGAGCGCGTCACGCCCGCGGCGACGACCGCGGTGCCCGACGAACGGTTCGACCTGGCCGTCGTCGCCGTGAAGGCCTTCGACACGGCGGCCGCGGCCGACGCACTCGGCGCCGCGGACGTCGAGACGGTCCTCTCCGTCCAGAACGGGCTGGGCAACGAGACGCGCCTGGCGAACGCGCTCGCCGCCGACGTGCTCGCGGGCACCTGCACCTACGGCGCGCGCCTGACCGACCCTGGCGTCGTCGAGTGCACCGGCCGCGGCGAGGTGGCGCTCGGTCCGCCCGGCGGCGGCGAGTCGGCGGCCGCCGACCGCGTCGGTGGGGCGTTCCGTGCGGGCGGGGTCGAGACGACCGTCGCCGCGGACATGCCGCGGCGGTGCTGGGAGAAACTGGCGGTCAACGCGGGGATCAACGCCGTGACCGCACTGGCGCGCGTCGGGAACGGCGCGCTGGTCGACGGACCGGCGGGCGAGACGGCCCGCCACGCCGCGGAGGAGGTCGCTCGCACCGCGCGCGAGGCGGGGGTCGACCTGGCCGACGACGCGGCGGTCGAGGCGATCGAGCGCGTGGCAGCGGCGACCAGCGCCAACCGCTCGTCGATGCTACAGGACGTCGGGGGCGGAACGCGGACCGAGATCGACGCGATCAACGGCGCGGTGGTCGACCGGGCCGACGGCCCCGTCCCCGTCAACGAGACGCTGGCCGCGCTGGTCCGGGGCTGGGAGCGCGAGCGGGGGCTTCGGTGAGGGCAGGCGGGCGCTGAGTCCGGGCCGCAAGCGGAGTCAGCGGCCGACGGCGACCGCACGCGGGCCGAGGGCGGTCGCGTTGGCGCTCGACTGGCTGGGCGTGCGGTCGCTGAAGAAGACCGTCTCGCTGCCGTAGCGCCGCAGGCGGTGGGTGTCGGCGTCGTACCCCTCCAGGGCGGGCGCTAGGTCCGTCTCGAGCGTGTTCGGTGCGATGACGACCAGCGGGTCGACCTCACCGCTCCGGAGGCGTTCGACGGCGGTCTCTTTCTCCTGGATGCAGTCGCCGGTCGCGTCGTAAGCCCCGATGTACCACTGCAGGGGGAGCGTCTCGCTGATGCTGGAACAGCGCGGCTCGATCCCGCCGCTCCGGGCGTCGTCGCGGACGTAGGAGTTGCCGACGAGGAGCACGTCGACGCCCTCGTGGGTCCCGGCGTGGGTTTCGAGCACCGCCATCGACGGGCGGAAGTCGTCGGCCGGCTGGGCGTACTGGGCGAGTTCGTTACCGTCGGCGGTGTCGTTCAGGTAGACGTAGCCGACGGCGGAGGCGGCCATGTAGCCCGCGATCAGGACGAGGACGAACGCGGTGATGCCGAACCGGACGGAGTCGGTGTGGACGGCGTCGCGGGCGCTGTCGACGACCAGCGCGAGGCCGACGCCGGCCGGGAGCGCCAGCGGGACCAGCGCGTTGACGGCGATCCAGGCGTTGGCGATGTCGGTCCCGAGCGGGTAGCCGAGGACGGAGACGAACCCCCAGTAGGCGCAGAAGAGGACGACGGCGCGCGAACGGACGCGACCCCACCGCTCGGCGAGGAAGCCGATGACGGCCATCGCCGTCAGCGCGAACGCCGACTGGGCTATCGCGTGGACCTCCTGCCCGAGGAAGCAGAGGTAGGCGTCGACGACGTTGTCCTTCCGGCAGCCGGCGTCGGTGGCCCCGCCGAACCAGTAGCTGTAGCCTTCGACCACGTCGTCGAGCGTGCGGTCGAAGAGCTCCGGGAACAGCGTCGGGTTGGTGACCGCCTGCCAGAAGCCGACCGCCGCGGTGTCGGGCGACCGCGGCGCGTAGAAGTACAGCGTGACCGCCAGGAAGAGCACGAGCGCGACGGTCCCGTGCCAGAGGAAGTCGGCCGCGTAGTCGGCGAGCGGCCGTCTGCGGACGTTCCCGATGCGTTCGCGCGCCCAGTCGAAGCCCGAGCGGTCGCCGCCGGTGCGGAACAGCGCCTGGTCGACCAGCAGCGCGGTCGCGCCGGCCCACACGAGCAGGTACACCGCCGCGTTCTCCTTGGCGGTAAAGGCGAGCGCGATGAAGACGACCGCGCCGTAGACGTACCACGCCGACCGCTCGTCGTAGGCGCGCACGAGCAGTCCGAAGGCGACGAACGCGAACGCCGCGGCCAGCAGCGTGCTCCGGAAAAAGCGCGAGTAGTAGAGCAAGAGCGGGCTCAGCGCGAGGAAGAAGGCGGTACCGGCGACTTCCTCGGCGTCGAGGTGCTCGCGGAAGAGTAGGGCTGCGAGCGGCAGGAGGGCGCCGACGACGGCGACGAACAGCCGCAGCGTGAAGTCGTTGGCCCCCAGCCCGGCGAAGACGAACTTGTTGACGTGCTGAACGAGCGGCCCGTGGATGATGTACCGGTACTCGAACTGACCGGTGTCGAGGAAGTGGAGGGTCCACCAGCCGACGCGGCCCTCGTCGAAGTGCGCGACGCGCGCACCGAGGAGCGCGACGCGGGCGAGGAGGCCGGCGACGACGATACCGAGAACCCAGCGGGTCGCCGAGTCGAAACGGTCGAACCCGGTCGCGGGCCCGCCGTCCGGATCCCGGGGGTCGCGGTCGCTATCCGTAGGTTCGGGGGCAGGGTCACCCGCGGTTGCCGAGTCGTCGTCCGCACCGCGGTCGGCGGCCTCGGGCCCGGCGACGCCCTCGGCGCCACCGGACTCGGCGGCGGCGTCGGACTCGGAGTCGGAGCGGCTCATGTCCGCCGTGTCGCCCCCTCACGATTTCAACGCTTGGATCTCTGACCGGTCACTCCTCGTCCTCGTCGGGCGACTTCGCGACCGCACCGACCGTCTTGTCGACGGCCTCGCCGGCCAGGTCGTCGGGCGTCGTGACGTACTCCTCGATGGCGACCATCAGCACCGCCACGACCAGCAGGCCGGCGCCGACGGTCGGCTGCCCTCGCGCCAGCAGGAACTCCAGCCCCAACAGCGCCACCGGGATCGCGAACACCAGCGTCGTCCCCAGCCCGACCATCCCGAGGATGCTCCGCGCCATGCCCACCGATACCCCCCCGACCGGCAAAAGCCCCGTGCCTCCGAACGCCCGAGACAGATCCCACTACTGTACCAGATCCGGGAACGATAACCCTTTTGCGACGATCGGCCCAAGCGTCTGGTATGTTCACCGGGATCGTCGAGGAGACGGGTGAGATCGTCGATATCGAGGACAGCGACGCCGGTCGTCGACTCCGGATCGCGACCACGTTCGAGGACCTGACGGGCGGGCAAAGCATCAGCGTCGACGGTACGTGTCTCACCGTCGAGGAACACGAAGACGGCGAGTGGTTCTCGGTGTTTTTGGCCGCGGAGACGCTGGAGCGGACGACCTTCGACTCGGCGAGCGAGGGGCAAGACGTCAATCTGGAGCGAGCGCTGGCCGCCGACGAACGCTTCGACGGCCACGTCGTCCAGGGCCACGTCGACGGCACCACGGAGATCGTCGACATCGAACGCGTGGGCGAGGACTGGGCGTACACCTTCGAGCTCCCGCCCGGGCTCGAACAGTACGTCGTCGAGAAGGGGTCGGTCGCGCTCGACGGGATCAGCCTGACCGTCGCCGCCCTCGACGACGCCGGCGGGACCTTCTCCGTGGCGATCATCCCGACGACCTACCACGAGACGACGCTCTCGGCGAAGGACCCAGGCGACGCCGTCCACGTCGAGGTGGACGTGTTCGCCAAGTACGTCGAGCGGATGCTCGGGATGGCCGAGGCCGACGCCGAGGCCGGCGCGGACGTGGCCGCCGTCCGCGAGGCGCTCGGCGAGTATCGGTGACACCAGGGTCCGACCGCAAGGGGCGCGCCGTCAGCCGTCGAACTCGGTCATATCGGTCCCCTCGCCGTCGGGGGCCTCGTCGGTCACCTCGTGGTAGGCTCGCCGGTACCGGGAGATCTTCCGGATCAGCAGGAGCCCGAAGACCCCGTCGTAGAGGATGATGAATCCGAAGAAGGCGACGAACCACGGGATCCCCGTGACGCTAGCGATGACGCCCGGGACGAAGCCCGACAGCGTGTTGTACGTCGCGTGGACGAGCGTGGCGATCAGGAGTCCCTTGACGACGATGGGGCCGGCGTTCTCGCGGTTGAACTTCGCCAGGCCGAGGTAGTAGCCCGCGAACGCGGAGTAGATGACGTGGCCCGGGCCCGCGAGCGCGCGGACGGCCGTGATGCCGCTGCCGGTCAGGACGAGGTTGAACGTGTCGGCGATGCCCTGGGTCTGGCCCGCGATGTAGATGGCGTTCTCGATGGTCGCGAAGCCCAGTCCGGCCATCGCACCGTAAACCGCGCCGTCCACCACTGCGTCGAACTCCGACGTGCGGTAGGCGTACAGCCTGACCGCCAGCAGCTTCACCGTCTCCTCGACCGGCCCGACGACGAGGAGGAAATAGAGGATCTGGGTGAACCAGAACATCAGCCCCAGGCTCTCCAGTGAAACGCTGACGACCGTGTTCACGATGCCGGCGAACCCGGCGAACAGCACCCCGAGCGCGAACGTGCCGACGAGCAACTCCAGCGGTTCGGAACTGGTCACGTCGGCGTACCAGACGTACGCCGCCAGCCCCAGCGCCGGCACCGCCGACAGCAGCGTGAAGGTCCCGACGATCGGGTCCGTGACCGCACCGAGCCCCCCGAGGACGAACTGCGCCGCGAGGATGGCGAACGCCAACACCACGACGAGCAGCCGCAGCCCCGACACCCCCGCCGAGTAGGCGAACACCGACAGATTGTCCAGCACCGACCGAGGCTCCCACGTCGACACCTCGTAGAGGTCGCGCTCGCCGTCTGCGCGCGCCTCGACCGGATCCCGGCTCTCTGACATGGATTCACTGTCGGCCCCGCCGCCCCTAACAGTTTGGCCCTCCCGACCGTCGAGCGGCGACCTGACGCTTCACGCCCGTCGCACACCTGTCCTTATATGTCCTAGAGGTGATCAATTCGATCATATCTCCATTAGGGGCACGGTTATCAGTGCGAATCTGGGACTGGGAATCGATGACACGAGTCAGTTCCAGTCGCGGGATGCTCTACTCGGCCCCGCCGGCCGAGGACGCCGAGGAGGAGCCGACAGCCGAGGAGTCGGCCGACGACTGAATCGAGTACAGACGGTTCCGATCCGGATCGCCGGCACGCAACGCCTGCGGAGAGCGAGAGGTTTTTCGCGGCACGTCCGATAGCAGTGGTATGACCATCAGGGCGGGCGTCGTCGCCGTCCAGGGCGACGTGAGCGAGCACGCCGACGCCATCCGACGAGCCGCCGCCAGCCACGGCGACGAGGCCGACGTCGTCGAGATCCGCCAGTCGGGCGTCGTCCCCGACTGCGACCTCCTCCTCATGCCGGGCGGGGAGTCGACAGCCATCTCCCGACACCTCCACCGCGAGGGCATCGCCCCCGAGGTCGAGGCCCACGTCGCCGACGGCAAGCCCGTCCTGGCGACCTGCGCCGGGCTCATCGTCGCCTCGGCCGACCCGAACGACGACCGCGTCGACCCGCTGGGGCTGGTCGACGTGACCGTCGAACGCAACGCCTTCGGGCGCCAGGCCGACAGCTTCGAGGCGCCACTGGACGTGACCGGCCTCGACGAACCGTTTCCCGCCGTGTTCATCCGCGCGCCCGTCATCGACTCCGTCGGCGACGTCGAGGTGCTGGCCGAGTGGGACGGCCGCGCCGTCGCGGTCCGGGACGGTCCAGTCGTCGCGACCTCGTTCCACCCCGAACTGACCGACGACGCGCGGATTCACGACCTGGCGTTTTTCGAGGGTGCGGTGCGAGCGTAGCGAGCACCGCGAACGCGAACGGCGAACGAAGTGAGCCGTGAGCAGTGCGGTCGCGACCGTAGGGAGCGGCCTCGGGTGAGCGAGCGGGGAGCCGTTCTCAGGTCGTGACAATCCCGACCAGCGGTTTATGCCGGAGATACCTCCGTTCACACGGAGGGCGAGACCGATGATCGATACGACGACACACCTGCTCCAGCAGGGACCGCATCACGGACCGCACGGAGGGGCGATGGGAGCCGCCGGCGGGGGCGGCTGGATGGGACTCGGGCTCCCCTGGGGGCTGCTGTGGGTCGCCCTCTCGGTCGCGCTGTTCGGCGTCGCCGTCTACCTGCTCGCGACGCGAGTCGACGGCCCGGTCGGGCCGGCGCCGACCGACGGGACCGAGGGCGTCGACCCGATGACGACGCTCGAACGGCGCTACGCCCGCGGCGAGATCGACCACGAGGCCTTCGAAGAGCGCCGGATCCGGCTCGCCGAGCGCGACCGACAGTGAGCGGGTCGCCGGCGCGACACGCCGCCAGCGCGAACCCGAGGGAACTTACCGGAGCGCGCCGACTCCCCCTGTAATGACCGACGACGTGCTCGACGAGGTGTTCGCCGTCATCGAGGACCGGAAAGCGGAACTGCCGGAGGATTCCTACACCGCATCCCTGTTTACCCACGAGAAAGGCGAGAACGCCGTGCTGGAGAAGCTCGGCGAGGAGTCCACCGAGCTGCTGCTGGCCGCCAAGGACGACGACCGCGAGGAGATTGCCCACGAGTCCGCCGACATCGTCTACCACCTGCTCGTCTTGCTGGCGATGAAAGACATGGACCTCGAAGACCTGCGCGAGGAGTTGTCTGAGCGGCGGTAGGATCGAGTGAACGGCGTCGTTCACCGAGCAGTCGCCCGCACAGTGGACCGCCACCCACCGCGACCGCATCTACCGTCTCCACCGCGACCGCATCTACCGTCTCCACCGCGACCGCAGGCTCGATCGGGACCGCGAACAGCGTGAAAGCCCCGACCGTCTGCACTCCCGCGGCTCGCTGCGCGCTTCCCTCGCTTCGCTCGGTCCAGTGCTTACGTCGCCGGGGTTCGTGCAAACGGTCGCCCCTTTCGCTCCCGCCCGCACAGACTGGCCACTCGGGAGAAACGGGCGGGGGCTTTCACGCCGTTCGCGGTGGCAGATCCCACGGTCGTCGCGGTCCTCACGACGGTTCCGTACCCACTTCTCGGGAGGGATCCGACGCTAACTCTTACTCCCGGGGCTCGAACCGATGGCGGACGACTTCGCTGTCGTCGTCCCACTCGAACTCGTCGTGGACCCTGTTCAGCCGCTCCCGATACGCCTCAATATCCTCCGATCCCTCGCGCTGGGCGTCCTCGTCGGTCAGGTCGCCCAGCGTGCGGGGGGTCACGTCGGTCACTTCGAAGGTCGTGCCCTCGATCTCGAAGGTGTCGCCCTCCTCGGCGTACTTGTGCCCGCGGTGCATCTGCGTGACGCGGCCGGCGGCGGCCATGCTCTGGACGTGCTCGTTCGGCAGCACCTCGCCGGCGTCGATCTCGGCCATGTCGGCCCTCGGGCCGGCAGCGGCAAAAACGTGACTTCCCCGACGCGGGCTCAGTCGGCGAGGAGCGCGCCGATGGCGCCGCCGACGGCGCTGTCGAGGGCGAAGACGAACGCGATGACGAGGCCGACGACGACGACGCTGAGCCCGCCGAACAGGCCGCCGACGGGACCGCCGAGAACGCCGCCGAGCAGGCCGGCGATGGGGGCGGTGACGAGGACGAGCACCAGCCCGCCGACGGCGCCGGCGAGCAGGCCGTGCCAGAGGCCGCTACCGAGGCCGCCGCCGGCGAGGTAGCCGGCGACGAATCCGGCGATCAACCCCGCGCCGATGTGGCCCACCACCGGGACGAGGAAGGCGGCGAGTCCCGCGACGATACCGGCTGCGAATCCCCAAACGACGGCGCTCCAGTCGGTCATGAACGGAGTAAGGCGCCGTCGTTGATATGCGATCCGCCGGGGCGTGCAGGGCGGGGCGGGGAACGCCGAGCGCGGGACCGCGGCCGACGGCGCGCTCGCGGGCTGTGGCGGACTCCCAGGGCGTCGGCGAGTAAACGGCCTTTTACGCGCCGGCCGTGTATCGGGGGTCAATGAGCCAACCGTTCGAGGACCTGCAGACGACGCCGACCGCCGAGGAACTGGTGGACAAGGCGTTCTCGCGGGCCGCACGCGCGGGGCGGGCCAAGGACGGCCTCGACGCCCAGCAGTCGATGCTCCAGACCGCCTCCAATATCGCGTCGGACAACCTGGAGAACGTCGTCACCGGCTGGCCCGACTTCGACGACCTCGACCCGTTCTACCGCGAACTCGCCGACGCCGTCATCGCTTCCAACACCACCGGCGACGACGCCCCCGATATCGGCGGCATCGACGCCGTCCGCCAGCACCTCTCGGAGGTCGGCTGGGCGAGTCGCAAGACCGCCGACATCCGCCGCGAGTACGCCGAACGCCTCGCCAACAGCGACATCGACACCGCGACGAAGATCCGCAAGCAGGCGTTCGCCCGCATCGCCGACGTGGTCGAGGAGGTCGAGGACGATCTGGCCGCCGTCGGCGCCGCCCGCGACGACCTGAAGACCCTGCCCGACATCCGCCCGGACGTGCCGACCATCGTCGTCGCCGGCTACCCCAACGTCGGCAAGTCCACCTTCGTCAACGCCGTCACGAACGCCCGCAACGAGACCGCGTCGTACCCGTTCACCACGACGGAGATCCGGGTGGGCCACTTCGACGACGGTCACATCCGCTACCAGATCGTCGACACGCCGGGACTGCTCGACCGGGCGCCCGAGGAGCGCAACGACGTGGAATCGCAGGCCGCGAGCGCGCTCGAACACCTCGCCGACGGGGTCCTGGTACTCGTCGACGCCAGCGGGGAGTGTGGCTATCCCCTGGACACGCAGTTGGCGCTTCGCGACGACCTCGAAGCGCGCTTCGACGTGCCCGTCCTCACCGTCTGCAACAAGGCCGACCGTTCGCGCGATGTCGAAGCGGACCTCTACATGAGCGTCACCGAGGACGAGAACGTCGATGGCGTCCTCGACGCCGCGGTCGAGGCGGTCGACCACGAACCGGAACTGCCCTACGACGGGTCCTGACGGCGGAGCTACTCACGACGGGTCCTGACACCGGGACCGCGTCGCTGGTCTCGGCGTTCACAGACCGCCAACCACGGGTATCGGCGTGAGAAGGTGCCATAGAACAGTTCGCCAGGTAGTTGTTTTCAGGACTGTCGCGAATGAACCCTCTGTTCAGTGTGGGTGCGTATAGAGCATGAGATACCACACATCACGCGTCAAGAGCCAAGGCCGTCCGGTTCAAGCGGTCCTGCAGGCAGCTAGAACCCCATACGAACGAGCGATAACATAAAACGACTATTTCAATCTGACCCACCTTTTAGTGTCGGCCATCGTTTGATTCAAGATATGAAAACGGTGGCCAAAGGGACTGTACTAATTTCGCTCGTCTGTCTTCTTTTGCTCGGCGCCATCCTGTTCGGAGGGAATAGTTCACGCCCGGTTCATGCCCAGAACGTCTCCTGTGATACGGGAACAGGCGTTAGCTGTGATGTCACACTCGTCAACGAGAACAACGAGACGGGCTACTACCTCGCCGTCAAGGTGATCGGATACGACGCAGATGGGAACGTCGTTACTACCTACACGAATGATGGGACAGATGGTGGCGATGGAATCATGGATGTCCCGCCGGGTGGGACGGATAACATAAGTATCTCTACATCCTCGCCGGCGCGTGTTGTCGAGGGAGACGTCCGTGTGATCGACGTTGAAGCCGTCGAGTGAGACCCACCACCGTTTAGCTCAGAGGGTGTCGTCAGCAACGGGCGGCACAGGAGCGTAAGTTCACCTGTCGGGTTCGTCTCCCGTGTGTAGAGCAACTGAGCAGGGGACCGATCTGTCGTGACACTCCGCACACCGAGTGAGTCTCGCCGTCGCTCAGATTCTATATCTGAAATCCGTCAGGGTGGCGAGCGCTGAATAGAACGCGCGTCTCGGTCACTGATCGGTTGAAAGTGTCCCGAGAGCGTTCACGCCTGCAATGAGTGCGATCAATCCTCCTGTGACCCCGACAGCTGTGGGGATAGGTCCACTACCGTCCCCTGAAACATTGTATGCAATATCGGCGAGCGCGATTACGCCGACTCCGAGCAGGAATACGGCTATCAGTAGCCAACGTCGGACGGATCGAAGTACCGCATCTGAGTTGGAGGGCATCGTCCGAAACTCTCCGATAAGAGCCTTATTCCAACGATTGCTTCCGCCGAGAGCACTCCGAGAAGGCGAGTTAACCCATCGTACCTGCTTGCTACATCTCCCCTCTGTACTGAGCAAATCGAGGGAGCGAAGAACGGGTATGTGGACTATTGTACAACCTCTTCGGGGTGAACGAACGCCACCGGAAGGACCGGTGACGGGAGAACGGAAGCGTCAGCGGGTGGGGAGAGTGCCCGACGCCGTGGGACCGAGGAGGGGCGTCGAGCGGTGGGTGTCAGAGGGGAGCGGTGAGGGGCGGTCGCGTCAGCCGTCGGTCTCGTAGACGACGGTGACGGAGGCGCTGACGCTGACCGGGCCGCTGTCGATGGAGGTCCCGCCGCCGGCGTCAGCGGAGAGCGCGGCCGTCTCGACGGCGTACGGTCGTGCGCCGTACTCGGTGGTCGAGACGCGGTCGACGCCGGAGACGGTCAGGTCCTCGGCGGCGGCGATGGTGCTGGCCTCACCGCGGGCGGACTCCATGGCCGCGGTGAGCGCTTCCTGGCGGAGCTGTTCGCGCTTGTCCGCCGAGAGGGTGAACTCGATGCCGTCGACCTCGTCGGCGCCGTTGGTCACCGCGGTGTCGACGACCTGGCCGACGGTGTCGGGCTCGTCGACGGTGATGGCGAAGGCGTGGATCGCGCGGTAGGTCGGCTCCTCGCTCTCGGCGCCGCCGTAGCGGCGGTTCGTCGAGATGTCGTAGTGAGCCGTCCGGATCTGACCGCTCTCGATACCCATCTCCGCGAGGGCGTCGCGCATCGAGCTCGCGTTCGTCGAGAGGTCCGACCGGACCCGTTCGATGTCGTCGCCCGTCGCAACGACGCCGACGCGGACTACCGCGCGGTCGGCCTCGGCCTGGACCTGCCCGGACGCACCGACGGTGATCGTGTCGTTGCCGGACTGCTGGGCGGACTGGACGGCCTCGGCCGGGGCGCCACCGGCCGCGAACGCGGCGCCGACGCCCGCCGTCGCCAACAGCGCCGCGACGACGGCGACGCCGGCGAGTGTGAGTCGTGAGTTCATGCACTCGTTCAGTGGCACCCCTATCAAATAGCAACGACGTTAACTCAAAGGCGCCTTTGATGGACCGAAATCGGCCGTCTGACGCGCGGCTGACGGAGACGGCGGGACTCCGACCGATCGGCGGAAATTGACAGGTGAGAGAGAGGCGGAGTCGATGACGACGTACCGGACCTGCGTCTCCACCTCGCGCTGGATGGCTCGCTCGACGTGGCTGTCGATCCGCTCGGCGAGCGCCGGGTGGTCGGCGTCCTCGACGCCGACGGTCACCGTGATCCCGACGGGGTGGCGAAAGAGCGGGCCGCCGCTGCGGTTGACCTCCATCGAGAGCACCTTGGCGGACGGCGCGGACTCGTTGAGCGCGGCGTTGGTGGCCGTCTGGATCTGCTCCTCGGTCGTCGCGCCCTGGAAGGAATCGTAGGTGACGCCGCCGAGGAACACCGACAGCGCGACGATGGCGACGACGAGGACGGCGACCCGTCGGATCGTCGCGCCGCGGGCCTCCTCCAGCTGAAACCAGTTCGTCGGGCGGTAGCCGCTGTAGCGCAACACGACCAGGGCAGCGAGGTTGATCGATAGCAGATTCACTAGTACGAGGACGCCCGACCCCAGCGAGACGACGGGCTTCATCCACGCGATGCCGATGCCGACCGTCGCCGCCGGCGGGATGAGCGCGACGGCGATCATCACGCCGACCAGCGCCGATGAGACGCCCGCCGTCAGCGAGAGCGACCCCGCGACCCCCGCACCGAGGGCGACGACCAGCGAGAGGAAGTCGGGGTAGAGCCGGCTGCGGACCTGCGGGATCGTCGTCACGTCGGTAAAGGGCGGGATGAGGTGGACGGTCTTGACGACCCAGGCGAAGACGGCCGCGCTGGCGACCGAGACGAGGACGCCGACGACCTGCATCTTCACCCCCGTGGCGAACAGCTCGTCGTCGACGACGACCGTCCCGACGCTGGCGGCCATCGCCGGGCCGATCAGCGGCGCGATCACCATCGACCCGACGATGACCGCAGGGGAGTTCAGCAGGAGGCCGGCGGTGGCGATGACGGCGCTGACGACCGTCATCACCAGATAGGTCGGCGTCGAGAGGACCAGGTCCTGGGCGGCGGCGACGAGCTCCTCGCGGGCGATGCGGTCGCCGTTCTCCTCCTCGGCGAACCGGTCTTCCAGCTCCTCGAAGTCGTGGGAGACGACCGTCTCGGCGTCGAGGACGACCGTGTAGGTACTCTCGTCGATGCCGGCGCTCCGGAGGGTGTCCAGCACCGGTTCGACGGCGTTCGTTGGTAGCGGGACGTACGCGACAGCGGCGTACTCACGGCCGCTGGTCTCGTCCGTGACGATGTAGTCGATCTCCTCGTCGTCGAGCGCCCGCGTGACGGCCTCGCGCTTGCCCGTCGGGATGGTGATCTGGACGAGACGCACGTGCCAGGGGGACGACCAGCACGGGCAAATACTCTGGGATCGTACACCGAAACCCCCCTCCACGGCGACGACCGGCGCCGACGGATCCGCGAGCCGAACACTTTTGCCGCCGATCCACATAGCTACTGGCATGCGACGCGACGACCGCGACGACCCCTTCGACGAGTTCTTCCGGGAGATAGAGCGGATGATGAACGACGTGATGGACGACGCTCGCGCCCGCGGCACTGGCGGCGCGAACGGTCCCGCCGCCTCGGACCCCTCGGGCGCGGACGTACACCTCGACGTCTACGAGGCAGACGACTCCCTGCGCGTCGTCGCGGACATCCCCGGCGTCGACAAGCGCGACATCGACCTGCGCTGTGACGGCGAAGTGCTCACCCTCGACGCGGCCGGCGACGCCCGCGAGTACCACGAGCGTGTTCGCCTGCCCGCACACGTCGACGAACACTCCGCCTCGGCGTCGTACAACAACGGCATCCTCGAAGTGAGCTTCGACCGCGCCGACGACTCCGCGAACATCGACCTGTCCTGAGCGGTCCCGGTCGTCGCCGCCCTCGCGGCGGTAGTCGCTCATCTCTCGGCGTCGATCACTGCGCTCGCCAGCCTCCGGTTCGTCCGGCGCGTGTCCGGGCTGTGGCGACGAAGGGCGCGGGAAGTTGTTCCACGTCCAGCGCTCGCCGCCGTGGCGCGGCGACTGTGTCGACCGTGTCACCGCTGTCTCCCCGGCATCAAAACTACCATACCACCTCGCTCCGACGCTTTCGGTAACAGACGGTGGTTTCCGTGCCCACAAAACAGGAATACACAGGCGACTACGACGACAAGACGCTGTACATCCCCGGTCCGACCGAAGTCCGCGAGGACGTCATCGACGAGATGGCCCAGCCGATGTTCGGCCACCGGATGGACCGGATGACCGACCTCTATACGACCATCGTCGAGGACACGAAGGACTTTCTCGGCACCGACAACGAAGTCGTCATTCTCACGGCCTCCGGGACCGAGTTCTGGGAGTCCTCGACGCTCAACCTCGTCGACGAGAACATCCTCGTCCCGACCTGCGGGAGCTTCAGCGAGCGCCACGCCAACGTCGCCGAGCGCCTCGGCAAGGACGTCGACCGCCTCGAGTACGACTGGGGCCAGGCGATCAAGCCCGAGGACATCCGCGCCGAGCTGGAGGACAGCGACAAACACTACGACGTGGTCGCGACGGTGATGAACGAGTCCTCGACGGGCGTCCGCAATCCCATCGAGGAGATCGGTGACGTGGTCGCGGAGTACCCGGACACGTACTTCGTCGTCGACGCCGTCTCCGCCCTGGGCGGCGACTACGTCGACATCGACGAACACGATATCGACGTGATCTTCGCCTCGACGCAGAAGGCCTTCGCGATGCCGCCGGGGCTGGCGGTCTGCGTCGTCAGCGACGACGCCTACGACCGCGAACTGGAGAAAGGGTCGGCGTCGTGGTACGGCGGCTTCCAGCGCACCATCGACTACTACGACCGGAAGGGCCAGACCCACTCCACCCCCGCCATCCCGGTCATGCTCGCCTACCGCAAGCAGATGAAGTACATGCTCGAAGAGGGCCACCGCGCTCGCGACCAGCGCCACCAGGAGATGACCGAGTACGTCCACGACTGGGCCCGCGAGCACTTCGATCTGTTCGCCGAGGAAGGGTACCGCTCCCAGACCGTCTCCTGCATCGAGAACACCCAGGACATCGACGTGGCCGCGACCATCGAGGCCGTCTCCGAGGAGTACGACTTCGTCTTCTCGAACGGCTACGGTTCGCAACTGGGCGAGGAAACCTTCCGCATCGGCCATATGGGCGAACACGACTTGGAGAGCATCCAGGCGCTCACCGACGCCATCGAAGACGTGGCCGACCTCTGAGGCGGGTACCCCCGGCGTCCGACCGGCCTCGATTTTCGCTGGATCGCGATCGGATCACCGAGCGGTCGCGACCGCGAACGATCGAACCTGCTTGGAGGGGATGCCGACCGCCGGGAGTCGGGAGGGGGCATCGACCAGCGGGCGTCGGACCTCCGGTCGACCGCCGACGACCCTGACGACGACATGGTCGTCGCCAAAGGCGCCTTGGGAGGCGATTAGGGGCGGGATACTCGTGACTCTCGCGGTCCGAGCCGTCGAATCGACGCCATAACCATGGTGGTCGGTCGCGGAGAGACGAGCATGCCGAAATCCGGTGGCCGGGATCGGTCGATCGCGAGGTCCTCGCTGTCCGAGACGCAGGCGCGCCTCCTCTCGTACCTGTTGGAGCGCGTCGACGGGACCGCCTACTTGAAGGCCAAGTACGTGGCCGACGAACTCGACATGTCCGCCAAGGAGGTCGGTATCAACATGGGGATCCTCGCCGACCGGACTGACGACGTGACGATCGAACAGTGGGGTCGCTCGTCGAGCACTACCTGGAAAGTGAACGCCCGGAACTGACGCGTCCCGCGAGCGCGGTCGCGGGGACGGCCCCGCACCGACGGTTCAAAGAGGGTGCCGCCGCGAACAGCGGGTAATGACCGACGATGCGGCCGACGCGCCCGCGGACAACCCCTACCTGGCCGACCCACCGACGGAGTTCGATCCGGTCGAGGATCTCTCCGAGGCCGACGCCGAAGCCCAGGCCGAGCGGCTCCGCGAGGCGGTCCGCTATCACGACCAGCGCTACTACGTCGAGAACGACCCGGAGATCGACGACCGGACGTACGACGCGCTGTTCTCGCGCCTGCGGGACCTCGAGGAGAAGTTCGACAGCCAGACCGCGGACAGCCCGACCCAGCGGGTCGGCGGCGCGCCCCGCGACGAGCTCCCGGACGTGGAACACGTCGCGCCGATGCGGTCGATCGACCAGGGCGGCGAGGCCGAGGAAGTGAGGGAGTTCGATCGCCGCGTCCGGGACGGACTCGACTCGGTGGACTGGGACGGCGAGATCGAGTACTACTGCGAGCCGAAGTTCGACGGCCTCTCCGTCGAAGTGGTCTACGAGGACGGCGTCTTCGAACGCGCGGCCACTCGCGGCGACGGCCAGGTGGGCGACGACGTGACCGAGAACGTCCGGACCATCCCCAGCGTCCCCCAGCGCCTGCGCGGGGACCACCCCGACTTCCTGGCGGTCCGCGGCGAGGTGTACATGCCCAAGCCAGCTTTCCAGGCGTACAACCGCGAGCTGGTCGAACGCGGCGACGACCCCTTCGCCAACCCCCGCAACGCCGCCGCCGGGACCCTCCGCCAGCTCGATCCGTCCGTGACGGCCGAACGGCCCCTCTTCGTGTTCTTCTTCGACGTGCTCGACGGGGCCGCGTTCGACACCCGCTGGGAGATGCACGAGACCCTGCCCGAGTGGGGGCTGCGGACCTGCGAGCGAACCGACCCCGTCGACGACATCGAGGCCGCCATCGACTACCGCGACGCCCGGCTGGCCGAGCGGGACGACCTCGACTACGAGATCGACGGCGTCGTGATCTCCGTGAACGACACCGACGCCTGCGCGGAGTTGGGAACCACATCGCGAGCGCCTCGCTGGGCCTTCGCCTACAAGTTCCCCGCCCGCAGCGAGCACACGACGGTCCGCGACGTGGTCGTTCAAGTAGGTAGGACCGGCCGGCTCACTCCCGTGGCGCTGATGGACCCCGTCGAGGTCGGCGGCGTGACGGTGTCCCGCGCCTCGCTGCACAACCCCGCCGAGATCGAGCGCCTGGGCGTCGACGTGGGCGACGAGGTGCGCGTCCGACGGGCGGGCGACGTGATCCCCGAGGTCGCCGAAGTCACCGACCCGGCGAGCGAGGGCCACTTCGCGTTCCCCGAGACGTGTCCGGTCTGTGGCAGCGCCGTCGAGCGCGACGGCCCGATGGCCTTTTGTTCGGGCGGACTCGGCTGTCCCGGTCAGCGCGAGCGGTCGGTCCAGCACTACGCCTCCCGGAAGGGCCTCGATATCGAGGGCGTGGGCGAGGAACGGGTCCAGCAACTGCTCGACGCAGACCTCGTCGCCGACGTGGCCGACCTCTACGAGCTGACCGTCGACGACCTGACCGACCTGGAGGGGTGGGGCGAAAAGAGCGCCCAGAACCTGGTCGCCGAACTCGACGCCGCCCGCGAGCCGCCGCTCGCCGATTTCCTCACCGCCGTCGGCATCCCTGAGGTCGGCGAGACCGTCGCCGCTTCGCTCGCGCGCCACTTCGGTACCTTCGACGCCGTCCGCGACGCGAGCGAGGACGACCTGCAGGCCGTCGAGGACGTGGGTCCGACCGTCGCGGCGGAGATCCGCGACTTCTTCGACAGCGAAGCCAACCGCGACGTGCTCGACCGCCTGCTCGCTCACGTCGACCCCCAGGAGGCGGAGACGACGACCGGCGACGCTCTCGACGGCCTGACCTTCGTCTTCACCGGGTCGCTCGACGGCTACACCCGCAGCGAGGCCCAGGACCTGGTCGAGCGAGCCGGCGGCTCCGCGACCAGCAGCGTCTCCAGCAACACCGACTTCCTCGTGGCCGGCGAGAACCCCGGCCAGACCAAGCGCGACGACGCCGACGACAACGACATCCCGGTCCTCGACGGCGTCGAGGCGTTCGAGTCGAAACTCCGGGAGTACGGCGTCGAAATCGAGGAGTAGCGGCCGCGGTGGCGCGCGCTGTCGCGCGCTCTCGTGCGCGCGACGTAGCCGTGCGAGGTCTTCGTGAACGGAGTGAACGAAGGCTTGTCAGAGATTGCTCTGACAGTGGATGGCTGAGCGAGTGGAGCGAGCGAAGGAATCGGCTGGGGAAGTTCGTGGCTGTCTACGGTGTTGTGCTGTCTTGGTGGACTGAAAGGGCGAGGCGCGCGTGGCGGCTACGCCGCCACGGCTTGCGTGCAGTTTCGTCGTCTGAGCGGGCACTATCCGCGCGGTGCGAGGCGCGTAGCGCCTCGTCAACGCGAACGGCGAACGGAGTGAGCCGTGAGCGAGCGGGTCGAGGGCTTTCATCGCTCACTATCGAGTACGGTCGGCCAAACCCAGAAGCGACGAGAGGATCGACTATTACAGGTCGACGCGGTCGAAGGTGTAGTAGCTGATCGCGGCGGCGACGCCGATCCAGAGGAGCAGGCTCAGGAAGACGGCGGGGTCGGAGAAGTAGAACGGGAGTCCGGAGCCGCCGGTCTGACAGACGGTCTGGTTGCCGAACATCGTCTGGCGGATCTGTGGGTTGCCGCCGAGCACGTCGCCGCAGATGGTCCCCATAGCTTCCTGTCCCTGCTGGAACATGCCGTAGCGGGCGGTCGTCGCGGCGCCCGCGCCCTCGCCGAGCATCGAGTTGGTCAGCGTCTTGTACGCCTGGGTCGGGCTCAGCAGCTTGACGAACAGGACGACCTGCCAGCGCAGCGCGCCCTCGATCCCGGCAAACTGGGCCAGCACGTCGCCGATCGAGTTCGCGAGGGCGTTCCAGCCAAAGGAGAGATAGAAGTAGACGATACCGGCGCCGGCCAGCGACCGGAGGTTCGTCGACATCGCGCCGGAGATGCTGACGACGAACGCGGTGAACACCAGGGTAAAGACGACGGTGTACAGGACGAACCACGCGAAGACGCCGATCTTGAACGTGAACGGCGAGACGGCGAAAAACAGGCCCGTCAGACCGAGCGCCGCGAGCAGCGGGACGCCGACGACGGCGCTGCGACCCACGACTTTGCCGACGATCACGTCGCGGCGGGAGAACGGCAGCGACAACAGGAACTTCAGCGACCCGCTGGTGCGCTCGTCGGAGACGGCCGCGTAGGCCGCGAAGACGACGACGATAGGTACCAACAGCGTGACGATGTCCAGGTACGGCCGAGAGATCGCCACCTGCAGGCCGAACTCCTGCAGGCGGCGTGGCACCTGCTGGGCGCTACGCAGGCCCCACCAGTTGCGCGCGGCCGGCATGACGAACAGCGCCGTGAACAGGAACGAGAGGACCCACAGTCCCTTCGACCGGATGGCGTCGCGGAACTCCTTCTTCGCGACCGGGTACCAGTCGAAGGCATCGCGGAGCGCGCCGTCGAGACCGCCGCTGTCGCCCCCTGTGTCCGCACTCATCGGTCCGCACCTCCGTCCTCGCCCTCGGTATCGTCCGTGTTCTCGGTCGCGCCGGCGCGCTCGCTGCCGGCGTCGCCGCCGGCGGCCACCTCTGGAGTCGCCCCCTCGTCGGTGTAGGCGGCGAACAGGTCTTCGAGCGACGCCTCCTCGGTCTCGAAGTCGTCGACCGCGATCCCGGCGTCCTCGACGGCGGTCAGGACGGCCATCTTCGCGTCGCTGTCGACGGCGACGACGAGGTCGTCCCCTTCGACCGTCGCGCTCTCGACGGCGTCGACCTCGCGGGCGGCGTCGGCGGCGGGCTCGGCTTCGCCGGGGGCGACGCTGACGACCAGCCGCGTCCCGGTGTCGGTCGCGCCGCGCAGCCCCTCGACGGTGTCGACGGCGACCACCGCGCCGTCCTGGAGGATGGCGACGCGGTCGCAGACGGACTCGACCTGCCCGAGGATGTGACTGGAGAAGAAGACGGTCGCGCCCCGTTCGTTCTCCTCGCGGACGATCTGTCGCATCAACCGGGCGCCGTTAGGGTCCAGTCCGCTGGAGGGCTCGTCGAGGATCAGGAGATCGGGGTCGCCGACGAGCGCCATCCCGAGGGCGAGCCGCTGGGTCATCCCGCGGGAGTATCCCCCGACTGTCCGGTCGAGGTCTTCGGGGTCGAGGCCGACGCGCTCGGCGATGGCTTCGGGGTCGGGGTCGGCTCGCTTGGCCTCGCCGACGAACTCGATGTGGTGGCGACCGGTCAGCCGGTCGTACAGGTCGTAGCCCTCCGGGAGCACCCCCAGTCGCTCCCGGATGGCCTCCGACTCCTCGCGGGCGTCCATCCCCAGCACCGTCGCCGAGCCCGCGGTCGGTCGGACGAAGTCCAGCAGGATGTCGATGGACGTCGTCTTCCCCGCGCCGTTCGGCCCGAGGAACCCGAAGACTTCCCCGTCCTCGACGGTCATGTCGACCCCCCGTAAGGCGGTGACGTCGTCGAAGCGTTTCGTCACGCCGTCGAGTTCGATCGCTGGCATGGCCGGGCCTTTCGCGCCCTCCCGTTTAGCTTTTCATACATCTCCGACCCCCCGGCCGGCAGTCGCGAGTGCCGGCTGGGCCCCGGCGACCGCCTCACACCTCGTCGTCGGGGTCGTGGGAATCGGCCATCGTCTGCGCCTGCGTCGCGTAGCGCTCGCGCTCCTCGTCGTCGCCCGTCGGCTCCAGCTTCTCGGGGTCGACGTCGACGGCCGCAGTGGTGGGCTTGCGCGAGAGCAACCGGAAAGACAGCTGTTTGGTGAGCTGGCGATCGCCGTCGGGCGTCGCGTACACCAGCGTGACGAGGTTCTCGTCGCGGGAGATCCGGTCGACCAGCCAGCACCTGACCGTGTCGTCGCTCATACCTCCCCGTGGGGCGCGCGCGGGTTTGTAGCCAGCGGATCGGCGAGTGGGCGGCGGTCGGCCCGGCGGCTCCGGCGTCGACACCGCGGTCACGTCCACGAACGCCGGCGGAACCAGGTCGGTACCGTCCGCGCCGCGGACTCGTGGCGAGCGACCGCGACGCCGACGACGTGTTCGACCAGCAGCGCGGCGACGAGCGCCGCGACCCCGACGGTCTCGGGGGCGACCCCGGCGTCAGCGGCGAGGTCGGCGAGCGGGCCGACGCTCGCGAGTCCCGTCTCCAGGGCGAGCCAGGCGGTCGCTCCGGTGGCGGTGACGAGGCTGTAGCCGACGGCACTGGCGTCGACCAGTCGCGACCCCAGCGGCGCCCCGCGGAGGGCGTCGACCTCGGCGGTGTGCTGGACCGCGAGGGCGACGGCGAAGGCGACGCCCCCGACGAACGCGCCCCGGGCCCCGCCGAGGGCGGTGACGGCCGCCAGCCACCCCGTCCAGAGAGCCGTCTCGCTGAGGGCGACCGCCAGCGTCCGCCCGAGCGGGAAGCCGACCGCGGCGCCGTTGACGGCGAGGTCGACGAGGAAGTGGGCGACGAGGAGCGCCGCGGCGAGCACGACCACGCCGACGGCCGCGTCGCGCGAACGGACTCCCCCGTCGAGCAGCGCCAGCCAGACCGACAGCGCGGCCGCCTCGATCCCGGTGACGGCGACGACCAGCGCCCAGCGGCCGACCGCCGCGAGTCGCCGCGACTGGGGGACTCCGACCATGCGTCGCGGTCGCGCGCTCACCCACGTAGTTATGCGGCGCTTGTCCGGCGAGCGTCCCGCGCTCGGTCGCGCGAACCCGGCGCCCGCCGGCGGAAACCCCCGCTTATCGGCGACAGCCCTCCGCGTATCAGCCGAGATACTCCGGGCCACAGTTTCAAGACCGGGGCCGCGACACTGTGGGGCATGTCCCGACTCCGACGGCTGCTCGACGGCGTCCGGGAGACGGGTGGACGCGCGTGGGCCGGGTCGGTCGAAGACCTGCTGTACGACGGCGAGTCGGTCCGCGAGCGCGTCGAGCTGGGCGAGCGGACACGCGTCGTCGTCACCACGCATCGCCTGCTGGCGTTCACGCCCGAGAGCGACGCGGAGAACTACCGCGCGGTGGAGCTACCAAACGTCGCTGACGTGCACGCCGGTCACGAGGGCGAGGCCAACCTCCTCCGACAGGGCGCCCGCCTCGGCGTCTACGGCGTTGTCCTGCTGGCGGTCGGCGTCTTCGTCGACTTCGGATCGTTCGTCCCGACCGACGCCTTCGCGGGCGCCGGCGCCGGCCGGCTCGGTATGGGAGGGTTACTCTCCGTGCTGCAGCGGTTCCTGTCGCTGATCGCCCGCGTCGACGAGTTCGCCAGGATGATCGGCGCCCTGCTCGTACTGTTCGCCGTCTTCGTCTTCGCCGTCTACCTGCTGACCCGCGACCGCGTGCTGGAGGTGAACGTCGCCGGCGACGACGACCCGATCCGCGTGCCGGCCGACGACGAGACGGTCGACGGCGCGGTCGCCGACCTCGAAGTCACGCTGTTCGAAGGGGACGACCCCGCCCGGACGACTGACGCGGGCGTCCGCGAAGCCCCGCCCGGGGACGGCGACCCGCTGGCCGGAGACTCCCCGGCGGGCGAGCACCGAGGGGACTGAGGGCGAACGGCCCGCGGACGCAGGGTTCAAATCCGCAGAGTCGCTACCGACTGGCGATGGATCCCGACGCGGTCCGGGACCGAGCCGCCGAGTTGCCCGCCGAGCCCGGCGTCTACCAGTTTCTCGCGCGCGAGCCGCGTGGCCGAGCGAAGCGAGGCCACGGAACTGGCGAGCGGCGAAGCCGCGAGCCGCGCGGAGGGAGCGCCAACGACGGCGACGGCGGAGGGTCCGACAGCGGGGGACAGGCGGACGGGGCCACGTCTTCGGACGCCGACCTCGCCGAGACCGACTCGTACGAACGGGTCCTCTACGTCGGGAAGGCGGTGGACCTGCGGAGCCGCGTCCGGTCGTACGCCGACCCCAGGAGCGAGCGCATCCGGCGGATGGTCGCCGAAGCGGAGTCCGTGGAGGTGGCGGTCACCGACACGGAAACGCAGGCCCTCCTCCTGGAGGCGAACCTCATCAAGCGCCACCGGCCCCGGTACAACGTCCGGCTGAAAGACGACAAGTCCTACCCGCTGGTCCAGCTGACCGCCCACGAGTTCCCCCGGATCGAGATCACCCGCGACCCGGACCCCGGCGCGACGGTCTTCGGCCCGTTCACCGACAAGGGCCGCCTGGAGACCGTCGTCAAGGCCGTCCGCGAGACCTACGGCCTGCGAGGGTGTTCGGACCACAAGTTCGGAAACCGCGACCGGCCCTGTCTCGACCACGACATCGGGCTCTGTTCGGCCCCCTGCGTCCCCGAAACCGACATCGACGCCGAGGGGTACGTGGGCGACGTGGAGGCTGTCGAGCGCTTCTTCGAGGGCGAGACGGGCGCGCTGGCCGACCCGATCAGCCGCGAGATGGAGGCGGCGGCCGGCGACCGGGAGTTCGAGCGGGCGGCGAACCTCCGGGACCGGCTGGACGCGGTCGAATCGATCCACGGCGAGGCCGGCGAGGCGGTGGCGAGCGAAGGCCGCCACGAAGCGTCCGGCCGCGAGCGCGCGGTGGACGTGCTCGGCGTCGCCGTCGAGGGCGGGACCGCGACCGTCGCGCGGCTCCACAGCGAGGACGGCAAACTCGTCGACCGCGAGCGCCACACGCTCGACGCGCCCGAGGGCGAGCGGGCGGGCGCGGTGCTCGCCGCGTTCGTCGCTCAGTTCTACGCCGAACGGGAGTTACCCGACGCGGTCCTCTGCTCGGACCATCCCGACGACGCGGACCTGGAGCGCTGGCTGGAGCGGGAGGGCGTCGCCCTTCGGGTTCCGGGGACCGGTCGCGAGGCGACACTGGTCGACCTCGCGCTCAAAAACGCCCGCCGCCGGGAGCGCCGCGACGACGAGGGGCGCGCACTCGCGAACGCGCTCGGCCTCGGCTCGCGAGTCGAGCGGATCGAGGGCTTCGACGTGAGCCACGCGCAGGGGAGATCCGCGGTTGGCAGCGACGTGACCTTCGTCGACGGCGAGCCCGAGAAAGCCGACTACCGCCGGAAGAAGCTCGCCGACGAGAACGACGACTACGCGAACATGCGGTCGCTGGTTCGGTGGCGCGCCGACCGCGCCGTCGAGGGCCGCGACGAACGGCCCGACCCCGACCTGCTGCTGATCGACGGCGGCGAGGGACAGCTCGGCGCCGCGCGTGACGCGCTGGCGGCGGCCGGCTGGGACGTGCCGGCGATCGCCCTCGCGAAGGACGAGGAACTGGTCGTGACTCCCACGACCGTGTACGACTGGCCCGACGACGCCGGCCACTTGCACCTCCTCCAGCGCGTGCGCGACGAGGCCCACCGCTTCGCCGTCCAGTACCACCAGACGCTGCGCGACGACGTGTCCACGGTGCTCGACGACATCGACGGCGTCGGGCCCGAGACGCGCAAGCGACTCCTCCGGCGGTTCGGCAGCGTCGAGAACGTCCGGTCGGCGTCTCGCGAGGAACTGGAGCGCGTCGACGGCGTCGGGGCCAAGACCGCCGGAACGCTCGCCGAGCGACTGTGAGCGTGGATCGATGGAGCCCGACCCGCCGAGCGACACGTAATTTATCACGCCGGGCGCAGTAGTGTCAATCGATACAGTATGTCCCGAACTGGTCCCGGTTCCGGCCGCCCGCCCGGTTCGCTCTCGCGGACCTGGCAGTACGCCCTCGTCGGCGGTGTGGTGTCGATGGCGCTCACACTCGCCGCTTACTGGCGTTCCGGCGCGGGCGATTACTTCTCGATCGGTCTGGTCGTCGTCGGCGGACTGATCGCCGGCTTCCTCGCCCGCCGGTACTCGGCCGACGTGAGCGCTGCGAGTCTCAGGGCCGGCGTGATCGGCGGCCTCGCCGGCTACGTCTGGATCGCGCCCTCGATACTCGCTACCGCCGAGAGTTTCGCCGACGCGTGGTCGTTCGCTCCCGCGGCGGCGCCCCTGTTCGTCGTCTTCAGCGCCGCCGTCGTCGGTCTCGCCGCGGTCCCGGGTCTCGTCGGCGGCCTCGTCGGCGCCTGGGTCTGCAGTCGAACCGGCCAGCAGCGGGCTGTCGCGACGAGTAGCTAACCGAAGACCGTATCCGAGTCGGCCGGCTGTCGGTTCCCTCTCGACCGCGTCGGCGTCGCCACAGTGTCCCTCGCACCGTTCGACGGTCGCGCTACCGAGGTCGTCGACAGACACCGGATCGTCCGGTAGGCTCGCGCTACGATCGAAACCGGCGGGTAACTATCGGCGCGGGCGTCGAGCGACCGCCCATGGCCTATCGAACGACCATCGGCTGGTCGCTCGTCAGTTCCGGCGTCGTCACGCTCCTGCTCGAATATCTCCCGTACCCCTCGATCTACTGGGGTATCGGCCTGCTCGTCCTGGGCGTTCTCGTCTTCGTGACGCGGCGGATCTACTGACCGTCCCGACCCGGCGAATCGGCCGACCACGCACTCGGGTCCGTCCGGAACAGTCAACGGGCCGTCCCTCGTGGGTCCGGGTATCGTGACCGACGCACCTCCGACCGACGACCGCCCGCCCGAATCCGTCGCCGCCGCAGCGCCCGAACCGCCGGTCGCGGCGGCCGAACGGACCGAGGCCGCGGAGCCGGTCCACGCCGTCGGTATCGGCCCCGGAAACCCGGAGTCCCTCACCCCACGCGCGGATCGGGCGATCCGCGAGGCCGACGCCGTCGTGGGCTTCGAGACGGTCGTCGACCACGTCCGCGACCGTATCGAGGGGGACGTCTTCGCCTGCAGCTACGACAACCAGACCGAGCGGCTGGCGGCGTTCGCCGACCGGGTCGCCGACGGCGCCGCGGGGACGGCGGTCCTGATGGGCGACCCCAACGTCTCCGGCTATCAGTTCCTCGGCCGCGTCGAGCGGGCCGTCGACCGACCCGTTCGCGTGGTCCCCGGAATCTCCGCGATACAGGTCGCCGCGAGTCGCGCCCGAACGCCGCTGGAGGCGGCGACGTTCGTCACCCTGCACAAGCGCGGCGACCTGGCCGCCGACCGCGAGCGCCTGCGGGCCGCCGTCGGTGACCGCCACCTGCTAGTGCTCCCGCGACCCTACGACACGATGCCAGGGGACATCGCGGCCGACCTGTGCGGCGCCGGCGCGAGCGAGTCGCTGACCGCGATCGTCTACGAGCGACTCACCCACGACGACGAGGCGGTGACCCCGACGACGCTGGGCGACCTGGCGACCCGCGCCGGTGGGGACGGGCCGGACGACACGCCGTTCTCCGACCTGTCCGTGCTGGTCGTCCGGGCGGCGGACGAACCGACCGATGCCGCGGGGTCGGAATCGACGGGGGGCGACGGATGAAGGGGCTGGTCCTCGGTGGAACGAGCTCCGGCGTCGGCAAGACCGTGGCGACGCTGGCGGTGATCCGCGCGCTCGACCGCGAGGGCGTCACCGTCCAGCCGGCCAAGGCAGGCCCCGACTTCATCGACCCGAGCCACCACGAACGGGTCGCCGGTCGCCCCTCGCGGACGCTCGACCGCTGGCTCCAGGGCGCGGACGGTCTGCGGCGCAACTACCACCGCGGCGAGGGCGCGGACGGCCGCGGCCCGTCCGCTCGGGAGACGGGGTCCCCCGCAGTCTGCGTCGTCGAGGGCGTCATGGGGCTGTACGACGGCGACGGCTCCTCGACGGCGATGGTCGCCGAGGCGCTCGACCTACCGGTCGTCCTCGTCGTCGACGCGAAGGCGGGGATGGAGAGCGTCGCCGCCACCGCCGTCGGCTTCCGCGAGTACGCGGCCCACGCCGGCCGCGACATCGACGTAGCGGGGGTGATCGCCCAGCGCGCCCACGGCGGCCGCCACGCCGACGGGATCCGCGAGGCGCTGCCCGACGGTCTGACCTACTTCGGCCGGATCGCGCCCGACGACGCCCTCGAAATTCCGGATCGCCACCTCGGCCTCCACATGGGCGAGGAATCGCCGCTCGGCGAGGACGCGCTCGACGCCGCCGCCGAGCACCTCAGGGTCGACCGCCTCCGAGCGGTGGCCCGAGAGCCGCCCCGTCCCGAAGCGTCCGGCGGTGTGAGAGGTCCCAGCGGCCCGCGTAGCGGGGACGCGGGCGGCCCCCGCGTCGCCGTCGCCCGCGACGACGCCTTCTGCTTCGTCTACCCGGCGACGCTCGAACGGATCCGCGAGCGGGGCGAACTCGTCCCGTTCGCGCCCGCCGATGGCGAGGGCCTGCCCGACTGCGACGGCGTCTATCTGCCGGGCGGCTATCCCGAGCGCTTCGCCGCCGACCTCGCGGCGGGGCCGGCGCTGGACTCGCTGGCCGACCGCGCCGCCGACGGCCTGCCCGTCTTCGGCGAGTGCGGCGGCCTGATGGCGCTCGCCGAGTCGCTGACGACGACCGACGGCGAGACCTACGAGATGGCCGGCGTCCTCCCCGCCGATATCGAGATGCACGAGCGCTACCAAGCCCTCGACCACGTCGAACTCCGCGCCCGCGAGGACACGCTTACCGCAGCGACGGGCGACCGGCGTCGGGGCCACGAGTTCCACTACTCTTCGGCCGACCCCGCCGGCGACGCCCGCTTCGCCTTCGACGTGGAACGGGGCGACGGCATCTCCGAGGGTCGCGACGGCCTCACCGAGTACCGGACGCTCGGCACCTACTGCCACTGCCACCCCGAGAGCGGCGCCGTCGACGCGTTCCTCGACACGCTGTAGCCGCTTCTCGCCTGTCCGGTCGTCCCTCTCGTTGCCCGCGTGACCGCCGTTGTGTATCGCGCATTTCGGTTTATGACCGTCGACTGGCCCGGTCGGCTCAGAGTGCGAAAACGGCGGGAGAGCGGCCGCTCGAACGCTCGGACCCGAGTTTCACTGGAATCGGGAGCTACCGGGGAACGAACCCGTCGATCAGGTCGACGACGGCGTCGGGTCGCTCGCGGGGCGCCCAGTGGGCACAGCCGTCGAGGAGTCGGAACTCGGCCTCGGGGAGGCGAGCGGCGGCGCGCTCGCTCCAGCGGTGGGGGAACACCTCGTCGTGTTCGCCGTGGAGCAGCAGCGTCGGAACGTCGAGGCCGTCCAGTCGGTCGGTGAAGTCGGTGCGATAGCCGTCGGGACCGACCTCCGCGGCGCGGAAGCTCCGGAACGCCTTCCCGACGCCGGGGCGCTTGACCTCCGCCCAGACGGCGTCGACCGCGTCGGCCGAGAGCCGGTCGGTGTCGTGGACGATGTTCCCCAGGCTGGCCGCCGTGAATCCGCGGCTCCGCCGCATCAGCGCGACCGAGACCTTGTTGGTGAGCCCCTGTTTCGACAGCAGGCGCGTGAGCGCGCCGTTGGCGAGGGACGTCCCGAGCCCGTAGCTGTCGAACAGGACGAGTCGGTCGACGCGCGCGGGGTCGCGGAGCGCGAACCCGAGCGCCGCGCCGCCGCCCATCGAGATGCCGGCGACCGCGGGGTCGTCGAGGCCGACCGTCTCGACGAACGATCGGACGATGCCGACGTGGGTGTCCAGCGAGTACGTCACGTCGGGCTTGGCGCTGCGACCGTACCCCAGCAGATCGGGCGCGAGAACGCGGAACTGCCGGGCGAGCGGGTCGACGACTGCGCCCCAGCTCACGTCCGCGGCGTCGATGATCCCGCCGTGCAGCAGTACCAGCGGCGGGTCCCCCGGGTCGCCGGCGGCCAGGTAGTGGATCCGGTGGCCGTCGACGACGGCCGTCTCGTGGTTCGCGTCGCCCATACCGCTCGGTCGTCCGCCGGGACAATCAATCTCGGGGCGCGATCACCCGCGTCGCGCGCTCTCGAACACCCGCGACCGGGCGACCAGCAGCGTCGTCAGGTGATCGCCGTCGAGCACGGTCAGGTCCCCCTCGGGCAACCGGTCCCGAAGGCGCTCGGCGTCGGCGAGCGGGACGTTTCCGTCGGCGTCACCGTGCCACAGGCCGACCGGGACCGCCACCTCGTCCGGCGAGACGCCCCAGCCCTCGGCGGTCCAGGTGAGTTCGGTGACCGCGCCGTCGCGCGACGGGCCGACGGCTTCGAGGAAGTCCTCGAACACGATCTCAGACGCGTCGGCCGGGACCTCGTCGGGATCGTCGGTGTACTGTGCGAGCACCGCCGACGGGCCGCTCCAGTCGGCCAGTCGCGACTGCCCGCGAAGGGCGGCCCCGAGGAGGCGAGGCGTCGCCGCGGCCAGTCGGCCGAGGACGCGCTGGAGTCGCGGCGTCGCCGCGGCGACCGACGGGGGCACGGCCCCGGAGACGAGGTCGATCCGGTCGACGAGATCCGGCCGCGTCGTCCCCAGTGCGAGCGCGTCGGCCGCACCGCCGGAGAAGGCGACGACGCGGACCCGCTCGACCCCGACGGCGGACAGGAGCGGTTCGACCCACGCGGCGGCGTCGGTCGGTCGCCGGCCGGGCCACGCCGACGACCGGCCGAACCCCGGCCGGTCCGGTGCGATCACCCGAACATCGGCTCTCCGGGCGGCCGAATCGAACAGCGCACCCAGGCGCCGCGAGCCCGGCGTCCCGTGGAGGAAGACCACCGGCTCGCCGGTCGCGGCCCCGTACTCCGCGTAGGCGAGCCGTCGCCCCGCCTCTCCGTACTCGGTCGTCCGCGGCTCTCCGTCCGGGACCGACGACGCATCGGATCCGTCCGCCACCGGCTGCGAGGCGTCGTCCCCGTCGGCGCGCTTCGAAGCGGGCGTCGAGTGGCTCATCGGTCGATCGTAGCCGGTCCGTGGCCTCGGGCTTTGTCCCGGATCAATACGGTTTTTTATACGTAGCGCCTCCGGGGAGTCGATGCGGCAGGTCACCTTCGAGACGACGTATCCCCCCGATGCGGCACACCCGATCCACCGGGAGCTGGCGGCCGACGGGCCGGTGACGCGGGCGGATCTGTTGATCTGGGGGCCGACGGCCGACGTGACGACGCTGACCTGGTTCGACGCCGAGCCGGCGGCCGTGAGCGAGGTCCTCGACGCGGTCGGGTCGGCGACGGAGACGCGACTGGTCGCCGCCGACGGCGGTGTCGTGAGAGAGGCGAACGGCACCTCGTCGGAGCTGGGCTCCGACGGTGGGACCTACGCCTTCGTCCGGCAGTCGGCGTACGAACTGCCCGGTGCGGTGCTGGACGCGGTCGGCGACGCGCGGGTGGCCTTCGTCCCGCCGGTGACCTTCCGGGCGTCGGGCGTGGCTCGGTTCGAGGCCGTCGGCGAGTCCGAAGCGCTCTCGGCGTTCTACGGGGACCTGAACGCGGCCGCCGACACCGAAGTCGTCCGGGTCCGCGAGTTCCGCCGGTGGCCCGAGCCCGCGCGGCTGACCGACCGCCAGCGGGAGGCGCTGGCGGCGGCCGTTGGGGCGGGCTACTACGACGTGGAGCGGTCGGGCTCGGTCGCCGACGTGGCGACCGAGTTGGACTGTGCAGCCAGTACGGCCGGCGAACTCCTGCGGCGGGCGGAGTCGGCCGTCCTGACGGCCTTCGTCGGTGAGTCCTGACGCGGCGACGCCGAGCGAATTCGGCCACCGGCAGGCGTCGCGGCAACCACAACCGGGAGGGTGCGACGGCGCGAACGACGCGTATGCCCACCCTCTCGGCGATCCGGGTCCACCCGGTCAAGTCGCTCGACCCCGAGCCCGTCGAGTCGGTTCGGCTGACCGACTCGGGCGCCATCGAATCCGACCGCCGGTACGCCGTCTTCGACGCCGACGGCGAGTACGTCAACGGGAAACACGAGCGCCGCGTCCACCGGATCCGCTCGGCGTACGACTTCGAGCGCGGGACGCTCCGGCTGCGCGAGCAGGGCAGCGACGAGTGGGACGCCTTCGACCTCGACGCCGACCGAAAGGACCTCGACGCGTGGCTGTCCGAGTTCTTCGGGTACGACGTCACCGTCCGCCGCGACGACGAGCAGGGGTACCCCGACGACACGTCGGCGGGTGGGCCGACGCTCGTCTCGACCGGGACCCTGGACGCCGTCGCCACCTGGTTCGACGGGGAGTCGGGCCGGCCGGCGATCGACGCCGCGGAACTGCGCCGGCGGTTCCGCCCCAACCTCGTCGTCGACGCGCCCGCCTTCTGGGAGGACCGGCTGTACGCCGACCGCGATTCGACGGTCCCCTTCTCGGTCGGCGGCGTCGAGTTCGCCGGCGTCAATCCCTGCCAGCGCTGCGTGGTCCCGACCCGTGACCCGACGACCGGCGAGGCCGACGACGGATTCCGCCAGCGGTTCGTCGAGCGCCGTCGGGCGACCCTGCCCGAACGGGTCGATCGCGACTGGTACGACCACTTCTACCGCCTGATGGTCAACACCCGCGTCCCCGACGCCCCGGCCGCACTTTCCGTCGGCGATCGCGTCGAGCGCGACCGCGACCCCGCCACGGAAAGCGCCTGAGACGACTCTCCTCGCGCTTCGTTTTGAACCGACGACAGCTGAGACCCGGATCTCGATAAATCACATACTGCGATATAGAATAGCGAGGCATCGCCGTCACGGATTTGCGGTTGGCTCGCCCAGTTCCCGTCGTTATGTGATCAGAGATATAGTGTCTCTCGGATTTCATATCTAGCGTCGATAAGATACCTGCGTGCTTGTGATGCCGGCGCGCCGCCCGGCCTCTCAGGGATCAATCAAAGAGGAGTACAGCCATCGCATTCGAGATTTAATATTAATATAGAGCAAATGTATTAATAAGAATTTCCTAATTATGGGTGCCTTTTAGCAGTTATTTTAATAAGTACGCCACTCCCATCTCGTGATACGATGAGCGAACACGAGTCGATACACGCTCACGACGGTTCGCACGACGGACAGAGCCACGGACACGGTGGGTCGTCCACGAGCAGTCGGAAACTGGCCGCTGTTTCCGTCATCAACCTCCTCGGCTTCCTCGCCGAACTCGCCGGGGGCCTGCTGTTCGGATCGGTGGCACTGCTCAGTGACGCCTTCCATATGCTGTTCGACGCGCTCGCGTACGTGATGGCGTTCGCCGCCGCGTACGTGGCCGACCACTACGGCGACGGCGACGAGTGGTCGTATGGCTTTCACCGACTGGAGCCCTTCGCGGCCTTCCTCAACGGCGTCCTGCTGTTGCCGATGGTCGGATTCATCCTCTGGGAGTCCTACCAGCGGTTTCTGAACCCCATCGATATCGGAACGGGACCGACGTTGATTATCGCGTTCGGTGGACTGCTCGTCAACGTCGGGTCGGTGTACGTGCTGCAAGGCGGGGAGATGAGTCTCAACGAGCGCGGCGCGTTCTACCACCTGCTCGGCGACGCCGGCGGCTCGGTGGCAGTCATCGTCTCCACGGTCGCCATAGAGGTGACCGGTATCCGGATCGTCGACCCCATAACGGCCGCCCTCATTGCGGTCGTGGTGACGTGGTCGGCCCTGAAGGTGCTGCGCGGGAGCGGGGCCATTTTCTTCCACCGGACGCCGTTCGACACGGACGAAATCCGGACGCACCTCCTCGGTGTGGAGGGCGTCGAGGCTGTCGACGACTTGCACGCGTGGCAGATATGCAGCCAGATTACCGTCGCCACCACGCACGTCGAGACCGCCGTGGACACGATGGCGGAGGCCGAGGACGTGATACGGTGCGTCCACGAGGAACTCGGACACCACGGCGTCGACCACGCCACCGTCGAACTCTGTCCCGGCTACGACGACCGCGACACCCATCTCGACGACCACACCCACTGACGATGGCTGACAGTTCCGCTACCGGGTTCACGGCTACGGGACGGACAGCTTCCCCCATGTTCGAGATTCTGGAAGCGACCCGCGACGACGTGGTCGCGGTTCGGATGGGGCACGGCACGCCCGGCGGGTATCGGGAGTTCTACGACTTACTCGTCGAGAAGACCGACGAGTACGGGACGGTACACGTCTACGAGGCGGCGACAGAGTGGACGCTGGCGACGTATCTATCGCACCTGCACGGCGTCGTCCCCGACCTGCGAGCCGGGCCGAAATTCGACATCGGGCGGTATGCCGCGGTCGGCGATTCCCGCTGGGCGAAGCTCCTCTACCACCAGTGGCAGGCCATCGCCCCCGTCTGGCCGGTCGCCCCGGAGGCGATGCGCTACTACGAACTGCAGGAGCGACGTCGAGCCCTCGACTGGGTGACGGCGGGTACTGCGAACCCTGATCGGAAACCGTCCCCTCCAGCTGGTGAGCGCAGCTGTTCCCAGCGATTTTGAGATGACGTGGAATACCCCTCAACCGTGACTATGGACTCGGATCGGTGCTTCCTCACCGCACTCCTCGCCGATGTTGCCCTGATCATCGGATACGTCGCTAGCGCGCTGGTCCCCGATCGTCGCCTCTGGCCGATCGGTGACAGCACGTGGCGATGGTGGGTCAACTGGTCGGCCCTGTCCGTCGTCTTCGCCGGGTACCCCGTGCTGGCCTACCGAGATCGGGATTCGGTCGAGGTCACGAGTTCCCCGGTCAGAATCGGCGGTGCTATGGTCTCGGCCCTCGGTATGGCGTTTTCGCTCTCGGCCCTGTTCGAACTCGGCTGGATGGAAAGCAGTGGCCGTGAGAGAGCTTCGGACGGACGGCATCTACGCGTACACGCGGAACCCCCAGAGCGTCGGGTTCATCACGTTCATCGTCGGGGCGCTCCTCGCAGTGAACTCCCGGAAGCTCGCAGTCCACGGCCTCCTGACTGCCGTCATCTACGTCCTCTTCCCGTTCGCGAAAGAGCCGTGGCTCCGTGAACACTACGGCGAAGAGTACGAGGCGTACTGCGACCGGACACCTCGATTCATAGGGAGAACGAAACGAGATTCCGAGCGGACATGACGGAGGAACACCCGACAGAGTACGTTTTGCCTCGTCGAACGGCCGGCAGCCTACAACGGAGCGATGCGGGCACTCGTCGATGCGGCGATGGGAACCGTCTCACTCGAACCCGCAGTTGAACAGAGCGTGGGAACTCACACGACCGAGTGAACGGCGTGACACAACTCACTGGACTGTGTCGTCCGGGTAGATGACCTGTCGTATCCTTTCGAACACATACCGAAGAGCGGTGAAATCGGGAAACAGGTCTGAATTCTCGCCGCCCTTCCGACCAACGCTGCCTAAATCTGCATAGTCCCTGAAAGTCGGGACTGGAGTCGGGACAGACGGGACGATGGCGGTTCGCGGAACTGCTCGACAGCGAGGAAACCGCGTGCGCGTCAGTTGTCGTCGTCGTCGAGGCCGCCGCCCCAGTTTAGAGCGTCGGCCTGCTTGCCGCCGGTACCGCCGGTACCGCCGTTGCCGCCGCCACCGAAGCGCCTGACGGCGGCGCCGAGGGCGGCGACCGCCGCGACCGCTCCCGCACCGGCGTAGGGGAGCCAGTCCGGTTCGACGTCGAGGCCGTCGAGCGGACCACCGCCGTTGCCGCCACTGCCACCACTGCCGCCGGTACCGCTCCCGGTCGTCGTCGCCGGGGGTGTCGGGGCGTCGGTCGGCGTCGCCGTCGGTCCGGGAGTCCCCGGCGCCGTCGTCTGCGTCCCGGTCGGCGTGGCGGTCCCGTCGGTCGGCGACCCCGCCGTCGCGGTCGGAGTGTCCGTCGGCGTCGTCCCGGCGGACGCGTCGGTCGGTGTCGCGGTGGGTGTGTCGGTGGCCGTCGCGGTCGGAGTGTCCGTCGGCGTCTCCCCGGTGGGCGTATCGGTCGGCGTCGCGGTCGGCGTGGCCGTCGGGGTATCGGTCGGTGTCGCGGTCGGCATCGGGGTCTGGACGGCGTTCGGCGGGTCGAGCGCCGCGACCTCCGCGCTGGCGACGTACACGGAGTCGTTGCCGAAGGCGGCGGTCGTCCGCAGCGGCGCGGCGGTGTCGTAGGCCCACCGTTCGGCCCCCTCGGAGTCGAAGGCGTACAGGCTCTCGTCTTCGCTACCGACCGTCACGAGGTCGCCGGCGACGGCCGGCGTCGACCGAACGGCGTCGCCGGCGTCGGCGGTCCACCGCTGGCCCCCTTCGAGGTCGAAGGCGTAGAGCGTCCCCGCGAGCGTGCCGACGTAGACGGTATCCTCGGTCAGCGCCGGCGCCGCCCTGACGGGCCCGTCCAGTTCCACCGACCAGCGTTCGGTCGCCTCGTCGTCCCCCACATCGAGGGCGTAGAAGCGGCCGTTGCGGTCGCCGACGTACACGGTGTCGGTCGTGGCCGCCGGCGCGGCGACGGTCGCGCTCCCGCGGGCCCGAAAGCCCCACAGCTCCTCGCCGGTCGCGGCGTCGAACGCAGAGACGACGCCGCTGGGCGAACTCGCGTAGACGCGCCCGCCTGCGGCCGCGGGGCTGGTCCCGCCCCTGTCGACACGGCCGGTCCACCGCTCGGTCCCGTCGGCGCGGTCGACCCCGTAGAGCCGCCCACCGGAATCCATGGCGACGACCAGATCCGACCGGCGGACGACGGCCGCCGGCACCGGATCGTCCGTCTCGAAGGTCCACCGCTCGGTCCCGTCGCCGGCGTCGAGCGCGCGGACGGTTCCGTCGGCGCCTCCGAGGTAGACGCCGCCGGCGTCGGCGACCGGTCCGGTCAGGTCGGTGTCGGCCTCGTAGCGCCACCGCTCGGCGCCGCCGGTCGGGTCGAGGGCGTAACAGACCTGGCCGTCGTCTGCGGTGTACAGCGCGTCGCCGGTCAGCGCAGGCGATCCCGTCGCAGTGCCGCCGGTTTCGTACGTCCACCGCGTCGTCACCGCGTCGAACGAACCGCGGTCGATCGCGGTCTGCGAACCGCTCCCGAGCGCGACGTAGAGCCCGCCCACGACCGCGACCAGGTCGTCGACCACCGAGATCGAGGGGTCGTCGACGGGCAGGTCCGCCCGCCAGTTCTCGGTCCCCCCCGTGCGGGAGTAGGCGTACACGGTGTCCTCGACGGTCGCGATGTAGACGGCATCGTCGGTCACCACCGGCTTGCGGCTCGCCGCCACCCCCATATCGACCGACCAGCGCTCGCTGCCGCGGGTCGTGTTCAGCGCGTAGAGCGTGCCGTCGGCCGTCGGGACGAACACCGTGTTCCGCCCGACGGTCGCACCGCCGACGACCGCGCTCCCGAGGTCCTCGCGCCACCGGGGCCGACCGTCGTCGCGGTCGAGAGCGTAGATCGTCCCCTCGTCGTCGCCGACGTACACCAGATCGCCGCTGACGACCGGCGCCACGTCGCCGGTCGCGCCGTCCGCGTCGAACGTCCAGCGGTCGTTGCCGCCCTGAGCCTCGCGCGCGTGGACGGTCCCGTCGGTGGTGGCGACGAACACGCGGTTCCCGCCGCGGGCCAGCGCGGCACGGACCGGCGCGCCGGCGTCGAACGACCAGCGATTGTTACCACCGTCGCGGCTGAGCGAGTAGACAGTCCCCGCTTCCGTGCCGACGAAGACGCGCGAGTCTGTCACCGTGACGGGCGCCGAGACGGTTCCGTCGAGATCCCTGCGCCAGTACTGTCGCTGTGAGCCCGTCCTGATGGCCACTACCGCGGCGCCGTCGTCCATGAACGCGGTGCCGTCGGAGACGGCGGCCGCGGTCGGCGAGTCGTTGTCGGCGTCGGTTCGGTAGCGCCAGCGCGTCTCGCCCGAGGCGCGGTCGAGCGCGTACAGGCTGCCGTCCGTGCTCCGGACGTAGGCGTTGACGCGGTCGAACGTCGGTTCGGCGGTCGCGTCGATCGCCCGGTCCCACTCGACGGCGACGCCGTCGTTGGGTGCGCTCGCGGTGCTGTATCCCGTGTTCGCCGCGTCATAGGCGTACATCGGCCACCGCCGGGACGCGGCGCCGTCGGCCGCGCGGTCCGCGGGCGAGAGCCGTTCGCCAGCGACGGCGGAGAGGGTCGAACCGGCGACGCCGGCCGCGGTCAGGCCGGCGAGGAAGCGCCGCCGCGTCGGTGCGGGGCGTGTCGTCTCTGAGTGCGGGGTGGTATCGTCCATCCAGCGGGCCTCTGTCGGGGGGTCGTCCGGGGCCGCCAAATATCTTGTCGCACGCCGCTTGCGAATGCCGGCCGTCGGCGTGTCGCCGAGCGCCACCGGTCGGCCGGGTGTCAGGCGTCCCCGTCGGGTTCGGTGCCGTCACTCGATCCGGCTCGGCGGAGGCCGAGCGCGGTCAGGCCGCCGATCCCGGCCAGGGCGGCCCAGGCCGGCAGCGCCCCGTCCCCGCTGGTCGTCGCCGCCGCGCCGCCACCGTTCGCGCCGTCCCCGCCATCGGCCGCCGTCGCAGTGGCCGTCGGGGTGGCCGCCGCCGTCGGGGTCGCTGTCTCCGTGAGCGCCGGTGTCGGGGAGCGCGTGGCGGTCGGCGTCCCCGCCGGCGTATCGGTCGCGGTAGGGGTAGCGGTCGGCGTGGGCGTGGCCGTCGGCGTCTGAGTCGGGGTGGCCGTCGGCGTCGGACTCGGGGTAGCGGTCGGCGTGCTCGTGGGCGTGGCCGTCGGCGTCTGAGTCGGAGTGGCCGTCGGTGTCGGCGTCGAGGCCGATATCTCGGTCCGGTCGCCGGGTTCGAGCGCGACCAGCCCGTCACTGGTCGCCCAGACGGTGTCGGCGGCGACGGAGATGTCGACGGGGCCGTCGGCGACCTCGGCCGACCAGAGCTGCGTCCCGTCGGTCATCTCCAGCGCGTAGACGGTCCCCTCCTCGCCGCCGAGGTACAGCACCTCGCCGCCCTCGGTCAGCACCGGCGCGGCGGTGATCCCCTCCTCGAGTTCGACGTGCCACTTCTCGGCCGCCTCGTCGGTTTCGCCGCTCGCCGTGTTGAAGGCGTAGACGTGGCCTCGGTCAGTGGCCGCGTAGACGGTGTCGTAGCGATAGGTGAGCCCCGATCGGACGCCGCCGACGAGCGACTTCTCCAGCCGCGTGGTCCCGTTGCGGGAGTCGACCTCGTAGAGGTCGCCGTCCCGGTTGGCGAAGTAGGCGTACCGACGGTCGATCGCCGGCGCGGCCATGGCACCGCCCGTCGGGCCGTACTCCAGCCGGTTGGCCCGGCCCGTGGAGTAGTCGAGGCCGACGATCCGCCCGTTTTCGGTCGGGACGTACACCGTCTCCTTGTCCGGGTCCACGGTGATCGGGGCCGAAACCACATCGTCGCGGTCGGTATCCCACTTCAGGAACCCCGCGCGGGCTTCGAACTGGTAGACGGTGCGCTCGCTCGCGACGTAGGCGTTGCTCTTCTCCGGATCGACCGCCACCGGCGAGGCGACGGTGTCGCCGACGTCGTAGGACCAGTCCTCCTCGCCCTCGCCGGAGCTGTAGGCGTAGACCATCCCGTCCTCGGTCCCGACGAAGACCGTGTCGTCGACCACCGAGGGACAGGTGACGACTCGCGAGGGCGTGCTGACGCTCCAGATCTGCTCGCGTGACTCGATGTTGTACGCGACAACGCCGTCCTCGGTCCCCACGAACAGGCGGACCCCGACGATCGCCGGCTGGGTCGTCGTCGCGATGTCCTCCTCCCAGCCGATCCGGACCCCGTCGGACGGACCGGTCGCGAGCGTCCGCCCGGTGTTCCTGAGATTGTTCCCGAACATCGGCCAGTTGTCCCGCGTCTCGAGGGCAGCGTCGCGGTCGGCCGCTCCCGCTCCGTCGACCGTCGCCCGCTCGCTCGCACCGGTCCCGCTGAGCGCGGCGGTCGCGGGGAGGGCCCCGGCGACCGCCGCGAGGAATCGCCGCCTGCTCGACCCGCCGGTCATGATCTCGCACCCCTCGCGAGAGCGCCTGTTCGACCGCTTACACGCCCGAAAATGCCCTGTGCCCGTCGCATACCGATGTAACTGTCGACTTCCGGGAAATAACTTTCTGTTGGCACAGGACTGTCCGACGGCGCCCGTCCGGGACCGGCACGTCGACTGCGAGCGGTCGCCGCCACGGCCGGCCCGCGACCGGGGAGCGAGGGGGTCGGTCGGACGGACGGCTCACCGCGCCGGGCAGGTCACCACTCCAGTTGGCCCCCGCTCTGGTACTCGGTGACCTGCGTCTCGAAGAAGTTCTTCTCCTTGTCGAGGTCGGCGGCTTCGGACATCCAGTCGAAGGGGTTGTCCGTCCCGTACTGTTCCGGGAGGTCGAGCTGGGAACACCGGCGGTCGGCGACGTACTCGACGTATTCGGCGAACTGTTCGGGTCCCATCCCGAGGATCTCCTCGGGACAGGCCTCGCGAGCGTAGCGCTGTTCGAGTTCGACCGCCTCGCGGATCAGCTCGACGATCTCGGCCTCGAAGTCGGCGGTCCAGGCGTCCGTCTCGGCCCGGATCTCGTCGATGAGGTCGACCCCGAAGCCCAGGTGCAACGACTCGTCGCGCATGATGTACTCGAACTGCTGGCCGATCCCCGTCAGCTTGTTCTGCCGTTTCAGCCCGAGCATCATCGCGAACCCCGCGTAGAAGAAGATCCCCTCCATGACGACGTAGAAGCCGACCAGGTCCCGGATGAACGCGCGCACGTCCCCCTCGTCGTCGATGGTGAACTCGGGGTCGTCGACGACGCGGGTCAGATCGACGACGAAGTCGTCTTTCGCCTGGATGGCGGGGATGCGGTCGTACATCCCGTAGAGGTACTCGGGGTCGAACCCGAGCGAGTCACAGCAGTAGATGAACGTGTCGGTGTGGACGGCCTCCTCGTAGGCCTGCCGGAGGAGGTACTGGCGACACTCCGGGGCGGTGACGTAGTCGTACACCGCCAGGACGATGTTGTTGGCCGTCAGCGACTCGGCCGTCGAGAAGAAGCCGAGGTTCCACTCGACGAGGTCCTGCTCGGCCGCGGTCAGGGTGCCGTCCTCGTACTGTTTGACGTCCTCGCCCATGGGGATCTCCTCGGGCGTCCAGTTGTTGGCGACGCCGGACTGGTAGTACTCGCGGGCCCACTCGTAGTCCATCGGCAGGATCTTGTTCGGGTCGTGCGTGTCGTCGTCCGTCGTGTAGGTGATCGGCATCGTGTGTTCTCCTATTGGCAGGCGTCGCAGGTCGGGTCCTCGACGCTCGGCAGTTCCGAGTCGGTCCCCTCCTCGTCGACGCGGTCGACGGTGGCGTCGCTCCCGTCGCTCACGTCGCCCCCGCGCTCTTTGGTCTGCGTGCGGCCGTACTCGCTCATGTCCAGCGTGGACTTCTCGAACTGGCTGGCGCCCAGCGTGCGCAGGTAGTACGTCGTCTTCAGGCCCAGATCCCAGGCGGTCTCGTACACGTCGGCGAGGAGACTCCCGTCGGTCTCGGGGAAGAAGACGTTGTGGCTCTGGCTCTGGTCGATCCAGACCCCGCGGGCCGCCGACAGCCGCAGCTGGTGGCGCGGGTCGACCTCGAAGGCGGTCCGATAGAGTTCGCGCAGCTCCTCGGGGATCTCGCCGATCTCCTGAACGGAGCCGTCGTGGAACTTGATCCGGTCGCGGATCTCGTCGGTCCACAGGTCCCGCTCGGCCAGGTCGGCGACCAGGTCGTCGTTGACGACGGTGAAGTCACCGCTCATGTTCGATTTGACGTAGAGGTTGGAGTAGAGCGGCTCGATGGAGGCGGACGTGCCCGCGATCGTCGAGATCGTGGCGGTCGGCGCGACGGCCATCGTGTTCGAGTTGCGCATGCCGTGCTCGGCGACGTGTTCCCGGACGCGCTCCCAGTCGAGTCGCTCCTCGACCTCGACGCCGACCTCGCGGCCGCGTTCGGCTTCCAGGAGTTCGACGGTGTCCTGGGGGAGGATACCGCGGTCCCACTTCGACCCCTCGTAGCTGTCGTAGGTGCCCCGCTCGGCGGCGAGCTTCGAGGAGGTCAGGACGGCGTTGTAGGCGACGAACTCCGTCACTTCGTCGGCGAACGCGACCGCTCGCTCGTCGTTCATCGAGATCCGCTGTTCGATCAGCGCCTCGTGGAAGCCCATCATCCCGAGGCCGATAGGCCGATGTTCCATGTTCGACCGCTCCGAGCGGTCCGTCGGGTAGAAGTTCAGGTCGACGACGTTGTCGAGCATCCGCATGGCGGTCTCGACGGTCGATTCGAGCTTCTCGCGCTCGATCCCGTCCTCGTCGACGTGTTCGGAGAGATTCACGGAGCCGAGGTTACAGACCGCCGTCTCCTCGGTCGAGGTGTTGAGCGTGATCTCCGTGCAGAGATTCGACGAGCGGATCGTGCCGGCGTGGTCCTGTGGCGAGCGGACGTTACAGGCGTCCTTGAACGTGATCCAGGGGTGTCCGGTCTCGAACAGCCGGGTGAGGGTGTCGCGCCACAGGTCCGCGGCGTCGACGCGCTCGTACTGGCGGAGTTCGCCCGCATCGGCTTTCGCCTCGTACTCGCGGTACAGCTGTTCGAACGCCTCGCCGTAGGCCTCGTGCAGGTCGGGCACCTCGTCGGGCGAGAACAGCGTCCACTGCTCGTCCGCCCGCACGCGCTTCATGAACAGGTCCGGCACCCACGCGGCGGTGTTCATGTCGTGGGTGCGCCGGCGCTCGTCGCCGGTGTTGCGCTTCAGGTCGAGGAAGTCGGGGTAGTCGAGGTGCCACGGCTCCATGTAGGCGCAGGCGGCGCCGCGGCGTTTCCCGGAGCGGTTGATCGCGGCGGTCACGTCGTTGGATATCTTGAGGAACGGGACCGTACCGGTCGATTCGACGCCGGTCGACTCGATGAGCGAGCCCGACGCGCGGACGGGGGTCCAGTCGGTGCCCAGGCCGCCGGACCACTTCGAGAGCTTGGCGTGGGATTTGTAGGCGTCGAAGATGCCCTCCAGATCGTCCGGAACGGTCGTCACGTAACAGGAGGCCAGCTGTGGGTGGGTCGTTCCGGCGTGGAACAGGGTCGGCGAGGAGTGGACGAACCGGAGCGTCGAGAGCAACTCGTAGAACTCCCTCGCGCGCTCGGCGCGGTCGTCGACCGGTTCGCGCAGGGCGATCCCCATCGCGACGCGCATCCAGAACGCCTGGGGCAGTTCCAGCGGGTCACCGTCGTCGTCGAGGAAGTACCGCTGGGCGAGCGTGTCGACGGCGATGTGGTCGAACCGTTCGTCCCGCTCGGGGCGGATCGCCGCCGCCATCGCGTCCAAGTCGTAGGTTAGGAGCCGCTCGTCGACGATATCGGCGCGAACGCCCCGTTCGATCCCCTCGACGAACGCCTCGCGGTAGGCGTCGGCGTACTCCTCGCCGAGGGCGTCCGTGTCGGTGACGCGACCGTTGTCGTCGGTCGGCAGCGCCCAGCTATCGCCGGGCGGGTCCGCGCCGGTGACCGCCCGGAAGTGCTTGCGGCGGGCGACGCGGGCCGCCGCGTCGTCGTAGGCGGGGTGGCGCTCGATGCGGGCGGTCAGCTCCCCCACGATACCCTCGTCGCGTTCGTCGGCGTCGACGCCGTCGTACAGCGACCGCTCGACCGATTCGACCAGATCGTCGAGCCGTTCGTCGTCGATGATGTCTTCGTGGCCTGTGCGTGCGCGCTCCAGGACGGAGCGGATCGTCGACTGCGCTGTCAGCGTACTCATGGTAGTGTCGCCACTGTTCGGTGGCAAAGCGGCACACGCGGCCGCCCGGCTAGCCGGGCGATCCCGCCCGAAATCGCCGAGTACGGCCGCCCGCGGTGCGTTCTATCCTGTCCGACGCGTCCCGAATAAAGCTTTCCAACACCGCTTGCATTAATACAAACCCACTTGTACAAGATGCAACGAGGGGCGCCTGTGGGACAGGCGAGAGGCCATTCCGAAACTTATTCTGGTTATGTTCGGTAAATGCCGAATATGGAGAAAAACGTCGTGCAGGAGGACCTGGTGATCCACGACGCGGTGGTAGTGACCGTCGACGATCGCGGCCGGATCTACGAGTCCGGCACCGTCGTCGTTCGCGACGGGGAGATACGCGAGGTCCGGTCGAGCGAACCGGGGGACGCCGACATCGCGGCCGACCGGATGGTCGACGGCGAGGGACGGCTGGTGTTACCCGGGCTGGTCAACGCTCACGCCCATCTGGAGGGGACGGCACTGAGCGGGGCGTTCAGCGAGCTGGACGCCATGGAGCTGTTCGCGTACATGACGCCGTTCGTCGCAGGCATGGCCGAAGAGTACGACGACCTGCTGGAAGCGGGGTACGAGCTGGCGGCGCTAACCTTCCTTCAGGGCGGGATCACGGCGGTGAACACGATGGACGTACGTCCCGCGCTGGGAGCCGACATCCTCGGCGAGGCGGGCGTCCGGGCGGTGATGGGGCCGATGATCTCGGACCTGTTCTGGGACCGGTCGGTCGACGAGCAGTTCGAGCAGGCGCGGTCGTTTATCGAGTCGTACGACGGGGCCTACGACGGGCGGATCCGGGCGGCTGTCTGTCCGCACGACGACTGGTCGTGTACGCGCGAGGCGTGGGAGCGGACGGCCGACCTGGCCGACGACTACCCCGACCTGCCCGTTCACACGCACCTGCTGGAGCTGGACGAGAGCGACCGGATGGCCCGTGCGAACGGCGCCGAGGACTCGCTGGCGCTGCTGGAGGAGGTGGGACTGCTCGACGAGCGGCTGGTCGGCGCGCACTTCCGAGTGGCCGACGACGACGACGTGACCCGGATGGCCGCGGCGGACGCCGGCGTGGCTCACTGCCCCTCGATATTCGGGTACTACAACCTCGACCCCGAGACGCCCTGAACGCCGGTGGCCGACCTGCGAGCGGCCGGCGCCGACGTCGGCCTGGGGCTGGACGATCACTACTGGCACGACTCGGTGGACCTGTTCGGGGAGGCACGCTCGGCGCGGCTGCTGGCGAACCTCGACGAGGGCGCCCAGCAGTACGACTCGATGGCGCTGGTGCGGATGCTCACCGCCGAGAGCGCCGACGCCGTCGGCCTGGAGAACGTCGGCCGCCTCGCCGAGGGCGCCGCCGCGACCTGGTCGTCCTCGACGTCGACGACGCGCGGTTCACGCCGCTGACGAACGTCCCCGCACAGATCGCCAACAAGGCCTCGCGCTCGGACGTCGAGACGGTGGTCGTCGACGGCCGCGTGGTCGTCGAGGACGGCGTCATCCGGACGATGGACGCCGAGGCGGTCCGCGAGCGCGCCGAGGCGGCCGTCGAACGCTTCGCGGACGCGGCGGGGTGGGACCTCGGGCTCGGTCGGCCCGACCCGCCGGGGCTGGCCGACACGTTCGCCGACTCGCCCAAGCGCGGTCCGGCGGCGATGCTCGGCAGGCTCGGGCTCCAGCGGGTCCGGGACGCGGTCGACGTGTTCGACTGAGTCGTCGGATCTCGACGAGAACCTGGCCGACGCGGTCGACCTATGGGTGCTCGACCGCTCCGGCGGGTCGTACTCGCTCGCAGTGACGATCAGCGACGGCGAAACGACGGTGTTCTCCGCCGAGTTCGAGACACGAAAGGAGTATGACAAGGCGAACCGGGCGAATCTGCCGGGGAAGAAGACGACGGACACCGTTGAGGTGTCGACGGAGAACGATCAGGCCCTGACGGAGACGGTGATCGAAGCGGGCGAGTTGGCCATCTCGGTCAATTGAGGTGAAGCGATTTTTTCGGCAGCATCCGCGCGCCGCAGGCGCGCGGTTCCCCGCTCGCGCCGACGGCGCGAGCGGCATTTTTCACCCATGTTTTTCCCGGAGGGGTACCCGCAGCGGCCTCCGGCCGCGAGGATACCCCTCCGGGAAAAAGATGGTTCCTAGAACTCGTCGACGGGTTCGGGGACGACGCCCTCCTCGTCGTCGCCGCCCGCCAACTCGTACTCCTCGCGGAGTTCGTGGATGCGGTCGCGGATGTCGGCGGCGAGCTCGAACTCCAGGTTGTCGGCGGCGTCCTCCATACGCTCTTGCAGCCGTTCGATCGCGCGGGCGGCCTCCTCGTCGTCGTCGGGGGCGAGCGAGGATGCGCCGTCGGTGTCCGTCTTGGAGCCGGGCAGCGAGGACTCGCCGATCTCCTTGTCGATGGTCGTCGGCGTGAAGCCGTGTTCCTCGTTGTACTCCTCCTGAATCCGGCGCCGGCGATTCGTCTCGGCGATGGCCGACTCCATCGCGTCGCTGGGGTCGTCGGCATAGAGGACGACCTCGCCGTTGACGTTGCGGGCGGCCCGGCCCATCGTCTGGACGAGCGTCGTCTCCGAGCGGAGGAATCCTTCCTGGTCGGCGTCGAGGATGGCGACCAGCGACACCTCGGGGATGTCCAGTCCCTCCCGGAGGAGGTTGATCCCGACGAGCACGTCGATATCGCCCAGCCGGAGCGACCGGATGAGTTCGTGCCGTTCGAGGGTGTCCGTCTCGTCGTGCATGTACTCGACGGCGACGCCGGCCTCCTCTAGGTACTCGGTGAGGTCCTCGGCCATCCGCTTGGTGAGGGTGGTGACGAGGACCCGTTCCTCGCGCTCGACGCGGTCGTCGATCCGGTCGAGCAGGTCGTCGATCTGGCCCTCGGCCGGCGACACCTCCACGGCGGGGTCGACGAGATGGGTGGGTCGGACGATCTGCTCGACGATCTGCTCGCTGTGCTCGCGCTCGTAGTCCGCGGGCGTCGCGCTGACGTACAGCGTCTTGTCGGTCTTCTCCTCGAACTCCTCGAAGGTGAGCGGGCGGTTGTCGTAGGCCGTGGGGAGCCGGAATCCGTTGTCGATCAGCGACTCCTTGCGCGAGCGGTCGCCCGCGAACTGGCCCTTGATCTGGGGGATCGTCTGGTGAGACTCGTCGATGACGGTGAGGAAGTCGTCGGGGAAGTAGTCGAGGAGGGTGTACGGCGCGTCGCCGCTCTCGCGCTCGGAGAGGTGCACCGAGTAGTTCTCGATGCCCGAGCAGTAACCCGTCTCGCGCATCATCTCCAGGTCGAAAGTGGTACGCTCGTCGATGCGCTGGGCGGCGACGGCGTCGCCCTGGCGCTCGAAGTAGCGCACTCGTTCCTCTTTGAGGTCCTCGATCTCGGCGATGGCGCGCTGGAGGCGCTGTTCGGGGATGGAGTAGTGTTCGGCCGGGTGGATCAACACCGCGGGCTCGCTCGATACCACCTCACCCTCCAGCGGGTCGACCTTCAGCATGCGGTCGATTTCGTCCCCCCAGAACTCGACCCGGACGGCGTAGCGGCCGTACATCGGGTAGATCTCGAGCGTGTCGCCCCGCACCCGGAAGGTGCCCTGCGTGAAGTCCACGTCGTTGCGCTCGTAGTTCAGGTCGACGAGTCGCTCGAGGACTTCGTCGCGGTCGATCGACTGGCCGACTTCGAGTTCGAGGCTCATGTCGACGTAGTTCTGCGGGTCGCCCAGCCCGTAGATAGCCGAGACGGAGGCGACGACGATCACGTCGTCGCGCGTGAGCAGCGACCGGGTCGCCGAGTGGCGCAAGCGGTCGATCTCGTCGTTGATCGAGGCGTCTTTCTCGATGTACTTGTCCGTCTGTTCGACGTAGGCCTCGGGCTGGTAGTAGTCGTAGTAGGAGACGAAGTACTCGACGGCGTTGTCGGGAAAGAGTTCGCGGAACTCCTCGTAGAGCTGGGCGGCCAGCGTCTTGTTGTGGGCGATGACCAGCGTCGGTTTCTGGATCGCCTCGACGAGCCAGGAGACGGTGTTGGTCTTGCCCGACCCAGTCACGCCGAGCAGGGTCTGTTCGTCCATCCCCTCGCGGAACCCCGCGGCGAGCTGTTCGATCGCCTCGGGCTGGTCGCCCGCCGGCTCGAACGGCGCGTCGACGCGGAAGTCGCTCTCGGCCTCCGGTCTGTCCGGCGAGAGGGGGCCCTCGGTGTCGCTCATTACTCGGGGCTAGGGGCGGACGGACTTGAGGTGCGTGGTCCGAGCGGAGCGAGGACCACGAAAACGCGAGCGGTGACCGTCGGGAACCGCGAGCAGGGAGGACCACGGATGCGAACGCCGGCCGCGGGTTCAACGGCGCCGCGGCCGTAGCGCGTGCCCCATGCAAGTGTACTGCACCGACGGAACCGTCGTCGACTGCGCCAGGTACGAGGTCAACGAACACGGACTCGTGCTCTACGGGACCGGCGACCAGCAGGACCGGGAGCGGTACGACACGAGCGACCCCCAGCAGGTCGGGTTCGTGCCACACGACCGACTGTGGTACGTGCTACCGGAGGGGGTGACACCGCAGGCCGGGTTGACGGCGCCCACGCAGGGCCAGCCCGGCGCGGGGACGCGACCACAGCCCCGGCCGCGACAGTGAGCGACCGCCGGCGCTATCGAAGCGGGGCCGTCAGGACTGGAACCCCTGGCGCTCGAGTTCGTTCGCGAGCGGTGCGGGGAGGTACTCGTCTTCGCCGGGGGTGATCGCCGGGGTGAGCCAGCCGCCCTTGCAGTAGTGGTGGGCGTCGTGCTGGCAGGCGCCGGCCGAGTCGATGCGGCCGACGACGTTGTGAAGCAGTTCGTGGACGACGACGTGGCGCTGGGTCGGCCCGGGCGCGCCGGCGTCGACCAGGGAGAACTGTCCCCCGACATCGCCGTATCCGACTTCGTCGGAGGCGAAGTCGGTCACGACGACCTGATGGTAGACGCCCGCGCGCCGGCCGAGGCGGTCGCGGTACAGGTCCGACCGCAACTGCTGGAAGTTGCCGCCGGTGAAGACCGCACTCTCGTTGAGACGGCCGCCCTCGCGGACGTGCACGTCGATACCGGTGTCGTTGGCTCGCCGGATCGGCATCTCCGCGAACGCCGTTTCGATGCGGTCGTAGAACTCGGGGGACCGTTGCTCGACCCCGCGGGCGTAGTCGATCTGGACGTACATATCCATCGCCAGCGGGTCGCTCGCGGGGAGGCGGGCCCCTTCGGCGGTCCGTTGGCGAACCTCCCAGCCGTCCGGGAGCCTGTCGCCGTCGGTGTCGGGGACGGTCGGATCGGTTCCCAGCTCGAGTTCACGCCGGTCGCCGAGGCCGTCGTCGTCGGTGTCCACGTCGAACGGATCGGTGCCCAGTTCGAGTTCGCGCTCGTCGCTGATCCCGTCGGCGTCGGCGTCGGTGGAGAGCGGGCTCGTCCCGCGGTCGAGCTCGGCGCCGTCGGCGACCCCGTCCCTGTCGGTGTCGGGGTTCAACGGGTCGGTCCCCAGGTCGACCTCGCGACCGTCGGCGACGCCGTCGCCGTCCGTGTCGGGGTTGAACACGTCGGTCCCGAGCTCCCGTTCCCGGCCGTCGACGAGGCCGTCGTCGTCCGAGTCCAGCGCGCCGACGGTGTCGTTGCCGGCGGCGAGCGGTCCGGTCGCCGGGTCCGACCCCCCGTCGCCGGCCGCCGACCCGTTCGCCTCCGTCCCGGTGCCAGTCGTAGACGGGATCCCCACCTGTTCGATCTTCTCGAGAAGCGCACCGCTCACGTCGCCGTCCCCTAACGGGGAGCCGTCTCCCACTCCGCCGGTCGGCGTCGCCGGGTGCCCGTCGCGGGCGTCGACCGACTTCGCTCCAAGCGCCCCGACGCCCGCGACGAGCACCATGCCCAGCAACGCCAGCGCCAAGGCCCGTCGCACACGCGCCCTGTGAACTCCCACCGCAAAAATAGTTGTTCATACGACGTGAACGCGGCCGCCGCCCGTTCATCCGCTTCCGCCTTCGGCGCTCAAATGGCTCTAAAGCCCCTAACAGACGGGTTTCGGGTTAACCCCCAGCGCCTCCAGCGTCTCGAAGTAGTCCTCGTACTCGGCCTCGATGGTGGCACCGGCGGCGTCGAGCGCGTCGTCGATGTCGTCGGATTCGGCGGCGAGCAGGTCGCTCGCGCGGTCGACGTACTCGTCGTAGTCGTCGCCGAACGCGCGGAACGTGCTCGCGGTGCGGGGGCTGGCCTGGCCGACGAAGTAGCCGACGACCTGGTCGGCGTTGTTGCCCGCCGCGAGCGCCCAGCCGACGAACGCGCCGAGTCGCTCGACGGTCCCGGAGGCGCGATCGAGGTGAGCGACGACCGCCGGGGCGTCGCCGGGCTCGTACTCGCCGCGCTCGTCGGCGGCCGCCTCGGCGTGGTCGCGCTCGGTCGCCGCCGCGTCGGCGAACAGTTCGCTCACTTCGCCCGACGCCTCGTCCGCCCAGGCGTCGAAGCGCTCGGCGGCGAAGTGCGCGCGGTCGCCCACCGCCTGCAGCACCGCGTCGTCGTCCATCTCGCCCTCGGTGTCGGCGTACAGCGCCTTCGACGAGCCGAGCCGCGACAGTGGCGTCGCCCACTCCTCGCGGACCGCCTCGACGAACTCCTGTGAATCCATGTCGGAAGCGTCGGCGGGCGGCGGCTTGTAACCATCGTCTCCCGAGCGAGCGGGAGTGTCAGGGGCTGCGTTCGCCCGCCCGCCGACCGCGCCGCCTCTCGGAACGCCTCGCCGCGAGGCGCCCCTTCATCACGGGACCGACCGGTCGGGCGGTATGGAGATCAGACACGTCGACGCCCTGGTGACGCGACCGGGGCGCAACTACGTCCTCGTGCGCGTCGAGACGGCCGACGGACTCGTCGGCTGGGGCGACGCGACGCTCAACGGCCGCGAGAAGGCCGTCGAGGCCGCGCTCGACCACCACGTCGCGCCCGAACTGGAAGGACGTGACGCCGGTCGCGTCGAAGACGTCTGGCAGTACCTCTTCCGTGGGACCTACTGGCGGGGCGGCCCGGTCCTCAACAGCGCGCTCTCGGGGGTCGACATGGCACTGTGGGACCTCAAAGGCAAGGCGGCCGGCGCACCGGTCTACGACCTGCTCGGCGGTCGGACCCGCGAGTACGCGACCGCATACACCCACTGCGGCGACGACGATGTCGACGCCATCGTCGCCAACTGCGAGGCCGCCGCCGAGCGCGGGTTCGACCACGTCCGGGTCAACGTCGGCGACCCGGCGGGCGAGTATCTGAACCTCGACCGCGTCATCGACGGTGTCGGCGAGGTGCGCGAACGGCTGGGACCCGACCCGGAACTGATTGTCGACATCCACGGCCGAGCGACACCGCGAGAGGCCAGACGGGTCGCTCGCGGCCTCGAATCGGCCGACCTGTACTTCCTCGAAGACCCCCTTCGGCCGGAGAACCGCGACGCGTTCGAGCGGTTGCGGGCGGCGACGACCGCGCCGCTGGCGATGGGGGAGCTGTTCACGAACCCCTGGGAGATGCGCCCGCTGATCGAGGACGAACTGGTCGACTTCCTGCGAGTCGACCTCTCGCACGTCGGCGGGATCACGGCCGCGCGGAAGCTCGCGGCCCTCGCCGAGCACCACTACGTCGAGACGGCCTTCCACGGCCCGCCGGACCTCTCGCCGGTGGGCCAGGCCGCCAGCGTCCACGTCGACCTCGCAGTGCCGAACTTCGGCGTCCAGGAGTTCACCGACTACGAGGCGGTCTACGGCGACCCCGTCGACGACGTGTTCGCCGGCGGCGCGACGCTCGACGAGTCCGTCGGCGGGCTCGACGTCCCCGACGAACCGGGGCTGGGCATCGACGTCGACCGCGAGGCCGCCCTCTCCCACGAGTACGAACGCAGCCACCTCCCGACCGTCCGGCGCGAGGACGGCAGCGTCGCCGACTGGTGACCGGCGGACGGCCGCTCGCGGACCCGAAAACACTTGGCTCGGACTCGCCGATATCCGACGATGCCCTCCCCACCTCGTCGCGAGTTCCTCGCGGCCGCCGGCGCGGCCGCCGGCACCGCTTTGGCCGGCTGTGCCGCCGTCGACGGCCTGTCCGGCGAACCGCAACTGACCTACACGCTCGACGCCGACCGGATCGGCACGTCGCTGGCGCCCCTGGCGCTGTGGCAGCCGCCCGAGAAGCCGCGGCCGTGGACCGCCGACTACGCGGCGAACGTCGACGCCGCGGTCGCGGGCGAGCGGCCGACCACGTACGGGTACCGGCCCGTCCCCGACGGCGAGTACGTCGAGCGCGACGGCACCTACTACCGGCTCGCGGTCGTGACGACCGGCCTCGAACGGGTCGAGCGGCCGGTCCTCCGGCTGGAGTGGGTCGGTCGGCTCGACGAACTGGAGGACCCGCCGAAGCGCGTGCGATTCCCGGCGCTGACCCGGCTGGACCAGCACGCGGTCAAGATCGCGTACGTCGCCGCCCGACACCGGCAGATGGGCGGGACCGCACCCGGCGACGTGGTCGAAGCGGGCGGCTACGTCTACCGCCGGGACTACGAGGGCCCCCAGAGCGCCCTCGCCCCGGACCCGCAACACGACTACGTGGCGTACAACGGGGCCGTCCTCGAAGTCGCTGTCGAGCGTCGCGAATTCGCCGAACCGGCCAGAACCGGCGTCGCGATCCCGGTCGCCGGCTCCGAGCCCGAGTTCGAGCGCACCCTCGACGGCGAAATGGTCGACGCGCGACTCGATCCCGAGACCCTCTCGGAGGACCAGCGGCTGATGTTGTCCCGCGACGACTACGAGGAGACGACGCCGCTCTCGGAGGGGTATCGCGAGTTACTCGTGGACCTGGACCTGGGCGACCTGCTGAATATCGGCACCGGGGCCGACCCTCGCGCCGAGAACGGGCTGCACCTCGCGCTCGGCGGGGAGTACTACCGCTACGGGCTGTACGTGAATCCGGCGGACTGAGGGCCGGAGAACGCTCAGACGGTCCCAGCGCTCAGTTCGCGTCCGCCCACTCGACGGCGTTTCGCAGCAGCGTCACGAACGAGTCGTCCGCGAGCGCCTCGTCGGTGTGGCCCAGCGAGACGTACGCGACCCGACCCGCGTCCTCGTTGGTCCAGACGACGGGGTACTCCTCGAGGTCGGGGTGGTCCATCGTCGCGAGCACGGTCACGTCGTCGTCCACCTCGACCTGGTACGGTTCGTCGAAGACGGTGAAGTCCTCGATGCCGTCGGTGACGGCGTGCTCGCCGACGATGTCGACACCGAACTCCGCCTGCTCGGGATGGGTGAGGAAGTGGCCGCCGATCAGCTCGCGCAGTTCCGGGAACGGCTCCTCGCGGGGATCGAGCAGCTCGTCGGGGTCGTCGGCCGCGGTCGAGGTGAGGTCGGCGGCACAGTGGACGCCGACGTAGCCGCCGCCCGACTCGACGTGGCCCAGCAGCGCGTCGCGCTGCTCGTCGGAGAGCGTCGAGTCGGTGAGGTAGTCGACGACCACGTCGTACTCGCCGGTCAGGGCGTCGCGGTCGGTCGTGATCGTCACGTCGTACCCTTCCAGCGCGGCCGCGAAGGCGTCGCGCTTCTCTTCGATCGCGTGGAACGGGAAGGTGTTCTCCCCGACCACGAGGACGCGTGTCATGTCCCAGCCGTCGGCCCTCGCCGGGTTAGCTCCACCGGTCCCGGAAGCGGTGTACGGTTTCGCCGTCGGGTCGTCCCGACCGTCGAGTGGGAGACGTTCGCACTGGACGTATGCCTCGTCAACACATACCGGGTAAACAATTATTAACGTCCGGTGCGATAGTGCTCGTATGGCAACACGCCAGTCCACGTCGGACGCGACTCCGACATACCACACGTGCAGCTGTGGGAAACAGTTCGAAACCACAGACGAGCTCCTCGAGCACGCACGAGAGTCGCACGGACTGAGCGTATTCTAGACCCCGCGCCGGCCTCGGGCTGGACCGGCGCCGCGGGTCAGTACACCCGGACCTGAAACCGTTCGTAGCTGCCGTGAGACAGTTCTAACGAGCCGACCCACCAGTTCCACCGCTCGACGAGCGAGTGGTCGGCCGGCGCGTCGGCGAGGTTCTCCAGCACCGCCTCGACGGTGAGTTCGAACCCGAGGTCCTCGGCGATCCGCCCCGAGTCCGCCAGGTCCCGCGCCTGCCGGGCGACCACCCGCCGCGCGTCCGCGTCGCCCTCGAAGCGTTCGAGTTCCGACTCCAGTCGCTCCCGGTTCACACGAGTCCGATCGGCGCCGATACCCTTGAATGACCGCCATCGCGGCAGGTCTCCCCCACACTGAGTGTCACGCCGCCACACGGACGCTATTCCAGCCGGGCGTCCTCGATCCGCAGCGTGCCGCGGGTCCCGTCCCACTCAGTCTCGTAGTCCAGTTCGATCGCTCGCTCCATGTGCGGCCCGTCCGTCACCAGCGTCTCAGAACCACCTTTTTCCCACCCGAGTTTCCTCGCGCGCCACTGGCGCGCTGCGGAGAACCCGGGCGGCAAAAACGTGGGCGAAAAAGCCGGACGGCTCGCTCGCGTCCGGCGTCTGCGGGAGTGAGCGCCGCGAACGACCGCAGGCTTGTCAGAGGTCGCTCTGACGGCGAATCAGCGCCTGCGGTGCCGAACGCTCACACCAGCCGGGCGTCCTCGATCCGCAGCGTGCCGCGAGTCCCGTCCCACTCAGTCTCGTAGTCTAGTTCGATCGCCCGCTCCATGTGGGGCCCGTCCGTCACCAGCGTCTCGAACTCGCCGCCTTCCCCCAGGATGTGGACGCCGTAGCGCTCGTTGAGGGATTCGAGTTCGTCGAGCGCGTCGGCGTCGAGGGTCCGCCCGAGCCAGGACTCGTCGAGGCCGCCAGCGGCGACGCGGATGATCCGGATCTCGAAGCCCGCGTCGAGCATCGCGTCGGCGAGGTCTCGAGGGTCGCGCTGCCACAGCGGCGCGAACACCTCGGCGTCGAGCCGGTCGGCCATCGCCTCGATCCGGGAGGTCTGATACTCGCTCTCGACCGCGCCGGCGGTGACGCCCGCGAGCCCGCCGGGGAGTTCGTCGGTGAGGTCGGCCAGCGCCGCTTCGAGCGGCTCGAGTTCGGCGTCGCCCTGCGCGCCGGAGTCGACCGTCTCGCTCGCGGCGAAGTCGTCGGGTTCGACCTCGACCAGCGGGATGCCGGTGCTCTCGGCGGCCAGCCCCGCCAGTCGCGTCGCCGGGACGTGGTACATGTAGGAGTCGCCCGCCGGGTGGACGGTCACGAGGCGTTCGACCGGAAGCCCGCGTTCGAGCGCCCGATACAGGGCCCACGAGGAGTCTTTCCCGCCGGAGAAGAGCGACACCCAGCTCCCCCCGTTCGCGTCGTCTGTCATGCCAGTCGATAGGCGCCCTCGCGCACATAAACCATCGTCTTCGACGCCGGACCCCCTCGCTCGCGGAGCGGTCGATACCGGGGAGACGGGTCCCACTGCGCTCGGCTATGCGGACCGGCCACGTGGCTGTGAGACAGTGTCACGACAGCGCCATTACAATTGAGGTGTGGTAACACGACATGGCGTCGATCGATCCGTACGGCCGGGCCATTCGCGACCACTACCTCGGGAATCGAGACGCTCCGCTCTTCGACAGGGGCGGAACTGCGAAGCGTGAGCACCCGATAGAGTCGTTTTACTTCGGCGAGGTAACGGGCGACAGCGGCCGCCAGCGGTGGCGAGACGCGCGGCTCGACGGCCCACTCCTCGATATGGGCGCGGGCGCCGGGTCACAGGCGCTGTACTGGCAAGACCGGTTCGAGACTGTCGCCATCGAGGTGAGCGACAACCTCGTCGAGACGATGCGGGACCGGGGAGTCGAGAACCCCCTCAACGGAGACATGTTTGCCCTCCGTGAGCACTTCGAGCGGAACCGGTTCCGGTCAGCGCATGCCAAAGGGACACAGGTCCAGCTCGCGGGGTCGATGGACGGCCTCCGCAGGTTCCTCGGTGACCTGGACGCCGTCACGACGGCGGACGCAACTGCGATACTCGACTTCCACGACCCGACAGCCGATGGCGCGGAGGAGCTACTGGGGTACCGCTCCGATCCCACGCCGGGACTCGCCTACCGCGTCATCCACTTCGAATACGACGGTGACGTGGGCGAGACGCTCCTGTTCCGTCTGTTCAGTCCCGACCGGCTTCGAGCGGCGGCCGTCGGCACGGGCTGGGACGTCGCCGAGATCGACCGGAGCGAGAACGGCGTCCACTACGTGGCGTCGTTGACTGCAGTCTGAACCGCCACGGAGTGACGCGCCTCTCACAACCAGCTGCACGGGACTACGGCCGGGGCCGGAACGGCTAGTCGCCGCCCTCGCGGCCGTGGGCGAACTCCTGTTCGACCGTCGTCCCGCTGAAGTAGGCGGCGAACCGGACGCCGGCGAGACTCACGAGGACGCCCGCGAGGATGAACAGCGCCAGTCTGGTCCCCGGCGGTTCGAGGGTGGCGCCCTGGAAGGCGATTGGGCCGACGTCGAACGCCCGAACCCGAAACGGGGCGAACACGTCGGCGAGTTCGAGAAAGTACGCGGAGAACCCGCGGACGACGAGGCCGACGGCGACGGCGCCAAAAGGGAGGTTGAGGTAGGCGCTGCGGACGCCCTCGTGGCGGATGAGTTCGTCGAGGAGGCGGCCGGTGCTGGCGGCGAGGGCGGCGCCGGTGAGCCAGGGGATAGCGGCGAAGGCGAAGCGACTGGCGAGGATGAACGGGCCCTCCGAGCCGAGTTCGGAGACGCCGATGGCGCCGGCGAAGACGCCGACGAGCGAGAGGCCGGCGGCGACGACGTAAGTGACCAGGGCGACCTGGCCCGAGTACAGTGCCTGCTGGACCTGACCGGGCAGGGAGGCGAGGTACGCGTCGACGCCGAGGCCCTTGTAGAGGAGAAAGAGGCCGACAACGGCGACGATGGCGCCGGTAGCGACGCCGGGGCTGGTCACCGACCACAGCACCGGGTAGGCGATGAGGGCGACGCCGAGGGGGACGAGGACGGTCTTGCGAAGCTCCTCGTCGGCGAGGAACTGCTTGAGGAGGTAGTAGGTCGACTCGATGTCGCGGGCCTGGCGGACGACGACGCGGTCGACGGCGTCGACGGTGAGTCGCGACTCGACGATGGGGACGAGCCGCTCGTCCTCGGCGCTGTCGACGACGACCACGGCCGAGTCGGGGTCGTGGTCGTCGATGAGGCCCTCGACCTGGCGGGCGATGGCGCGGTCGGCGCCGATGGTGTCGTCGGTGCCGGCGAGCACCGCGACGAGCGTCTGTTCCCCGCCCTCGGCGAGGTCCCGGGAGACGCGGAGCGCTTCGAGCAGGCAGTTGACCTGGCTGTCCTCGGGGTCTTCGACGCCGACATCGACGACGAGCGACTCGACGGCATCGCGCCCCACCACTGGGGGATCCGTCCCGGCCACGAGGTCGCCCGCGCGGTCGATACAGACGACCAACGTTGTCACGGATCAACGGAGGCGACGGCGTGATAAAAATCCTCGCGACCGTTTCCGGCCGACGACCGCGCGGAATCGCCCGCATGCGCCGCTCCGACGGGGACCGCCACAGACCGCGCGACCGGCAGACGCCACCGTCGTTCGGGCCGTAGCGACGACTATCGACGGAACCGGAGACCATCCGCGTCGCCGTCGAAGGCGGCGGCGAGGCCGGCGCCGAAGGCGTAGGTGACTCGCTGGGCACCCAGGCTGACCCGCTCGCGCAGCGAGTGGGCGGGCTCGAACTCACGGACTGCGACGGGTTCGCCGAGACGGTCCTCGAGGGCGGCGGTCACCTCGCGCCGGGTGCCGAGTTCGTCGACGAGGCCGCGCTCGCGGGCCTCGGGGCCGAGGAACACGCGGGCTTCGGTGTCCTCGATGGCATCGGGTTCCATGCTGCGGCCCTCGGCGACGGTTTCGACGAACTGGTCGTAGTAGTCGTCGACGATGCCCTGGAGGTACGTCCGCTCGTCGGGGCGCAGCTCCTTCAGGGGTGACCCGGCGTCCTTGTACTCGCCGGCGGTGAACCCTTCGTAGGACAGGCCCAGCCGCTCGGCGAGGTCGTTGGCGTTGACCCGCGAGCCGACGACGCCGATGGAGCCGACCAGCGACCCCTCGCGGGCCCAGATCTCGTCGCAGCCGCTGGCGATGTCGTAGCCGCCGCTGGCGCAGACGTCGGTGGCGTAGGCGACGGTCGGGCCGTCGAAGCGCTCGGCGGCGAGGCGGATGTCTTCGCTGGGGACGATCTCCCCGCCGGGGGTGTTGAGTTTCACGACGAGCGCCTCGGCCGCGGGGTCGGCGTCGGCGAGGTCGATCTGTTCGACCACGTCGTCGGCGGCCGCGCCGCTGACGCTGCGGCCCTGCTGGCGTGCGATCGCCCCCTCGACCGCGACCTCGGCGACGTTGTACGGCGAGACGAGCGAACCGGCGACGCGACTCCCGACCCACAGCGCGAGGAGCGCGACCGCGGCGACCACCAGGAGACCCAGCAGGTCGACCAGGGTGTCGGGATAGCTGACGAACGCGTACCAGGCGCCGGCGAGGCCGGCCAGGCCGACGAGGACGGTGATGAGAAGCGGGAGGACGGTCCCCCTGACGGTCCCGACCACGTCGCCGTCGGATGACGAACTGCTCATGACTCCCTAGGGAGTCGGACGGTCGGCGTGAAAAACTGTCGGCGGGAACAGCCGTCGCCGACTGTCGGCCGCGGGCCGGCGGCCCAGCGGGTCCGGTCCAAGCGGGCGGCTACAGCGCGACCCGGTCGAAGTCGCTCCAGACCTCGAACTCGGAGCGGTCGTCGAGGTCGTCGGTGTGGCGTTCGAGCATGTGCTCGGAGACGTTCGTCGCGACGACACGGTCGGCGTCGAACCGTCGGGCGCCCGCGCGGAGGGCGTCGGCGTCGCCGTGGAACTCGGCGCCCAGGACGGAGCCGTCGAAGAAAAGCAGGTCGGCGCCGATGCAGAAGTCGGGGACCGCGTCGACGCCGTCCACGTCGGGCGCGTAGACGACGGTCGACTCCTCGGCCGAGACGGCGTACCCCTGCGTGGGGAAGGCGTTGGTGCCGTGGTCGAGGGCGAACGCTCGCACGTCGAACTCGTCGGTCCGGATCGCCTCGTCGGGTTCGATCGGGACGTACTCGACGTGGTCGAGGATGTGCGGGAAGGTGTCCTCGGTGAAGGTGCGGACCGGACGGCTCCCGTAGACCGTGATCTCCTTGCCGAAGGTTGGGTGATCGAAGTCGGCCTCGTTCCGGACGTGGGCGTCCATCGCCGCCTGGTTCAGCTCGTTGATCCCCCAGTAGTTGTCGAAGTGCGCGTGCGTCGCGAAGAAGGCGTCCACGTCGTAGACCGCCACCTCGTGGAGCTGGTCGGCGATGTCCGGTCCGATGTCGAGGACGAGCGTCCGCCCGCCCGCCTCGACGAGCACGGCCGGTCGGCGACGGCGCTCGCTGGCGGCGCAGTACTCGCAGTCACAGAGCGGGGCTGGCACGCCGACCGCGTCGCCAGTGCCCATGAGCGTGACGCGCATGGCCCCGTTTGGGCCGACCCACCGTTACTCGTTTCGTGTATCAGATACCGAACCGATTCGGGGCCTGCGTGCGGAACCGGTAGTAGACGGTTCGAGACGGTCGAGGCAGGACTGGCGGAGATTAGCCGAACGGGCCGCCACCGCCGCCCATCCCGCCCATGCCGCCCATGCCGCCGCCACCGCCGCCGCCCTGCATCTGCTTCATCATCCGCTCCATGTCGGCGTCGCCCATGCCCTGGAACTGGTCCAACATCTGGCGCATCGCGTTGTACTGTTCGAGCAGTTCGCGGATGCGCTCTTCCGGTTTGCCCGAGCCGCGGGCGATGCGCTCGATGCGGCTCTTGCCGACGGTGCGGGGGTTCTCGAGTTCCTCCTCGGTCATCGAGTCCATGACGACCTCGAAGTCCTGGAGGCGCTCCTGGGTCACGTCCATCGCGTCGTCGGGCAACTGGTCCATGAGCCCGCCGCCCATCCCGGGGATCATGTCCATCACCTGGTCGAGGGGGCCCATCTTGTTCATCGTCTCCATCTGTTTGCGCATGTCGACGAGGGTGAACTTCCCCTCCATCATGTCCTCGGGGTCCCACTCGTCTTCCTCCTCGCCCGTCTCCTCCATCGCCCGCTCGACGCGCTCGGTGAGCTGCTTGAGATCGCCCATCCCGAGCAGCCGGGAGATGAACCCCGAGGGCTCGAAGCGCTCGATGTCGGAGACGGTCTCACCGGTCCCGAGGAAGGCGATCGACGAGTCGGTCTCGTTGACGGCGGCAAGCGCGCCCCCACCCTTGGCCGTCCCGTCGAGCTTCGTGATGGCGACGCCGTCGATGCCGATGGAGTCTTCGAACTCCTGGGCCTGGTCTTTCGCCGACTGGCCCATCGCCGCGTCGAGGACGAGCAGGTCCCGGTCGGGCTGGACCTCCGCCTCGATGTCCTCGATCTGGTCGATGAGCTCCTCGTTGAGCCCGTCGCGACCGGCGGTGTCGACGATGCGGATGTCGGCGTCCTCGGTCGCTTCGAGCCCTTCGCGGGCGATCTTCACCGGGTCGTCGGCGTCGGGGTCGCCGTAGAAGTCCACCTCGGCGCGCTCGGCCATCTCCTTGGACTGGTCGTAGGCGCCGGGGCGGTCGGTGTCGGTCTGGATGATGGCCGGACGCAGCCCCTTCTTGGAGAACCACCACGCCATCTTGGCGGAGGTGGTGGTCTTCCCCGAGCCGTAGAGACCGGCGAGCATGATCGTCTGCGATTCGAGCGGGAGGTCGGTGGACTCGCCGACGAGGCCGACGAGTTCGTCGTAGACGACCCGCAGCACCCAGTCGTGGGCGGAGGTGCCGGCGGGGGGCTCCTCTTCGAGGGCGCGGGTCTTGATGGCGTCCGACAGCTCCATCACCAGGTCCACGTCCACGTCGGCCTGCAGCAGCGACCGCTGGATGTCCTTGACGACCTCCTCGACGTCGTCCTCGGAGATGCGGGACTGGCCCCGGAGGTCGTTGAGAGTGCTCCGGAGCGACGTTCCCAGATCGTCGAGTACCATTTGCCGCGGAGTACGCGGCCGGCCGGGTAAAGCCTTTGTACTCGGTCGGTGGGCGACGGTCGCGGTCGGCGTAGAACTAAGGAGTCCCGCCGCGGACCGTCTCACATGAACCGGGCAACGGGCGGCCGGCAGGGTGAGCGGCCGTGACCGACGACCGCGTCGAGTACGAGCCGGTCAGCGTCAAGGAGCTCGTGGGCGAGATGAAAGACATCGCCGAGCTGCTCGTCGACCTCTCGTACTCCTCGGTGCTGTTCGACGACCCGGCGCTGGCCGCGGAGGTGCTCGAACTGGAGTCGGAGATGGACGTGCTCCAGTTGCGCGCGCGGATGAGCCTCGTGATGGCCGGCCGCTCCCCGGAGGAGGCCGAGGAGCTTGCGCCCATCTTCGGCATCGTGGGCGCCGCCGAGAAGATCAGCGACGCCGCCGGGGACGTGGCGAAGGTCGTCCTCGACGACGTGGGATTGCCGGCCTCGCTGCGGGCTGGCCTCCCCGACCCCGTCGAGACGCTTGCCCGAGCGGAACTCTCGGCGGAGTCGCCCTACGCCGGGCGGACGCTCGGCGACATCAACCTGGAGACGGAGACGGGGGTGCGCGTCCTCGCCGTCCGCCGCGGCGACGAGTGGCTGCTCGACCCCGACCGCGAGACGACGCTGCGGGCCGACGACGTGTTGCTCTGTCGCGGCCCCGACGACGGGGTCCAGGGCGTCTTCGAGACGATGACCGGCGAGCCCTACGAGCGGCCCGCGGTTCCCGAATCGGACATCGCGGACCTGGACCGGGCGGTCGAGACGGTCGTGTTGATGCGGAACGTCAGCGAGCTGGCCGTCGACCTGGCCTACGGGAGCGTGCTGTTCGACGACCCCGAACTCGCCCGGGAGGTGAGCGAGCTGGAGGTCGAAGTCGACGCGCTCAAAGAGCGCTTCGAGGCGTGGGCGCTCCGGGCCGCGGCCGAGGTGGCCGAACCGGTGGCGATCCGCGGGCTGCTCCACATCGCGGCGAGTACCGAGGTGATCAGCGACGCCGCCCTGGAGATAAGCGAGGGGGTCCTCCGCGGGCTGGGGAGCCACCCGGTCGTCCAGGCCGCGGTCGCGGAGTCGGACGAGATAATCGTCAGCGTCCCCGTCACGGCCGGCAGCGACCTCGACGGCACCACTATCGGCGAGCAAGCGCTGCGGACGACGACGGGGACCCTCGTCGTCGCGGTCCGCCGGGAGGGAGGCGACGACGGCGCGCGGTCGGAGACCGACTGGGTCCTGACGCCGTCGCCCGAGACGCGACTGCGCGCCGAGGACACGCTCATCGCGAAGGGCACCCGGTCGGGTGCCGAGCGTCTGCGGGCGCTGGCAGGCGTCGAGGCGGGGGCCGGCGAACCCGGGTCGAAGTGACGATGACCGGCGACTGGACGGTCGGCGGGATCACCCGCCGGCTGTTCCCGCTGTTGGTCGCGCTCACGCTGCTGGAACTGCTCGGCGGACTCACCCTCGACGGTTTCGAGGCGACGCTGACTCGCTACCCCTCCCTGCTCGTGCTCGTGCCGGTCACCATCGGGACCGCCGGGAACCTCGGGAGCGTCCTCTCGGCGCGGCTCTCGACGGCCTTCCACCTCGGCCTGCTGTCCTTCGAGCCGAGCGACGAGCGCCTCGGGGGCAACGCGGTCGCGACCCTGCTGCTCGCCGTGACGGTGTTCCCGCTCGTCGGCGCCGGCGCCTGGGCGATCACATGGCTGACCGGGACCGCCACGCTGCCGGTCTGGACGGTCGTCGCGGTCGCGCTGGTCAGCGGCGTGGTCCTCGCGGTCCTGGCGGTGGTCGTGACCGTCGTCACCGCCTACGGCGCCTACCGCTTCGAGGCCGACCCCGACGACGTGGTCATCCCCGTCGTCACGAACGTCTGTGACGTGCTCGGCGTGGTCGTCCTGTTCGGCGCCGTTCGGGTGGTGGTCGGGTGACGCTCCGTTCGGTCGCCGTCGAGACCTACCGGAGCGCGCTTCCGCCGCTGCTGGTGAGCGCCCTCGGCGGGCTGCTCGCGGGCGCCATCCTCGGCGGGATGGAAGGCGAACTCGCCGCGGTCCCGGGACTGCTCGTCGTCGTCCCCGCGTTCCTGGCGATCCGCGGGAGCGTCTACGGCTCGCTGGGCTCGCGGCTCTCGAGCGCGCTCCACCAGGGGCTGGTCGAACCGCGGCTGGCCTACGACGAGCGGCTCGCACGCGCTGTCGCCGCCGCTCTCCTGAACGGACTCGCGGCCAGCCTCGTCGCGGCGACGCTGGCCGTCGGCCTCCTGCACGCGCTCGGGCGGCCGGTCGCCCCGTGGCCGACGCTCGCGCTGATCGCGCTCGCGGGCGCCGCGATGGCCGGTGTCGCCCTCATCGGGACCATCCTGGTCGTCGTCTTCGTCGGCTACCGCCGCGGCGCCAACCCCGACGACCTGGTCGGCCCGGCCGTCACGACCGCCGGCGACGTGTTCGGCATGGCCGCGCTGTTCCTCGCGACCCGGCTCGCCCTCGCCGTGAGTTGAAAGAGGGAATGCTGTTTCGAGGGGAGTACGAGCGGGTCTGTCAACGGCTATCTGACGACAGCCGGCATAGCAATCACTCACTCGGCCGAGACCGCAAACAGCGTGAAAGCCCCGACCGTCTCGACTCGCGCGGCTCGCTGCGCTCCTCGGGCTTCGCCCTGCGGTGCTTACTTCCCCGGGCTTCGTCGAGACAGTCGCCCCTTTCGTTCCCACCCGCGTCGGCTGATCGGCTCGTCTGTGTGGATGGGGATGGGAGGAGCGCCTCGTTCGACCCGGCCCGGACGGCGTAAGCACCGCAGCCTGGAGTCCTCGCGAGCGGAGCGAGCGAGGTGGTGAGGGACCCAGCGAGGCCCGGACGGTCGGACGCGCCGAGACATTCACGCTGTCTGCAGTTTCTCCGATCCCGCGGTCGCTGGCGGTGCTGCGGTCGTCACAGGACCGTATCCAGTGGCACCGACCGAGAGCCGTCCAGCTCGGCCACCCCATCACCGACGCGCACACGAAACCTCGAAGTAGGACGGATGCAAAGCCCCGCACATGGTCACTCTCGCGGAGTCGGCGGTGGAACTCGTCAACAGTATCGTCGAGATGCCGGGGAAGTTCGCGGAGGTCGCGGCTCACGACCCGATCAACTACGTGCTTATCGCCTTCGGCGCCCTGTTCGTCGCCGGCGCGTCGGCGATGTTGGGCTACCTCTCGCTGGGGGCCTTCTTCTCGCTGTTCACCGGTTCGAGCTCGCCGCCGCCGGAAGCGCGATAGCCCGCGCGGCGACCCGGTATTCTCGTCTCAGTCCATCTCACCGAGCAGCTCGATCGCCCGCTCGACGTCGGGGCCGAGCGGCGACGCGGCGACGAAGCTGTCGGCGTACTCCAGCACGGCGTCGATCTCCGATTCGACGTCTCCGGGCGAGCCGGCGATGCAGAACGCGTCGAGCATCGCGTCGGTGACCTCGCCGGCGGCCTCGCGGAACTCGCCGGCCGATACCGCGTCGCCGACCGCGCTCGCGGCCGAGCGGTCGATGTCGTGGCGTTCGAGCACCGGCGGGGGCGCGCCGCCGGCGACGAAGGCGACGGGAAAGCGCGCTTCCTCGCGGGCGGCGTCGCCGTCCTCGGCGACGCTGACGGCGGCGTAGGCGGCGAAGTCGAAGTCGCCGCGATGGTCGGGCCGCTCGCCGAGCCCCTCGGCGACGCGGTCGCTCGCCCACGCGTAGTCGCGGGGATGGGCGCCGTTGTAGAGGACGCCGTCGGCGTGTTTGGCGGCCATGCGGGTCATGTGTGGCCCCTGGGCACCGACGTAGACCGGGATCTCGCCGGCGTCGTAGTTGAGGCCGGCGTCGTCGGCCTCGAAGGTGCCGTCGTGGTCGACGCGCTCGCCGTCCCACAGCCGTTGAGCGACCTTGAACGTCTCCAGCACCCGCCGGAGCGGGCTGTCGGGGTCGATACCGAGGTTTGCGAGCGTCGAGGCGTCACCGGGGCCGACGCCGAAGACGCCGCGGTCGCCGCTGTACTCGTCGAGCGTGGCCATCCGCGAGGCAAGCGTGACCGGATGCGTCTCGTAGGGGTTGGCGACGCCCGGCCCCACGTCGATGTGGTCGGTCTCGCCGGCGATCGCCGTGAGGGCCGCGAACTGGTCGCGGTTGTTGTAGTGGTGGCTGACGAACGCGGTGTCGAACCCGGCCGACTCCGCGGTCGCGCCCAGCTGTGCCATCGTCGAAACCGGACGTTCCGGCGTGAGTTCTACGGCTCTCATTGTGAATCACCGTCGGATCCGCCGTCACCGCTCTCGTCGTCGCCGTCCGCTCCGCTACCGCTGTCCCGCAGTCGCTGTTTGTCGTACTCCCACTCCCGGAGCGCGTCGCGGACGTAGTCGCCGCCCGAGGAGCGAAAGAGGCCGTCGTGAGGCTCGTGGTCGCCGAACTCGAAGCCGCGGGCGACGACGGCGGGGAGGCCGTCGTCGCCCTCGCCGGTGAGGAGGTTCGCGGCGGCGGCGAGTTCGTCGACGACGGCCTCGACCGTGACGCCGAGTTCGCGACCGTCGCGGTCCGATTCGCCGCGCCAGTCGCGGGCCGCGGGCATCCCTGCCCAGCCGATGGCGACGCCGCGCTGGCCCTGCCGAAACGGGCGCCCCGAGGTGTCGGTGACGACGACCGGTGCGTCGAGCGTCTCGGAGATCCGTTCGGCGCTGGCGGAGGGGTCCTCGGGAAGGAGAAGCAGATCCGAGTCGGGCACGTTCGAGCGGTCGATGCCCGCGTTGACCGTGATGTGGCCGAACCGGGTCACCGCGAGCATGAGCGGTTCCTCGGTGAGTAGCTCCTCGCTCTCGGAGAGGACCGCCTGTGCGAAGCGGGGGTCTTTCTCCTCGCCGGCGAGCGCGCCGATCCGCTCGGCGATGTCACGGGCCCGCGGCCCGGGGTCGAACTCGGACAGGTCGACCCCGCGGCCTTCGGCCTTCGAGACGACGGAGTGGGAGACACAGACCACGTCGCCCTCCCGCAGGTCGACGCGCTCGGCGACGAGTTCGCCCACGTCGTCGCCCGGCCGGACCTCGGGGAGCCCGTCGACCGCGAACAGTTCCATACCCGTCCTGGGTGGTGACTCGTCAAAAGCGCCCCGTTACGAGCAGGCCTCGCCCGGGTCGGTGACGGACACCGATCCGAAACCCTGGTAGGCCACCCCTGCACAGGCCAGTCTATGTCCAACGACTCCGCAGACGCCGACGCCCTCGGCGACCCCGCAGCCGACGCCGACGCGCTGGCCGACACCGCCGTCCGAGCGGTTGAGGCCGGCGGCGACTACCTCCGCGACGCCTTCGAGGACGGCGGGACGCCCGCCGACTACACCGCCAAAGACGTGAAAGCCGAGGCCGACCGCGAGGCCGAGCGGCGCGTCCTCGACGCGATCACCGACGCCCACCCCGACCACCGGATCTCCGCCGAGGAATCGGGCGACCACGACGGCGACGGGGCGTACCGCTGGGTGGTCGATGCCCTCGACGGCACGAACAACTTCGCTGCCGGGATCCCGACGTTCGGCGTCGCAGCGACCGTCTGCGAGCGGTCCGGTCCGGGCGGTCCCGAGAACGAGCCGGTCGCCACCGCGGTCCACGTTCCGGTACTCGACGACACGTACGTCGCCGAGCGCGGCAACGGTGTCCGGTACAACAGCGATCCGGTCGACGTGACCGACGGGACGCACCTCCCGCCGGAGAAGGCGACCGTCGCGACGATCATCGGCCCCGAGGTGGTCTCCGGTGGCGCCGAGCGCCGCGAATGGGACGCGGTCGTCGATGCCGTCGCCGACGTGCCGAAACGAGTCGTCGAGACGTGGGCGCCGGTGGTCTACTGGGGACTGCTCGCCCGCGGGAAGCTGGAGGGGTTCGTCTGCTACTACCCCGCCGAGCGCGAACAGGTCGCGGGGTCGCTGCTCGCTCTGGAGGCCGGCGCCGTGGCTCGCGCAGAGGGGCCGCTCACCGTCTTCGGCGCCGACCGCGAGATCCGCGACGCGCTGTTCGACGCCGCGAACGACGCGCTCTGATCCGCCGCCCCGTATCCACCCCGCTCAGGCCTCGTGAACGGTCACGTCGACCTCGCCGTCGAGCGCCTCGACGGTCAGCATCGTCGCCCGGTCGGCGGGCGCGGCACCGGTCGCGCTCCCGGGGTTGAGAACCCGGACACCGCCGACCGTGCGGTCGAACACGCGATGGGTGTGGCCGGCGATGCCGACGCGGGGTTCGTCGGCCGCCTCGCGGACGATGGTCCCGACGCGGTCCGCCCAGTCGCGCTTGGAGCCGGTGCCGTGGAGGACGACGAAGGTCACGCCGCCGAACTCGGCGGTCACTCGCTCGGGCAGGCCGATCGGCGGGTCGGTGTTACCGGCGACCGCGGTCAACTCGGGCGCCAGGTCCTGCACGTCGGCGAAGGCGCTCTCGGAGTCGAAGTCGCCGGCGTGGAGCACGTGGTCGGCCGCGCGGATCCGCTCGCGGAACGGGTCGGGGATCCGCCGGGCACGCGAGGGGATGTGCGTGTCGCTGATGACGGCGAGTTCCATGAGTGTTGATACGACCGGGGCGCCCAAGTCGATTCCCCTCGGACCCCGCCGGTCGCGTTTCTCGACCGCCGCGCTCACCACCCCGACGCTGATACGACCCGCGAACCAACTCCGACCGATGACCGAGGACGACGCGACCCCCGAGGCGGGAGCCGACGGACCCACCGAAACCCACGTCGTGACGGTCTTCCTCCGGAACGACGGCGACGTACTCCTGCTGCGCCGGAGCGACGCGGTCGGCTCCTACAGCGGGCGCTGGGGCGCCGTGGCGGGACATGCAGAGGGCGAGAGGCGACCGGAGGGAGACGCTCGGAAACGCGAACGGGGAGCGAGCAGTGCTGAGCGACCCGTGAGCGAGGGACATCCCGACAGCGCGGTCCGCGAGGAGATCCGCGAAGAGACTGGGATCGACCCCGACGCCGAGACGGCGCTGATCCGGCGGGGTGACCCCTTCCCGGTCGTCGACGACGACCTCGGACGGCGGTGGGTCGTCCACCCATATCTGTTCGACTGCACGACCCGAGCGGTCGACCCGAACGAGGAGACCGTCGAGTTCGAGTGGACCGCGCCGTCGGCGATCCTCCGGCGGGAGACGGTCCCGGACCTGTGGACCTCCTACGACCGTGTGCGGCCGACCGTCGAAACCGTCGCCGGCGACGCCGACCACGGGTCGGCCTGGGTCTCACTGCGGGCGCTCGAAGTCCTCCGCGACGAGGCGGCGCTCGCGGTCGAGCGAGCGCGCGGGGACGACGGCGGCGCCGACACCGAGGACGGCCCCCCGAACTGGGACGCCCTCACCGCGGTCGCCCGCGACCTCCTCGACGCCCGCCCGTCGATGGCGGTGGTCGAAAACCGCGTCAACCGTGCGATGGACGCGGCCGTCGAGACGGCCACAGCGGCCGCGCTCGAAGTCGCTGCCCACGAAGGTATCGAGCGCGCGAACGCCGCGGACGCCGACGCGGCGGCGGTCGCGGCCGAGTGGCTCCCGAAGCGGATCGCCACGCTGTCACGGTCGGGAACGGTCGCGGCGGCGGTCGCGGCGGCCGACCTGGAGGCGCTGCTGGTCGCGGAGTCGCGGCCGGGACGGGAGGGCGTCGGGACCGCGGAGCGCTTCGCCGAGCGCACGAGCGCGACGGTGACACTGACGACCGACGCGGCCCTCGCGGACCGGCTGGCTGCCGCGGCGATCGAGGCCGTCGCGGTCGGTGCGGACACGGTACTCCCCGACGGACGCGTGGTGAACAAGGCCGGGACCCGAGCGGTGGCCGCCGCCGCGGCGAGCGACGGTCTCGACTGCTACGTCGTCGCCGCGAGCGACAAGATCGCGGCCGCTACGGACGGAGACGGAACGGGACCGAGCGAGGTCGACCGCGAGGAGCGCGACCCGACGGAGCTGTACGACGGCGACGCCCCGATCGCGGTCGCGAACCCGACCTTCGACGTGACGCCGCCGGAACTGGTCGACGCGGTCGTCACCGAGCGCGGCGCGCTGGATCGGGACGGAGTCCGTGCGATCGCCGAGGAACACCGCGCGCTGGCCGCGTGGGACGCGTGAACTCGGGGCTCGCGGCCGCGGTCCCCGCCGTTCGTCGTGCCACACCGCACAACGGTTTTCACCTCGGATCGCGTCGGATCGAGCGATGACGGCCGACGCCCCCGACGCCGCCGCCGACCGGGTCGTCCTCCGGTACGCACCGGTCACCGACCGGGTCACGGAGGAACTCTCGAAACCACGATACGCAGCTTATCTCCGGCGCGCGAAGTCGGGACCGGTCGCCGTGGGTGACGAGTGGGAAGGGTTCGTCAGCCGCGGCTGCGGCGCCACCGCGGACGTGACGCTCACCGTCGCCGGCGTCGAGAGCGGCGACCGCGTGGGCGAGGCGACCGAGTTCGAACTCGTGCCCGCGACGGGGGACGACGGGGGCGAGTCCGCGACCGGCGACGGCGACTGACCGACCCGGGGCTCAGCGTTCGTCGAGCGCGACGGGGACGCCGGCTCCGGCCACGTCGGCGGCGAACTCCCGGGAGTCCGTTTCCAGCGTGGAGAAGGTGTTGTAGTGGACCGGGACGACGAGTTCGGGCTCCATCGCGGCGGCGAGCGCGGCGGCCTCGTGGCGGTCCATCGTGAACCGGGGGCCGATCGGCGGGCAGAACACCGACACCTCGACGTTCTGATGCGGGCCGAGCGCGTCCGTGTCGCCGGGGTAGAGGACGCGCTTGCCCTCGACGTCGACGACGAAGCCGCAGCCGAACCCCTCGGGGTGAAACGGCGTCCCGTCCGGCCTGGTGTGAGGCCCGTTCTCCTCGTTGTACGCCGGCACCGTCCAGATCGGTACGTCGTCGACAGTCACCGACTCCGTGTCGCCGACTGTCACGACCTCGTAGGGCAGCGAGGACAGCGGTGGAAGCTCCCGATCTTCGACGCCCTCCTCGATAGCCTCGAACGCGACGATCGTCGTGTCCTCGTTGGCGACGCGTTCGACGCCGTCGGGGTCGTAGTGGTGGACGTGGGTGAGACAGACCACGTCGGCGTCCTCCGGGCGGTAGTCCCGCGCGGGTGGGTGACCGACCCCGTCGGTGTCCGGCTCCCACTCGCCGGTGAGCACGCCGTATCGTCCCGGGTCGGTGTAGACGACGGTGTCCTCGCCGGCGAACCGCAGCGTGGCGTAGCCCAGCCACTCGACGGTGATCCCGTCGTGGCGCACGGTCATTGCTCTCCCTACGCCACCGAGCGCACATAAGTCGGGTGCTTGTCGACCGAACGTGTGTATACTGTGTCCCTCTTCGTATACGCCCGGTGCGTGGATGTTTGACGGCCCACGGTGGCCCGTCGTGCAGCGACGAAGATCGATTACGGCGAGTCGATCTCGATATCTGCCATCATGCTCCCGACGAACTCCATCCGGTCTACGGCGTGTTTCGCACTCTCCGCGTGTCGGGCTTTCTCCTCCGGAAGCGTGTTCGCGAGGTCGGCGAGTGCGTCGACCAGCGCTTCGTTCTCGGCATCGAGCCCCGCTGCGCTGATCGCGACACCGAGCGTCTCGAAGCCGTCGACCGCGGCAGTCCGGACCCGACCGTCGCCGTCTTCGAGCGCTTCGAGTAGGAACGCGACGAGGCGGGTTCTGCTCTCGGTGAGGTCGTCGAGCGCGTACCCGTCGACGCTGTCCGCTCGGCTGGCGGCGATCTGGACTTCGAGTCGGGGATAGGCGTCACGAAGGAACCGAACGACCGACTGACGGACGTAGGCGTCGTCGCGCTCGTAGACCGGGTAGCACGCCTCGAACAGCGCCGGATACGTCTCGATACACTCGGTCGCGTCGACCGCTTCGACTTCGTCGATCGCCGCGCTCACGCGGTCGGTGTCGCCGGAGGCGAGCGCCTCGGCGAACGACTCCGGTGTGCGGTCCATAGAGACAGTACACGGACGCGTTTTCTGTCAGTTTCGGTCGGTACGACGAGCGGCGATCCGAGGCCGACTCCGACGGTCGTCAGTCGACGCCGTTCGTGACCGCTCCGCGAGTCCGGCCAAAACCCGATCGAGTATCCTTTTCACGGGTGCCGGGCTACTCACGTGCGGTGGCGATGACGAGCAGTTACCCCCACTGAGCCCCTTGTGACGAGGCATTTTCCCGAGCCACCGTCTCTACACGCCACGGAGCGGTCGCTCCGGGTCGGTGAACACTGGGACCACTCGCCTCAGAACGGCGCCGCGGAGCCGTCGCCGGACCCTGAGTCGGTCTCGGGCGCGTCCAGCGGTCCCTCCCAGTCGTTCAGTCCGCCGTGGAGGCTCTCGACGGGACCGTCGACGCCCTCGTAGGAACCGACCAAGCGGGCGGCCTGGACGCTGGATTTGCCCATCGGGCAGACCGTCACGACGCGCTCGGCGCCATCGAGTTCCTCGACGCGGTCGGTCAGCTGGTTCGCGGGGATGTTCTCACTGCCGGGGATGTGGCCGCGCTCGAACGAGCCCGGGTTCCGGATGTCGACGATCCGGAGGTCTTCGGGCGGTTGCTCCCCGTTCTCGTCCAGTAGTTCCTGCAGTTCCTCGCCGGAGATCTCGCCGTCCATCGTTGGCGGCGATCGGGAGGCAGACGGCATATGTTCGTCGGAGTCTGCCGAGTGTGTGCGGCAGCCCCGGACTACAGCAGCTCTTCCTCGCGGGCGAGCAGCAGCGGCATCAGCGAGATGCCGTTGGCCGGCCCCTCGCGGTCGCGGAGGCGGTCGATGGATTCGTCGGCGGGCGCCGTCTCCCACTCGACGAACTCGGCGTCATCGAGGTCGCGTTCGCCGCGGTCGAGGTCCCGGGCGACGAAGACGTGGCGAGTGTAGCGCGTCCACGGCGTCGGGACGTAGGTGTCGAGTTCTCTCAGGTCGCCGTCGACGAATCCCGTCTCTTCCCGGAGTTCGCGGCGAGCAGCCACCGCAGGGTCCTCGCCGTCCTCGACGCCGCCGCCGGGGAGCCCCAGCGAGGAGCGACGCAGGCGCGGGCGGTACTGCTCGACGAGGACGACCTCCTCGTCGTCGGTGAACGCCACGACGACCGCCGCGTCGCCCGGTTCGAGCCAGTAGTACTCGGCGCGCTCGCCGGTGGGTCGCTCGACCACGTCGTGGCCCGCCTCGAAGAAATCGGTCTCCCAAGAGACCTCGCGTCCGTGGACGGGCCACGGCGGCTCCTCGCGCTCCCAGGGGTGCGTCACGGACTCGTCCGCCGAATCGGAATCCGAGGCGCCGTCCCCGGTCACAGCAGCCCGTCCTCCTTCGCGAGCAGTATCCCCTCGATGGTGGCGTCGTTGGCGGGCTGGCGTCGGGCCACCTCGAGCGCGTCGTCGATGGGGACCGTCGTCACCGAGAGGAACTCGTTGCCGTCGAGCTTCCGCTCGACCGGTTCGAGGCCCTCGGCGAAGACGATGCCCCGGCGGTGGCGGAGAACGCCGGTCGAACACCAGAACTCCTCGATCAGCGAGATGCCGGCGGGGTCGAAGCCCGTCTCCTCCCGGAGTTCGCGGGCGCCCGCGGTCGTGAACGACTCGCCGTCCTCGACGATGCCCGCGGGGAGTTCGAGACACTGCTCGCCGATCACCGGGCGGTACTGGTCGACGAGGACGAGGTCGTCGCCGGACCGCGCGACGACGACGACGGCGTCGGGAAGCTCGGCCCAGTAGTACGACTTCTCGGTGCCGTCCGGTTGCTCGACGCGGTCGTAGCCGCCGGTGTACCAGCCGGTCTCGTACTCGGTCGCGCGGTCGGTGACCGGCCAGTCGTGGTCCGGTTCGCGGACCGGGCCGCCGGTCGCGGGGTCGGTCGCCGAGCCGTCGTCGGTGTCCTCGGGGTCGCTCATGGTCGCTGTGAGACCGCGACCCGGTAAAGCGTGCCGTTGTACGAGACGAGCAGGCCCGACTCGGAGACGGCGGTGGCGTTGCGCGCCGACAGCGTCGAGCGCTCGTCGAACGGCGAGTGGGTGAACGACTCCTTGAACCCCCACGGCCCCTTCCGGTAGGGGTCAGAGGTACCGTTGCGGAGCGCCTGCGTGGTGTACGGATACTGTCGCTCCGAGAGCGCGGAGCCGTTGACGGCGGCGCTCTCGTTGACCGCCACCGTCTCGTTGCCCGACGCGTTCGCCGTGTCGCCGAGCGGCTCGGCGGTGACGTAGTAGGGGTCGCCGCTCGCGAGCAGCGACGGGAGGGCACCGAGCGCGAGCAGCGCGACCATCACTCCGAGGATCAACAGGACGGCGTTGCGAGTGACCCGACGCATACCCTTCGCTACGGCCGAGCGCGTGAAAACGACACGGATACGCGGTCGCCCGGCAGACCACCCATCGCCTCACTCGGTGCCGGACTCGGCGCCGTCCCCGTCCGCCTGGCCGGTTCCCTCCTCCGTCCCGTCCGCGTTCTCGGCGCTGTCGGTCACCAGCTCGCGGTAAATACGGCCGAACGCCTGCCGGCGGAGCGTGCCGACGGCGGCCTCGCGTTCCTCGTGGAAGGTCGCCGCGACGACGGTGTCGGCGGCCGGCGCGACGTGCCAGACGACGCTGTCGACGTTCTCGCTGCCGACTTCCCGGACCTCGTAGCCGTCGTGCTCGGCGACCCAGTCGTCGAACGCCTCCCGCGAGCCCACGCGGACCTCGAGCAGGGAGGCGAACAGCGCGTCGCGGGCGGTCTCGACGACCTCGCTCGTCACGCGGTCGCGGTACTCCTCGGCGTCCATCTCCATGGCCTTCGCGGTCTCCTTGACGACGACCTGGGCCGTCGACCCGAGCGCCTCGTAGCGCTCGCGGGCCGCGGCGGCGGTCGCCGGCGCGAGCGTCCCTTCGGTGTCCATATCAGTCCGTTCGGCCGCCGCGCCTTAGGAGTCCCCGGTTTCGTCAGCGGCAGCGTCGGCCGCGTCCGCGTCGTCGTCGGTGTCACCGTCCGCGGAGCCGTCGTCACCGGCGTTCTCTCGTCGCCGGCGCGTCAGTTCCCGCGCTTCGGCGAGTACGTCGTCGGTTTCGCCCTCGAACTCGTCGAGGTCGGCGACGCCGCCGGGTGCCGCGTTCTCGACGGCGTCGGAGGCGTTCGGCGTGGGACCGCGCTGGTGGCCCCCACCGTGCTGGTGATCCTGGCGCTGGTCACCGTCGTGATCGTGACCGCCGGTCGTGTCCTCGAAGACCTGCGGGAACTCCGCCTCCTCGGCGTGGTCGACGACGCGCTCGGCGAGTTCCGGCGGGTCGAGCGCCGCCCAATCGTCGACGCAGTCGTCGAGCCAGGCCTCGTGGTCGCCCCCGCGGAGCATGGCCGTGAACGCGAGGTGGTTGGCGAGGTGCTCGGCGTCGGTCTGGGGGTCGCCGCAGACGGGACACGCGTAGCCCATACCGACCTCGACGGCCGCGAGGCGCATATGCCTTTCAGAACCGAGCGAGCGGCGGCGGGCGAAGACGGGGCCGCCGAGCGCGGTGGTGCGGCCGCCACGAAGCCGGGGAGCCGACACACGTAAGCACCGGACGGCCGTCCGGTCCGATGATGTGGCCCTGGGGACACCTGGCGATGGCGTACCTCGTCTACAGTTGCTACTCGCGTGTCCGCCTCGGTCACCGCCCGACCGCGGCGACCGCGCTCGTCGTCGCCGTCGCTTCGCAGTTCCCGGATCTGGTGGACAAGCCGCTCGCGTGGACGCTGGCGGTCCTGCCGTCCGGGCGGTCGCTGGCCCACTCGCTGCTCGTGCTGGTGCCGCTGGTCGCGCTGCTCTATACCGTCGCTCGGGTTCGCGACGAGGGCGAAGAACCGCTCGCGGTCGCGTTCGCGGTCGGGGCGATCGCCCACACCTTCGGCGACGCCCTGTACTCGCTGACCGCCCTGGAGTTCCGGGAAGCCGGATTCATGCTGTGGCCGGCGGTCCCGCCGCTGGAGGGAGAGGTCGAACAGAGCTTCGCGGCCCACTTCGCGCTGATCGACGCTTCGCCGGAGCTGTACTTCGAGTTCCTGCTCGTCGCGGTCGGCGTCGTCGTCTGGCGGGCCGACGGCTACCCCGGCCTCTCGACCGTCCTCGCGCTGCCCGCCCGCGCCTGGCGCGGCGTCACCGGCGCCGAGTGAGCCGCGGCCTCCGTCACCAGCCATCGATGCCCGAATTCCCCGACCGACGACCGGGACGCGCTCGCCACGGACTGTCGGCGCTGTCCCGCGCTCGTCGAGAGTCGAAGGTTATCGCCTGCGGGAACGGACCCGAGGATGCGATACCGATGGTCGTCGGCGAGACGCGACCCTGGGGACAGCGACCGGGGAGCGGAGCGACCCGCGAGGTCGTCGCCGACGCGGCGTTGCCGGCCGGGCTTACGACACGCACGCGGTATCAATCACTGAGCGTGTACCGGTCCTGCATACGGCGATCGCGCCGGGAGTCGCTACCTCGACTTATCGAAGGTGTTCGAGGATCTGTAGGATCCGGAACCCGAGTTCCCCGTAATTCTTCTCTGTCTGCCCCGCTTTCTCCCGGAGTGCGTCTATGCGTTCGGTGTACTCTTCGTTGATCACGAGTTCGAGTTCAGCACCGGTTTCGTCCTCGAACTCGTCGGCCATGTCGTAGAGGCCCGTCAGCAGGTACTTCTCGTCACGGTTGCCGCGTACGAGAGGCGACCAGAACTGGAAGACGAACGAATAGTCGTCAGCGTCGAACAACTCCGTGACGTACTCCTTGTCGGAAGTGAACTTCCGCCACAGTCGTTCGAGGGTGTGCTGGTAGTCTCCGTTCCCGTACGCTTCCCATCGGTCGGTGTCGGGTGTCCCCGAGTAGTGAAGGCCGTCGATGTGGGTCACGACCTCGCAAGTGTAGACGACCCGTTCCCCCTGTTCGGTGTTTTCTACCCCTATCACGTCGATCTCGATCTGATCGCCTTGCGTTTGCGAGCGCTGATTGTACATCACCAACTCGCAGCCCTCTACAAGCCGAAGATACGATCCGACCAGTAATTCTCCTGATTCGGGTTGCTCGGTCATACGGATTATCCAGAAAGAACTTGGAAAAGTGTTCTCCCGTTATCGTCACTATCACGACACCGGTCGGTATGAATCGCTGAGGAACAGTCCGACGAGCGTGATTTGTAGGACTGAAACGAGAGGCACGTCAGTCCCGGCAACGACCGCGACTCCACCGCCGAGGAGCCGGCGAACTGCCGACCTCACCTCGTCGAGGCGATCCGGGAGACGGGAGCGGAGTTGCGAGTGTCGTCGCTTCGGTGGCCGAGCCACTTCCGCCGCGCTTGCCGAACGTTGATACCGGCGGGAGCGATATCCACCACTGATGTACGCCGTCGTGGGCTGTAGCGACTGTTCGATGCTCTGGGTCGTCGAGGGTCGACCGGAGACGAGCCAGTGTCCCCGCTGTGGGACGACTCGTCAGTACGCCAAACGCAAGAAGTTCGTCTCCACCGAAGAGGAGGACCACGCTCGCGAGGTCCGCGCGTCGATGCTCGCCAACCGGCAGGGCCACGGTGACGCCTTCGCCGAACTCGATTCGTTCACCGAGATGGAGCGCCAGATCGACGACGTGGGCCCCTCCGACGCCGAATACCTGGAGGGGTCGGGGCTGGACGCCGACGCGGTCGCCGAGGCGGGCGAGCGGGCGATGGAGGCCAGCGGATCCAAGAGCCGGAAGGAGCGGGTTCGCGAGGCCGTCCGCGAAGTCGAGGAGGCGACCGAGGACGCTGTCGTCGAGCGCGCCGCCGAACGCGGCGTCGACGCCGCGTACACCCGAAAAGCCCTGGATAAACTCGTTCTGGCTGGCGAGGCGACCGAGAACCGCGGCGTTTACCGGTTGCTGTGAGCGGCCGGTCGGGGACCCGTACAGATCAACGGAAACACACATCGGGGCGCCGGCCGAACCGCCGCTATCGATGGATCCAGATTCGCTACGGGCGCTGGGACGGCGCTTCTGGTACGCCTGGGGAGCCGCGACGCTGGTCAGTCTCGCCGGGGTGGTCGCCGCCACGCTCGTCGTCGCGCCTGGGGACCCGGTCTTGGTCGCACTCACCGGGTTGCTCGCGGTCGTGTTCGTGGCCATCGGGGCGGTATCGCTGACGCAGGGAGACCGACTCGACGCCGCGGGGACCGTCGTCACGGCGGTCGGATGGGCGGTCTGGAGTGTGGGCGCGGTCGTCGGGCTGCCCGACCCGACTTTCTGGACCGGCTGGTCGCTCATCGCGGTCGGCGGAGCCGTCGGGCTGTGGGCCAATCATAGCCGCCGAGTCCGGGCCGCAGTGGGCGCCTGGCAGTCGTGATGGCCCTCCGCGGAGCCGGCCGTCGCCCCGTTGTCAAAGGATGAATACGACCGCGAATATCGGGACGCCGACGAGGTAGACGAGGCCGTAGACGAACAGATTGGTGGGGATTTTCCCCTCCTCTTTGGTCTCGTCGAGCGTCTCGTGGCTCATGGCGTCGTGGAACTGCGCGGGGATGTCCTCGCGGACGGTGGCCCGCGAGCGGAACCGATCGAGCGGGTCCCAGCCGGTCAGCCCGAGGTTCCAGGCCGCCGAGACGAGCCAGACGATCCCGAGGACGGGCCCGAGAAAGAGGACGACGAGACCGACGATCGGGTGGAGCAGGTCGGTGTCGACCGCACCGCCGACGAGGCGGACAGTTGCCACTGGCGCGATGACTCCCGCGGCGGCCGCGTAGATCGGCGCCTTCTCGTCCATCGTCGGGACGGAGGGAAGCGACCGCAATAGGCGTTTCTCCGGTGCCCGTTCAGACCAGGCCGAGCGCCTTCGCGGCGCCGGCGAGGGCGGCCAGCGTCGTCGCCGCGAGTTTCAGGAGGCGCATGATCCGGGTCACCCGGCGTACCGTCCGGTCGTCGTCGCCGCGCTCGCCGCCGGCATCGCCGTGACGTTCGTCACTGTCCCCCTCGGTCGACGATTCGTCGCTCGCTGCCGTGCGGACGCTGCGGTCCGCGGTGCTGTTCGAAGGCATAGGAGTGGATGCGTCCGCCGGGGTTCCCGGTCGAACGCACTCGAACTACCGGGGCGGGGGAGGTAAACGCCAGCCGTCACCGGAGCGGAAGTGAACGTTCGACCGACGTTCAGGACTGAAACGGTCTGTGCCAGTCAGGTGCGCGTTACCGCCCGAGTTCCTCGTGGGCGCTGGAGAGGTGTCGGGACGCCAGCGCCGAGATCAGGGAGAGCTCGCCCGCGAGCGCGCCGGCGGCGATGACCTCCGCGAGCCCGTCGGCGTTCGAACCGACCGGATCGCCGCCGCCGGCGAATCCGATCACGTCGAGCAGCTCCGACTGGGTCGCCAGGTCGGTGCCGCCGCCGACGGTCCCGACCTGGAGGCTCGCGAGGTTGACGCTGGCGTAGAGTTCCTCCTCCCGGGCTTCGACGGTCGTGATGCAGTTGCTCCCCTCGACGACGTGGGCCTCGTCTTGGCCGGTGGCGATGAAGACGCCCGCGACGACGTTGGCCGCCTGGGCGTTGAACCCCAGACTCCCCGCCTTGGCGCTGCCGATCAGGTTCTTGCGCGTGTTGGCCTCCTCGATGGCCTCCGGGGTGGTCCCGAACCGTTCCTCGACGACCGCGCGGGGGATAGTCACGTCCGCTGTCACCGTGTGGCCCCGGCCCTCGACGGCGTTGATGGCGGCGGGCTTTTTGTCCGTACAGAGGTTGCCCGACAGCGCGACCAGCGAGGCCGGTGTCTCCGCTTCGACGAGTTCGGCGGCGGCGCGGGTGGCGATGGTCGCCATGTTCATCCCGTTGGCGTCGCCGGTGTCGTAGGAAAAGCGAAGGAACACGGAGTCGCCGACGACGTAGGGCGTCACCGACTGGAGCTTGCCGTGATTCGTCGTCTCCTCGGCGGCGTCGGCGAGGCGGTCCTCGTTGGCGTCGACCCACTCGGCCACTTCGGCGCCCTCGGCCACGCCGTCGACGCGGAAGACGGGCGCGCGGGTCATCCCGCGCTTGGTGACCCGGACCGTCGCGCCGCCCGCCGCCGAGATGGCCGAACAGCCGCGGTTGACGCTGGCCACCAGGGCGCCCTCGGTGGTGGCGATGGGGAGGTAGAACTCGCCGTCGGCGGCCTCGCCGTGGACCTCGACGGGGCCGGCGACGCCGACCGGCAGCTGGGTCCCGCCGACGAGGTTCTCGATGTTCGACTCGGCCGATTCGGCGGCGAAGGCGTAGTCGCCGGTGGCGGCGAGGTCGACGCCCGTGTCGCGCTCGACGACCAGCCGGCGGGCGGCCGCCGCGGTCTCTGCGTCGGCGTGTTCGTCGAGTTCGTAGAGACGCAGATCGCCGTCGGCGACGCGGTCGGCGAGGGTCTCGGCGTCGGCGGCGTCCCCGGGTTCGGCTCCCTCGGCGGCTGCGTCGGCGTCGGAGTCGTCGGTCATGCCCGGAGCCTCGCGGTCAACGGTCCTAAGGGTTGCTGTCGCGGGCGCCGGGCAGTCGGCGTCGCCCCGCGGCGTGTCGCTACCGGTCGTCGGACCCCCCGGAGAGCCCGAGGAGGTCCGTCAGGCGGTCGAGCGGCTGGCTGGTCAGCAGCGAGACCAGGCGGTCGCTGCGGTCGTAGATGCGCTGGAGTTTCCGTACCTGTTCGAGGGGGTACTCGGCGCGCTCGTCCTCGGCGTCTTCCAGGTCCGCCGCGGCCTCCTCGAGCGCGCGGGACATGACCTCGATCTCGCGGGCGACCTCCTGGCTGAGGAACTGCTGGAAGACGTACCACAGGTCCGTCTCGGCCTCGAAGAAGGCTTTCTTTCCCTCGCCCGGGAGCGAGCGCCGGTGGACGAGGTGGAACCGTTCCAGGGTGCTCATCGCGGTGCTGACCGTCGACTTGGCGTAACCGCTCTCGGCGACGAGTTCGTCGAGCGAGACCGGCTCGGGCTCGAACAGGAGGATCCCGAACAGCCGCCCGTAGCTGCGCTTGGCGCCGTAGACTTCCGCGCTGCGCTCCAGCGCATCGATGATCGCCGCGCGCGCCGATTCGACCGGGTCGTCGGGTGCTGTGTCACTCATGACTTGGTCCGGGCAACCGCGGCCGACCGCGAGCGCCCGCTTCGATACCCGACACTCGGCGCCCCCAACGCTTAAATCGTTCCCTACAGAATATTTTGTATATGCCGAATATTCCGATTGCCGCAGACAGAGGTCCCGACAGCCATGAGGACGACGGAGACACTGTCGTCTTGCGCGGGACCGGTATCGAGAAGTCCTACGACTCGCGGCTGCCGTGGGGGCGCGGCGTGGAGGTGCTCGACGGCGTCGACCTCGAGATCGGCGCGAGCGAGATCGTCGGGATCGTCGGTGCCAACGGGTCGGGGAAGTCGACGCTCATGCAGGTTCTCGTCGGCGCGCTCGACGCGGACGCGGGCTCGGTCGAGCGGTCGGGTCGGGTCGGCTGGTGTCCCCAGGAGTCGCTGCTGTACGACCGGCTCACCGTCGCGGAGACGTTCGATCTGTTCGGGGCCGCCTACGGGCTCTCCGACGAAGCTATCGAGGACGCGCGCGAGCGCCTCGCCGACCGGCTGGACTTCGAGGAGTTCCTCGACTACCAGGTGCGCCACCTCAGCGGCGGCAACCGCCAGAAGGTCAACCTCGCGGTCGCCCTGTTGCACGACCCGGACGTACTCTTGCTCGACGAGCCCTACACCGGCTTCGACTGGGAGACCTACCTCGCGTTCTGGGAGCTGACCGAGGAACTCACCGAGCGCGGGACCGCCATCGCGATCATCTCTCACTTCGTCAGCGAGCGCGAGCGCTTCGACCGCATCTACGAACTCCGTGACGGCGACCTCGTCGAGACCGACGGCGACGGTTCCCCGGCGGACCGATCCGGGGACGACGCCGTCGCCGACCCGACGGAGGTGGCGTGATGAGCGGCGGCGCGACCGCCAGCGGCGGTGACACGGCCGGCAGACCGCCCGCCGACCGCACGCGCCGCGACCGCCTCGCGACCGGGGTGCTCGCCCACGTCCGCGAGTTCCTGCGCGAACCGGTCCACGTCGTCCTGTTGCTCGCGCTCCCGCCGCTGGTCGTCGAGGGGTACGGCCGCGCGATGGCGTCGTTCCCGGAGTTCCCCTATATGACGGCGGTCCCGGCGACCCTCGGCCGGATCAACGGCGCCGTCTTCGCCGCCGCGTTCCTCGCGGGACTGATCGGTCTGTTCCAGGTCGTCAGCGCCGTCCAGGCCGACGGCCGACTCGGGGTCTGTGGCTTCTCCCGGACGGAGCTGTTCGTCTCCCGTCTCGGAACCGTCGCCGCGGTCAGCGTCGGCTCCGCGGTCGTCACCTTCGCGACGCTGTGGTGGCGCGTCGACGTCGCCGCGCCCGCGGCCGCCTTCGGCGCGCTCGTCCTCGCGGCGCTGACCTACGGCCTCATCGGCGTGCTGATCGGGACGGTCCTCCCCCGCGAACTGGAGGGGTCGCTCGTTCTCGTGTTCGTCTCCGACTTCGACGACTTCCTCGCCAGCGGCATCGTGGACGTGGATTCGCCGGTCGTGACCCTCCTCCCGCTGCACTACCCGCACGCGCTCTTCCGGTCTGCCGTCCTGGAGGGGGCGGCCGCGACCGACGAAGCGCTAGCGGGACTGGCGTATCTCGGCGTCCTCTTTCTCGTCGTGCTCGGTGCCTACGTCCGCGTCGCCAGCGGGGGTGAGGGCGCGTGAGCGTCGACAGCCCTCGTTCGACCGTCGAGTCCGGCGACAGCAGTTCGACGGCGCTGGCCGCGTTCGCGAGCGGGATCCGCGAGTACGCCCGCACGCCGGTCCTGCTGGCGCTGTTCGTCTTCCTCCCCGCCTACCTGATCGGCGCGTTCACCCGACTGGTCCCCGCGAGTACCGCGCCACTGGACGTGCCGGGCGCCGGGACGCAGACGGTCGAGATGGCCAGCGTCTACGCCGTGTTCATGGTCCCACTCGTCGGCGCCCTCGTCGGCGCGCTGGCCGGCGTCTTCCTGATGCAGACCGCCCGGGAGTCCGACGCCCGCCTCGTCGTCGCCGGCGCGAACCCCGCGTCGGTGCTGCTCGCTCGCTTCGGCCTGCTGGCCGTCGTCGGCGTCGTCGTCACCGGCGTCTCCGTCGCGACGGCCGCGACCGTCTTCGGGCCCGAACGGCCGCTCGTCCTCGCTGGCGCGACCCTGCTGGCAGCCCTCGTCTACGGCCTCCTCGGCGTGCTCGCCGGGCTCGTCGTCGACCGGCTCGCCGGAGTCTACCTCGCGCTGTTCGGAACCATGCTCGACCTCTTCCTCGTCCAGAACCCGCTGGCCGACTCACCCGAGTACGCCCGCCTGCTCCCCGGGCACGCCCCCGTCGACCTCGCCGTCGCCGCCGGCTTCTCCGCGGACGTACCGCTCTCGCTCGTCGGTGAGGGGATCGCCTTCCTGCTCGTCGTCGGCGTCGTGACTGCCGTGGCGCTGTATCGCTCGATGCGCGTCTCGTGAGTGGGGTTCTGGGGCTCGCCGCACCCGATCGCCCGAACGCTTACCACGCTACCGGCCCGGAACTCCACGCATGACAGCCGCCGCGGATCTGGTCCTGACGAACGCCGAGATCCACACGCTGACAGACCCCGACGAACGGGCGGAGGCCCTCGCGATCAGGGACGGGCGGATCGTCGCAGTCGGGACAGCGTTCGACGTGGAACACCTCGCGGGGGTCGAGACGACGGTCCGCGACTGCGAGGGACGGGTCGTCCTCCCCGGCTTTATCGACGCGCACACGCACCTGCCGATGGTCGGCCGGCGACTGGTCAACGCCGATCTCTCGGGGGCCGACTCCACCGAGGCGGCGGTCGAGTTGCTCGCAGCCCGCGCGGCCGACCTCGACGCCGAGGGGGGTCCGGATCGGGAGTGGGTGCTGGGCTTCGGCTACGACGAGAGCGTGTGGGACGACGACCGATATCTCACCGCCGACGACCTCGACGGGGTCGACACGGACCGCCCCGTCGCCGCCGTCCGGGAGGACATGCACCTCGCGTCGCTCGACTCCGTCGCCCTCGACCGCCTCCGCGACGCGATGCCCGACGCGGACGTGCGCACCCGAGCCGGCGAGCCGACCGGCGTCGTCGTCGAGAGCGCCCTCGACGCGCTGTGGGCGGCCGTCGAACCCGACCGCGCGGCGCTGCGACGGGCGGTGCACGCCGCCGCGGAGCGGGCGACCGAACTCGGCGTCGTCGGCGTCCACGACATGGTCCGCCGGTCGGAGGCGCCCGCCGTCTACCGCGAACTCGACCGCGTGGGTGCGCTCCCCGTCCGCGTCCGACTGAACTACTGGAGCGACCACCTCGACGCCGTCGCGGAACTCGGCCTCCGGACGAACCACGGCAGCGACCGCGTTCGGACGGGCGCGATCAAGACCTACACCGACGGCTCCATCGGCGGCCGGACTGCGAAGCTCTCGGAGCGCTACGCCGACCCAGACTCGGGAGACACCGACGGGGACGCCCGCGGCCAGTGGGTCGTCGACCCCGAGGAACTCGGAGAGCTCGTTGCCCGCGCCGACGGGGCGGACCTGCAGGTCGCCGTCCACGCCATCGGCGACGAGGCGATCGGTGAAACCCTCGACGCCTTCGAAGCCGCCGACGGCGCCCGCCACCGGATCGAGCACGCCGAGGTGCTGACCGACGACCTGGTCGAGCGCATCGCAGAATCGGACGTGGTCGCGTCGATGCAACCGAACTTCCTGAAGTGGGCGCGGGCGGACGGGCTCTACGCTCGTCGTCTGGGCGAGGAGCGACGGCTGGCCTCGAACCGCTTCGCGGACCTGCACGAGGCGGGAGCGGATCTGGCCTTCGGGAGCGACTGCATGCCGCTGGACCCGCTGTTCGGCGTCGGGCAGGCGGTGACGGCGCCCGACGACCGCCAGCGGCTCTCGGTCACCGAGGCGCTCCGAGCGTACACGAGCGGCGCCGCGTACGCGGGGTTCGACGAGGACCGCCTCGGGACCGTCGAAACCGGGAAACTGGCCGACCTGGTCGTACTCGACCGGTCACCGTGGGCCGTCGACCCCGGCGAGATCGCCGACATCGACGTGCGTGCGACCGTGGTGGGCGGGGAGGTCGTCTTCGAGCGGGCCGGCACGGAGTGAGCCACCGTCCGGAAGGGCCGCCGGCCCGCCCCGGACCGACGGTCCGTCTCGCGGTTCCGGTACCCAAAGCTAGACGAGGAGTCGGACCTTTGCACGGGCCATATGGGCCTCCGCCAACGGGTCCGGGACGCCCTCTTCGTCTTTCCGGCGCTGCTCGACAGGCTCGGGATCGCCGACCGCGAGAAGTCCGGCGAGGCGTTCGACCTGGCGCTGCCGGTGATGGTCACCGGGGCGCTGCGGGTGTTGTTGCGCGTCGCCGACTTCCTGATGGTCGGGATCGCGCTGGGCGACGCCGCTATCGCCGGCCTCGAACTCGGCTACCAGTACTACTTCATCGGGTTCGGCCTCTCGCTGGCCGTCTCGTCGGGGACGATCAGCGTCGTCTCCCGCCTGCAGGGTGCCGGCGAACGCGACCGCGCGAACCTCGCAGTCAAGCAGTCGCTGTGGCTGGCGCTGGCCATCTCGATCCCGCTGACGGCGGTCGCGTGGGTCTACGCGGAGCCGCTGGTCGGGCTGCTGACGAGCGACGACGCCGCGATCGACTACGGGGCGACGTACCTGTCGATCGTAATGTTGTCGATGGCGCCGCGGTTCTGGTCGATGGTCGCCTCGCGGGCGCTGGCCGGCAGCGCCGACACACGGACGCCGATGTACGTCCGGCTGACGACGCTGCCGACGAACGTCGCCCTCAACGCCGCGCTCATCTTCGGGCTCGGCCCCGCACCGGAACTCGGCATCGCCGGCGCGGCCATCGGCACCGCCGCCGCCAACACGCTCGCCGCCGCGGTCTTTCTCGCGGTGCTCGTCTCCGGACGCTACGCGGTGACCCTCGACCTCTCGGGCCGACAGTTGGACCTGGGACTCGTCCGCGAGATCTTTCGGGTCGGCCTCCCGCTGTCGGGGATGCGCCTGCTGCAGACGTTCGGTCGGTTCCCGTTCCTGTTCGTCCTCGGCCAGCTGAGCGTCGGCGCGGTCGCCGCCTACGCGATCGGCCGCCGCGTGATGCTGTTGGCGCTGATGCCCGCCTGGGGGTACTCCACGGCGGCGTCAACGCTCGTCGGCCAGCACGTCGGCTCGGGCGACGACGCGAGCGCGGCCGACTACGGCTGGCAGACGCTCCGGATCGCGCTCGCCACGCAACTGATCATCGCCGTCGCCCTCGTCGTCGCGGCCCGGCCGATCGCCGCGGCGTTCGGCACCGACGAGATCGACCTGACGGTGCAGTTCATCCGGGTTTTCGGACTCGGTGTCGCCGGCTTCTCCGTCTCGCGGACGATGCGCGGCAGCCTCCGGGGCGCCGGCGACACGCGCTGGCCGCTGTACGGCACGATACTCGGGACCTACGTCGTCAGGCTCCCGATCGCGTCGCTGGCGCTCCCCGCGGGCTTCGCCGTCACCCTTCTCGGGGTGTCGGTCCCGCTGGGGGCGAACATGGGGTACACGGCGGTGTTCGCCGCCATCGTCGCTGACTTCTACGTGAAGGCGGCGGTCAACACCGGCCGGTTCCGGTCGGGGAAGTGGCGCGCCGTGGCCCGCGCCTCGGGGATCCACGCCGGCGCGAGCGACGACTGATCAGTCCTCGTCGCGAGTCCGTTCGTACAGCGCCGTCCCGCCCAGCGCCGCCAGCGCCGCGCCGACGCCGAAGCCGGGCCCGCCGTTTGCGGTCGTCTCCGCCGGATCCGTCCCCGTCTCCGTCGGCGTCGCATCGTCGGTGGGTTCGGGCGTCGCGGTCGCCGTCGCGGTCGGCGACGGAGTCACCGTCGGCGTGGGCGACGGCGTCGGGGTCGGCGTGGGCGAGGGTGTCGCAGTCGCGGTCGACGACTGAGCGTCCGTTTCGGGCGCCGTCGCCGTGACCCTGGGCGCGTCCTCGCCGCCGAGTTTGACGAGCCACGCCTCGCTCCGGGGGTTCGCGCTCTGGGACCGGTACTGCGTGAGCCCCGCGAGTGCGACCCCACCGTCACCGGTGGCGACCACGTCTCGGACGTTGTTGATCGCACCGACCGAAACCTGCTTGCTCCAGTTGGCTTCGAGCCCGTCGCCGAGTTCGCCGACCACGCCCGTCGCCGCCTGACTGGTCGCGGACTCGCTGCCCTGGCCGGCGACGACGATGCCGCCGTCCGTGGTCGTGACACCGGTGAACAGCGTCACAGGTCGGGGCGACAGGCGCCGGCCGGCCCGCCGTTGCCCGGAGCCGTCGACCGAGAGCACCCAGCCGTCGACGGTGTCGAACGTGTTGCTCGCCGTGTAGCCGGCCGCGACGTAGCCGTCCCCGTCGGCCGCGAGGTCGGACAGCTGATTCTGCCCGAGCGGATCGCCGTCGGTCGGAGCCGTGAACTCCTCGCGCCACTGGACCTCGTCGTTCGCGTCGGCCCGGAACAGGACCGCCCGGAGGGTGGACTGGCCGCCGGACGGCGACTGGACGACCGCCGCCCCCACGTAGCCGTCGCCGTCGGGCACGACGCTCAGGAGTTCGGACTGCTGGTCGGTGAACAGTCGCGTCCGCGACCGCTCGCGCCCGTCCGGCCCGACCCGCACGACGAGTCCGCTGGCACTGCCGTCACGGACGCGCGTACCGGCGATCAGGTACCCATCGCCGGTGGCGATAGCGTCGCGCGCGAGCATGCTCACTTCCGCGTCCCCGTCGGCACGTCCCTCGTACGTCTCCCACCACTGGATCGCCCCCTCGGCGTCCGTCCGGACGAGCGACGATATCCCGGACCGTGCGCGCACACCGAGCAGCGCGTAGCCGTCGCCGTCGACGGCCGGGAGATGCGTCTGGAACGTCGGCGCCTGGCGGTCGTCGCTCGCCACCGTCGTCATCCATTCCCCCTCCCCGCTCGTCGCGTCGACGCCGAACAGCCAACCCGGGATCCCCCTCGCCTGCGCGCCGGACTGACCCAACACCACGTACTGGCCGTCGTCTTCGACGACCGACGCCGCGCCGTTGTACGCGGCGTCCGAGTAGGTCCGGTTCCAGCGAAGGGGCAACTCGTCCGTCGCGCTCGCCGCGCTCGCGGTCCCCCCGAGCGCCGCCCCCGCGAGGAGGGCACCGGTACTTCCCAACACACTGCGCCGCGATAACGCTCTCTCCATGTGACCGAAGGTCCACAGTGGTGGCAGATAAATGACTCTATTCTGCGACAGGCGACGGGGGCGAGGCCCCGGGAGCGTCTCGGAACGGGGCCTTTAGGTCGCTGGCCGCGAAACCGCCGCCCATGAGCTACGCGACGAAGTTCACGCTCGGAACGATCGGCATCGCCGCACTGCTCGCGCTCGCGCTCGTCGTCGCCTTCCTGGCGTAGACCGAGCCCTGTGGGCCACGGCGGGTCACTCCCCGTCGGTCGTCTCACCCCGCAGCCCGGCCAGAAGCGCGCTTCCACCCAGCGCCGCCAACGCCGCACCGACGCCGAACCCCGGGCCGTCCTCGGAGGTGGTCGTCGACCGCTCGGCTGGCGCCGATTTCGCCGTCGTGGTCGGTGCCGGAGCGGCGGTCGGCGTCTCCGTGTCCGTCGGCGCCTCGGTGGGCGTCTCCGTGAGCGTGGCCGTCGGTGACGCGGTCTGCGTCGGCCAGGGCGTCGGCGTGGCCGTGGGTGTCGCGGTCGGGGTTTCGAGGGGGTCACCGCCGAGTTTCGCGGCGATCGGGTACGACCATCCGTCCTTCGTGTCGTGGTTCCCCACGAGCGCGACGCCGCCGTCGGCCGTCGTCGCCGCGTCGGTGAGCGTCGACGGTTGGCCGAGCGGGTCCGTCGACTCCCACTTCGAAGAGAGCGACGCGTCGACGCCGCGAAGCCAGGCGAAATCGACCTCGGCGTCGCCCGTCGGGAGGGCGTTGCCAACCAGCACGTAGTGGTCGCCGTACGGGACGACCGCGCAGAACTCGCCGGCGCCGTCCCCGCTCGGTCTGCGGAGCGTGCTGTACAATCGGTCGCCCGCGCTATCGGTGGAGAGCGCCCAGGCGCGCCCCCGGTCGTCCTCGGTCGCGGGCGAGACGTACCCCGCGAAGAGGTACCCGTCGTCCGTCTCGGTCACGTCTTCCAGGTAGTGATACTCGCTCGCGTCGCCGGCCGTGCGCTGTCGGTAGAGCCGCGACCACTGCGGCTCGCCGTCACTGCCGACTTTCGCCACCCAGCCGTCCTGCCGGTCGGCGTCGCGCTCCGATCCCCGGCGAGCGCCGCCGTAGACGAGATACGCCCCGTCGTCGGTCCGCTGTACGCCGTAGGCATAGGTGGCGAAGTACTCGTCGAGACGTCGTTCCCAGCGGATCGACCCGTCCGCGTCGACGGCCGCCAGCCACGTGTTCGGGTTGTCGATGTCGACCGAGAACCCGGCGAGGACAGCACCCCCGTCGGTCCTCGGCGTGAGGTCCCGCGCTTCGAACATGTCGAACGGCGGTTCGTACGTCCGGCGCCAATCGATCTCGCCGTCGCTGGTCGTCGCGACGGCCGTTGGCTCCGGTGTGGCGTCGTCGGCGTCAGGCTCCGCCACGTGCCGTCCGAGAAACAGGCGACCGCCGTCCGCCATCGGCACGGACGCCTGGGTCAGAAACTGCCCTTCGACGTAGGGGCTCGCCCCGGTGCGGTTCGATGCGCGGACCGTATCGACCCCGAACTGCCAGGGGTCGCCGTCCTCCCAGTCGTCGCCAGAGAATCCTCCGATCCGAACCCGACCGTCGCCGGCCCGCACCGACACCGGCCGGGTCACGGCGTCGTCGTTGTCCATCGACTCCTGCCACCGCACCGGCGGTGCCTCGTCCCGGCCGCCGCGAGCGGTCGCCGTACGAGTCCCCAACTTCGTCGCGATACCCCCTGACAGCGCGGCGCCCCCCGCAAGCAGGATGCCCCGCCGCGAAACGTCGTCGACCATACGGTCCGGCTTGGTCCCGTCATCTCATTTAAACTTTCGTGTCGGCGGCCGTCGGACGCGCGATATCGGCGGCCGGTCGACGCGGAACCGATGGGGTTTACCCCGGACGGGCCCTCCCACCTGACATGACCATCTCGCCGAGCAGTGCGTCGGTCCGTGACCGCCGCCGCACTTCGCGGGACCCACTCGCGGGAGGGCGACGCTGATGTTCAGCGAGCGGGCCCTCTCGGCGGACCTCGCCGCCGTCCGCGACGAACACGCGCCCGATGCCGTCGTCCTCGACTGCGAGCGGGACTTCGAGACGCTCCCGGCCGCCCAGGCCGAGGACCTGGCGCTGGTCACCGACGCCTTCGACCCGGGGTCCTACCCGGCGGAGTGGCTCCCAGCCGACGCCCCCGAGCTGCTCCGACGCTACGCGAGCGACGAGCTCACCGTCGGTGCGCCCGGCGACGGCGGCGTCGCGTGGACCCGACAGACCGAGCCCCCGGTCGTCCTCGTCAAGCCCCGCCTGGAGGGGTCGCCCGGGCCGTTCGTCGACTTCCTGCTCGCGGAGGCGCTCGTCGAGGCGGGACTCGACCGGCCGGAGCACTTCCTCGGCTTCTTCCGCGAGCGCTGCCGGGACCTGGCGGCGGCCGCCGAGGGACGGCTCGACCCGACGGACACCTACCAGCTGGCCGCCGCGCTGTACGACGCCTACCTGGGCCACCACACTCGGGACGTGTTCGCCGGCTGGGCCGACGACCATCCCGACCTGTTCGACGCGTGGGTCGACGCCGGCGAACGGCTGGAACCCCGCCTGGCCGACTTCTCGACGGAACTCGCACGGGGCGAGACGGGCTTCGGCGACGCCGCGGAGTTGGCCTGCGCCGCCGTCAAGCACGGAACCGGACCCCCGACTCCCTTCGGCGCGCTCGACACCGACGCCTACCGCGAGTACGGTGCCGACTACGCCGTCCAGTGGGCCGAGAAGACCTTCGAGCGGCTCGACTGACGCGTGGCCCGACCGCAGGGAGGACCGACTTATAGCGAGCGGCGTAGCCGCGAGCAGCGAGGTCACTCCCGTCTCGGTCGACCCTGATTTCGCCTGGAGCGACCGCCGGCGTACGGTCGAGCCGGAACCGCACGATTGCGCCCGTGTGACGTGCGTCTGACGGGTCGGGGTGAAAGTGAAATCCGTGCCAGTGAATCGCAAGACGTGAGAGGGGTTCGAGTCGAAACAAGGGGGTTCGACGAAAATCGCGGGATAGCGCCGGTTTGAGCTGAAACGAGGGGGTTGTCGATCTGGTGTCGAAAGCGAGGTCTAGTCTTTACTTTATCGACGGATCAATAGATGCATCTATATCCTCAATCTCTCGAATCACCTCAGATATAGTTCCGGAGACCATAAATAATGTAATAACTGCCTCATAATTTGACGGCGATTCATCAGGATGGCTTACTTTATCACGCTTCTCTTTTAAATAGTATAGATTAGATAGCACACTCGGAACACTACTCAGCTGTTGCATAACAGGCGCACCGGTGTCTTCTTCGGCAATATAAATCTCAATCAGGTCATCTAATACACTTCCCCAAGTGCCTCGGTCTAACTCTTCACCTGTCTCATTCTGATACCACTGCCGCAGATAATATTCAACTGCTCTGAGAGAGACCATGAGTGAAGCAGTAGAACATCCTAGTGGAAGTGAGTGACAAGCTTCAGTAATATCTCTCTTTGCGACCTCATCCATGGCGTTCCAAACAACGTCTTCAAAAAGATGGTTTGGCGACCCCATTAGTTGCTCAAAGTCTAAGATCCCTGTATTTGGGATTTTAATACGACGTTCATTTACAAGTTCTTCAGATAATAGATGTTCCCAAGTATCTGCCCAGTTTGATAGCTCGTTCCCAATATCGTCGTCTATCTTCTCCGTACTCTGATCATGCTTCTCAAAAATAGCTCTTTTTATATCTTCTATTTGAGATGCGACTGTATTCCCGGTATTTGTAGCTACCAACCGATTCTGTAGTATCTCAAGTGAATTCAGTATTCCTCCTTCTTCAAGGGTTCCAACTTGTAGATTTAGCTCTCCAGAAAATCTCAAATAGTTTATATGAATACCAATCTCAAATGCATCACTGATAGTAAGATCTCGATTCTGAAGGTCGTCAGCGGGTTCATCAACCTCTTCAACATCCGGAGAACCACCCATGCAAAGTGGAATGATAGCTCTAAGTATTAATTTTTCGTCACCCACAACCCAGGCAAATTGATATATTTTTATATTAGTGAGATAATTGGAACGGAATACTCAGAAGAGCAGTTAGTCCCCAGCGGCCTGCTTGTCGACGCCTTTGAGGTCGGCGCCGCCGACCGACGAGCGCAGGGCGTCCATCCCGTCGTCGCGGTCGACGCCGAAGTTGTCCTGATACAGCGCCTCGACGCGCTCCATCTCGGCCTCGGACAGCGGCGGCACGTCGGCGGCGCCGGCCCACTCGTCGATGTCGTCGGTCGTGCGGAAGGTGGGCGTGACCGTCGCGACCGCGTCGTGGCCGAGCAGCCAGCGGATCGACGCCTGGGCCATCGTGCGGGTGCCCTCGGCGTGGTCGGGGTCTTCCAAGAAGCGCAGCGCTTCGACTTTCTCCCAGCCCGCCTCGTACCACTCGTCGGGCCGGTGGGCGCGGTGGTCGCCCTCGCCGAGTTCCGTCTCGGGCGTGACCTGCTCGTTCAACAGTCCGGAAGAGTGGGGCACCCGCGGGATGACGCTCGTCTCGGCGTCCAGTTCGCGGATCGTTTCGAGGGTGTGACGCCCGGGCGTCTGCTCGAAGACGTTGAAGACGAGCTGGACGGCGTCGAAGCCCTCCTCGACGGCCGCCTCAGCTTCGGCGAGCCAGCCGATCGACGGGCCGAGCGCCCAGCCGACCGAGTCGACGCGGCCCGACTCTTCCAGGGCGTCGAGGGTCTCCAGCACGTCCGCGTCGACCTCGTCGACGTTGGCGTTGTGGAGCATCAGGTGGTCGACGTACTCCATGTCGAGCCGGTCGAGCGAGCGGTCGAGCGCCGTCTGGACCCACTCGGGGTCGACCCGTTTGGGGAGTTCGCCGTGGCCGGCCTGGGGGTTGTTGTAGAAGTCGTAGCCGACCTTCGTCGAGATGGTGACCTCGTCGCGGTACTCGCCGAGCGCCTCGCCGACGAGTTCCTCGCTGTCGCCGTGGCCGTACACGTCGCCGGTGTCGAAGTACGTGACCCCGCGGTCGACCGCGTGATGCAGCATGTCGACGGCCTGCTCGCGCGTGCGGTCGCCCCACCAGTCGGTTCCGACGACCCACGCACCGAATCCGACCTCGCTGACTTCGACGCCCGAATCGCCGAGTTCGCGCTGGTTCATGCCCGCCGATTGGGCGTCGTCGCACTTAGCCGCCGCGGTTGCGCGCCGCGGTTGCGCGCCGCGGCTGCGAGCGCTGGGGCTCCGGACCCGTTCAGTCGCTCGCCGTCTGGGGCTGGACGGCCGCGGCGTCGGCCTGCCGGTAGTACGTCGCGCCGGGTTCGTCCGCGCCCACCGAGCTGATGTAGCCGGCGTCTTCGAGCTGGTCGAGGTGCGGTTCGAGCGCGTCGTACGTGACGGTCACGTCTGCGGTGTACGCGAGCTGTCGGCGGATGGCGGTCGTGTCCGCGCTGGCTCGGTCGTCCAGGAACTCGAGGATTTCGCGCTGGATCGCGTACAGGTGCGTCATTACCAGGTACGTGGACACACGGGCATATAAGCACCCTCTGAGTCGGGTTCGAGTAAAGAATTGGACTGGCCACCGTGAGGCCGCGCGCTCGCGGGCCCGCGGTCACTCCTCGTCGTTCGAACCGCTCCGTAGCAGCCCGCCGAGCCCGCCGATCGCGGCCAGGGCACCGCCGACGCCGAAGCCCGGTCCGCCGCCGCTCGTGGTCCCGTCCGCCGTCGCGTCGCCGTCGGTCACCACGGTCGAGCCGGGCGGCTCGTCGGTCGCCCCCGACGGCCGATCCGCGGTCGCGGTCGGCGACTCGGTATCGGACCCGACGGTCGCGGTGGAGGTCGCTTCGTCGGCGAACGCCTCGACGAGCGCCGATTCGCCCCCGGCGACGGGCAGGTCGACACCGCTGTCGGCCAACGAGAGGGCGACCTCCCGGTTCCCGGTCGGATGGAGCGTGAACTCGCGGTCGCTGGCGTAGACGACCAGCCCGATCCGCGAGTCCGCCTCGAAGACGTGATCGGTCGCCTGCAGCGGGAACTCGACTCGGACTCGCCCGTCATCGGGCAGCGGGGCGGACTCCCGGAGCGACTGGCGGTAGGCCAGTGGCGTGTCGTACTCGCGGTAGGACGGTCGGTTCAGCGGGTCCGCCCACCCGCGGGTCACGATATCGGCCGAGTAGGGGCCGTACTCGACCAGCGCGACGCTGACGACGGTCGGCTCGTCGAGCGACAGCGACAGCGACGGGACGACCCGCCCGCTGACGTGAACTGGCTCCGTGAGCTTGGGTGTCTCGTACCGAAGCCGGTGGGACGACTCGTCGACTTCGACCAGCCCCTGGAGGAGCGTCGATGGGTCGTCGTGGAACGACTCGGTGCCCGAGCCGGGGTCGCCCATCGTCGCGGTGCCGGTCGTCGCACCGCCGGGTCCAAACCGGAGGGTCGCGGGCTCGACGGTCGGGACCGGCCACGACGCGTAGGTCTCCATCGATCCCTCGGCGGCCGACCGGCCGCCGTGGACGACGGTCACCGGGTCCTCGTCCATCACGCCGGTGTCCTCGTCTTTCAGCCAGTGGGCCCACCACCGGTCGAGCAGTTGCTCCCACGCCTCGCCGGTGGGGCCTCGGTGGCCGCCCTCGTACAGCCAGAGCTTCAGCGGCACGTCGCGAGCCGCGAGCGTCTCGTACCAGTCGGCGGCGTTGTTCGGCTTGACGATGGGGTCGTCGACCGCGTGGGCGATCAGAACCGAACAGTCGACGGCGTCGGCGTCGGCGTCGGCGAGGAACGTGCGCTCGTGCCAGAAGTCGTTGTAGTCGCCCGTCGCCAGGTCCTGCCCGTCCTCGACGCGCTCGGTCCAGCCGCCGCAGTCGTCGCGCCTGGCGTTGCTCGCCTGGATCCACGTGCCGATGTCGACCATCCCTTCGCTGGCGTCGGGGACGACCGAGACCGGCGTCCCGTTCGAGCGGAAGAGGCCGTACTGGCCGACGTTCGCGGACTGGGGAACGATCGTCTCCAGGCCGCCGACGCCGGTCGTCGCCGTCCCGTTGGCGAGTTCGCCCAGCGCCGACCCGCCGATCATCCCCGTTCGACCGTTCGTCCAGTCGGCCGCGACTTCCGCGCCGCCCTCGGGGGCGTCGTACGCCGTCGCGCGGCCGTTGAACCAGTCGACGACCGATTCGAGCGCGTCGACCGTCGGCGGTCCGGCGGCGGTGTAACAGCCGGTCGAGCGAGCCGTCCCGAGCGAGGAAACCCGCGCGACGGCGTACCCCTGTGGAAGGTGGCGCCGCTCGATCCGACGGCCGGTCGTCAGGCCGTCGATCGGCGAGTGAGTGGGGGCCGGTTCCCCGGCGGTCGTCGGATCGCCGAGCGTCGCCGGTTCGCTCGCGTTCGTCGAGGCGTCGGCGTCCGGAGCGGGCGCGATCGACCGGTCGTAGTGCATCTCGGGGGTCGCGTCGCCGTGGGTCTGCTCGCCGTGATACGGGCTCGCGACGGCGATCACGGGCGGTCGCTCGCCGTCGACCGCTCCCTTGGGGTACGACACCCTGACGTGAACCCGATCGGCAGTCCCGTCGTCGTCCGTGTCGACGCCCGTCTCGACCCAGGCCTGCGCTCGGGCCGCCCCGTCGATGCCGGCGGTTCCCTCCGCATCGCCGACCGGCGCCGCGTACGTTCGCCCGGGGACCGCGCTCACCCCCACGGCCGCCGTCACCGACGCTAACAGTCGCCGCCTGGACACCGGCGCCGTCGACCCGGCGGGGCTCTCACCGTCGCTCCCGCTCGACTGGTCCGTCATAGCTCGTGGTAGCGAGGGGTACCGTATCGCCGTTTCGAAGGGTGAAACGGATCTTTTCGTTACCGACGGTGCGGCCGTCCAGCCGACGACGGGGGCGAGCGACCGGCGGGCTCACTCGGTCGCCGACTCGTCGGTGCGTTCGGGGCCGTCCCGGGCCGAGGCCCCAGCACCGTCGCCGTCGACGCCCCGGAGCGTCGGTCGCACCACCGATTCGCGCCAGCGGAGCTCCCCATCGCGCCACCGGACCCACCCCGCGAGCGCCCCGAATCCGACGACGAGCGCGCCCAGCGCGACCACTCCGCCTTCGGGGCCGAACGACCCGCCGGTCACGACGGCGGGGCCGGACACCTCGACGGCCAGGGCGGAGACAGGGGTCGAAAAGCCGCTGACGGGGAAGCCAAAGAGGGCGGCGATCGAGAAGTTCCAGGTGACGTGGAGGCCGACGGCGACGGCGATGCGACCGGTCAGGAGGTAGCTGGCGGCGAACAGGCCGCCGAACAGCGCGATGTTGACCAGCGCCAGTGCGGTGACGTTCGGGTTCGCCCCGTGGGCGACGCCGAAGGCGCAACTGGAGAGGACGGTCGCGCCGGCGAAGGCGGCCGGGACCCCGATCCCGCGCCAGCCGGCGAGCGCCTCGGCGACGTTGGTCAGCAGGTACCCGCGGAACAGCAGCTCCTCGAAGACGCCGACGCCGACGAAGTACGCGAGGGTGAGCGAGAGCGCCAGCGCGGGCGCGACGCCGGGGCCCACGGCGAGCGTGGGGTCGGCTGTGGTGACGAGGGTGCCGGTCACCCGAACCAGCCCGGTCGCGAGTTCGACCGCGAACACGAGCGCCGGGAGCGCGACGCCGAGCGAGAGGCCGAAGCCCAGGTCGGCCCACCACGCCGACGAGCGGTCGAGTCCCAGGTCCGAGAGTTCGCGCCGGTCGACCAGCCACGCGGCGACGAGGATGCCGGCGACGAAACCGGCGCTCTGGAAGGTTCGGGCGGCGACGGTGACGAGCGCGGTCAGCGTGGTCCCGGCGGTGCTCGGTGCGAGCGCGGCCAGCATCGACGCCGCGAGGACGCCGCCGATTCCGCCGACGAGGAGGAGGGCGAGCGCGAGGGCGAACCGCCAGAGCGCCCGTGGCCGTCGCTCGCGGTCGTTCCAGAGGAGGCCGCGGAGACCGATACTGTCAGTCATCGTCCGCGAGTGGGGCCTGCGAGCCTTAATCCCCGGGGCCGCGCAGTCGGGGAGTTCCGGGCGGGGCCGCCGGGAAGGAAACCCATATTGCCGGCGCGGCCCACGAACGTGGTATGACAAAGCGCCACGTCTCGCTGCCACCGGGCGGCGAGGAGGGCATCCACGCGTTCATCGAGGCGGTCGACGAGCGCCTGTCGGGCGAGGAGGACACCTGCGACGTGGTCGAGGACGTGCTGGTCGACCTCTTCGGCGACCGGGAGGCCTACGAGCGCTGGCAGTCCGGCGGGGAGGTCACCCCCGCCGAACGCGTCCGCCTCCAGGGGTACGACCCCTGCAACGTCACCCTCGAGAGCGAGTACTACGCCGAGGTCGAGTCGATGGACGACGGCGAGTTCGAGCGCACGAAGTACCTCCAGTGGCTCTGGCGGCAGTTCGACGCGACGCCGATGGCAGACAACGTCGAGTTCGCGCTTCGCTTCCGCCGGATGCTCGCCGACCACCTGTTCGCCGAGGTCGGCGACGACTGCCGCTTCTTCAAGGGCATCACCTTCACCTACGGTCACAACATCGCCGTCGGCGACAACGTCGTCGTCCACGACGACGTCCACCTCGACGACCGCGGGATGTTGACCATCGGCGACCGCGTCTCAATCTCCGACGACGCCCACGTCTACAGCCACGACCACGACGTCAACGACCAGACCGCGGTCGACAACTACCACACGATCATCGAAGACGACGCCCGCGTCACCTACGACTCGATGGTCCGCGCGGGCGTCCGCATGGGCGAAAACTCCGTGCTCGCCGCGAAGTCCATCGCCGGCAAGGACGTGCCCGCCCACCACATCGCCGCCGGGACCCCCGCCAAGTCGGTCGCGGTCAAGGACGGCTGGGAACCGGTCGCCGAGGACCTGGCGGACGCGAACGTCGACCGCCGCGAGGAACGGCAGCTGGCGTACGACCTGCCGGAGAACCTGGATGTCTTCGACGAGTTCCAGCGCGAGCGCCAGCCGCCGGGCGACTCGTAGCGCTCGCGCGTCGGCCGACCGCTCAGAGACCGAGCAGCGTCACGTCGCCGTTGGTCGACGAGAGTTCGAGCGCGTGGTCGCCTTCGCCGATCGTCCCCGCGATCCGGTGCTCGCTCGACGACTCGACGGTCATCGACACCCCTTCGACGGTCGCGTCGCCGTTGTCCGTCGCCAGCGTGACGGCCGCCGAGAGGTCGTCGGTGACCGCGGCGGTCACGTCGCCGTTCCGGGAGTGACAGGTCGCGTCGTCCCGGAGGGCGGGCACGTCGACCGTCACGTCGCCGTTGGTCGTGACCGCGCCGTCGAGGCCGCTCACCTCGCTCGCCTCGACGTCGCCGTTCGTCGACTCGACGGTGACGTAGCCGTCCACACCGGTCACGTCCACGTCGCCGTTGGTCGAACCGTAGGTTCCGTCGCCGCCGACGCCGTCGACGTCGATGTCGCCGTTGCCCGACGAGGCCTCGACGACCGAGAGGGCCTCGGGGACCGACAGATCGAGACTCACGGTGACGTTCTCGTTCCCGTTCGGCCGCCGCGGTGCGACGGTGAGGCGTCCGTCTTCGACCGTCCCCTCGACGGTCACCTCGTCGAGCGCGTCCTCGCCGGAACGGGACGCCTTGCGGACGGTGCCGGAGACGGCCGCGCCGTCGCCGGCCGAGAGGGTCACGTCACCGGAGTCGGTCCGGACGAGGAGTTCGTCGGCGTCGCCGGGGTCGAACGACCGCTCGGCGGTTTCCGAGTACGGTTCGGCCGAGATCACGCAGCCCGCGAGGCCGACAGCGCCGACGAGCCCGGCGCCCGCACGGAGGAACCGACGGCGGGACGGCTGGGGAGACGAGTCGACCGACCGGTCGGCGGACGACCGGTCCGGAGAGGAGGCGGGTGGGGACATCGTTCGTCCGTGCCGACACGTCTGATCGGCAAAAACGTGGCGGTCACAGGGCCAGCTTCCGGTTCTTGCCGGTCGATGCGGTCGCGTCGGCGTCGTCGGTCGCCAGCGGGAACCGGACGACGAACTCGGTGCCGTCCGGACGGTTTCGCCGAGGGCGAGCCTGCCGCCGTAGACCTGGACGAGGTGGTTCGTGAGGAACGGGCCGTAGCCGTGGTCGCCGGATTCGGGCGGCTCGAACAGCGTCTCGCGGGTCGCCGACGGGATGCCGTCGCCGTCGTCGCGGATCCGAACCGTCGCCCACTCGTCGTCGGCGGACACGGCGACCGAGACCGACAGATCGCCCTCGTCGTGCTCGACGGCGTCGTCGACCTGCTCTTCGGCGCGTCCGCTGGTCGTACTCCTGCCGCGCCTGGAAGCGCCACTGCGCCGACTCGCCGAGTGACTCCGACCCCGGCCGCCGCGTCGACCGGCCGCACCCGTCCCGTTTCGACTCCCGGCCAAACACCCAAGTACCGTGCCAACGTATCACACGATATGGAACCGTGGGGTTGGATCCTCGTCTACCTGGCCGGGTTCACCCTCCTGCAGCTGCTGCTGGTCCGATACTTCTCGGACGACCGGTCGCTCGGGGGCGTCTCGCTGGAGTCCAACGAGTCGTCGCCGCCGCAGTCGGGGGAGCGGGGACGGTCGCTGGGGGAACGAGAACCGCACGTCGGGGAGGCGGCCGGCGAGGGGGCCGACGGCGTCCGCTGTCCGCAGTGCGGGACCGACAACGCCGACGAGCAGACGTACACCTACTGTCGGAACTGCCTGACGCAGCTCCGCTGACGAGGCCGGTATCAGCGGCGATACTGGCGGCCGAACCCTCAAGTGCCGCGTCGCGGTAGCCTCGCGCATGGAGGGCTGGACGTTCGCCGCGGTCGCGCTCGGTGTCGTACTCTGCTTCGAGTTCGTCGTGTTCCGGTACTTCACTCCCGATCGGACGGCAACGGCGGGCGTCGACACTGCGAGCGAACCAGCGGACAGTCGCGGGCACCGAGCGGGCGCATCCGAGCGCGGTGGCGGCGCGCGGCCCGAGCGGACGGTCGCCTGCGAACACTGCGGGACGGCCAACGCCGACCGTCCGACCGTCGTCTTCTGCCGGGCGTGTCTCGGTCGACTGGACTGAAGCGGCGCCGGTCCGGCGGCCGCCGTTCCGCCCGAGCCGCGAGCGGCGTCCGGCGCCGCCGTCGAACCGTTATCAGCGGTGAAAAACGAGGGGTAAAGGTCTATACCGGGAGCGTCGATCCGACGGTATGCGCGTGTCAAGCGGCGTCCCTGGGTTCGACGAGCTGGTCCAGGGCGGCCTTCTGAAAGATCGGCTCTACGTGGTGAGTGGTCCGCCGGGGAGCGGGAAGACGACCTTCTCGTCGCAGTTCATCACCCAGGGCGCCAAGGCGGGGGAGAACTGCCTCTACGTGACGATGCACGAGACCAAAGAGGAGCTCGCTCAGGACATGTCGGGCTACGATTTCGGCTTCGACCAGGTGATGGCCTCCGGGAAGGTGCAGTTCCTCAACCTCATGACCGACGGCGGCAAGCGGACCATCACGCAGTTCGGCACCGAGGGCGGGCTGACGAATCGGATCGTCGCCTTCCTCGAGCAGCAGGACATCGACCGCGCCGTCATCGACTCGACGATGCTGCTCCAGCACTTCTTCAACGACGTCGCCGACGAGATCACGGGCTTTCTCTCGGCGCTGAAACAGACCGGGACGACGGTCGTCCTCATCTCGGAGATGACAGACCCCTCCTCGTACGCCGACGAGCATTACCTCGCCCACGGCGTCATCTTCTTCCACAACTACCTCGAGAAGGGCGGGATGACCCGCGGCGTGCAGGTGATCAAGATGCGCGGGACGGCGATCGACTGCGACATCCGCGCGATCGACTTCTCGGACAGGGGGCTGCGGGTGTTGCCGGACCAGAAGGTCGAGGCCTGACCCATGGGACTGTACGAGGAGAAGTACGGCACGTCGTGGACGACGCTGGACCGGGACGAGGCGACCGAGCGGGCGTACGCGCTGGGGGTCGCCGAGTCGCTCGGCGAGTACGACCGCGAGGAGTTCGAAGCCGTCCACGACGAGATGGACACCGCCTACACCAAGAGCATCGTCGAGCTGGCGTTCCGCGAGGGCAAAAACGAGGGCCGCGAGGCCGCCCCAGCGGGCGACGCCGACGAGGCGGTGTGGGACGAACTCGTTGAGGGCGAGACGGTCACCGTCGACGCCGAGGACCTCCCGACCGGTGGCCGCGACGGGCTCCCCGAGGCCGTCGACAAGTTCGAGGCCATCGAGAAGCCCGACCCCGACGAGATCGACGCGACCGACCGTCCCGACTTCCTCGACAAGTGAGCGGTCGTCGGGCTCGCGTCGACCGCAACCGGCTTGACCGTCCGGTGTGAGTGACAGGTATGGTCGCCGCGGATCTCCACGTTCACACCGACAACTCCGACGGAACCTTCCGTCTCTCCGAGGTCCCGCCCGCGGCGCGGGCGGCCGGCCTCGACGCCGTCGCGGTCACCGACCACGACCGCGTCCACCCCGACCTGGACGCGCCGGTCGTCGACCGCGACGGCGTCACGGTGATCCACGGCATCGAACTCCGCGTCGACGCCGGCGACCAGCAGGTCGACGTGTTGGGCTACGGCGTCCGCCCGACCGACGCGCTCGTCGCCGAGATCGACCGCCTCCAGCGCGACCGCGTCGAGCGCGGCCGGACCATCCTCGACTGTCTCGAAGCCCGCCTGGGCGTCTCGATCCCCGTCGACCCCGAACGGGGACTGGGTCGGCCGGACATCGCCCGCGCCGTCGTCGAGAGCGACGCCGACTACGAGTCGGTCGGCGCCGTCTTCGGCGACCTCATCGGCGACGGCGAGCCCTGCTACGTCGCCCGCGACATCCCCTCGTTCGAACGGGGCCGCGAGCTCCTGGCCGACGCCTGTGCCGTCGTCGGACTCGCGCACCCGCTGCGCTACCCGGAGCCCGCGGCGGCGCTGGATCTGGCCCCGCGACTCGACGCCGTCGAGGCCGCGTACCCCTACGGCGCCCGCGGCCACACCGGTGCGAACGGCGAACTGACCGTCGAGGACGTGCGTGCGGTCGCCGAGCGCCACGACCTGGTCGTCACCGGCGGGAGCGACGCCCACGACCGGAGCCTCGGCGACACCGGCCTCTCGACCGACGCCTACGAGCGGTTCCGCGAAGCCTTCGACGCCCGACTGTGATCGGTTGGGCGGTCGGCGTACCTTCGAAGGTACCGACCGCGAGCGGAGTCTCGACGGCCGAAACCACTATCTCCGCGGCCGCAGGGTTCAATGCCCCTCGGACCCAAGCGGGGGTATGCAGTGTCACTACTGCGACCGCGAGGCCGAGATCGCCGTCGAGAAAGACGGCGTCAAGGTCGGGGTCTGCAAGACGCACTTCCGCGAGCAGATGGAGGAGATCGCCGACTCGGACTGGCTCGAGGGGATCGAGGAGGACCTCGACATCGACCGCGCCGAGTGACCACCGCCGGCCCTCGCTCGCCCCCTCCGTAGCCCGCCCACCGCCGTCCCCGCCCCCTCTCGGTCCCGGCCCGACGCTCTCCGCCCCGCGAGGCTTTACTGACTCGCTGCCGTAGCAGTGCGCATGAGACGCGTCGCCCCCGAAGACACCGAGCGACGGATGGGACCGGCCGCCGACAAGCGCGCGCTCGCCGCCGCGCTCGGCACCGAGGAACTGGCCCTGAACTACTACGAACTCGACCCCGGCGACAGCTTCGGGTTCGGCTACCACCGCCACCCCGACCAGGAGGAGGTCTTCTACGTGACCGAGGGGACGGCGACCTTCGAAACCGAAGACGGCGAAGTGGCCGTCTCGGCGGGCGAGGCCATCCGGTTCGCCCCCGGCGAGTGGCAACTGGGCCGCAACGCAGGCGACGAGCGCTGCGTCGCGCTCGCGATGGGCGCACCGAAGGAGGCCCCCCGGACCGAGATGCTCCGGGAGTGTCCCGACTGCGAGGGCCGCACCGAGAACACCGTCGAGATGGCCGACGACCGCGAGGCGCTCGTGACGCGCTGTTCGGACTGTGGCGCCGAGACCGGTCGGTTCGCCTGAGCCGTCACCGCGGCCGGACGAGTCGCTCGACGACGTTGTAGAGGCCCAACCCCGAAAGCGCCGGCCCGAGCGTGACGATCAGAGCCAGCGACATCCAGGCGACGACGGCGGCCAGCCCCTCCAGAAAGAGGACGTTGTAGCGGGCGAGCCCGCCGGGGGCGACGAACAGCACGGCGCTGGCGACCATCGTGACCGGCCACCCCAGCGTCGCGTACGCCAGGGCCTCGTCGGCGTCCAGCAGCGTCCAGCGGCCGAGCAACTGCCGGCCGATCAGCACCGGGAAGACCGCGAGGACCAGCGACGCTCCGACGGCGACGCCGGCGAAGGTCAGCCCTGCGCCGGGGTCGACGAAGACCGCCAGCCCGACCGCACCTGCTGCGACCAGCCCGACCGACCCCGCGACGACGCTCCCGAGCGCGTCCCCGAAGTAGTCGGTGCGCGTCGAGAGCGCCCACGTCACGAACGCGACCACCGGCGAGGCGGCGACCAGCCCGTAGTAGACCAACAGCGCGATCACCCCGGCGAACTCGGTTGCCATCGCCGAGTGGTTGGCGTGGCCTCGCATAAGTTCCGGGGTCGCCCGGCCGCGATTTCGACCGCTCGACGCGGCGGGCGGTCGAACGGACCGCCCCGTCACTCGAAGGCCGCGATGCCCGTCAGGTCCTCTCCTAGGACGAGCGTGTGGATGTCGTGGGTGCCCTCGTAGGTGTACACCGTCTCGACGTTCGCCAGGTGGCGCATCGGCGAGTAGTCGGTCGTGATGCCGTTGCCGCCGAGCAGCTCGCGGGCGGTACGGGCGGTCTCGCGCCACGCCGCGACGTTGTTGCGCTTGGCCATCGACACCTGCTGGGGGCGCAGGTCGCCCCGTTCTTTCAGGTCGGCCAGGCGATAGGCCAGCAGTTGCGCGGTCGTGATCGAGGTGGCCATCTCGGCGAGTTTGTCCTGCTGGAGCTGGAACCGCGCGATCGGCCCGCCGAACTGCTCGCGGTCGGTCGCGTACTCGCGGGCGGCCTCGAAGCAGTCCCGCGCCGCGCCGACCGCGCCCCACGCGATGCCGTAGCGGGCCTGCGTGAGGCACGAGAGCGGCCCCTTCATCCCCGACACGCCGGGCAGGACCGCCGACTCGGGGACGTAGCAGTCGGTCAGGCCGATCTCCCCCGTGACGGAGGCGCGCATCGAGAGCTTCCCGTCGATGTGGTTCGTCGTGATCCCCTCCCGGTCGGTCTCGACGAGGAAGCCCCGGACCGGATTCCCCTCCGCCGAGTGGTCCTTCGCCCACACGAGCGCCACGTCGGCGATGGGGGCGTTCGTGATCCAGGTCTTCGACCCGTTCAGGACGTACCCCTCGCCGTCGTCGCTCCGCTCGGCGCGGGTCTCCATCGCGCTGGGGTTCGACCCGTGGTCGGGCTCCGTGAGGCCGAAACAGCCGACGGCGGCGCCCTCGGCGAGGTCGGGGAGCCATCGCTCGACCTGCTCGTCGGAGCCGAAGGCGTGAATGGGGTACATCACCAGCGCGCCCTGGACGGAGGCCATCGAACGAACCCCCGAGTCGCCGGCTTCGAGTTCCTGCATCACGAGCCCGTAGGCCCGCTCGCCGAGGTTCGCCGTCGCCTCGTGGTCGAGGTTCGGCGCGTAGAACCCCAGTTCGCCCATCTCCGCGATCAGGTCCTCGGGGAAGGTCCCGGCCTCGAAGTGGTCGCCGATGTCGGGACGGACCCGCTCGTCGACGAACTCGCGGGCCGTGTCGCGGACGAGCCGCTCTTCCTCCGAGAGGTCGCCCTCCAGATCCACGTAGTCGAGCATGGCCGCCCTTGGACGCGAGTCGTGAAAAGCGCTCGCCGGCTCGCGGCCAGTCGATCGCGGACCGTCGTCAGTCGTCGGAGGCCACGGCGTCGTCACCGGTCACGGCATCGCTCGCGTCGACCTCGCGAACGAACGCAAGGAAGTTGTCGAACACCTGTTTGGCCTCACAGGCGGCGTCGAAGTTCTCGGGCGTGATCCCGTCGAGGACCGACTGGATGCGGTCCTCCGAGAGCTGTCCCTCCTTGCCGACCGTCACCTCGGCGGCGGTGTCCATGTCGTACTCGGGGTGGAACTGGACGCCGAACACCCGCTCTTTGCGGAAGCCGTGGACGCCGTAGTCGTTGGCGGCCAGCCGCTGGGCGCCGGGCGGGAGTTCGGCGACGTAGTCCGAGTGGGTCGTGAAGACGGTGAAGTCGTCGTCGATCCCCTCGAACAGCACCGAGTCGCCGGTGTGCTCGACGGCGCGATAGCCGATCTCGTACTCGCCCATGTCCTCGACGGTCCCGCCGAGCACGTCCGCGAGCAGCTGGTGGCCGTAACACACGCCCAGGAACGGCAACCCGCGGTCGATCGCCTCGCCGACCCACGCTTTGGTCGGCGGGATCCACTCCTCGTCCCAGTAGACCGAGGCGCGGGAGCCGGTGACCACCGCGCCGTCGAACTCGAACGTCTCCGGGTACTGTCCCGTCGGGAGATGAAACTCCGTCAGGTCGGCGTCGAGTTCCCGGCGGAAGTTGCGCCGGTTACCCTCCGCCTCGTGGGCTGCGTTCAACAGGGCGATACGCGGCCGTGTCATCGTCACATTCCAACGGCTCGGCGAGTAAAAGCCTGTCCACCCAGGCAGTACTACGCGCCGTGCGATCGATTCTCGCCCGTGGTTTCGCCGGTGTCGTCGCTTCGCCCGTTCCCACCCTCGTCGCCGCCCGACCGCGACCGGACCAGCAGCGCCGCGGCGACCCCGCCGTAGCCCGCCGCGACCGCCAGCAGCCAGAGCGGCCGGCTCGTCAGGAACCACGGGACCGCGACCCCGTAGCCGAGCCCCAGAAGCGCTCCCGAGACGGTTCGGACGGCGTTGGCCCCCCGCCGGGGCGTGAGCGTCGTCATCGCCCAGTCGACCAGCGCCGGCGCCGGCCCGCAGGCGACGAGCAACGGCCACGTCCCCGGCGCCGTCTCGGTCAGGACGAGCGTGACGCCCGCGAGGATGCCCGGATAGACGCCGCTACAGCGGGCACAGAAGTGGACCGTCCGATCGCCGAGGGGCAGGCGGTGACAGCGGTCGTACTCGTCGGGTTCGTGGTGGCTGAGAAGGTATCGGCTGGTGCGCGTGAGGCCTATCCGGAGTTCACCGGCGACTCGGCGGGTGCGGACACCGGGCGAACGAGTCGGTCCTCCCGGAGTCGCGGGCTCACTCGTCCATGTACTGGCGGTGAAACTCGTCGTCGTCCTTGGTGAGGTAGATGACGCCCTCGACGATCCCGATGATTCCGGGGATCCCGCTCCAGAAGAAACAGAGGTAGAGCACCCCGAGCTTGTTGTCCCCGAGGTAGAACTTGTGCGCGCCGAAGCTCCCGAGCAGGATGGCGAGCAGCGCCGCGACGATCCGCTCGTCGTTGCCCGAGTCCATCCCGGGCTGGCGGACGCCACACTCCGGACAGATTTCGGCTTTCTCGTTGATGACCGCGCCGCACTCGGCACAGAACTTCTCGTCCGGTCCCTTCTGTCGGCGACCGTTCGCGCCCGTCGACCCGCTCTCGTGGTCGTGGGGGCCGGGGGCACCCGTGTCGTCGCCCGGACCGATGTCCGCGGCGGTCGGCTCGCCGCCCTCGTCGACGCTGTCGCTCACCCAGCTGTCGTCGTCCGCTGGCGACTGTCCATCACCGGGCTCGCCGGATCCGGGTTCGTCGGGGTCGTCGCCGCCCGGATCCACGTCGTCCCGGTCGTCGGGCTCGTCGTTCGACATACCCCCGACGACGACTGTCGGGCGTGTAAAACTACCGGCGGCCTGCGATTTCTCGCCGGCAAGCGACCGTCACTCGGGGTCGCGACCCGCTCACCCAGCGTCCTCGAAGTCGCCGAGCAGCGCGTCGTTGACTGCGGCGCTCTCCTCGACGAAACAGAGGTGCCCACCTTCGACGGCGGTGAACGCCCCGCGGGGCAGTCCCTCGGCGAGGTCCCGGCCCGCGTCCGTCGGGACGACCGCGTCGTCGACACCGTGGTACACCCGCGCGGGCGTCGTGATCTCGTACAGCGAGTTCGAGCGGTCGAACGACCGCATGGCGGCGGCCTGGGCCTCGAAGCCGGGGCGGTCGGCATCCTCCTCGCGGCGCCAGCCGACGATCTCGTCGACCACGTCCGCGTGTGCGTCGATGTCGGCCCCGAAAGCGTTGCGCAGCGAGGCTCGCAGCGCATCGGGGTCGTCGCGGGGCGCGAACAGCGAGTCGAGCGCGTCAGCGGCGACGCGGTCGCCGTCGGCAGTGGTCCCAAAGAGCGTCAGCGACGCCGCCCGGTCGTACCGATGGGCGTGCTCCAGGGCGACCATCCCGCCGAGGCCGGCGCCGACGACGTGGGCGTCGGGGACACCGTGGTCCGAGAGGACGGCTTCGAGGTCGCCGGCGAGCGTCCGGACGTCGTAGGGGCCCGCCGGCGCGTCCGAGCGGCCGGTCCCGCGCAGGTCCCAGGTGACCGTCTCGAAGCCCTCCGCGAGCGCGGCGTGTTGCCAGCCCCACACCCACGCGCCGTAGCCCGCCGGCTCGACGAAGGCGACCGTGTCCGCCGCGCGGTCGCCGTCCTCCGGCGGGCGCGGGTCGCCCCTTGCTTCGTAGTAGAGGTCGACCCCGCCGTTGCTGACCACTGTCATGGGCCGGTGTTGGCGCGGTCGCGGTAAGGGCGACTCGGTTCGCGACGCCCGGGCTGTGGCGGCTGGCCACTACCTTCGTCGTCGCGCTCGCGATGCAACCGGTCATCTAGCTGGCGTTCACGAGCGGAGAGCGACGCGAGAACGAACGGAGTCGGACGACGGACGATACTCTACAGGGCGGTGTCGTCGGGGCGTCCCGGGCCGTCGGGAGCGGCCCGGTCCGCGGCGCCGAACAGCTCCGGCGCCACGTCGAAGGCGGCCTCCGAGACCGCCGTCGCGTCGGCCCCGTCGTCGACGGGACGGTCCGCGGCGGTGTCGCGCTCGGCGGGTCCGTCGACCATCGTCAGTCGTCCGCCGAGAGCGGCTGGCCCTCGGCGTCGGTCGGCGCCGGGCTCTCGCCGTCGGCGAAGGGGTACCAGGACTGTTTCCCGTCGGCGAGACAGGGGTCCTCGTAGCCCGCCACTTCTTCGGGCTCGGCGAGTTCGACGATGGTCTCGTGGCCGGTTGCGTCGACCCACTCGCGGAAGGTCTGGCCGTCTTCCCGGAGCGCCGCGTAGGCCTCGACGAGATTGGCGATCATCCCCGGCACCTCGTCGGCGGGGACGCGCTGGCGCACCCACTCGATGAACGTGGGCTCCTCGCCGATGCCGCCGCCGACACCCACGTCAAGCGCCTCGACCATCTCGCCGTTCTTGCGGGCGCGCATGCCCTGGAGGCCGATGTCGGCCGTCATCGCCTGGCCGCAGTCGGCCGTACAGCCCGAGTAGTGCATCTTGATCCGGTCGACGTCGTCCGGCAGCTCGACCTCCGCCGCGAGCCACTGGAGCATGCGGGCCATCCGCGCCTTCGTCTCGGTCAGCGCGAGCGAGCAAAACTCCGTGCCGGTGCAGGCCATCGCGCCCTGCTCGAAGGGATTGGGCTCCGGCTGGTAGGTGTCCAGCAGGTCCTCGTTGAGGAGGTTCGCGAGCTGGCCGTCCGGGACGTCCATGATCAGCGGATTCTGGCGACGCGAGAGGCGGATCTCACCGGAGCCGTACGCGGCGGCCAGGTCGGCGAGTTCGATCGCGTCCTCGGCGGGCATCCGACCCACGGGGGCCGAGAGGCCGACGTAGTTCTTCCCGTCTTTCTGGTCGTAGACGCCGACGTGGTCGTGGGCGCCGCGCTCGCTGGACTTGCCGGCGTTGTAGGTGTAGTCGCCGCGGAAGTCCGTGCCCGCGCGTTCGAGTTCGAAGTCCAGACGCTCGTCGAGTTCCGCGCGGATGGCGTCGGTACCGTGTTCGTCGACGAAGAAGCGAGCGCGGTTCTTCGAGCGGTTCTCGCGGTTGCCCGCCTCGTGGTAGTACTCGACGAACGCCCGCACCGTCTCCGTGGCCTGGTCGCGCGTGACGAAGAGATCGAGGGGACACGCCTCCCGGGGCTCGCGACCGCCCAGCCCGCCGCCGACGCGGACGTTGAACCCCTTCACGTCTTCTCCCTCGATGAACTTGTGGGCCGGTTCGAGACCGATGTCGTTGATCGAGTCCTGGGCGCAGCCCTGGCGACAGCCCGTCACCGAGATGTTGAACTTCCGGGGCATGTTTGCCAGCTCGTCGTCCCCTCGAATGTCGGCCTGGATCTCGTCCAGCAGTTCCCGGGACTCGACGTACTCCTCGGCCTTCCCAGCCACGGGACAGCCGGAGATGTTGCGCATGGTGTCGCCCCCGGCGGAGCGCGAGGAGACGCCGACCGCCTCCAGTTTCTCCCAGATATCGGGGATGTCCTCCAGTTTGAGCCAGTGCAACTGAACTGACTGGCGCGTCGTGAAGTCGATCCAGCCGTTGCCGAACTCGGGGTTCTCGACTGGCCCCCTGGCGTAGTCGCGAGCGACCTCGCCGATAGCCCTCAGTTGCTCGGGTTCGAGCACGCCGCCGCAGTTGGTCAGCCGCATCATGAAGTACGACTCCTGGCCGCCGCGGTGGTGGAACACCCCCCAGAACTTGAATCGGGAGAACCACTCGTCGCGCTCGTCCTCGGGGATCGACTCCCACCCCGACTCCGCGAACTCCTCGAGTTTCTCGCGCACTTCGTCACCGTACATCTCGTCTTTCCAGGCTTCCTTCTTGTGTGGCATTGATTTCCTCTGTTTTGGTTTGTCCGAAATTTCGGCAAATACCCGAACGTTCGTCCTCTGATTTACGTTTTGTCTAGCCGACTGCGATTCATATAAGCATAATCGTTTAACAATTCGCACCGCGACTCGAATATCCGGACGAACGCTCGAAATACAATGACCTTAAACGCATTTGGGTGGGACCGAGCGGCGGTCCGGTGTCGCCGATCAGGTGCCGAGGCGGTCGGTGGCCGGTACGAGGTCCGCGTGCGAGCCGACGGTGAGCGGATGAGCGTCCACGTCGGGCGCCTGAGCGTCGACGACGGCGGGGTCGAGCCGAGAGAGCACGTCGTAGAGCCGCCCGGAGCCGGCCGCGAGGGTGTGGTCGCAGGCGATCCGCGCCGCGTCCGCGTCGTAGACGGCGTGGAGCGGGTGGAGCCGCCCGTCGCTGCGGGGCACCGCGGCGGTGTCGCCGCAGGCGTCGAAACAGTCGCCGAGCAGCGACGTGTCGACGGTCGGTACGTCGCCGGCGACGACGGCGGCCGCGTCACCGTTCGCCACGCGAACCCCGGTCCGGATGGCCGCGACGGGCCCCTCGTCGGCGATCGGGTCGACCGCGAGCCGATGGGGCGCGTCACCGAGGGCGTCTGCGACCGACTCGCGGTGGCCCTCCGGACAGGCGACGACGACCTCGTCGACCGCGGGCGCGACGGCCTCGGCGACGCGCCGCAGCGGCGCGTCTGCCGCTGACGGCCCGAACGCGTTCCCGACGCCGGTCAGCAGGAGCGCCGAGCGCATCTCAGTCGTCCCCCGCGACGGGACCCTCCGCGCTGGCCCGGTCGCTGCCGACGAACCCGCTCTCGGTGGCGACCTCGGCGATGTGGGGCTGGAACACCCACGCGGCCAGCAGGACGATCGGGACCATCGAGACGGCGACGACGGAGTAGCCGATGTGCAGGCTCGCCAGGAACGGCGCCGAGTAGACGAGCGGGTAGACGATGCCGCCGACCGTGCCGACGCCGCCGACGACGCCCGCGACCGCGCCGGAGCTGTTGGGGAACATCGCCGGCACCTGCGCGAAGATGGAGCCCTCGGCGAAGGCACAGGCCATCCCGACCATGAAGCCGGCGCCGACCGCGACGAGCACCTGGCCCGACAGACCGGCCAGCGTCATGCCGAACATCGACAGGACGACGAACGACAGCGTCACGAACGTCCACTGCTCGCGGTAGCGACCCTCGAACAGCGGGATGATGTCCTTCTCCTTGCGGGCGAGCACGTCGCTGACGTAGCCGCCGATGGGCCGGAGCAGTCCGGCCGCGACCGAGAACGTCGCCGCGAACGTCGAGGCGAGCACGAGGTTGTCCGTGTTGAACCCCTCGCGGTAGTACGTCGCGAGCCAACCGTTCATCGACAGCTCGAGGCCGAAGGTCATCACGTAGGCGAGCGCGAGGACGACCGTCCCGTAGCGGGTGGCGGTGTAGAACCAGCCCTTGAAACTCGCGTTGTCCGCCGTGGCCTGTCGCTTCTCGTCGCTCTTGGCCGCCTCGCCGAGCGTGTAGTAGACGACCGCGAGGACGATCGACACGCAGCCCGTGTAGAAGAACGCGGCGCGCCAGTTCGTCTCGAACAGCGGCCCGCTCCAGTTCGAACCGAACACCCGCGGGAGGATCAGCGCGCCGCCGGCCGCGCCGGCGTTCCCGATGCCCGCGTAGATGCCCTCGGCGGTCCCGAGGTTCTCCTCCTCGAACCACTCGGAGACGTGCTGGATGCCGATGACGAACGTGATCCCCGCCGTCGCGACGATGAGCCGCTCGACGAAGAAGACGGTGTAGCTCTGAGCGAACGCACTGCCGATCGAGAACACGCCGACGTAGGTGAGCACGATGGCGAACACCGCCGGCGCCCCGAATTTGTCCGAGAGCCAGCCGGTCAGGATGCGACCGAACGGCGCGAGCCAGATGGCCGCGCTCGCCAGGATCCCGATCTCAGCCAGCGACAGACCGAACTCCTCGGCCATCGGTCCCGTGAACGGCGCGAACGAGAACCAGATCAGGAACGAGAAGTTGAACCCGATCGTGGCGAGCACCAGCGTCCGCCACTTCGTCATCTTGATCAGTCCCATGCCGACACCTCCCCCCCACCGGCAGTCGCACCGACGACCGCCGAACCATAATTAACTACCATTTCCGTTTGTTCGTCCAGTATTTTATCCGATCTCATTTCGAACGTCCACCTTTTCACGAATATCAGTTGTATGCTCGTAACATATAACCCTAGCCGTTTAGAAAGTAAACACATGTCGGTGGCGAGTGGACGAACGGGAGATATTAGGACAGATGCTGAAGATATTAGGATGTAATACGTCGACTCCGCGGTTCGAAAACCGGACAGGTGTCGAGTTTCGGCGGCTCGTCGGGGGACGGTCGTCGCGTCGACACGACGGGTTGGTGCGAGCGCAGCGCGCGCCGGTCGGAGGGCGAAATCCACCACTGACAGGCCGATGAGGGGATTCAGACGGCGAATATCGATCCGTAGAAACGCGAGGCCGTGGCCGTCAGTCGTCGGCGCGCGCGGGCGAGGTGGCCGCGTCGGTCGCTCTGTCGGCGGGCGCGACGAGGCGGACGGCACACTGTTTGAAGTTCGGCTCCTTCGACTGCGGGTCGAGCGCGTCGACGGTGAGGCGGTTAGTCGCCGGGTGGTGGATCGGCAGCCAGACCAGACCTTCGGGGACGGCCGGGTCGGGGTCGACCGTCGCCGGCACTGCACCGCGGCGCGTCTCCGCGACGACTGTGCCCGCCTCGACTGCGTCGCTGGCGGCGACGGTTTCGGGGTGGATCCGCGCGACGACCGGGTCGAGGTCGTCCACGTCCCGCGAGCGGACGCCCGTGTTGTACTGCTCGGACTCGCGGGCGGTCGTCAGCGTCAGCGGGTAGTCGTCGTCGACCGGTTCCGGCAGCGCTCCCTGGGTGGCCGTCGAGAAGTGCGCCTTCCCGCTGGCGGTCGGGAACGACCACGACTCACCCCCGGTGTCCGGTTCCGGTGCGACCCCGTTGTCGCCGTCCCGCGGGACGTAGCCGCGGTTGCCGTCGTCGCCGTCGTAGTAGCGATATCCGGCGTCCGTCTCGGCGTCGGGCGCCGGCCAGCGCAGCGCCTTGAGGTCCGCCAGCCGGTCGTAGGTGATGCCGGACATATCGGCGATGCTACCGGACGTGAGGCCGGCGAACTCGTCGAACAGCGTCTCCGGGTCGGGGTCGGGGTCGGCGAACAGTTCCGGGAACAGCCGCGCGCCGATGGTCGCGACGATCCGCAGGTCGGTCCAGACGCCGCTCGGCGCTTCCGTCGCCGCCCGCACGCGCGAGACGGTGCGCTCCATGTTCATCGCCGTCCCCTCGGACTCGCCCCAGGTCGCCGCCGGCAACACCACGTCGGCGAGGTCGGTCGTCTCGGTCCGGAAGGCGTCCTGGGCGACGAGGAACGTGTCTTCGAGCGCCGCCTTGGCCGCGCTCGCGTCGGGCATCCCCGCGACGGGGTTGGTGGCGACGGTGTAAGCGACTCCGACCTCGTCGTCGAAGGCGTCGAACATCCCGACCGGCCCCGGTCCGGCATCGTCGGGGAGCCGGTCGACGGGTACGCCCCACTCGTCGGCGACGAACGCGCGCTCGTCGGGGTCCCGAAAGGACCGCTGGCCCGGCCACGACCCCTTGCACGAGCAGACGCGGGTCCCCATCGAGTTGGCCTGGCCGGTCAGCGAGAACGGACCGCTCCCCGGCCGGAGGTTGCCCGTCGCGAGACAGAGGTCGATCAGCGCTCGCGAGATGTCGGTTCCCTGAACGTGCTGGTTGACGCCCATCCCCCAGTAACACAGGGCGTCCCGCGAGAGGGCGTCCGCGAGGCGGTCCACGTCGTCCATCGAGACGCCCGCGCGGTCGGCCGCCGACTCGCTGTCGGGCAGCGCGGCCCGCAGGTCGTCGAACCCCTCGGTCGCCTCGGCGACGAAGTCATCGTCGACGCGGTCGGTCTCGACGACCCGGGCCAGCACCGCCCGCGCGAGCGCCAGGTCCTGGCCGGGTTCGGGCGCGACGTGAGCGTCGGCGTGGCCGGCCGTCTCGGTCTCGACGGGGTCGACGGCGAGCAACTCGACGCCGTCCTCGTTCGCGGCCTGGCGGATCCACCGGAACATGACGGGGTGGGCCGCCGCCGGGTTCGCGCCCCAGACGACGTGGGCCTCGGCCTCGGGGATGTCGTCGTAGCTGCAGGGCGGCGCGTCGCTCCCGAACGCCTGATAGTAGGCGGTGACGGCGCTGGCCATACACAGCGTCGTGTTGGCGTCGTAGTAGCGCGTCCCGAAGCCGCCGCGAGCGAGCTTGCCCAGCGCGTAGGCGGTCTCGTTGGTCTGTTGCCCGCTCCCCATGACGGCGACCTCGTGCCCCCCGTCGAGGGCGCCCTGAAACGCCTGGAGCGCCTCCGACAGCGCCACGTCCCAGGTCGTCGAGACCAGCTCGCCGTCCCGGCGGACCATCGGTCGGGTCAGCCACTCCCCCTCTGGGTCGGCCGTCTCGCGCACGCCGCGCTGGCAGGCCAGTCCCTGGTTGACCGGGTGAGCCGCGTCCCCGCGCACCACGTCGATCCCGGTCCCGATGTCCGCCCCCCGCTGGAGGTGCCCGCACCCGACCGCACAGCGCATACACGTCGTCGGCACCCAGTCGCTCATGGCGCGATCACCGCCGAACGAACCGAACTTCCAATTCGCCCCAGCGTTCTACTATAATGTAGACGAACGCAAACCATCTTGTCGTCTGCTAGTCTATACGTCCCGTACTAAACACTATCCCTTGGAGAATTAAAACACATATCGACATTTCCGGAACGGTCGTCCGGTTCCGTCGCTCGACCCGCTCCGCGTCAGAGGGGACGGGACCGCCGGGGAGTGTTCACCCCGGCAGGTAGTCGGCCATCGACGAGGACTCCGGTTCGGGCAGGTCGAGGTCGGCGCCGGTGACCGCCTCGACCGCCGAGGCGACGGCGACGGCGAACTCCGTCGGACCGACGGGGGCGGGCGCGGTCGAGAGCGCGGTCGCGTCGGCCGTCGGGACGACCGCGTCGGCGGCCTCGACGCGCCGGTCCTCGCCCGCGAAGTTCGCGACGACGGCGTCGACCGCGGCGTCCACGTCGGCGAGTCGGTCGCGCGTCCGCGGGACGGCGTCGCTCCCGCGCTCGCTGTCGGGGACCGCGAGCGCGACCGTGTCCGCGGCGGTCACGGCCGCCACCGCCTGGTTGGCCCCTACGGGCGGCACGTCCAGGAACACGGCGTCGTAGCGATCCGTCGCCGACGACAGCCGGTCGGCCAGTCTGCGGGCGCACTCGCTCGTCTTCGCCCGCGCGAGGCGCTCGAACGGCGCCCGCGCCGGCGCGACGGTCACCGACCCCGGCGTGTCGAGCGCGAGCCGCGTCTCCGCCTCGGCCAGCGGCCGGTCGTCCGTCAGCACGCGCGTCACGTCCGGTTCGATCCGCTCGGGCACGAACGCCGACAGCCCCTGCGTCGCGAACGCCGTATCGATCACCGCCACGTCGCGGCCGGCCCGCGCCAGCGTCGCCGCGAACTCGACCGACAGCCGCGTCGCGCCCGCGCCGCCGACGCCGCCGACGACCGCGTAGCTGTCACCGCTCCTCTGCGTTCCGTTCATGTTCACGAATCGTCACCTACTCGTTGAAAAACCTACGTGTTTCGCGGCGGGCGACCGGACGCCCGCTGGGCGGGCTCACTCCGCGCGCTCGGAGATGGTCGCCGCGATGTCGTCGAGTTCGTCGTCGTCCAGGTCGGGCCGATCGCCGAAGATCGAGTGGATCGGACGGCCGCCGTCGTCCTCGAAGCGCGGGACCACGTGGCCGTGGGTGTGGGGCACCTCCTGGCCGGCGACCTCGCCGTTGTTGAACGCGACGGTCGACCCGTCGGCGTCGACGGCCGTCTCGATCGGGTCGACCAGTCGCTGCATCACGGCGAAGACGTCCGCCGCGAGGTCGTTGGGCATGTCCTGGACGTGTTCGTGATGGGCTTTCGGGATGACGAGCGTGTGGCCCGGCGCGAGCGGGTTCGCGTCGAAGAACGCGAGCACGTCGTCGTCCTCGTAGACGGTGCGACTCGGAATCTCGCCGGCCACGATCCGACAGAAGATGCAGTCCTCGCTCATGGTCGATGGGTCGGGGGCCGACTAAATCAAGGTTTCCCGGATATCGCCGCCGTGCGGAACGCCCACTGAGACCTGTCGGTCAGCGATGCGCTCCCGGACCGGCGCACTGCCGGAGAGCCGCACAGACTCCGAGTGTCAGTCCGTCGAGGATGTCACGGCGACGGTCGCGACGTCGATGGCCTCGCCCCCGTCGGCCGTCTCGTACAGTGCGGCGTCGTAGGACGCGGGGTCGAGCGTCTCGACACCGTTCGGGTTCACCACGTTCTCGACAGAAACCGGATCCCCGCCATCGGCCGCTCGGAGCCACGTCGCGTCCGAACCACCGGCGTCCGTGTCGAAGACGACGGTCACGCCGCCGTCGCCGGTCCCGTCGCCGACCGCGGCGCTCACCTCGAAGTTGACCGCGTCCTCGTCGCCGACGACCAGGTGCAGTTCGTCGTACTCGCCGAGAGCGACCGCGATCTCGATCGTGCCACCGCTCGGACCCGTGACGACGCCGTGGGGGAACCCGGCCCCCCGGGAGAACGGCGTTGGACTCGTGGTCGGAGTGGGCGTCTCCGTGGGGGTCGCCGTGGGCGTCTCGGTCGGCGTCGGCGAGTCCGTCGCGGTCGGCGTCTCCGTGGCAGTCGCCGTCGGGGTCGGCGTCGGACTGGCGGATTCCGTCGGACTGTCCGTCGGCGTCGGACGCGCTGTCGGCGTGGGCGTGGCGGTCCCCGTCCCGGTCGACGCCGGGGCGGCGTCCGTCGGGGTGTCCTCCGTGTTCGAAGACGTACAGCCCGCAACGATCGCGGCCAGCGACGCCGAAACGCCCGACAAGAGGTCTCGTCTCAGCATATGAACACCGGTACGGGGAGGCGATAATCAACCTACCGAAACAGATAGTCTGCCAGTGAAACACGTCGGTCGGCCCGACAGCGGAGCCGACCACCCACGCTTAGGTGCGCGCCCGCCCATCACCGACCTATGCAGGTCGAAGCACACTCTGCGAACGAGACGGTCGAAGTCACCGACGGCGTTCACCTCACACAGCTGGCGGTCGGCGATCGAATGAGTATGCAGCACGTCCACATCGAGCCGGGAGCGGTCGTCCCCGAACACAGCCACGAACACGAGCAGGTCGGCTACATCACGAGCGGGTCGGGCGTGTTCGTGGTCGACGGCGAGGAGTTCCCGGTGAGTTCGGGCGACGCCTACCACCTCGGGAGCGAGGAACCGCACAGCGTCGAGGCGACGGGCGACGAGCCGCTGGACGGCATCGACGTATTCGCACCGCCGCGGGCGAACCCCGACTGGATGGACTGATTCGCGGGCGCAGGCGACGCGGCGCGCGCCCCACGCCGAACACCTGAGTCCAAAGGTCTAAGCACCGTCGCCGCCAACGACGAACCACTATGAGCACCGAAACCGAGGACGGCGACGACCTGCGCGAGCGCATCTCGAACTTCCTGCGGCGGAACTTCCCGCAGATCCAGATGCACGGCGGCAGCGCGGCCATCGAGGAGATCGACCGCGAGAGCGGCACCGTGACGATCCAGCTCGGCGGCGCCTGCTCGGGGTGTGGCATCTCCCCGATGACGATCCAGGCAATCAAGACCCGCATGACCAAGGAGATCCCCGAGATCGAGACGGTCAACGCCCGCACGGGCGGCGGGATGGGCGGGAGCGAAGACATGATGGGCGCAGACACCGGCCCCTCGATGCCCGGCGACTCCCGCGGCGGTTCCATCGGCGACGACGACGAAGGCCCCGAAGCGCCCTTCTGAGGTCGCCTCCTCGGTTCACCCTCTCACGTTTTTGACGCGTTCCAGTCGCGACGCTGTCGTTCGAACGGACCGGCGGACGGTCGCGAGAAGTGCCTACAGCCCCAACGCCGTCGTGACCGGGACGCCCGCTGCGACGGCACCGACGAGGTAGCCGCCCAACACGCCGGCGTTCAGCGGCGGGAGGCCGGCGTGGGCGCCCTCGACGCGGTGGACGAGATAGAGCAGGCCGCCCATCCCGACGAGGCCGCCGACGAGGGCGCCGAGGGCGGGCGCGTTGGCGTTGAGCGCCGGGACGAGCGTGGGCGCGTCGAGGAACTGCCCGGCGCTCACGGCGAGCATCCCGGGGATGATCGCGTCGCCGAGGCCGAGCAGCGCGATCTCCGAGCGTGTCGGGGCGTCGGCGTCGTCCGCCGGCGGTTCGTCGGTGGCTCCGTCCTCGCTCTCGTCCCCGCCCATCAGGTCGAACGCGGGGTCGCGCATCGAGAAGTCGAGCGAGTGGGGGACGACGAAGACGATTGGGGCTTTCAGGTCGCCCAGCCCCCCGGCGAGTTCCTGCATGTGCCCGGAGACGTAGACGGCGTAGGCGTCGTAGCCGGCCCACGCGACCAGCAGGACGACGACAGGGAGCGGCCCGAATCCGAGGCCGATCATCGGGATGGCCGCCGCGCCGAAGACCACCGCCGCCAGGTCGTTGACGTACCACTCCGGATACGCCCAGAGGACGGCGAACGCGACGAGGGCGACCGCTATCGAGGCGGGACTGTCGGGCAGGCCCATCGCGACGCTCCCGCTGGGGGCGATCGTACCGACGCCCGTCAGGGCGACGAACGCGACGGCAGTGAGCGTACCCGCCGAACCGAGCAGGAACACGCGGACGAGCGCCTCGCCGTACCCATAGCGGAACGCGGCGACCATGCCGGCCGTCGCCACGAGCAACATCACCGCGAAGACGCCGACGTTCCCCACGTCTCCGGGGTTCTGGAACATGGCCAGGCCCATCTCGGCCACCTCGTCGGTCAGCGCGAGTCCGAGGAGGATGGTCGCCGCGTAACACGCGACGATCCCGGCGTAGGCGTACGTTCCCGGTGGGATGCCGGTCGTCGACTCGACCGCGTCGGTGTCTGCGGGGCCGCCGTCCCCGGCGTCGGCGGCGCGTTCGCTCACGGCTCGCCCCCCGGGCCGAACCGAGTCGTCGACACCGCGCGTGCCGGCGTCCGTTGCATAGTCGGGCCGAGGGCCACCGCCGGCAAATACCTCCCGGACTCGCGGTCGGGGTCGGCCCGACGAGGTGCGGACGCCGAATCACGGAGTTTAATTCCGTGCGAGGCGCTCCCCTATCCATGAGCGAGACAGACGGTCCGGGGAACGTCCTCTTCGTCGTCATGGACACGGTCCGCCAGAGCCACCTCTCGGTGTACGGCTACGACCGGCCGACGACGCCGAACCTGGAGGACTTTGCCGACGACGCGCGCGTCTTCGAGGAAGCCGTCGCGCCGGCGCCCTGGACCCTGCCCGTCCACGCCTCGCTGTTCACGGGCCTGTACCCCACCCAGCACGGCGCCACCCAGGAGAACCCCTACCTGGAGGGCGCCACCACCCTCGCCGAGTCGCTGTCGACCGCCGGCTACGCCACCGCCTGTTACTCCTCGAACGCCTGGATCACCCCCTACACCAACCTCGCCGACGGCTTCGACGACCAGGACAACTTCTTCCAGGTCATGCCCGGCGACCTGCTGTCGGGCCCGCTGGCGAAGATCTGGAAGACGATGAACGACAACGAACGGCTCCGGAGCGTCGCCGACCGGCTCGTCGAACTCGGCAACACCGCCCACGAGTACTTCGCCGAGAGCGGCGGCGGCGACACCAAGACCCCCGAGATCGTCGACCGCGTCCAGGCGTTCGTCGAGGACAGCGAGGCGAACGGCGACGAGTGGTTCTCGTTCGTCAACCTGATGGACGCCCACCTCCCCTACCACCCGCCCGAGGCGTTCGCCGAGGAGTTCGCCCCCGGCGTCGACTCAACCGAGGTCTGCCAGAACTCCAAGGAGTACAACTCCGGCGCCCGCGACATCGACGACGACGAGTGGGAGGACATCGAGGGCCTCTACGACGCCGAGATCGCCCACATCGACCACCATCTCGGCCGGCTGTTCGACTGGCTGCAGGAGACCGACCGCTGGGAGGACACCCTTGTCGTCGTCTGCGCCGACCACGGCGAACTGTTCGGCGAGCACGGCCTGTACGGCCACGAGTTCGGCATCTACGATCCCCTGGTGAACGTCCCGCTCATGATCAAACATCCGGCGCTCGACGCCGGGCGCGACACCGAGACCCAGGTGGAGTTGCAGGACCTCTATCACACGGTGCTGGACCACGCGGGCGTCGACGCCGACGCGGGCGGCGAACCGTTCGACCGCGCCCGGTCGCTGCTGGACGCCGACTACCGCGAGTTCGCGAGCGTCGACGCACCCCGAGGGGCCGAATCCCGATTCGACGCCCACGACGAGGGCGACCTCGACGACTACGCCTTCGTCGACTATCACCGGCCCGTCGTCGAGCTGAACCAGCTTGAGAGCAAGGCCAGCGCGGCCGGCATCGACCTCGACACCGATTCGCGGTTCTACTCGCGGATGCGCGCCGGCCGCCGAACCGACGGGAAGTACATCCGCAACGAGCGCATCGCCGACGAGGCCTACCGGCTCGACACCGACCCCGACGAGCTGGACGATCTGGCCGATTCGGACGACGAGGTGGTCGCCGCGACGGAGAACGCCCTCCGCACCTTCGAGTCGGAGATGGACGGCGAGTGGGCGGACGTGACCGACGAGGACGTGCTCGACGACATGGGCGACGAGGCGAAAGACCGCCTGTCGGACCTGGGATACATCGAGTAACCGTGAGCGACACCGCCCGCGACCTCTTCGACTTCGTCGACCGACGGACGGCCGTGAAGATTTTCGGCGGGTTCGCCATCGCTTTCGTCGTCCTCGGGCTGATCGCCTACGGTATCGGTATCGGGAAGATCCGGCGCGAACTCGTCCGTGCGGACCCCGCGTGGCTGGCCGCGGGCTGTCTCTCGACGGCCGTCGGCCTCGTCGCCTGGGCGAAGGCCTGGCAGGTCGTCCTGGACGTGATCGGCTACCACGTCCCGTTCCGGAAGCTCGTCGTCACCTACTACGCGGCGACGTTCGCCAACTACGTCACCCCGCTGGGCCAGGCCGGCGGCGAGCCGTTCATCGCCTACGTCCTCTCCCGGGACACCGAAGCCAGCTACGAGGACTCGCTGGCGTCCGTGGTGACGGCGGACCTGCTGAACCTCCTCCCGTTTTTCACCTTCGCCGCGATCGGGACGGTCGTCCTCGTCGTACGGACGACGCTCTCCGAGCAGATCCGCGGCGTCGCGGGCATCCTGGTCGTCTTCGCCGTGGGGGTACCGGTCGTGGCGGTCGTCGGCTGGCGCTCGCGCCGCCGGCTCGGGAACGTTGTCCTGCGCGTCGCCGCGCCGGTCGCTCGACGAGTCCGGTTTCTCAGCGTCGAAGGGCTTCGCGAGCGGCTGCGCGAACTCAACACGGCCTTCGAGCGCATCGCCGCCGACCGCCGTGCGCTGGCCCACGCGCTCGTTTACTCCTTCGTCGGCTGGCTCTTTTTCGCCCTGCCGCTGTACGCCGCCGTCGAGGCCGTCGGTCGGGAGATATCTATCTTCCTCGTGTTCTTCATCGTCCCCGCGAGCACGCTCGCCGGCCTCACCCCCTCGCCCGGCGGCCTGGCGGGCGTCGAGGCGGCGCTCGCGGGCCTGCTCGGGACGCTCGGCGGCTTCTCGTTCGCCACGGGCCTGTCGATCGCCATCGTCTACCGACTGGCCAGCTACGTCTTCGCCGTCCTGGCCGGCGGGCTGGCCGCGCTGTTCGTCGTCTCGCGGTCGTGAGCGACGGCCCGGCGGCTCGCCGTCACTGACTGGACAACGGTGAAACCGGTGCGCGCGACCCTCGTCAGAGGGCGCCGAGTCGGATCTCGTCGTCGGTGACGGACTCGATCCGCTCTTCCTGTAGCGGGTAGGCCTCGTCGCCGCTGTCTCCCCACCCGAGCTTCGACATGATCGTGTCCGAGACGCCCGGGTCGGGGTCGACGTGGGCCGTGCCGTGGCTCACCTCGACGACGCGACCGACCTCCTCGCCGTCCGCCCCGATCACTTTCTTCCCCTCGTCGTCGTCCGTGATGTTGGTGTCTGTCGCCATCGCCTCTCCAGGTAGGCGGGATACACACCTGTAAACTGGCCTTGCGGGCGCAGGCCGCGGTATCGTTTCGGGCCCGAGCGCCGGTCGTCAGTCGGCGGCGACGGCGTCGCCGAGCTCCTGGGCGTTGGCGAGCACGTCGTCGATGGAGTCGCCGGTCGGCTCGTTGTTCAGGAGCACGTCGATGGGCAGCGTGGGCGCGCCGTCGACGAGGTTCTCCATGATTACCAGGCGCTCGCGGGCGCGGGACATCCCGACGTAGAAGACGCGCCGTTCGTTGTCGGTGAGCGTCGGGACCGGCGAGGTGCGCTTGGTGAACTCCTCGTCGCCCGGGACGTCGCGATCGGACTGGTCGACCGTCGCGGCCATCTGCTCGACGACCTTCTCCGTGAGGTCGGTTGCGACGAACACGTGGTCGGCCTCACGACCCTTCGCGCTGTGGATGGTGCCCAGGCGCACGCGGTCGGTCTCCATGCCTTCGTACCCGCCGGAGAAGTACGCCTCGACGGACCGTTCCTGGAAGCTGGTGACCTTCCGGAGCATGTCCGCGGCGGCCCGCGGGTCGGGTGCGAACGGCGCGTAGTCGCGGATCGTCTCCGGTTCGACCGACAGCTCTTCGAGGTCCTCGACGTCGGCGGCCTCCTCCATCTCGTCGAGTTCGTCGAACAGGTCGTCGCGCTCGCTCGTGCCGAACGCGGAGTCGGCGAGCATGTCGGCGAGCCGACGGCCCTCCAGCCCGGTGACGGGCTCGTCCTCGTCGAGTTTCTCGATGGCGCGGACGTACTGGGTGAGCCGGTCGGTCCACATCCGCTGGTCGGTCAGGCAGGTGAAGGGGATCCCCTCGTCGATGAACTCGTCGATGAACTGGAACATCTGGTAGCGCGCACGGAAGAGGATCATCGCGGTACCCTCCTCGTCCTGTTCGATCGTGGTGCGGACGTTCCGCACGAGGTCGATCATCGTGGGATTCTTGACGCCCTCGACGCGACCGCCCTCCTTGCGCGGGTTGAGGTCTTTCTCCTGGCGCTTGTCGATGTGGCTGACCTCCCTGTTGACGACGTTCAAGATCCGCGAGGGCAGCCGGTAGGAGTTGGGCAGGATGTTGTCGTCGGTGACCTGCTCCTCCAGCAGCAGGTCGGGGTCGGCGCCCTGCCAGGCGTAGACGACCTGGTCGTCGTCACCGGCGATCAGCACCGTCTCCATGTGGGGGCGCCACTCGCGGTAGACGTCGTACTGCAGCGTCGTGATGTCCTGGAACTCGTCGATGACGAGGTAGTCGACGCTGGGCATGAGCGACCGCTGGGCGACGCGTTCGAGCATGTCGGCGAAGCCGACCACGTCGTTCTCGCCCTTGAACTGGCGCCAGGCGCGGATCGTCTCGGGGACGCTGATGCGGTCGTCGTCGGACGGCCAGGTGGGCGTGTACTTGTTGCCGGTCTGGGCGTTGTCGTCGATATCCGGCGGGAGTCGCACGACCTCGTCGTCCCACTTGAAGGGGACGTCGTACCAGTCGGCCACGTCCCGGCGGGTGCGCTGGAGCCACTGACTCGTGGCGATGATCTTGTTACCGATCGTGGTCGAACGGGCGGTGCGCCGTCGGGAGCCCTCGTACTCGTCCTCGTACTCGACGCCGAACTCGTCGCAGAACTCCTCCTTGTCGGACTCGCCGACCACGTCCCCCCGCGAGAGGTCGAGGAGTTCGTACGCTTTCGCGTGCATCGTGCAGACGTTCCCCTTGAGCGCCCGCGGGGACTCGCCGAGTCGCTCGGCGAGGCGTTCGCGGATCTCCGCCGCGGCCGCCCGGGTGTAGGACACCACCAGCACGTCCCGGAACTCCACGTCGTCGTTCTCTTCGAGCAAGGTTTCGACCCTGTCGAGCAATGCCGTCGTCTTCCCGCTCCCGGGACCACCAAACAGGCGCGTCACCTGGGTGGACGGTTCAGTCATTGGCCCTCTAGAGGGACCCGTGGTTCATAAACGGCGTGGCTTGGGCTGGCGTCCGTGACGGGCCGCTGGTGCCGTCGTTCGACACTGGAGCTATCGCTCCACTCCATCTCCGACTCTCGCGGCGACAGGGTCGCCGCTCAGTCCCGCGACCACCGCGACCCCGAACGGGTTCGCTCAGTCCCGAACCCCTCGCTGCACTCGGTTTTCGACCCTCGCAGACGCGTAGCGTCTGCTCAGTCCCGATACAGCGAGATGTACAGCATCGTGAACCCGATGATGAAGGGGATCGACTCGGTCATCCGGAAGAACAGGCGGACCACTTCGGTCGCCTCCCGGACGCCGATCTGGGCGATGACGGTGCTGGCGACGCCCATGCTGATGAATGCGAACCCCATGAAGGCGTACTGCAACCGTTCGGACGGTCGCTGTCGATACGCCTGGAAGCTGATCAGCGTGATCCCCAGCGAGAGCCCGAACACCGCCAGCCGCATCAGCGCCAGGACCCCCCGCATGACCGCAGCGACTTCTACCATTCGTCGTCTGTCCGGCAGGTGGCTCCGACATATAATTTCGCCGGTCCCGCGCGCCCGACGAGCGGGGCTCCCGGACCCGTTGGGCCGCCGGTCCGCCGCCGGCTCACTCGGGGTTGAGGTCGTCCCAGAGCTGGCTGAACCGGTCGGGGAGGTTCTCCTCGCGGTAGATGCGCACCTTGTACTCGTCGTCTTCCAGCGAGATGACCGTCGATTCGAAGTTCGACTCGTAGACCTTGTAGTGGTTGCCGTCGTCGGCCACCAGCGTCTGGTCCGTGACGAGGTCGTACTGGGTGAGCATCTCGATGCGGCGGTAGACGGTCGGCAGCGACAGGTCACACTCTTCGCTCAGGTCCTTCGCCGACCGGGGCTCGCGACTGATCGCGGCCAGTACCCGGCGGGCGTGTTCGTCGCCGATGGTATCGAGGACTTCCTCGATTGCCCGTTCGTCGTCCACTACCAGTGTGATCTCTTGAGGTGTTACAAAGACCTTTCGAGCGGGCGGCTCTTTCAGGCTCAGAAAACGCGCCTGCCCCATTATACGAAACCCCTCACTACCACTGAGTGCGGACCAATTGCGAGCCCGACGGCCCATCGCACCGTGCGCATCCGTGTGTGCCTGTGGTGGGGTGTGGGTTCGATCGGCCCGCGGCGGGAGCCCGATCACGCCATCCGGCGCCCGGCGCTCCCTCGCGGGCCGTCCCGGGCCGTCCGGGCCCGCATGCGGTCCTCGCCGGCACGAGCGCGCTGCCGGAGGTCGTTCCCGACGCCATTCCCCCCAACGCGTCTCCCCCGACGCAGTCCGGGAACGAACGGGTCTTCGACCCGCCGGCTCTCCCCCTGCCGGCCTCCGTTGCCCGCCTTCCGGTGGACTTCCCCCCTACTTTCCCCCAACGTTTCCCCCCTCGACCGCTCGGTCAGGACCGCGAGCCGACAGCGAACTGTGTTCGGTTCGTGGTGCGAACGTAGCAGTGGTTTCGTACTGTGTCGATCGGGACGAACTCGAGCGACAGCGACCGCGGTCGACGGTAGACGGTGAAAGCCTTCGGCGCGCTCTCCAGCGCGCGCCTCCGCACCGCGACCGACTACGTCACCTGCACCGACGCGACGGCGGACGAGGCGACGCTCACGGAGCGGCCGCTGTGACGATGAAAGCGCGAGAGACGGAAATTCCGTTCGGCGGCCGTTACGCCGGCGACCAGCCGCATACCGAGCACTCTGTGGCGGCCGAGTCGTGGAGTCCCCCGCAGTCGGGGCACTGCTTCTTGTTGTAGTTTTGCTCCCAGCCCGCCTCCTCGACGTCGTGTCCACGGTCGATCAGGAACTCGTCGAACATGTCGTCGGTGCTCGGTGCGGACGCCATACGTGCTACGCTATACCACACCAGCATATAGGTCTATTGGTATGCGAACTATTTGCACACGAACTGCGGTCCGGTCGGGCGTCGAAGGGGGCGGCACCGTCGCGGCCGGAACGGCCCTGACCGGGGATCGAACGAACCCAAGGACCTATGCCGCAGTTCGTCGATACACCGGCCATGGCACGGAAGCGGGCGAGTCGTCGTCAGTTCCTGGCGGCCGCGCTGGGTGCGTCGACCATCGGGTTGAGTGGTTGCGGATCGGACGGCGACGGGACGGCGACACAGGTGGACCCGGACACAGCGACGCCGACGGACACGCCGGTCGACACGCCGACACCGACCGCCGAGTCGACGCCGACGGCCACGGCGGAGCCGACCGACACGCCGACGGCCACGGCGGAGCCGACCGACACGCCGACGGCCACCGCGACCGCGACGCCGGGTGCGTCGTCGTTCGCGTCGTGGCCGACGTTCATGCGCAACGACGAGCACTGGGGCCACCACGCCGACGCGAGGGGGCCCCACGGGAGCGTCACGGTCGACTGGGAGGTGGAGTTCGACCAGGACGCCGTGAGGGCGACGCCGGTCCTGGTCGACGGGACGCTGTACGTCGGCGCCGGCGGCGCCGGTGACGACGACGGGTCGTTCCACGCGCTGGACCCCGTAACGGGCGAGACGAAGTGGTCGAAGGACACGGCCGCCCCGGTGACCAGCGCGGCGGCGATCGACCGCGGATTCGCCTACGTCGGGACGACCAACGGCGTGTTCTACGCCCTGAACGCCGACGACGGCTCGGTGTTCTGGGAGTGGGACCTGGGGTCGACGGAGGACTTCACCGCGCCGGTCGTCGCCGACCGGGGCGTCTACGTCGGTTCGACCAGCAGCCGCCTCTACAAGTTCGACGCCCTCGACGGCGGCCAGGAGTGGAACCAGAACACCTACGGCGCGATCACCGCCCCGCCCGTCTACGTCGACGGCACGGTCTACGCCACCAGCGCGGACCACGACCTCTACGCGGTCAGCGCCTCGGGGAGCCTCGAGTGGACGAAGGATCTGGGCGGGAGCGCCAACGGCGTCTCCCACCGGCGCCGACGCCTGTTCGCGACCAGCGAGAACAATACTCTCACGCAGATCAACGTCCGCGGGAGCACCGAGTGGGAGACCTCCAGGGGCGAGGCGTTCGCGGCGACGCCCGCCGTGACCGAGGACGGGGTGTTCGCGGGGACGCGCGACGGGACGCTGTTCGCCTTCGAGGCCAGCGACGGCCGGGAGCGGTGGCGGTTCACCGACCCCAGCGACGGCGTCACCGCCCCGCCGGTCGTCGCCGACGGCACCGTCTACGTCGGCTCCCGCGACGGCAGCGTCTACGCCGTCAGCGCCGACAGCGGCGACCGGGAGTGGTCGTTCGCCACTGGCAACAACATCGGGAAGGCAGCGCCCGTCGTCGCCGGCGGTCGCGTCTACATCGGCAGCCAGGACGGCATCCTCTACGCGCTTAGCGAGTCGTCGTAACGATCACCACACCGCTGTCGCGAGCGTCGACCCGGCCCAGACGGCCGCGAGCGCGCCCGCCAGATTGACCGCGGCGTTCGCCAGCGCCCGGCGGCGCTCGCCGGTTTCGAACAGCCGCACCGTCTCGAAGGCGAACGTCGAGAACGTCGTGAACGCGCCGCAGAAGCCGGTTCCGAGCGCGAGGACCGCTGCGTCGCCGACGGGCGCCGCCAGGACCGCCCCGAGCGCGAGGCTCCCGATGACGTTCACCGCCAGCGTGTCGCCGGTGCGAGCGTCGATGCGCTCGCCGAGCAGGTGCCGGGCGAGCGCGCCCGCGGCGCCGCCGAAACCGACGAGGACGACCGGGTTCACGACACCCACCTCGCGAGCCAGCGGCCGCAGAGGACGCCCGTGATCCCGACCGCGTAGTTCGCGGCGACGTTGACGGCAGCCAGCGTCGGCCCGCCGACACCTGCCAGAGCCGGGCCCGTCGACCCCGCCAGTTGCGTCGTCTCGACCGCGAACGTGCTGTAGGTCGTAAAGGAGGAGAGGAAGCCGGTGCCGACGACCAGCCGCGTCTTCGCGCTGAGGACGTCGGCGAAGTGGCGCTCGTACAGGACGACGCCGAGCGCGAAACTCCCCAGACCGTTCGCGGCCAGCGTACCCCAGGGGAACGCGCCGGGCAGCGCGAGCGCCACCGCGTGCCGCAGCGCCGCGCCCGCGAATCCGCCGACGGCGATCAGCGCCAGCGGCTCCAGCCGGGCCAACGCGTGGTCGTCAGTCATTCGCCCGAACGCACCCGCCGCACCGACACGTGTGTTTCCCTTCGCGCTCGCGGCCCCGCCCCCCTCGCGGACCGAGGACCGTCGAACTGGTCGCCCGCTTCGACAAGAACGTTCGCACGAGCGTTTATCCCCGGAGAGGGGACCAGGGCTGCCCATGGAGCCACGAGCGCTCGCGGGAGACGAACGCGCCATCGAGGGACTGCCGATCAGACTCGTCATCGCCCTGGTCGTCGGGGTCGCCAGCCTGAGCGTGATGATGAACACGCTCGGCGGGATCCAGACGCTCGGGGTCACCGAACTCGACGTGAAGCCCACGCCGGAGGTGATCGACGAGGCCAGCACCGACGTCACCGTCGAGGTGGTCGGTCCGCAAGGCGACCGCGTCGCCAACGCGACCGTCGTCGCGACCGGTGGAACCGCGACGCTCGACTCGGTGACGACCGTCCGCACGGACGCCAACGGGACCGCGACGCTGTCGCTATCGCCGTCGCTCGGCCCCAATCAGGACGAGGGGACGATACAGTTCGACGTGAAACCGCCCGCGGGCGGTCAGTACGCCGACGAACGTGGGAACACGGACGTACTGGTGGTGAAGAAGTAACGCCGCGCCACCGGCGGCCGTCCGCGGGAGACGAGCGGCCGTGAGCGGTGGCTGCGCCAGCTTCGGGAGTGGATCGATCTCGGTGGGCTCAGCGCCGGACGGCGTCGTCCCAGTCGATCCACTCCTGCTCCCAGCCGGTGCGGCCCTCGGCGTTGCGGCGGGCGAACTCCCGGTCCTCGCGGCGGGTGCGGTTGCGCTCGACCGTGTCGGCCTGTTCGCCCTCGACCAGCATGGGCTGGAAGGCGACGCCGCCGAGTCGCTCGGCGACCTCGCCGTCCTTGACGACCGCGATGTGCTGCTCGCCGGCGCCGTGGGGCATGACCAGCCGGCCGCCGTCGGCGAGCTGGTCGACCAGCGCCGCGGGCGGGCTGACCGCCGCCGCCTCCAGCAGGATGCGGTCGAACGGCGCGTACTCGGGGAGGCCGTCGGCGCCGTCGCGGCGGTCGACGAGCACGCCGCCGTAGCCCGCCTCGGCGAGGTTCCCCCTCGCCTCGATCACCAGCCGGCGGGTGATGTCGATGGCGTGGACGTGTTCGGCGCCGGCGAGTTCGGCGACGACGGCGGCGGTGTAGCCGACGCCCGCGCCGACGACGAGGACTGAGTCGCCCTCGCGGACGGCGAGCGCTTCGAGCAGGCGCGCGACGGTGCTCGGCGCGAGCACGCGGGTGCCGAGCCGCTCGAACGGCCGGTCGGCGTAGGCGCCCCGGTCCTCCGCGACGAACGCCTCGCGGGGCACCTCGCGCATCGCGACGGAGAGGGCCTCGCTCCGGAGACAGCCCTTGCTCTCGTGCTCCAGGCTGTCCACCATGTCGTCGCGCAACACCGCGGGGTCCATGCTCGCCAGTCCGCCCTCGACGGTAATGAATGGCGCGGACCGGCTCGTCTCGCGTCGGTGCCCCCGGCGCGCGGCGACCGGGTCGCGAGGCCGAACGGGGGCGGACGGTGCGGGGGCGGTCAGTCGGCTACTGCAGTTCGACGAACCGGACGCCACCGTGCTCGTCCCGGTCCAGCGACCCGTCGGCGCGGCGGCGCGCGCGGACGAGCGTCTGCCGGCGGCCACCGATCGGAGCGAGCAGATATCCGCCGGGGCGGACCTGCTCGACGACGGCCTGGGGGAACTCCGGGGCGGCGCAAGTGAGATACGCGCGGTCGTAGGGGGCGTGGTCGGACCACCCCGCTTTGCCGTCGCCCGCCCGCACCGACACCGCACCGTACCCCAGTCGGTCCAGGCGCTCGCGAGCCCGTTCGGCCAGCGAGTCGTGGTACTCGACGGAGTAGACGCACTCGGGGCCGACGACCTCGGCGGTGACGGCGGCGTGGTAGCCACACCCCGTGCCGACCTCCAGCACGTCGTCGCCGGGGGACAGATCGAGCAGGTCGGTCATGATCGCGACCATGTGCGGGGCGCTAATGGTCTGGCCCTCGCCGATGGGGAGCGGCGTATCCCGGTAGGCGTCCTCGCGGCGCTCGGCGGGGACGAACTCGTGGCGGGGGACGGTGGCCATCGCGTCGAGGGCGCGCTCGTCGTCGACTCGACCGCGCTCGGCGAGACGCTCGACTAAGCGCTCGCGGGCGGCCGCGTGGTCCACGCTACCACGCAGACCAGGCCGACGAGGACTCGTCGCGCGCGTACAACCGATTGATGTCCTTCGCGAACGCGCTGTCGCCGTCGAAGTCGAGCTTGTCGTAGTCGTATCCGACGGCGTCGTCGCGGATGTGGATGCCCTCGATCGTGAACTCCTCGCCGCCGAGTTCGTCGGTCTCGCCGACGACGAACTCGTAGTCGCCGGGCACCTGGACGGTCACCGACTCCGTCTCGTCGTGGGTGCCGTCCTTGGGGTGGAGCGTCAGGTCGACGCTGACGTTGCCGACCGCGCGGGTCCAGATCGTCTCGACCTCCTCGGCGGTCGTCTCCTCGACGCGGCGCTCGCCGTCGAGTTCGAGGCTGGTGATCCGGGCGGTCACGATCGCCTCCTCCGTATCGAGGAGGAACTCCTCGCCGACGGCGAGCTGTTCGCCCTCGGGCACGTCGGCGGTCGCGGTAAAGGACTCACCGTCCTGGGAGACGACCACGTCGCGCTCGTACTCGGTGGTCGACTCCAGCTGTCGCTTGTGGGTGTGGCTGCACTCTGTACAGCGGACCGTGGCGCGGCCGCCGCCGGTCGTGAGCACCTCGTGGACCGTCTCCAGGTCGGGCGAACACGACGGGCAGGCGACGGCGACCCGTTCTGCGGACTCGGTCATACCCCCGTGTTGCCCGCCGGCGCGTAAAAGTCCGCGGAGTCGATTCGCTGATCCCGGTGGGGGCGAATATTCACGGTATCCGGGGCCGAACGAACGCGGCATGGGAGCGAAATCCGAGGGCCCGAGCGGGGAGTTGGGAGGCGGGCTCCCGGCCGGAGGCAGACTGGAGCGACGCCGGCTCGCGGTCTTCCTCGGCGTCACCTTCGGCGTCTCGTGGGCGACGGCGGCGGTCATCTACGCGCTGGGGGGCATCGGCACCGGACCGACGCTGGCGCTGGGGATCCCGCTGTGGCTGGTCCTGCTGGCCGGCCCGTACATGTGGGGTCCCGCCGTCGGCCACCTCGTGACGCGGTGGCTCACCGACGAGGGGTTCGACCGCGGCGAGATGCGCCTCCGCGTGCGAACGCGGCCGCTCCCCTGGCTCCTGGGATGGGTCGGGCCCCTCGTCCTGATCCTCGTCGGCGCGGCCCTGTACTTCCTCGTCTTTCCGGGTCTGTTCGGCGGGATGGCGGCGGTCGCCGACCTGCTGGCGACGGTCGAGGCTCAGACCGGTCAGGAGATCCCCCTCTCACCGTCCGTGTTCCTCGCCGTCCAGTTCATCCAGGCGCTCGTGGCCGCACCGCTGCTGAACAGCCTCGCGACCGTCGGCGAGGAGTTCGGCTGGCGTGCCTACCTGCTGCCGAAGCTCGCGCCGCTGGGCTGGCGGCGGGCGCTGGTCGTCCACGGCGTCGTCTGGGGCGTCTGGCACTGGCCGGTCATCGCGATGGGGTACAACTACGGCCTGGACTACACCGCGGCGCCGTGGCTCGGCCTGCTCGCCATGACCGTCGCGACGGTCGGACTGGGCGTGTTCCTCGGCTGGATCACCCTCCGGAGCGGGAGCGTCTTCCCCGCCGTCGTCGGTCACGCGATGATAAACGGCAGCGCCGGACTGGCGACGCTGTTCGCCACGGCCGTTCCCAACCCCGTGTTCGGCCCGACGCCCGTGGGCCTGATCGGCGTCGTTCCGTGGGTCGCCGTCGCCGCCGTCCTGTTCGTCCGGACCGACTGGCTCTCTCCCGCCGAGTCGGGCCGAGCGGAATCCGGAACCGAGGGCGTCTGAGGGGGGCTTACTCCGCGCTCGGCAGCTCGATCGCTTCCCCGTCGGCGTAGACGGTGGGGTCGGTGAGTATCCCGTCGAGGTGGATGGGCGCGTGGGTATCCCCGCCGATGCCGTGGTCGTCGCCGATCGCGATGTGAACGGTGCCCGCGGCCTTCTCGTCCAACAGGACCGACCCGACCAGCTCCTCGACGGCGAGGTTCGAGCCGATACCCAGTTCGGCGAGGTTGTAGGCGTCCTCGCCCACCTCGTCGGCGGCCGCTTCGAGGTCCTCGCGAACGGCGTCGTCGGAGACTTCGGTGACGTAGCCGTCTTCGACCTCGAACTCCAGGGTCTGGCCCTCGTCGAGCTTGCCGTGGGGCATCATCGTCCCGTCGACGACGAACCGGCCGTTGGCGTCCTCGGGGCTGACGAAGATTTCGCCGGCCGGGAGGTTCGACATCTGGCCGGGCTCGTGAACGATCCCGGTGTCGAGCTGCCACGCCCGGTCGCCCAGATCGAACGTGATGTCCGTGCCGAGTTCGGTGGTCACGCGGATTTGCTCGCAGCCGGCGACCTGGTCGAGCAGGCGCTCGGACTCGGCGGCGATCGACTCGTAGTCTGCGTCGAGTCCCATCAGGAAGACCCCGTCGGTGATCCCGGGGAGCGTGGCGACCCGGGCGTCGGCCTCGGTGGCGTCGGTGCGGGCCTGGGTGTGTGTGAGGCTCTTGGTGGTCGGTGCGAGCACCACGTCGGCGCCGGCCATCGCCGCCGCAACGGGGGCGGGCGGCTCCTCGCCGTGCTGGTCGCCCGGCGGGTAGCGGACGATGGCGGCGTCGTCGGTGATCTCGCTGGCGACGCCGTACAGCGCCTCGCCGATGGCCTGTCGCTTGTCGTCGGTGACGACGACGCAAGACTCCTGGGCGTCGAGGTCCATGCACTGCTCGACGGCGGTTTCGGCCGGCGCTCGCAGGGACGAATCGCTCATGTCCGACCGGAAGCGCGGCCGGCTGTTAGGTCTTGTCCTCGGAGGAGCGACCCGCCGGGGGCGGATCGCCCGCCCGGCGAAAGGTACAACGGCTCTTTGAGTCTCGCGAAGGGGTTTATCAGGAGGGCGCGTACGACAGGACGCCTTCCGAACCCACCCCTGCCCGCTCTCGGCCCTCCATCCGTCCCCGTTTTCGCGGTGCGGCCGTCCCACCCGGCCGCGCTCACGTCTCGTTCAGTCGTCCGGCCGCGCGTCCGACGCGAGCCCGTCGAGGAGATACTCGGCGGTGGTCCGCGTCGTCGCCAGCGGCGTGTCGTGCACGTCGCAGATCCGCAGGAGCGCGCTGATGTCCGGTTCGTGGGGCTGTGCGGTCAGCGGGTCCCGGAGGAAGATGATCCCGTCGAGGCGGTCCTCGGCGACCTCGGCGGCGATCTGGGCGTCGCCGCCGATCGGTCCCGACTCCTTGCGCTCGACGGGCAGCCCCGTCGCCTCGGCGACCCGCTTGCCCGTGGTGCCGGTCCCGACGAGGTCGAACGTCGAGAGCAGCGACTCGTAGGTCTCCGCGAGGTCGATCATCTCGGGCTTCTCGTCGTCGTGGGCGATCAGCGCCAGGCGCGTCATATCGGCGCGTTCGTGCCCCGGCGGGTTAGACCTGTCCCGACGCTCTCGGCGCGGTCGGACCGGGACCGCGCGAGCGACCCGCCCCCACCGCTCACTCGGCGTCGACGGTGACGTGGCCCCCGCCGTCGATGGTGACCTCGTGGCCCTCGACGGCGAAGGTCAGCGAGTCGTCCTCGCCGTCGCCGTCGAGCAGCGCCGCGACCTCGTCGAGGTCGACGTACGACTCGGCGTCGTCTATCTCGTCGGGGTCGATCTCTGTCGCGTCTCTCACGGCCGCACGTACGGCCTCGTCGATCGGTCGTGGACTGACCCACCCGTCGCTCTCGTCCTCGCCCTCCCCTGGGGCGAGCACGTACAGGTCCTCGCTGGCTGGCATACCCCGTACGTCACCGTTGGGCTATATAGTACTACGACCGCGATTTCAGGCTCTGAAATAACTGCCCCGCCCCGTCGGCCGACTTCCGGCCGACGGCCCGCTCGCAGACGGGGGCGCTTTTGACGGCCGCGCTTCGGCGGACCGGTCACTGCTCGTCGAGCGTCGAGTCGAAGTAGACGACCGCAGGCACACGAACGGAACGGTCGCGACAGAAATCGGGGAATACCCCGATACACCGGTGTTGGAGGCGTCGTCCGGAAATCGGATGTCAGAGGCACGGTCCGGGTGGCTCCCCGCAACACCGTTCGTACGTTTCACCACAGCTTCGATTAATCTTACGGCTTGGTTGAACAAGCATATTTAAATACGGAGGTCCGAACTCGGCACTCGTCGGCGCGCCTGGTTCGGGCGACCCGTCCCGGCCCGTCGTGCCTCAGACGGCTTCTTGCAAGACGGTCCGGGATCGACCGCGCGTAGTCGGCGGTCGGCTCGGTACACGCTCGCAAGACTCCGTATCAGTCCATCCGTTCGTGCTGGTAGGTGCCGCCGTAGGTGTCGGCGTGGTTCGCCTCGGCGAGGACGAGCTGGGCGATCCGGGCGCCGCGCTCGAGTTCGACCGGGTGGTACACCTCCAGCAAGCCCTCGCCGCGGCCCTCGTATCCGGCGTCCCAGACGGCGGTGTCGAGCATGCAGGAGTTGCGCAGCAGCGACGACCGCGGGTAGAGGAAGCCGACGTGCCCCTCCGGGATCCGGACGGTGTCGGCGTAGCCGACGACGTACCCGCCGGCGTCCAGCCGGTAGACCGCCGTCCCGTCGTCGTCGGTTCCCGCCTCGTCGGGCTCGCGTTCGCGACGCTCGCCGACGGTCTTGCCGTCGGTGCCGACCCGACCGGGTTCGACCTGTTCGTAGACGGCGCCGAGCCGCAGGTCGACGCCGTTGGGCTGTACCTGCTCGTCGTCCACGTCGCCGAGAGCGTCGGCGACGAATCGCCCGCTCCTGAACACACCGGCCGTGGACCCCTCGTCCGCAAAGCCGTTTCGTTCCCACGGACGTCGGCCGCCGAGCGACCGGGGATCTGTCGCCGCCGAGGCGACGGATGCGACGATTCAAGCGGGTGGGCACACAGTCGTGGTGGTATGGCGATTCCGACGTGGGTGGTCGGGACGCTGGTGGTCGCCGGGCTCTCGACCGCCGGGCTCGCGGTGGCGGGCTGGCGCAACCGGCGGGTGGTCGGCGTCGACTGGTTCGTCGCGACGATGGGGCGACGACGCTGTGGACGGCGACGGCGCTCGTCGCGGGACTGGTACACCTCCGCTCGGTCCAGCTCGTCGCGTCGCTGGCGGGCGTGTCGGCGTCGATCGTCGTGCCGGTCCTGTGGTTCAGTTTCGTCGTCGAGTACACCGGACGCGGACACCTGCTCGACCGACGAGGACTGGCCGCCCTCTGGGCGGTGCCCGGCGTGGCCCTGTTCGGGGTCGTCACCGCGCCGGTCACGGATCTCTACTACGCGAGCATCCGGTACGTGGCCGGAGGCGGCGGCGTGGTCGTCGAAGGCACGGCCGGACCGATGGCGTGGGCCAACCTCGCGTACGCGGTCGTGTTGCTGGTCGCAGGGCTGGGACTACTCGCGCGGATGCTCTGGGAACACGACCGGCTGTACTCGGGCCAGGCGGCCGGGCTGCTCGTCGGGTCGCTCGCTCCTATCGCGCTGCTGGTCCCGGCGGTGCTCGACCGCTCGCCCCCGGAGGTCCCGCTGATCGTGCTCGGGTTCTCGGTGCTCGGCGTCGCCTACGGGTACAGCCTGTTTCGCCACCGGCTGTTCGACCTCGCGCCGGCCTCGCGGCGGATCGGCGTCCCCGAGGCGTTCGACGACCTCGGCGAGGGGGTCGTCGTCGTCGACACCGACGACGACGTGGTCGCGATCAACGAGCGGGCCTGCGATCTGTTCGACTGCCGAAAGTCGGTCGTCCTGGGCGCCCGACTCGCCGCGGTATCGGAGACGCTGGCGGCGCTCGACGCCGACGCGGGGACGACCGACGTGCACCTGAGCGGACGCGTGCTGGCCGTCTCGGTTGCGACCGTCCGCGATGCGCGCGACCGCGCGACTGGCCGCGCACTGGTCGTCAGGGACGTGACCGACGATCGGCGTCGCGAACAGCGATTGAACGTACTCAGCCGAGTCTTCCGACACAACATCCGCAACACCATGAACGCCGTCGTCGGTCCGGCGGCCATGCTGGCCGACCGCGTCGACGAGGACCACCGGGAGATGGCACGGACCGTCACCGACGCGGGACAGGAGATCGTCGCCCTCAGCGAGTCCGTCCGCGACATCGAGGACGCGATGACGCGCCCGGTCGACCCCGTTGCCGTGGGCGTCCGGCGACTGCTCGACGACGCGCTGGCGACCATCGATCCCCCGGCCGGTATCGAGACGACCGTCGACGTGCCCGAGGGGCTGACGCTCAGGACCGACCCCCGGACGGTCTCGCTCGTCGTCGAGAACGCCCTCGGCAACGCGCTCGAACACGGAGCCGCGACCGACGCGGATCCGGACCGCGACGGGACCGCCGAGACCGCCCGCGTCGCCGTGACGGCCGAGCGGCGGGCGAGCGGCTGTCTCCTCCACGTCGTCGACGACGGACCCGGCATCCCTCGGGAGGAACTCGACGTGCTGCGGGCAGGGACCGAGACGCAACTCGCGCACGGGAGCGGCCTCGGCCTGTGGGCGATCCACTGGGGAGTCACGCGGCTCGGCGGCGCCGTCCGCTTCGACACCGACGACGGCACCCGCGTCACGCTCTGGGTCCCCGCGCTCTCGGGCGAGGGCGGCGACGCGTCGGGGGCGACAGTCCCCGAGGACGCACGCGGCGGCGACTGGTTCGGCGTCGACCCCGCCGGCCCGGACACCGCACTGGGCACCCGCGCCGATCCGCGTGACGAACCGACCGGGTGAGGGGATCGTTCACCGAAGCCGAACGCCCGACGGCGACGTTAGTCGTGACAACGAACGACGATGGTCGAAATCGCAAGACTGCGAAGCCGTGCTATCTGACAACACTCGCGGAAACTCGCGGGTTTTATATCCGCGCGTGTGCCATTGTGGGACGTTATGGGACAGACACTTACCGAAAAGATCCTCGACGACCACCTCGTCGAGGGCGAACTCGAGCCCGGCGAGGAGATCGGGATCGAGGTCGACCAGGTCCTCACCCAGGACACGACCGGCACGCTCGTCTGGCTGCAGTTCGACGCGCTCGATCTGGACAACGTCCAGACCGAGGTCGCCGCGCAGTACTGCGACCACCAGACGTACCAGTTCGACTTCAAGAACACGGACGACCACCGCTTCCTCCGTTCGGCGGCGGGCAAGTTCGGCGCGCACTTCTCGCGGCCGGGCAACGGCATCTGCCACAACGTCCACAAGGAGAACTTCGCCGCGCCGGGCAAGACGATGCTCGGCTCGGACAGCCACACGCCGACTCCCGGCGGCATGGGCGAACTCGCCATCGGCGCCGGCGGTCTCGACGTGGCCGTCGCGATGGGCGGCGGTGCCTACTACATCGACATGCCCGAGGTCGTCAACGTCCGACTGGAGGGTGAACTGCCCGAGTGGGCCACCGCCAAGGACGTCATCCTCGAGCTGCTCCGACGGCTGTCCGTCAAGGGCGGCGTCGGCAAGATCTTCGAGTACACGGGTCCGGGCGTCGAGAGCCTCTCGGTGCCCGAGCGGACGACCATCACCAACATGGGCACCGAACTCGGTGCCACCTCGTCGATCTTCCCGACCGACGAGCGCACTGAACAGTACCTCGAAGCGGTCGGTCGCCCCGAGGACTACGAGGAGGTCGCGCCCGACGAGGACGCCGAGTACCACGACGAGATCGTCGTCGACCTCTCGGACCTCGAGCCGCTGATCGCCGAGCCGTCGATGCCCGACAACGTCGTGCCCGTCAGCGAGGTCGCCGGCAGGGACGTCGACCAGGTCATGGTCGGCTCCTGCACGAACGGCGCCTACGAGGACATCCTCCCGGCCGCGAAGATGCTGGAGGACCGCGAGATCAACAAGACGACCGAGATGATCGTCGCGCCCGGCTCCAAGCAGGCCTCCGAGATGCTCGCCCGCGAGGGCTGGACCGCGGAGATGATGGCCGCCGGCGTCAACTTCTCCGAGGCGACCTGCGGCGCGTGTATCGGTAACGGCCACGTGCCCGCCTCCGACTCCGTCTCGCTGCGCACCTTCAACCGCAACTTCGAGGGTCGCTCCGGTATCGAGGACGACTCCGTCTATCTGTGCTCGCCGGAGGTCGCGACCGCCGCGGCGCTCAAAGGCGAGATCGTCGACCCGCGCGACCTGGCCGACGAGATGGGCGACCTCGAGGACCCCGGCTTCGAACTCGGCGACAACTACGTCGGCGTCAGCAGCTCGGACCTCATCACGCCCGACGAGGCCGTCGACGACGAGCTCATCAAGGGCCCCAACATCGGCGACGTGCCGCTGAAGGACCCGCTCCCGGCCGATCTTTCGGGCGACGTGCTGCTGAAGATGCCCGACAACATCACGACCGACCACATCAGCCCGGCCAACGCGGACGTGCTGATGTACCGGTCGAACATCCCGAAGCTGTCGGAGTTCACGCTCACCCGCGTCGACGAGACCTTCCCCGAGCGCGCCCTCGAGAACGACGGCGGCATCCTGCTCGCCGGCGAGAACTACGGCCAGGGCTCCTCGCGCGAACACGCGGCCCTGTGCCCGATGTACCTCGGTATCGACGCCGTCCTCGCCCAGAGCTTCGCCCGCATCCACAAGGCGAACCTCTTCAACTTCGGCATCGTCCCGCTGACGATCGACGAGGACACCTACGAGGACATCGACCAGGGCGACACCGTCGAGATCGTCGACGACGTCGCCGAGGCCGTCCGCTCAGGCCAGGAGGAGATCACGGTCCGGATCGACGACGACTGGGAGGCCACCGCCAACCTCGACGCCTCCGAGCGCGAGCGCGAGATCCTCGCCGACGGCGGCAAGCTCACCCACGTCAAACAGCAGTACGAGTCCGACGACGGCGCGGCCCCCGCCGACGACTGATCGGCTCGACACACCTCGAATTTTTTGCGCGTCTCCCGGTCAGCGGCGGCGCCGCTCGGGCGTCGAATACGGAAACGGAAAGAGAGTAGATGGGGTGGGGAGGGTGGGGTGGCACCCATTTCGGGTGCGTTCCGTGCTGGGTGGGTCGCAGTTAAGAATTTTCTGGTCGTACCGAGGTCACGTGGTTTTTCGTGATAGATCGGTCGGTCTCGGGACGGCTACGTCCGCCCCGAGTCGCCGACGGACCGACCGGTGATTCGCCCGCCGGCAGTAGACATTTGTAGGCCCACCACCTATCCGGCGACAGTGACGACCGTCCCAGCGGACGAGGGGTCGGGCTCGGACGTACACGTCCGGGAGGCCGAACGAGCCGACCTGCTCGCCGTCTTCCACATCGAACAGGAGGCGTTCCCCCAGCCGTGGCCCTTCTCGGCGTTCGAGCGCTTCCTCGACGAGCCCGGATTCCTGGTCGCGCAGGTCCGCGACGACGCCGACTCCCGCGAGACGGCGACGGTCGGCGACGACGGCCGCGTCGTCGGCTACGTCGTCGCCGACGTGGTCCCCAACCACGGCGAGTCGCTCGGACACATCAAAGACATCGCCGTCGCCGCGGAGTGTCGCGGCCAGGGGGTCGGTCGCCGGCTGCTCCAGCAGGCGCTGACCGTCCTCGCGACCGAGAACGTCGCGTCGGTGAAACTCGAAGTCCGCGAGTCCAACGAGACGGCCAAGCGGCTGTATCGCGGGTTCGGCTTCGAACAGCACGGCCGGCTTCCCCGCTACTACTCCAACGGCGAGGACGCCCTCGTTATGGTCCGGGAGTTCTGAGCGGCGGCCGCCGGGCGACTACTGCTCGTCGTCCCGCAGCGTTTCCGCGATCGCCTGCAGGTCTGCCTTTCTGAAAGAATCGCCGCTGTCTTCGCCCTCGCCGTCGAGTCCGTCGACGGCCCCGCGGATCGCCGTCCGCATCGCCGGTTTCGACGGGCGACCGTCCGCGTCGATATCGGCGTCGACGGCGTCGCAGACAGCGGAGAGGGCTTCCTTGGTGAACGAACTCGACACCTCGCGCTCGAAGCGGCCGACCGAGACGCGGATCTCGTTGCGCAGGGCGTGGACCGTCGGTGACATGGTGTGGTCGTCGCGGCGATCAGTGGTGTACGTTGCGGTCGGCGAGCGAACAGTGAGAGCCCTCGGCGACCGTCGGCTCAGTTCGGCCAGCCCGCCTCGAGACCGAGCCAGGCGCGAACCGCCCGCGGGGCGACGGCGGCCATCGCGACGCCGGCCAGGGCGATCACCGTCCCGAACCCGAAAAAGAGCAGGCGCCAGTCCGGTTCGTCGACGATCGTCGCGGCGTTGGGCAACAGCGTCCCGCTGATGAGACACAGGGGTATCCCGAATCGTGCGACCTCCTCGTCCACTGCGCCACTACCGGTCAGCCGCCCGTGGACCGCGAGCGCGCCGACCGCGGTCGCGACGAGGTTGGCGACGCCGGCGACGGCGCAGGCGGCCCGGCCGAGGCCGGTCGGGTCTGTCGCGGTCAGTGCCCAGCCAGCGAGCCCGACCATCAGCGCGGCGCAGGCGGCCATCACCACGACGACCCAGAACTGGAAGCGCTCGACGTTCACGTGACCGCGTAACAGCGGCCGTCTGTTCAATCCACTGTCTCGTTCGGGCTGGATTCGCGCTCGGTCCTGCCGATCATTCGAGTACTTCCCACCCGAGTCGCTCCCGAACGCGGCGGTTGCCGGCGACGAGTCCGCCTAGGCCGAGCAGAACCATGCATGCGGCCGGGACGAAAAACAGCGGCCGCCACGACGGATCGACGTTCGGCACCGTCGTCAGCACGACCGCGCCCATGAAACAGAAGAACGAGATGCCGATGCCGACCGTCGGATCGGCGTCTCGACTGTCGGGCGTCTCTCGGCGGATCGCCTGGGCCTTCCCCGCCGCGTGCACGCCGAAGCCGACGACGGCCCCGGCGTACGCGACCGGGATCAGCGGTGCCTCACCGAGCGCCAGCTTCCCGTGCGTGCTGGCGAGCGCGAGTGCCGCGCTGGCAACTGCTAAAAGGGCACTGACGACCGCGGTCGCGAGCGTCGTCCAGGGCTGGAACCGGTCGAGCGTCACGCGACCGGCTACGCCCGTCCGTCGAACCAACGTGACGGTCCGGTCACAGGACGAGCGGCGACGGCCGGACCGGGTCCAGTCAGTCCGACGCTTCCGCGGCCGCCAGAGCCTCGATCGCGATCTCGACCTCGATGTCTTCCACGTCCCACGTCTTGCGGTGGCCGTCGGCGACATCGCCGACCTCCTCGGCGCGCACCTCGTCGGCGATCAGGTCGGCGTGCTCGGCGACGAGATCGGCGACGCGGTCGTCGCGGACCTCGTACTCCAGGCGGATGGACTCCTCCATGTCGAGGTCGAGTTCCTTGCGCATCTCCTGGACGCGGCGGACGACCTCGCGGGCGTAGCCCTCGCTCTCGATGTCCTCGGTGAGGGTGGTGTCGACGTAGACGACGCCCTCGCTGTCGAGGGCGGCGAACTCGGCGCCGGCGACGCCGTCGGGCGTGTGGCGGACGAACTCGACCATCGCTTCGTCCAGATCCACGGACTCGTCGAGTTCGGCGGCGACGGCCGATTCGAGGGCCTCGACGGTCGGCTCGGCGACGCGGGCGTCGTTGAGCGCGCCCATGACCCGGCCGGCGTCGTCGCCGAACTCGGGACCGAGCAGGCTCATGTCGGCCTCGGCGGAGTAGGTGAGTTCGCCCCACTCGCCGTCGGGACCCACGACCTGGATGTCGCGTGCGTTGAGCCGGTCGGCCAGGATATCGGCGCGGAGTTCGACGGTGCCGGCCACGTCGGTCGCGTCGGCCTCGTCGCCCGCGTCGTCCACGTCGACGACGACGCGCTTGACCGGCCAGCGCAGCTTGCGCTCGGCCTGCTGGCGGGCGTTCGAGCCGGCCTCCTCGACGGCGCGGACGACTTCGATGTCGCCCTCGAGGCCCACGTCGCGCCAGCGGTCTTCGGGTTCGGGCCAGTCGCACATGTGAACCGTCGGATGACCGGCGTCGCCGGTCAGCGAGCCGTACACCTCCTCGGCGACGAACGGCGTGAACGGCGCGAACAGCGCGGCGACCTCTTCGAGGACGGTGTACAGCGTCGCGTAGGCCGCGCGCTTGCTCGGCGAATCCGCCTCGTCCCACATGCGCTCGCGGACGACCTGGATGTAAAAGCGGGAGACGTCCTCGACGACGAAGTCGATCAGGGCGTTGGCGGCGCGGTCGTTCTCGAAGTCCGCCATCGCGTCGGTCATCTCGGCCTCGACGGTCTGGAGCCGCGAGAGGACCCACTCGTCGACGAGTTCGAGGTCGTCCTCGACATCGGCCAGCGAGACGGCGTCGGGGTCGAAGTCGTCGGCGCGCATGTACGGCAGCGGGAACCGCGCGACGTTCCAGAGGATGTTCAGCCGCCGCTGCATCTCCTGGGTCTCATCCCACGAGAAGTTCATGTCCTCGCCCTGGGCGGTCACCGAGAGCAGGAACAGTCGCATCGGGTCGACGCCGTACTCCTCGATGACTTCGTGGGGGTCGACGAGGATACCCTTGGACTTGGACATGCCTCGGCCGTCCGGCATGTTGGCGTAGCCGTGCATCAGCACCTGCTTGTACGGAATCTCGCCCGTCGCCGCGGTCGACATGCCGAGTTGCGACCAGAACCATCCACGGGTCTGGTCGTGGGCCTCCATGATGAGGTCGGCGGGCCACAGGTCGTCGAAGCGGCTGTCGTCCTCGGGGTAGTTCAGCGTGCCCCAGGTCGCGACCGAGGAGTCCAGCCACACGTCGAACACGTCCGGGACGCGCTCGTAGGTGACGCCGTCCTCGGTGATCGTCAGGTCGTCGACGGTGTCCTTGTGGAGGTCCACGTCGTCGGGATCGATGTCCTGGTCGACCCGCTCGGCCAGTTCCTCGCGGTCGCCGACGACGATTGCCTGCTCCATGCTCCCGTTCCAGCCGTCGGCGGCTTCGCCGCCTCCGTTCGCGGACGAGTCCGCGCTGGGGACCCAGATCGGGATCGGGATCCCCCAGTAGCGCTGCCGGGAGACGTTCCAGTCGGGGGCGTCCTCGACGAAGTCCCGGAAGCGGTTGTCGCGGGCCCACTGGGGGTGCCACTCGCTGTCCTCGATGTTCGCCAGCAGTTCCGCTTTGATGTCGGTGATCGTGATGAACCACTGGTCGGTGACGATCTGGATGATCCCCGTGTCACAGCGCCAGCAGTGGCCGTAACTGTGGGTGGTGGTCTCCTCGGCGAGCAGCGCACCGTTCGCGTCCAGATCGTCGATGATCTCCCGGTCCGCGTCCTTGACGAACGTGCCGGCGTAGGCGCCGGCCGACTCGCCGTAGACGCCGTCGGCGCCGACCGGACAGAAGATGTCCAGCCCGAGTTCGGTGCCCCGGTCGAAGTCCTCCTCACCGTGGCCCGGTGCGGAGTGGACGAGGCCGGTGCCGTCGCCCTCGGTGTCGACGTACTCGCCGGTGTACACTTCGAGCGCGCCCTCGCCGTCGGGCGCCTCGGGGACCTCCTCCCGGAGCGGGTGCTCGTAGCTCCATCCCACCAGATCCTCGCCGGTCAGCTCCTCGACGACCTCGTAGTCGTCGTAGCGGCCGGTCGAGAGGACGGACTCGACTTTGGGTTTCGCGACGTAGAGGCGCTCGGTCTCGCCGTCGCGCTCGGCGTCGACGCCGACGTAGCTCCCCTCGCCGTCGACCGCGACGAACGTGTTGGCGGGGATCGTCCACGGCGTCGTCGTCCAGATGACGAGGCTCCCCTCGCGGTCGTCGAGGTCGAATTTGACGTAGACCGAGGGGTCCTCGACGTCCTCGTACTCGACCTCGTTGTTGGCGATGGCGGTCTCACAGCGGGGACACTGGGAGATCGACCGCTGGCCCTGCTCGACGAGGCCGCGCTCGTGGGCCTGCTCGAAGCCCCACCAGGCCGCCTCCATGTACTCCGGCGAGACGGTCTTGTAGGGGTCGTCCCAGTCCATCCAGACCCCAAAGGACTGGAAGTCGCTCTGGAGCCCGTCGAGTTGCTCGTCGGCGTAGGCCTTGCACTCCTCGATGAAGGCGTCCTCGCCGAATTCCTCGATGTCCTTCTTGTTCTCGAAGTCCAGCCGCTCCTCGACGCGCGTCTCGATGGGCAGGCCGTGCATGTCGTAGCCCGGCCGGTCAGTCACGTCGTACCCCTGCATCCGGAGATAACGAAGGTAGCAGTCCTTCAGCGTCTTGTTCCAGGTGGTGCCCATGTGGGCCGACCCGGAGGTGTACGGCGGGCCGTCGACGAAGAAGTAGTCCTCGCCGTCGGCGCGGTGCTCTTTCGTGCGCTCGTAGGCGTCGACGGCGTCCCAGTAGTCGAACACCCGATCTTCGACCGCGTCGGGGTCGTACTGGTCGGGCACGTCCGCGAACCGCTCCGTGCGGGCCGCGGGCTCCCCGTCTCCGTCGGCGTCGTCCGTGCTCATACCTCGATGGACCCGCCCGACGCTCTTGGAAACTTCGGTTACGCGGTCGCGAGTCGCTGGGGTTGATTCGGTCGGAGACGACGGACCCCTGGAACTTGCTCGCTAGCAGTAGGTTCTACCGCGGTCGTCAGTAGGCGCTGAAAGCCCTCGACGCGCTCGCCATTTCAGTCCGCCGGGGCCGTCCACCGGTCGAGTGAACCTGCCCTTCCCCGGGTCGCGCGGCCGACGCTATCGCGCCGGCACGCGCTCGCGGCCATCGCTTAGCGCGTGGTATCGGCTCGAACGCTCACTCGAACTCCACGCCGATCTCCATCTCGTAGCGGACCAGCGACTCCCCGTCGTCGCTCAGGACGAACTCGCCCGCGAACGTCTCCCCCGCGATCAGATGAGGGAGCCACACTCGGTCGGTCACCCACATCTCGTCGTCGGGCAACGTCCCGGTAGGACGCCACTCCGGGACGGCCTCTTCGGTCGCTTCGGGCTCGCCCTCGACACCCTCTGCGGTGAAGACGTGGACGGTCATCGAGTCGTCGTCGACGGCCTCGTCTCGAAAGTGAAAGTCGAACTCGCCGCGCTTTTCCACCCCGAACGGTTCCACGCGTAGCTCCTCCCGAACTTCCCGCCGGGCGGCCTCTCGGACGGTCTCGCCGGCCTCGACCTTCCCGCCGGGGCCGACGAGTTTCCCGGCGCCGAGCCCGCGCCGTTTCCGGATGAGCAGCGCCTCGCCGTCGACGATAGGGTGACAGAGCGTCGCTTCGGTCGGGTCCATAGTCGCGTTGGCTGATGGAGCCGCCGGTCCGCCTTCAGTTCACCGGCCGCGCGAGGCTCCGAGCGCGGCCAGTCCCCCGTTTCACTTCCGACGAGCCGATCACGATTCCGTGGGACGCCGACCAGTTTTCGGCTCGCCGCTTACGGAAACATACCGTCTGCTGGCGGTTGCGTTCCACTTTCGCCCCGGCTGGCAAACGGTTAAGTGGCGCGGGGAGCGTGGTGAAAGTAATGACGGAGGACCCCGAGGAGGGGATGCTGTCGTGGGACGAGTCGGTGTTCCGCGACGAACACGTCTTCGAGATCGACTACCTGCCGGAGACGTTTCTCCACCGCGACACGCAGATGGAGACGCTGAAATACGCGCTCCGGCCCGCAGTCCGGGGCTCGCGCCCGCTGAACGTCGTCGCGCGCGGGCCACCGGGGACGGGCAAGACCACCGCCGTCCAGAAGCTGTTCGGCGAACTCCGGGCCCAGACCGACGTGAAGACGGTGCGGGTGAACTGCCAGGTCAACTCCACCCGCTACTCGGTGTTCTCGCGGCTGTTCGAGGGCGTGTTCGACTACGAGCCGCCATCCTCGGGCATCTCGTTCAAGAAGCTGTTCTCGCAGATCACCGACCAACTGGTCGCCGACGACCGGGTGCTGGCGGTGGCGCTCGACGACGTGAACTACCTCTTCTACGAGGACGAGGCCTCCGACACGCTGTATTCGCTCCTTCGGGCCCACGAGGAGCAGGGCGGTGCGAAGATCGGCGTCGTCTGCATCTCATCGGACCTCGATCTGGACGTGATCGACGCCCTGGACACGCGCGTCCAGAGCGTCTTCCGGCCGGAGGACGTGTACTTCCCGAAGTACGACCAGACGGAGATCGTCGACATCCTCGAAGAGCGGGTCGATCGGGGGTTCCACGAGGGCGTGATGGACGCGCCGGTGCTCGACCGGGTCGCCGAGTGTACCGAGGATCAGGGCGGTGACCTGCGGGTCGGCATCGACCTGATGCGCCGGGCCGGGCTCAACGCCGAGATGCGCGCGAGCAAGGCCATCGAGATGCAGGACGTGAACAAGGCCTACGACAAGTCCAAGTACGTCCACCTCTCGCGGCGGCTTCAGGAACTCTCGGACGCCGAGAGCGCGCTACTGGAAGTGATCGCCGAACACGACGGCAAGCGCGCCGGCGACATCTACGACGTGTTCAACGACGAGACGGGGCTGGGCTACACCCGCTACTCCGAGGTGACCAACAAGCTCGACCAGCTGGGGATCATCACCGCCAGCTACGCCGACGTGGAGGGCCGCGGGCGCTCGCGGGAGCTGACGCTCAACTACGACGCCGACGCCGTCCTCGAACGGCTGTAGTGGGGGCCGACGGCTCCGGATCGGCTCTCCAGCGGCGTTCTCCGACGGCCCCGGATCGGCTCTCCAGCGGTGTTCTCCGACCGGTGGTACCGACCGAGACACCGGTTCGACGATCCGAGCGGCCGGACACCGGTCCGTCCTCGCCACAGCGTCCTCGTCAGCAGTCGTTTCTCTGACCAAAACCTATAAGCACACTATCGTTCAACTAGGGATTAGACAAATCTAATCTTTGGATTTGGTGTCAAGCTATGTCATTCGATACAGACGACGAACGGACAGTGACGCGACGGGACGCGCTCCGCGCCGGGGGCGCGGCGGTGCTGGCGGGGGCCGCCGGCTGCACGGCGCTGCCGAGCGCGCCGGTGGAAGCCGGGAGTGACGGCGATAGCGGTGGTGACAGCGGCGTTGACGGACCGGTCGCCGTGGCCTGCTTCTTCAGCTTCTTCGACTTCGGCCGGAAGATCGCCGACGGGACACCGCTGACGGTGGAGAACCTCGTTCCGACGGGGCTGCACGGCCACGGGTGGGAGCCCAACGCAAGTATCACCCGGCGCATCATCGAGGCGGACGCGTTCGTCCACGTCGGCGAGGAGTTCCAGCCCTGGGCCGACCGGGCTATCGAAACCATCGAAGGCGACGACGTGGACACGGCGCTGATCAACGTCCGCGAGGGGATCGAACTGGTCGACCTCGCCGCCTCGCTCGACCGCGAGGAGGAAGGGGTCGGGGCCCAGCGCGGGAAAGACCCGCACTTCTGGCTGGACCCGCAGCGGGCGAAGCAGTCGGTCGACAACATCGCCGAGGGGTTCGCCGAGATCGCCCCGGAGTACGCCGACGCCTTCCGCGAGAACGCCGAGACGTACACCTCCGAGGTCCTCGACGCCATCGACGCGGACTACGAGGCCATCTTCGACCGGTCCGACCGCGACATCGTCCAGCTGGCTGCCCACAACGCTTTCCAGTACATCGGGGCGCGCTACGGCGTGCAGATGCGACCGCTCGTGACCAGCCTCGCGGCCAGCGGCGACGTCAAGCCGGCCGACATCCGCGAGGCCGAACGGGTCATCCGCGAGAACGACATCAGGTACATTGCCAACGGCGTCTTCGAGTCCCAACGCCCGGCCCAGCAGCTCGTCCGCGAGACGGCCGTGGAGGCGTACTTCCCCGTGACGCCGTACGCCGGCGTCCGCGAGGAGTGGGTCGCGGAGGACTGGGGCTACGAGGAGATCGCGTACAACATCAACATGCCGACGCTCGACATCGTCCTCGGCAACGAGACGCCCGAAGACGCGGCGCCGTCGGCGGCGTGGCTCGAACAGTGGCGAAACTTCGAACCGATATGAGCTCACAGGACACCGACTCGGCGACCGCGAAGAGAACGGACGAGCGACCGACCGCCGCGACGAACGCGGAGACCCCGACGAGCGAGCCGGTTATCGACCTCCGCGATGTCGCCTTCGGCTACACGGCGACGCCCGTCGTCGAGGGCGTCTCGCTGGCCGTCGACCCGGGGGAGTACATCGCCGTCGTGGGGCCGAACGGGTCGGGCAAGTCGACGCTGATGCAACTGATGCTGGGGCTGCTCGAACCCGACGCGGGACGGGCCCGTCTGTTCGGCGAGCGCGCCGACCGCTTCGACGACGGCGAACGGCTCGGCTACGTCGCCCAGCACGCCAGCGCCGCGAAAGAGATGCCCATCACCGTCCGCGAGGTGGTGAAGATGGGTCGATACCCCCACGTCGGGTTCGATCGTCTGTCGGCCGACGACCGGACCGTCGCCGCGGCCCTGCGCGAGGACCCGGTGGAGACGGTCTGGCGAGCCGCGAACGCCGTCTCCGGACGACTGGCGGGCGAGGACTGGGCCATCGTCGACGACGCGCTCGCGACCGTCGGGATGAGCGCGTTCGCCGACCGCCGGATCACCCAGCTCTCGGGCGGCCAGCGCCAGCGCGCGTTCATCGCGCGGGCGCTCGCCGGCGAGGCCGACCTGCTCGTCCTGGACGAGCCGACCGTCGGCGTCGACGCCGAGTCGGTCGAGGCCTTCTACGACCTGCTGGGGGAGCTGAACGCCGGGGGGATCACCGTCCTCCTCATCGAGCACGACCTCGGGGCGGTCGTCGAACAGGCCGACCGCGTCGTCTGCCTGAACCGCGAAGTGTACTTCGACGGGCCGACCGACGAGTTCGTCGACAGCGACGCGCTGGCCCGGGCGTTCGGGGCCGGTGCGCGGTCACTCGCGGGGGTAGACCGATGAGCGCGGGCGTGGTGGCAACGCTCCTGACGGCCGTCCTCGCCGGCGTGGACCCGTCGATGACCCTCCCGCTGCAGGGTGCCCTCGGCGCCGTCGGCGACCTCGTCTTCGGCGCCCCTCACTGGGTCCTGGAGCAGTGGTACTGGCTGATGGAGTGGATCTACTACGTCACGGGCCTGGAGATGCTGAACCCGCGCTACCGGTTCATGCACCGAGCGATACTCGTCGGGCTCTGCGTCGGCGTGATGGCGCCGCTCATCGGTACCTTCCTCGTCCACCGACAGCTCGCGCTCATCGGCGACGCGCTGGCTCACACCGGCTTCGCCGGCGTGGCGGTCGGGCTGTTCCTGAACGCCGTCCTCGACCTGGGGGTGTCGCCCTACCTCACGGCGGTCGTCGTGGCGATGATCGCCGCGCTGTTCATCGAGCTCATCTCGGAGACGACCGACGCGTACAACGACGTCTCGATGGCCATCGTCCTCTCGACGGGGTTCGCGCTGGGGACGACGCTCATCAGCCTCAACGCGGGCGGGCTGGCCGTCGGCGTCAATCAGTTCCTCTTCGGGAACCTCTCGACGGTGTCCCCGGGGAGCGCGGCGATCCTCCTGGTGCTGTTCGCCGTCATCGTCGGGACGGTGGCGCTGACGCGCAACCAGCTGCTGTACGTCACCTTCGACGAGACGGCGGCCGCGGTCTCCGGTATCTCCGTCAACTGGTACAACCGGGTGATGGTGATGCTGACGGCGATGGTCGTCGTCGGTGCGATGCAGATCATGGGTGTCATCCTCGTCGCGGCGATGCTCGTGGTGCCGGTCGCGGGCGCGACCCAGGTATCCCGGAGTTTCTCCGAATCGCTCGTGGTCTCGGTCGTCCTCGCGGAACTCGCGGTGTTGCTCGGCATCGCCGCCGCCTACTACGGCGGCGTCACGGCCGGCGGGGTCATCGTCCTCTTCGCCGTGGGAATCTACGTCTGCGCCGTCGCAGTCGGCAAGATCCAGTCCGCCCGCGGCGAGCAGACCGCACCCGATATGGGGAACATCGACGCCGATGGCGCCAATGTCGGTCCCGGAGCGGAGTGACAGGGACGCACCCACAGGACTCTCGCTGAGACCGGCGAGCCCCGAACAGCGGCCGAGCGCGACCGGCGAGACCGAGAGATAGCCCCGAGGGGGGAGCCGAACGGAGCGGCAGCGACTATTTATTAACAAAATCGAATTATATTAATAATACTGGCTAACGAGAATCGAAAGTTAGCAGCTAACTTAATAAATTTGGGACGGATACGATTCACTAATGGACCCATCCGACAGCGACCACGGCGAGGGCGACCCACCACCGGGGGACGCCTCCGGGTGTGACGACGACTGCGGTGGCCGCGAGTCCGGACACGACCGCGAGCGCACGGACCCGGCCGTCGCGGCCGGCGAGGGCGCCGAGGCGCGGCTCTCGGTGCCGGACATGGACTGTGCCTCCTGTGCCGGGAAAGTCGAGAGCGGGCTCGACCGGGTCAGCGGTGTGACCGCCTACGAGACCCAGCCGACGACCGGTCGCGTCCGCGTGACGTACGACGCCGACGCGACGAGCGAGACCGACGTGGTCGGCGCCATCGAGGGCGCGGGCTACGAGGTGACCGCCGTCGAGAGCGACGGGACCGGCGGGGGCGACCAGGGCCACGGGCACGATCACGACGGCGACGCTACCGAGGGCGTCTGGCGCAGTTCCCGGGCCGTCGAGACGGCTATCAGCGCGGTCTTCCTCGCGGCGGGGCTGGCCTTCAAGTTCGGCCTGCCGGGCGCGAACCAGCGAGTCGCGACCGTCCTCGGGGAGCCGCTGTTCGTCTCCTCGATGCTCTTCCTGGTCGCCGTCGCCGTTGGCGGGAAGACCATCGTCCGCAACGGCTACTACTCGGCGAAGCACCTGAACCTCGACATCGACTTCCTGATGACGGTGGCCATCGTCGGCGCGCTGGCGGCGAGCCTGGCGTTCGGCGAGGCGCTGTACTTCGAGGCGGCGACGCTGGCGACGCTCTTTAGCTTCGCCGAGCTGCTCGAACGGGCCTCGATGGACCGGGCGCGGGACTCGCTGCAGGAGCTGATGGATCTGTCGCCCGACGAGGCGACGGTCGTGCGCGGCGACGGGACGGAAACGGTCCCGGTCGAGGACGTGTCGGTCGGCGACGTGGTGGTCGTGAAGCCGGGCGAGAAGATCCCGATGGACGGCGAGGTCGTCGACGGCGACAGCGCCGTCAACCAGGCGCCGATCACCGGCGAATCGGTGCCCGTGGACAAGACGACCGGCGACGAGGTCTACGCGGGGACGATCAACGAACAGGGCTACCTGGAGGTCCGGGTCACCTCGGCGGCCGGCGACGACACGCTCTCGCGCGTCGTCGCGATGATCGAGGACGCCCAGTCGAACAAGACCGAGCGCGAGCAGTTCGTCGAGCGCTTCGCCGCTTACTACACCCCTGTCGTCGTCGCGTTCGCCGTCTTGCTCACCGTCGGCGGGCCGTTCCTGTTGGACACGACCTGGCCCGAGGCCGTGGTCGACGGTCTGACGCTGCTGGTGCTGGCCTGCCCCTGCGCGTTCGTCATCTCGACGCCGGTCTCGGTCGTCTCCGGTGTGACGAGCGCCGCGAAAAACGGCGTGCTCGTCAAGGGCGGGTCCCACCTCGAAGCGATGGGCAGCGTCGACGCCGTCGCCTTCGACAAGACCGGGACGCTCACGAAGGGCGAGCTGACGGTCACGGACGTGGTCCCGCTCAACGGCAACGACGAGGAAGGCGTGCTGCGGTGCGCCCGGGGCCTCGAGACGCGCAGCGAACACCCGATCGGCGAGGCCATCGTCGACCGCGCCGAGGAGCGCGACGTGGACGACCGGAGCGTCGCGGACTTCGAGAGCATCACGGGCAAGGGCGTCCGCGCCGAACTCGACGGGACGCCCCACTACGCGGGCAAACCCGGGCTATTCGCCGATCTGGGCTTCGACCTCTCGCACGTCCACGCGGCGACCGACGGCGGCGTGGTCACGCAGACGAGCCGGGACATCTGCGAGCGCAACGACTGTCTCGACCTGCTGGCCGACGCGGTGCCCGACCTCCAGTCGGAGGGCAAAACCGTCGTCCTGGTCGGGACCGAAGAGGAGATCGAGGGCCTGATCGCCGTCGCCGACGAGGTCCGGCCCGAGGCGAGACGGACCGTCGAGCGCCTGCGCGACCTGGGCGTCGAGCGGACCGTGATGCTCACCGGCGACAACGAGCGCACCGCCAGAGCTATCGCGGAGGAGGTGGGCGTCAACGACTATCGCGCCGAACTCCTCCCCGACGAGAAGGTCGCAGCGGTCGAGGACCTCGTCGCGGAGTTCGACGGCGGGGTGGCGATGGTCGGCGACGGCATCAACGACGCGCCGGCGATGGCGACGGCCACGGTCGGCGTCGCCATGGGCGCCGCCGGTACCGACACGGCCCTGGAGACCGCCGACGTGGCGCTGATGGGCGACGACCTCTCGCGACTGCCCTACCTCTACGAACTCGCCGGCGACGCCAACGGCGTCATCCGCCAGAACATCGGCGCGAGCCTGCTCGTCAAGGCCGGTCTCGCGCTCGCCGTCCCCTTCTACGCCGTCCCCATCTGGGTCGCCGTCCTCGTCGGCGACGCCGGCATGACCACCGCCGTCACCGGCAACGCCATGCGCCTCTCGCGGGTGCGAGCCGACGGCGCCGAGTCGGCCGGCAACTGACGGCCACGCGTCGCTCACGGTTCGGCCACCGGGACGGCCCTCACAGCTCGGGCGTCGGGACAACCACCACCGGCACGGTCACGTCGCCGAGCAGCGACCGAACCGTCGAGCCGGGCGCGTCCGCGCCGGATTCGCCGCCCTCGCCGCCCGTGTCCGGATCGCCCCGATGCGGCCCGAGGAGGAGCGCGTCGACCTCGCGCTCGGCGAGGACGGACCGGATCTCCGCGGCGGGCTCGCCCGCCCGCTCCAGCACCTCGACGGTCGCCGGCAACAGGCGCGACCGGGCGACGTTGGCGGCGTCGCCGGCGTCCCGGCTGTCGAGGTCGGGTTCGTCGACGGTCACCACGAGCACCTCGTCGTCGGCGGTGAGTCGGTCGGCGAGGTAGTCGGCGGCCGCGGCGGTCGTGTGGACCGAGGCGGTCGCGAGGAGATAGCGGGTCATACCCGACGGGTGGCGTCGCGGCTACTCGAAAGCGACGAACTGCGTCCGGCAGCCCGAACAGACGAGCGCGCGGAGCGGGTGGCCGTCGGCGTCGGTCCGCGGCGGGCCGCAGCAGCCGCCGGCTTTCCGCGTTTCGAGTGCGGTTCCACAGCCGGGGCAGTCGTCGAGGAAGACCGACAGGCCGTGAGCGGCGACGGCGCGGCGGTCGGCGGGGAGGTCGGTCGCCTCGGCCAGCCCGAGCGCGGCGGCGGTCTCCGCAACCGCGACCGGTCGACGGATCCACACTTCGCCCGCGGGCTCGCCGGAGCCGTCCGAGCAGACGACGAACGCGCGGTCGCCCTCGGTGACCGCCTCGGCGCTCGTCGCGGTGGGCGCCATCGCGAGCGTCGCGGCCGCGAGGTCCTCGAGTGAGAGCGCCCGGAGGCGCTCGATCTCCGCCCGGCGGCGTTCGTCGAACCCGTCGGTAGGTCGGGCGTCGTCGCCGGTCGCGTCGACGACGCCCGCCTCGACCAGGTCGGCCAGGACCGCTTCGGCGTCGGCCGCCGTCGCCTCGGCGAGCGTTGCCGGCCTCGGGCGGTCGTTTCCCGCTTCGTCCGTTCCGGCCGCTCCGGACGCCGAATCCGCGGGCGCGGCTCGCACCTGTGAGAGGGGTTCCGTGGGCCGTCGCATGGCCCGCGGTTGAACGGTCGGCCGCTTGAGGATGTCGTCGGTTTCGATCCCTAAGCGACAGTTACGGGGCGTAAGCGGCCGCTACGGCTGCGGGAGGTCCCAGGTGTCGGTCGTGACGCCGTCGACGCCGCGGTCGGCCAGCGCCCGGACAGGGGCGGTCCGGTCCGCCCGGTCGTCGGTCGCCGCTTCGAGCCCCCAGGCGTAGACGCCGAACCCCGCGTCGTGGGCTCGGTCGACGAGGGCTCGACCGCCGGGTTCGAGACACAACCGCGCGTGCGGGTGGACGTTCGCACAGCCCAGCGCGGCTGCCAGGTCGAGATTCGCCGTCGGGTGCTCGCCGAACAGCAGACCCGTCTCCGGGACCCACTCCGACCGGGCGATCTCGGCCAGCGCCGGCGCCGAGAACGACGAGATGCGGACGGCCGGTTCCGTCTCCCGCTCCAGCACCGCTCGCACGTCCCGCCAGAGACCGGGCTCTTTGAGTTCCACGTGGAGCGTCGTTCCGGCCGGGACGGCGTCGACGATCTCGGTGAACGTAGCGACGGGCTCGTCGGACGCGTCGACGCGCAACTCGCGTAGCGCCGTCAGGTCGAGGTCGGCGACGCGGCCGGTCCCGTCGGTGACGCCGTCGACGCGCTCGTCGTGAACGGCGACGAGGTCGCCCGACCCGCAGCGCCGGAGGTCGACCTCGACGGCGGGCAGTCGCTCCGCGGCCGCCGCGACCGCCCGGGCGGTGTTTTCCGGCCCGTGGTCCGGACAGCCGCGGTGGCCGACGAGTTCCATACGCTATGTCGGGCGGCCGTCATCAAGTCGGCGGCGACCGTTTCGACAGGGGTGGCGGCGGTAACCCGCGGTTATTCCGAGCGTGTCAGCCGATGCCGGACTATACCTTAGTCTGGCAGCATCGATCGTCAAAGATATGTCCAACGACTCATCGTCGGGAGCGGAGAGTGGGCCCGGAGCGTCGAGTTCGCGGCGGCGATTCGTCAAGGCCGTCGGGGTGGCCGGGGCGGTCGGGCTCGCCGGCTGCCAGGACGGCGCGGGCCCCGGCGCAGACACCGGGACAGGAGACGGGACCGGCGGTGATGGTGGCGGTGGCGGGACCGTCGAGATGGCGATGCCGTCGAACGTCACCGACCGCGCCGAGGACACCAGACAGGCGCTGTACGACGCCGGTCTCTCCGAGGACATCGAGGTGAGCTTCCTCTCGACCTCGGAGATCTCCGGCGACGTCCAGGCCCAGTACCGCAGCTGGCTCAACGCCGGCCGGGAGACGCCGGACGTGTTCCGGATGGACAGCGGGTGGACGATCCCCTTCGTCGTCCGGGACCAGCTCGTCAACCTGAGCGAGCGCCTCTCCGACGACGCGCTCTCGATGCTCGACGAGCACTACTTCGAGGCGCCGCTGGAGAGCGCCCGCGCGCCGGCCCAGGCGGTCGGCGGTGGCGGGGGAGACACGGACACCGGAACCGGGATGGGCGGCGGCCCGCGGGGCGAACTGTACGGCGTCCCCTGGCAGGTCGGTTTCCCGACGATCCAGTACCGCAAGGACCTGGTGACCGACGCCGGCTTCGACCCCGAGGGCGAGAGCTGGGCGACCGAGCCGATGACGTGGCAACGGTTCTCGGAGGTCATCTCGGAGACCCACGGCAACGCCGACGTGGAGTACGGCTTCAACTGGCAGGGAACCGACTACGTCGGGCTCTCCTGCTGTACGTTCAACGAGTTCATGACGACCTGGGGCGGCGCTTACTTCGGCGGTCGCGATACGCTGTTCGGCCCCGTCGGCGACCGCCCGGTCACGGTCGACGAAGAGCCCGTCCACCAGGCGCTGGCGATGGTACGGACGCTCATCCACGGCTCCGACGACGAGTACGCGCTGGACGGCTACCAGCAGATCTCGCCCAACGCCGTTCTGGAGTGGACGGAGGGGACGTCGCTGTCGCCCTTCACGAACGGCAACGCCGTCGCGCTGCGCTACTGGCCCAGCGGCATCTTCGAGGCGGCGACCGCCTTCGAGGAGTCGGGCGACCTGTCGCCCGACGACCTCGGGACGATGCCGATCCCCTACGCGGTGAGCCAGGACGAGTCGGAGTACGAGGGGATCGGCGGCACCGCTTCAGCGCTGGGCGGGTGGCACCTCACCGTCAACCCCAACTCGCCGAACGTCGACGCCGCGGTCCAGGTGATCGAGGCGACGATGCAACAGAGCTTCCGCACGTTCCAGTTCAGCGAACTGGGCTACCTGACCGGCGACCAGCGGCTGTTCGACCCCGAGAACGTCGGCGACGTGGACCCGTGGGGGCCGCATCTGGAGACGCTACAGGTGGCCGGCGAGAACGCCATCCCGCGGCCCGTGACCGTCGTCTGGCCCGACCAGTCCTCGCAGATCGCCAGCCGCGTCAACGCCGTGCTCGCCCAGCAACAGGCTCCCGAGGAGGCGATGAGCGCGCTCGCTGGGAGCCTCGAGGAGATCGAACAGAGCGTCTAAGATGGCGACCAGCGACGAACACGGCCGCGGCCGCGTGCGGTCGGCGGCGGTCGCGCCGGCAAACTGGACCGAACGGCTCTCCGAACAGGGGTTCGCGTATCTCCTCCTGGTCCCGACGCTGCTGCTCGTCTCGACGATGGCGCTGTGGCCGCTGGTGAGCACCTTCGAGATGTCGCTACGGGCCGACGCGCTGTTCTCGGCGGAGTACGTCGGCGAGTTCGTCGCGTTCGAGAACTACGCGGAACTGCTGACCGGCCAGCGCAACGCCATCCTCGGCAGCCCGTTCCTCGATTTCGGTCAGCCGTTCCAGAGCGCGCTGACGGTGACGCTCATCTACGTGGCCATCGCCGTCACGCTGGAGACGGTCATCGGCTTCGGCCAGGCGCTCGTCCTCGATCAGAGCTTCCGCGGCCGCCGGTGGGTCCGCGTCGCGATCCTCATCCCGTGGGCGGTCCCCATCGCCATCCAGGGCCTCATCTTCTGGCTGTTCTTCCAGCCGGGGATCGGCGTCGGCACCGACCTGCTCCAGGGCCTGGGCGTGTTCTCGTCGAACCCGCTCATCAACACCACCGACACGCTGATCATCGTCATCGTCGCCGACGTGTGGAAGACCTCGGCGTTCATGGCGCTGCTCATCCTCGCCGGCCTCCAGAGCGTCGACCGCAGCCTCTACGACGTGGCGAAGGTCGCCGGTGCCTCGAAGATCCAGCAGTTCCGCTACATCACCTTCCCGCTGGTCCTCCCCGCCCTGCTGGTCGCCCTGCTCTTCCGGACGATCCAGTCGATGCGCGTGTACGGCATCATCGAGACGACCGGCGGCTGTTCGACCCTGCCGTCGCTGACCTGCATGGTCGTCTCTACGTTCCGGTCGGGCCGGTACGCCACCTCCGCCGCCGTCGCGTTCATCACCGCCGGCATCGTCGCGCTGGTCGCGCTGGTGTACATCGTCAAGTTCGCCGACCTGGAGGTGGGCGCCTGATGGCCTCGCAGACCGCCGAGGAGGGGGAGAGCGACGACGGCCCCATCGCCCAGCGCGCACAGCAGGCGATCCGCAACCCCGGCGACGCCTACCAGTTCCTCTTCTACGTCGTCACCGCCTTCTTCCTCGTGACCACTCTCTTTCCGTTCTACTGGCTGCTCGTGTTGGCGCTGACGCCCGGCGACCGGATGACCAACATCGGCCTGCTGCCCAACGGGTTCAACCCCGCCTCCTTCATCGAGATGTTCCAGCGGCTCCCGTTCCACGTCTACATGTTCAACAGCATCGTCATCGCGCTGACGACGACGGTCATCGTCCTGCTGGTGGCGAGCTTCGCCGGCTACGCCTTCGGCCGCCTCCAGTTCCGCGGCAAGGCCGCGCTGTTGCTGGTCCTGCTCGCCATCTCCTATTTCCCGCCCGCGGCGTTCATCATCCCCCTGTTCCAGTTCTTCACGGGTAACGTCGATATCCTCACGCTCCCCGCCGTCGGGACCATCGAGAGCCCCAACTGGTTCAACACCCCCGGCGCGATGGTGACGCCGTTCAGCGCGCTCTTTCTCCCGCTGTCGATCTTCATCCTCACCACCTTCTACAGCCAGATCCCGGACGGCCTGGAGGACGCCGCCCGCGTCGAGGGCGCCACGCGGATCGGCGCGCTGTTCAGAGTGATCATCCCTCTATCCGCGCCAGGGGTCGCGACCGCGGGCGTGCTCACGTTCATCGGCGTCTACAACGAGTTCTTCATCTCCTTCCTGATGACCGACGGCCAGGCCCAGAACTGGGCGCCCATCGTCTGGGGCGTCGTCAACTACCAGGGCCAGTACCAGGCCTTTTACAACCTGATGGCGGCGGCGAGCATCGTCGGCGTCCTCCCCGTGGTGATCCTCGTCGTGATCGCCCAGGAGCGCATCGTCAGCGGGCTGACTGCCGGAGCACTCAAGGAGTAACTCATGGGAAACGTAACACTCGAACACGTCACGAAACGCTACGCGGACGTCACGGCGGTCGACGACATGAACCTCGACATCGCCGACGGCGAGTTCGTCACGCTCGTCGGCCCGTCGGGCTGTGGCAAGTCGACCACTCTGGAGACCATGGCCGGCCTCACCATCCCCAGCGAGGGGACCATCACCATCGCCGGCGAGGACGTGACCACCCGTCCGCCGAAAGACCGCGACATCGCGATGGTGTTCCAGAACATCGCGCTGTTCCCGCACATGGACGTCCACGACAACATGAGCTTCGGGCTCCGGCTGCGTGACTTCCCGAGCGAGGAGATCGACCGCCGCGTCGAGCGCGCCGCCGAGATCCTCCAGATCGAAGCCCTGGTCGACCGGATGCCCGACGAGCTCTCCGGCGGCCAGCGCCAGCGCGTCGCCATCGGCCGCGCCATCGTCCGCGAGCCCGCCGTCTTCCTCATGGACGAGCCGCTCGCGAACCTCGACGCCAAGCTCCGCGTCCACATGCGCACGGAGCTCCAGCGCCTCCACAAGGAACTGGACACGACCATCATCTACGTCACCCACGACCAGGCCGAGGCGATGACCATGAGCGACCGCATCGCCGTCATGAACGAGGGCCATCTCCAGCAGATCGCCCCGCCGCTGGTCTGCTACGACGAGCCAGCCAACCTGTTCGTCGCCGGCTTCATCGGCTCGCCCTCGATGAACTTCGTCGAGGGTCGCGTCGAGTCCGGCGAGATCGCGACCCCGAGCTTCGACGTCGCGTTCGACCCCGGGCAGGTCCCCGAACTCGTCGCGGGCGACGACGTGACCGTCGGCGTCCGCCCCGAGGACGTCTACCCCGCCGAGAACGCGAGCGAACTCGCCAACCCGACCCGACCCATCCGCGCCCGAACGGACGTGCTCGAGCCGATGGGCGACGAGATCTTCGTCTACCTCGTCCTCCGCGGCGAGGACGCCAGCGACGCCGAGGCCGCCACCACCGAGGCCGCCTCCGCTCGCGGCGCCGACGAACTGCTGATGAGCGTCGAACCGGACAGCGACCTGGCCGGCGACGAGGACATCGAGGTCGTCCTCGACCGCCGGAAGATCCACGTCTTCGACACCGAGACCGGCGACGCGGTCTGTCACGACATCCTCCGCTCGGAGGCGATGGGCGGTGGCCACCCCGGCGCCCGGGAGGAGACCTGATGGTCTCGACCGCCACCTGGCTGTACTTCGGCATGGGGACCCTGCTCTTTTTCTTCTGGGTCTACGGCATCTGGGCGTTCGCCCGCGACGTGCGGCGGACCTATCTTCCGGGGTTGCGCGGGTGGATCGCCCGCCGCCGGGAGAGGAAGGCGGAGCAGGAACGGGAGAGCGAACGCGAGGAGCAGGAGAAGCAGCTGTACTGAGGGGGCCGACCCGTCGGGGTTCGAGGGCCGCCTCGAAGCAGGCCGCGTCGCGGTCGGGCGTGGCGGTCCGGCCGCCGATGGCGCCGCAGCCGGCGAGGCCGGCGAGCGAGCCGGCGCCGACGGTTCGCAGGAGACTCCGGCGAGTCGGCGTCACGGTTCGAGGTGTCGACCGACTTATAAAGAGGTTCGGCCGGGCCGGCCGTCGGTTCACACCGACCCGGACGGCCGCAACAGGTGCAGGCGCCCCGCGGCCAGCCCGATCAGTAGGCCCGAAAAGTGGGCGATCAGCGCGACGCCGGGGCCGGCGGTGACGACGGTGACCGCGCCGGCGACGACGACGAACACGCCGAGTTGCGCCCGCGGGGACAGCGGCGTCCTGTCCAGCAGCGTGTCGCTCATGCGGTTGCCCGCCAACACGTACCCGACCAGCCCGGCGATACCGCCGCTAGCGCCCAGCACGGCGACGCCGGGACCGAGCAAGTCGCTGACCCACACCTGGACGAGTCCGGACAACGCGCCCGTGGCGAGGAAGAAGGCGTGGAATCGCAGCCGGGAGGTCCGCCGTTCGAGGTACAGTCCGACCAGCAACAGGACGGCGGCGTTGGCGACGAGATGGCCGACCGAGAGGTGGGCGTAGACGCTGGTGACGAGCGTCCACGGCCGGGCGCCGACCGGCGGCGCGAGCGCGAACGCGAAGGGGATCTGGAGCAGTGCCACGACGCGCTGGAGGGCGAAGACGACGACGAAGGCGACGACCAGCGTCAGGGTCGGGCTCCGGGACACGACCGTGTGTTGGGGGAGCGGCTACAAGAAGGATCGCCCGGGGATCGTCGCGGCCACCGGAGCGACGAACCCGGCAGGCACTTGCCGACGGTGGCCCAAGCGGGCGGCGATGGCCGAGGAAGGCACGTACACGCTACTCGTCGAGTTGACCGAACCGGCGACGGTCGAGGTGGGGGCGCTGGGCGAGCGCGAATTCGCGGCGGGGACCTACGCCTACACCGGGAGCGCGTTCGGGCCGGGGGGGTTCGCCCGCGTCGAGCGCCACCGCGAGCTGGCGGCCGGCGAGCGCGACGCCCGCCACTGGCACGTCGACTACCTGCTGGGCCACCCCGACGCCGGCGTCGCGGCGGTCGTCCGGACGGCCGACGCCGACGTGGAGTGTGCGGTCAGCCGGGCGCTCGCCGAGGCGGACGGGACCGAGCGCGTCGCGGGATTCGGCGCCTCCGACTGCGAGTGTGACTCGCATCTCGTCCGCGCCGCCGACGGCGACCGGCTTCGGGCGACCGTCGAGCGGGCGCACGGGACCGACGAGCGAGCGTGCGGTCGCCGGTGATCGATCGGTAACCGAACCGAAACGAACTCACAGGCTTATGGTCCGCGTCCGCGAACAAGGGATAGACCGGCCAACGATGAACGCGATACCGACGGCGATCCACATCCTGCACGTCGACGACGACCCGGACCTATCGGCACTGGTCGCCTCGGCGCTCGAACGGGAGGACGACCGGTTCGAAGTGACGACGGCGGCGACCCCCGACGAGGGGCTCGCGGTCCTCGCCGACGAGCGGATCGACTGCGTCGTCTCGGACTACGACATGCCCGGCACGAACGGGATCGAGTTTCTCGAACGGGTCCGCGACGACTACCCGGACCGCCCTTTCATCCTCTACACGGGGAAAGGCAGCGAAGAGGTGGCGAGCGACGCTATCTCGGCAGGGGTGACGGACTACCTGCAGAAGGCGACGGGGACCGACCAGTACGCGCTGTTGGCCAACCGGATCGACAACGCCGTCTCGGCGGCGCGCTCGCGACGGGCGCTGGAGGAGCGAAACCGCCGGCTGGAGACGCTGATCAGCAACCTCCCCGGAGTCGTCTACCGCTGTCGCAACGAGTCCGGGTGGCCGATGGAGTTCGTCGCCGGCGAATGCGCCGAGATCACCGGCTACGACGCCGCGACGCTGGAATCGGACGACGTGATCTGGGGCGAGGACGTGATCCACCCCGACGACCGCGACCGGATGTGGAGAGCGGTCCAGTCGGCGCTGAGCCGTGGCGATCCGTTCGAAGTAACCTACCGGATCCGGACCGCCGACGGCGAGGTTCGGTGGATGTGGGAGCGCGGGCGGGCGATCGGCGGCGACGGTGAGGCCGCGAGTGAGGGCGGGAGCGACGACCGCATCGAGGGGTTCATCACCGACGTGACCGAGCGCAAGGAACACGAGCAGACCCTCGAACGCTACCGGAGCATGGTCGACGCGATGCCCCACTCCGCGTGTATCTACGACGCCGACGGTCGCTTCGTCGTCGTCAACGACCACCTCGCAGACTTCCTGGGGACGACGGCGGCGGAGCTAGAGGGTCAAAAGAGCGTTCTGGTGGATGAGATCCGGGCCGATGCCGAGGAGGGTGACCCGTTCGGCGCGCTGGTCGACGGTGAGCGCGAGACGGTGTGCGGCGAGGTCGAGGCGCGGTTCCCGGGGAGCGGGCGAGCGGTCGTCGACTACCGGCTGGCGCGACTGGAGATCGACGGCGAACTGGACGGCGTCGTCGCCGTCGCGCGCGACGTGACCGAGCGCAAAGAGCGCGAGCGAGAACTCGCGGAGACGAGCGCCCGCCTGGAGGCGCTGGTCGGCAACTCCCCGGACATGGTCGACGTGCTCGACCCCGAGGGGCGGATCGTCGACGTGAACCCGCGGCTCTGCGAGGCGCTGAACCGCGAGGAGGAGGAGCTGCTCGGCACCCCCGTCTGGGAGGTCGACGAAGCGGTCGACGCGAGTGACGTGCGAGGGGTGCTCGAGGGGATGGCAGTCGAGGAGTCGCGGAAGTTCGACGGGCGGTACCGGCGGGCCGACGGGTCGACGTTCCCAGTCGAGGTGAACCTGGTTCGGGTCGACCTGCGCGGTGCGGACCGGTATCTCGCCATCTCGCGGGACATCACCGAACGCAAGCGCCGGGAGGACGCGCTGGCCGCGCTCACGGACGCGACCCGCCGGTTCATGGACGCCCCGGACCCCGAAACGGTCGCCGAACACGCCGTCGAAACCGCGAGGACCGTCCTCAACCACGACATCAACGGGATCTGGCTGGCCGACGACGCCGTCGAGCCCGGTTCCACGAGCCCCGCTTCGCAGGCTCAGCAGGACGCCGACGGAGCAAGCTCCATCGAGCTGTCGGGCGCTGACACGCCCGACGACGCCGGTGAGCGACTCCGACCGGTCGTCCAGACCGACGCGGCCGCCGCGCTGTTCGACGAGATGCCGGCGTTCGACGGCGGCGAGAGCCTCGCCTGGGAAGCCTTCGAGTCCGGCGACATCGTCGTCTGCGAGGACCTGGCCGACGAGCCCGACCGCTACAACCCCGACACCCCGCTGTCGAGCGAGGTCATCCTGCCGCTGGGCGAGTACGGCGTCCTGATCGTCGGCTCGACCGAGCAGTCGGGCTTCGACGAGGGCGGCGTGTCGCTGGCCCACATCCTCGCCAGCACCGTCGAAGCCGCCCTCGACCGGGCCGCCCGCGAGCAGGAGTCACACCGCCACCGCCGGGAGCTCGAACGGCAGAACGAACGGCTCGACGAGTTCGCGAGCATCGTCAGCCACGACCTGCGCAACCCACTCCAGGTCGCGACGGCCAGACTCGATTTCGCCCGCGAGGAGTGCGACAGCGACCACCTCGACGCCGTCGAGCGCGCCCACGACCGCATGGAGACGCTCATCGAGGACCTGTTGACGCTCGGCCGGGAGGGCAAGGCCGTCCTCGACATCGAGCCCGTCGGCCTCGCCGAGGCCGCGCGCTCCTCCTGGCGGACCGTGGGCACCGCCGAGGCCGCCCTCGCCGTCGACGGCGACACGACCGTCCGCGCCGACCGGAGCCGCCTCCGGCAACTGCTTGAGAATCTACTCGGGAACGCTGTCGAGCATGGCTCGACAGGCGCTCGCCCGCACACTTGCGAGGACGCCGTGGAACACGGTTCCGCGAGCAGTCGGCCCGTGGCCGACGACCGAGGGGACGGCGTGACGGTCCGAGTCGGTGCGCTCGACGATGGGTCGGGCTTCTATGTCGCCGACGACGGCCCGGGAATCGACGAGGGCGACCGCGACCGCGTGTTCTCCAGCGGCTACTCGACTCGGGAGGCGGGGACCGGGTTCGGCCTCTCGATCGTCGAACAGATAGCCGAGGCCCACGGCTGGTCGGTCGCGCTCGTCGAGAGCGAGGCCGGCGGCGCTCGCTTCGAGGTCCGCGGCGTCGAACCGGCCGGCTGACTCCGGACCACTCACCCACACGACCACAGCGCGGCCGCTCGCGGCGGTCGACCCGTGAGCGGTGCTCGTGGCTATCGTCCGGTCGCCGGCTGGTCGGCAGACTCACCGGTGGCCTCGCCGACAGCGGACGGGCTCCCGGAGACGGTCACCTCGCCCGATCCGTCGACGACGACGTCGTAGCCGTAGTACGTGAACTCGACCTCGAACCCCCCGCCGTCCCGTCGCTGGCCCGTCTCGACCAGTCGTTCCAGCGCGCCGACGTCTATCACGTCGTAGAGCGGCCGGTCCAGTTGCAGCGGGTCGACGCCTTCCCGCGCCGCGATCTCCGTGCATACCTTGGTACTCAGCATATCACCCATCACCGTGCGACCGTCCGACAGCGACCGGCTTAACGGTGGTGGTGCGTACGCAAGATTCTGTGGGAAAAAGCGATATATCTATGGAATCCGCAGTTTCCTCACCGGTCTGACCGGTGGGATCGATCGGGCGGGCGGTCGACACGTTCCCGGGCCGGCGAGCGGCGCTCACCGGTCGGGCCCCTGGTCGGCGCCGAAGTGGTTGAACGGTTGGACGTGGGTCGCCCTGACGATGTCGGAGCTGACGACCTCGACGCCGAGGTCGGTGATGTCGGTGAGGAGATCGTCGACGGCGGCGGACTCGGTGGCGACCGCCTCGACGTGGAGAGTCTCGGTCCCGGTCAGCAGCTCGCGAACGCGGACGACCCCGGACAGCTCAAGCAGTTCGGCGGCCAGCGCCGACCGTTCGGCGGGCGGTACTCGGCAGAGGACGAAGACGTGCAGCTGGAACCCCGCCCGCTCGTAATCGATGTCGGGGTGGTACCCGCGGATCACCCCGGCCGATTCCAGGCGGTCGATACGGTTCCTGACGGTGCTGGCGGAGACGCCCACCGCCTCCGCCATCTCGGCCGCCGTCGCCTCCCTGGCGTTCTCCTGGAGCGCGTGGAGGATCCCCCGGTCCACGGCGTCGAGGTCGCGGGCCATACCCCCGGTACCGGTGCCGGCGCGAAAACGGTTGGGTCGGCGACCGCTCGGGGCGGTCGAACGGACCCCCCGAGGAACGGTCGCGACCGGGGTGGCGGGCCGGTCAGTCCCGGCGGTCCCAGTCGGGCGCCGCGGCGAGGGCGGTCCGGACGGCTTCGACGTCGGCGTCGGCGAGGCCGTAGAACAGCTCCCGGCCGACGGGCGTCCGGACGCGGACGACGGCGGTGTGGTCGGTCACGTCGAAGACGGCTAGCGTCCACGGCGCGCCGTGACACCGCCAGGCGGCCGCCAGCGTCGCGTCGGCCCCGCTCGTCACGCGGTCGCCGAGTTCCCAGCTGAGCCGGGTCGTTCGCTCCACCGAGACGGGGACGGCGTCGGGCAGTCCGCCCTCACCGCGCCCGACCGCCCCGTCGCGAGCGCTCTGTGTCGACATACCATAGCCCACGACACTCTCCATCAAAAATCATCCGCTTCGCTCGTCACGGCGTCCCGTACTCAGTGGCCCCGATCGGAGGAAGACCCCGCCAGGGCACGGCGATCTCGCGCCTCTCAGGACCCGGTTGGGGAGTCGGTCCCGCCACCGGCCGCAGTGTCGTCACCAGTGGTGGCGGTGCCGGTGGCGACCCCCTCCGGTAGTTCGACCCGTTCGAGTTCGGTCGTGACGAGGTTCCCCTCGGGGTCGGTCACGTCGAACTCCGGGGTCATCCGATAGGCCCGCCCCTGCTCGATGCTGGCGTCGCCGGCGGGGTAGATCTGGAAGTTCCCGCCGCCGATCCACCGCGCGAAGCGGGTGTTGTACTCCGAGAAGACGTCCGAACCGGCCACGTCGTCCCGGGGCGTCCACTCGACGACGCCCGAGGTGATCCGGAGGATCGCCCCCGGTCGGTAGTTGCCCCAGCGGACGAGCGCCTTGCCCCCGCCCTCGTCGAAGACGTTCGCGTCGCTGGGGTCAAAGATCTGCTCCTGGCCGACATCGGTGAACTTGACGTCGACGACGCCCTGGTCGCCGGCGTCGTCGCTGAGCCACGTGAAGTTGTCGTGGAGTTCGTACACCCGTCCCTCCGTGATCTCGGCGTCCTCGGCGGGGAAGAAGAGGACGTCCTCCTGCGTGTTGACGTACTCGACGACCCGCGTGTTGTAGTCGCTCCAGACGGAGCCGTCCTCGACGCCCTCGACCTCGGGTTGGTGCTCGATGACCGGCGAGGTGACGCGGAACTGCGCGCCGCCGCGGAACTCGTCGGCGAACATCAACGCCTTGCCCGACCCGGCCTCGACAGCGCCCTCGCCGTCGGGTTCGGTTCCCTCGCCGAGCGGGCCCTCCCCGGCCCCGCCGTCGGTGTCAGTTCCCGCCGCGGGCCCCTCCTCGCCGTCCAGCGCGCTACAGCCCGCTATCCCGGCTGCCGCCCCGGTCGCGAGCGCTCCTTTCTTGAGGATCGATCGCCGCGTCTCGCCAGTAGTCGCGTTCTGGTCTGTCATATTCGTAATCAACCCCTCGCGGGTACCACGGGTACGGGAATCCCAGAGGTGAGTCTGTGGGGCGCGACGCAAAGCCGGGGAAAAGGAGGGTCCGCGGCGAGCGCGCCGGTCGGCTTGCGCACGAAGCCCGCGGTGACACGCGAGACTACCGAGGGTGGACACATCACGCGATCCGTGTGAACCGCTTTCAGGGACAGTCGGCGAGCGCAAGCCCGCTCAGAGCACGCCGTACTCCTCGTACACCTCGTCGATGGGCATCCCCTCCTCGATCTGCCGGCGCTCTTCCTGTTCCTCCTCGTGGATCTCCTCGACGCGAAGGAGGACCTCGTCGACGACCTCGCGGGGGATCAGCTGCGCGCCGTCGAAGTCGGCGAAGACGAAGTCGCCCGGTCGGATCGTCACGTAGTGCGAGAGGTGGCCGGGCACGTGGATCGGCTGGTCGACCTCGATGATCTCCCAGCCGCCGTGCCAGTTGGGCACCGTTCCCCGCGTGTACACCGGGAACTCATCCATCTCGCCGATGTAGCGCGTATCCCGAACGTTGCCGGCACAGAGCATCCCGCGGGCGCCGTGGGCCTTCGCGAGCGTACAGGACATCTCACCGAAGTGCGCCGGCTGCATGTCCCCGCCGGTGTCGAAACAGAGGACGCTCCCGTCGTCTTTCGCCTCGACGGTCCGCATCAGCTCTTTCTGTGGGTGGACGCCGTCGTTCTCTTCCTCCCATTTGTTCTCCAGGTATTCCTCCACCTCGTCGGTCTTCGGGTACGTGTGCAGTTTCACCGGGAGCGCCCGACCGGCGAGCGTCTGCCCGCGGTTGACACCGAAAAAGTCCTGGTCGAAGACGAACCGACGGACACCGACGTTGTACAGCGCGTCGGCGACGCTCCCGCCGTAGCCCGCTTCTTTGTACCGCTCGATGCGCTCCAGATCGCTGATATCGAGGGTTCGAGGCTCCCCGTCCAGGTCGAAATCGTACTCGGGACCCATGAGTCACCCCCTCACGCGGACGGCGCTTGACTCTGTGGATGGTCGAAGCTCTCTCCGGAGTCTCGGCGCCGTGAGTGTCGGTGCTGGATGTGAACGCGTCGGGGCTTTCACGCTGTTTGCGGTCGTAGTGGGTCGAGCCTTCGCTGTTACAGCAGGTCGAGCGGTGGCTGATACCGGGCCCGAATCACGGACGGCGAAAACGGGTGTGACACCAGACTGAAGCCCAGGGCCACCGAGTACACAGCTATGGAAGTCGTCAACGTCACCGCCGACGCCGAGACGTTCACGAGCAACGCCTACCTCGCGCTCGGCGAGTCGCCGACACTGGTCGACGCGGGCGCGATGGCCGGCGTCGTCGACGTGATCGAAGGCCACACCGACGACCTCGACCACGTGATCCTCACCCACCAGCACGGCGACCACGTCTCGCAACTGGACGCCGTCCTCGACGCCTTCGACGTCGAGGTGTACGCCTACGCCGACCACCCGCGCCGGACGGGCGCACTCGCCGACGGCGACACCGTGACCGTCGGCGACGAGACGTGCGAGGTGGTGTACACGCCGGGCCACGCCGACGACCACGTCTCGCTGGTCTCCGACGCGTCGCTCTTTTCGGGCGACGTGGTCGTCCACGACGACGGCGCCTTCGACGACGGCAGCTTCGGCCGCACCGACATGGCCGGCCAGTCACGCGAACGGCTCATCGAATCCATCGAAGACCTCTTAGAGCGGATGCCGGACGGGGGCCGCGCGAGCGACGCGAGCGCGGGTTCGGGAGGCGGGCGAAGCGAGTCTCCCGGCGTCGGGCACATGTACAGCGGCCACGGGAGCGTCTACGAGGGTGACGTACGGAGCGTCGTCGAACGGGCGCTCGAACGGGCCGAGCGTCGCGAGCCGAAGTACCCCGACGAGTGACCGCGGCGACTGAACGGGCGGTTGCACCCGAAACGGGGGCGTCGCTGACGCGGCGGAACGGAGAGAGCGAACGGGAGCGAGAAAGTCCGAGTCAGGCGTTGCGGCGCTCTTTGCTCTTGCGTCGGAGGTTCTTGTAGCCGCACTTGCGGCAGCTCTCGGCCTCGACGGAGTTGCGGGCGTTACAGCGCATGCAGATCTGCTTCTCGAGCTCGCGCCGTTCCGCGGGATCGAACTTGGGCATACCCGCCATACCTCGTCACCGCGTTTAAGCGTTGCTTCTCCGAGTCGACCATCGAACGCACCGATCGCGACCCCTCGTCCCTGCCGGTTGAACCAGCGTTAACCGCCTCCCGCCCGAAGCGCCGGTATGAGCGACCTGTACGACCGGATCGCGGATCTCCCCCTCGCGGTCGAGGGGTTCGATCTGGACCGCCACGAGATGGACACCTCCGCCGGGTTCACGCGCGTGACGACCGTCGTCGAGCTGCGCGGCCCCGACGGTGCGGTCGGCCGCGGCGAGGACGTGGCCTACGACACCGAGGACCACGACCGGCTGCGCGACGCCCACGAGGCGGGCGACCTCGGCTGGGAGTTCGCCGGCGAGTACGCGTTCGACGAATTTTCGACGGCCCTCGACGACGCCGAACTGTTCCCCGAGCCGCCCGAGCGGGCGGTGTCGCGACACTACCGCCGGTGGGCCGTCGAGAGCGCGGCGCTGGATCTGGCCCTGCGGCAGGCCGACACCGCCTTCGCCGAGGCGCTGGACCGGAGCTACGACCCCGTCCGGTTCGTCGTCTCGACGCGGCTCGACACGGAGGGCGAGCCCTCGGCCGAGCGGATCCACGAGTGGCTCGACGTCGACCCCGAGATGGAGTTCAAGCTCGACCCGACCGACGCGTGGACGACCGAACTGATGGACGAGCTGGCGGCGACCGACCGCGTGCGGATCCTCGACCTCAAAAGCTACTACGAGGGGACCGAGGTCGACACCGACGCCGACCCCGAGCGCTACCGGCAGGTCGCCGACGCCTTCCCCGACGCCGTCCTGGAGGACGCGAAGTTCACCGACGAGACGCGCGACGTGCTCGGTCCCGTCGCCGACCGGCTCTCGTGGGACTACCCGGTCGTCGACGTTGCGAGCGTCGAAGCCCTCCCCGTCGAGCCCGAGTGGCTCAACATCAAGCCCTCGCGGTTCGGCACCGTCGCCGACCTGCTCGAGACGATCGAGTACTGCCTGGAACGGGACATCTCGCTGTACGGCGGCGGCCAGTACGAACTCGGCGTCGGGCGCGAGCATCTCCACGCCGTCGCCTCGGCGTTCTATCCCGACGGGCCGAACGACATCGCGCCGAGCGCCTACCACAGCCCGGAGCCGCACGCGGACGTGCCGGCGAGTCCGCTGGCGGAGCCCGAGGATCCGGTCGGGCTGCGGTGGTCACGAGAGTGAGCGCGTGGGGCCGGGAACGGCCACCACCGGGCCGCACCACCGCCTACTCCGAGATTCCCTCGACGCGGACGATCTCCGCCTCGACGTCCTCGGCGACGGCGCCCCAGCCGCCGACCTCGACCTCGTCCTCGTCGGTGGCGACGACGATCGAGACCGTCCCGCCGAGCTGGTCGTAGGTGGGGTCGGTGACGGTGCCGTTGTCGGGACCGAACCGGATGTCGACCAGGTCGCCGCGTACCTCGACGGGGTCGCCGGTGTCGGTGTCGCGACCGCGGACGCGCACGTCGACCGTGGCCCCGTCGCTCCAGCAGACGGCGGCGTGACGGACGAACTCCTCGATGCTGATGTAGGCGGTCTCGTCGGGGTCGGCGACGTGCAACCGCTCGGCGGGGACCCACCCGCAGGTGAGAAACGACCAGTGAAAGAGGAAGGTCAGCAGGTCGTCGCCGACCTGGACGCCGTACTCTTCCTCGCCGTGGACGTTCGGCGAGAGGAAGCCCTGCCGGCGGTCGACGACCGTCAGGAGCGAGCCCGGCGAGTGGGAGTGTCGTACCTCGGTGATGGGACTGTCGGCGAGGCGCTCGGCGGACACGTCGGTGTCGGCGACGGGGCCGTTGACCGACGCGTGGACGACGACGCCGCGTTCGGCTGCGGCCTCCAGTGCGGGGCGGAGTTCAGCGAACTGCGCGGCGCTCCCGCCGAACTCGACGGACACCTCGGCGTCCTCGACCGCGGCGCGAGCGTTCTCGACGACGGTTCGGCGACGCTTGACGACGCTGACGCGGTGTTCGCTGGGGTCGGGCCGCTCCCAGCGGTCCTCGATCTCGTCGGCGGCGTCGGCCAGCAGCTCCCCCGTCGAGCGCAGCTCGTCGAGCACGTCGCCGGGCTGGTCCGCGCGGGCGTGCAGGCGGTCCTGCTCGACGGTCTCGACGAACCCGCGGTCCTCCAGGGTTCGCACCACGTCGTACACCTGCGAGGTGGGGACGCCGGCCCGTTCGGCCACGTCGACGACCGGCGCCGTCCCCTGGTCGAGCAGCCCCAGGTACACGGCCGCCTGGTACTCCGTCAGCCCCGCCCGCTCCAGCGCCTCGCGGAGTCGCTCCGTTTCCATGCCAACCCCTGCTCCCCTCCGGAGTAAAGCGTTACCCTGGGCGCCCGGACACCGCCGCCACGAGTCGGCGACGAACCGCGAGCCCCCACCGGCCCGGACCGCACCCGCCCCGTTCGGTCCGTCACGAGGTCGCTACACGACAATCGGCTGTAAATTTCTCGCCGTTTCTGTGGGCAAATTATTAGTCGGTCGTCCGGAAACACCGTTCGTCATGACAGACGATAGCGAACGGCGGGCGTCGCGACGGGCCCTGCTGGTCGCGGGCGTGTCCGGTGCGGCCGCGCTCGCGGGCTGTCCCGGCCGAAGCGAGTCAACGGGATCTCCCAGTGACGGCGCGGGTACCGCCGACGGCGACGGTGGCGACACGCCGACCGAGTCGGGAAGCGACGGCGAAGACGGTGACGGCGCGGCGACCGACACCGCGGGGACGGAGACGCCCGAGGGGGATATCGACCCGGCGGAACCGGGGCAGGCGGTCCTCGTCGACCAGGTTGGGTATCGACCGGACGACGCGAAGGCGGCCGTCGTGCGGGCCGACGCGACGGCCTTCGCGGTCGTCGACGCCGAGAGCGGCGAGACGGTGGCCAGCGGCGACCTCGCCGAGCCGACCGACGACGACGCGTCGGGCGACACGGTGCGCCACGCGACCTTCGACGGCGTGACCGAGCCGGGGACCTACCGAGTGACGGTCGGCGACGGCGCCGTCGCCTCCCACGAGTTCGCAATCGGCGCGGGCGTCTACGGGCGGACGCTGGCGGAGATCTGCCGCCGCTACACGCTCCGACGGGCGAACACGCGGATCGACGACCCCGTGACCGGCCTGACGTACGGTCCCGGTCACCCACAGGACCGGGAAGCCCGCATGTACTTCGGCGACTCGTTCCACGAGGCGGGCGAGCGGATCGACGCCCGCGGCGGCTGGTACGACGCCGGCGACTACGGCAAGTACGTGACGCCCGGCGCGGTCACGGTCGCGCAGTTGCTGCTCGCCTACGAGCGCAATCCCGACACCTTCGCGGCCGGCCAGCTATCGCTCCCCGAGAGCGTCTCGACGGCCGAACGCGAGGCGGGGCTGCCCGACCTGCTCGCGGAGGCGAAGTTCGAGCTGGAGTGGCTCGAACGGATGCAGCGGCCGGACGGCGCGGCCTACCACAAGGTCGCCGGCGAGAGTTGGCCGGCGATGGACACCCGGCCGGGCGAGGACGCACAGCCGCGATACGTGTTCGGGCTCTCGACGTACGGCACGGCGATGGTCGCCGGCGCGATGGCGACGGCCGCTCGCGTCTATCGCCCGTTCGACGACCCTTTCGCCGACCGGATGCTCGCGAACGCCCGCGACGCCTTCGCCTTCCTCGAATCGAATCCCGACCCGATGTTCCGCCGCGACGACGGACAGAACGACGGGTCGGGCGGCTACGCCAAGGAGACGGACCGCACAGAGCGGTTCTGGGCCGCCGCGGAGCTGTTGAAGACCACCGGCGAGTCCCGGTTTTCGGAGTACCTGGAGGACGAACTCGCCTCGCAGTTCGAGGCCACGCCGCCGGCCGTCTCCTGGGCGAACACCCTGCTGCTGGGTCACTGGGCCTACTACACGGCCGACGCCGCCGACGCCGAGCGGCGAGCGGCGGTCGGCGACCGGATCGTCGCCGACGCCGATCGGCTGGTCGAACACGTCCGCTCGGAGGGGTATCGCGTCGCGCTGTCGGCCGACCAGTACTACTGGGCGTCGGCGAAACTGGCGGTCGCTCAGGGGTGCAAGCTCCTGTTGGCGAACGACGTCGAGTCCCGTGACGCCTACGTCGACGCCGCGCTCGACCAGATCCACTACGTCCTCGGGCGGACGCCGACGACCCGCTCGTACGTCACCGGTTCGGGCGAGCGCGCCCCGGAGAACCCCCACAGTCGAACCGTCGTGAGCACCGGCGTCAACGTCCCCGGGAACCTCGTCGGCGGGCCCAACGCCGACGGCGGCGACCCGGCGCTCGACGAACTGATCGCGACCGAGGACCCGCCGCCGGCGAAGTGCTATCTCGACGAGACGGAGTCCTACGCCTCGAACGAGTCCGCCATCGACTACGCCGCGCCGCTGGCGCTCGCGCTAGCTGAGATCACCCCCGCGTCCGCCGTCGGCGTCGAGTAACCCGTCGAAACCGCCGTACGCTCCGACTGACGGCCCCGAGAGAGAGAGTTACACACATCATTCAACAGTGAAAAGTATTACAAGTGGTGCATTCGGCTGTGGTGACATGGTTGGGAAGCACCGACCGAGGGTAACGGGGTATCGACGGGGGCTGCGCGCCGCGGAGGTGGGGCGATGACGGACGACGGGTCCACCGAAGCGACCGGAGCCGACGAGGATCGGGGGACCGACGGACAGCCCACCGAGGGACAGTCCACCGACGGACAGTCGGTCGCGGGGCGATCCAGGAGCGGTCAATCGAACGGCGACCGGTCCACGAACGGAACGTCCGCGAACGAGGAGGCCGTCGGCGGAGCGTCCGCCAGCGGCCAGTCGACCGGTGGCCAAGCTACGGGCGGCCAGTCCACGGGCGGTCAGTCGGCTAACGGACAGTCCACGAGCGGCCAGTCTACCGGTGGCCAGTCCGCGGGCGGCCAATCGACGGGCGGGCAGTCGGCCGGCGGGCAATCTACCGGTGGCCAGTCCACGGGCGGGCAGTCTACC